>Ga0163217_1037891_pt1 | contig 11672 bp, 4 predicted proteins | sample SynspAceP_FD_185933 | JGI IMG/M metagenome (GOLD analysis project Ga0163217, IMG submission 185933) | Saline lake microbial communities from Ace Lake in Antarctica - Synechococcus sp. Ace-P (PacBio error correction) | ecosystem: Environmental > Aquatic > Non-marine Saline and Alkaline > Saline ... | reverse complement strand
GTATACTCCTGAAGTATATCCCAAAACATTAATTTTCGACCACTTGTGTAGAAGCAAATGACTTTTACAAGTCAATGGTTGTAGTTCAACAGGACTTGAACTCGAAATCAATCGAATTGTTTGTTTCTAATTTCTTAAGTTGTATTGTTAATTTATATACTATCACAGTTCCGAGTAATTTCCATTGTATAATGTATCCAATGATATACTACCTGGTGCTCTCCTCAAGTTGATTTATTCTGTATCCACTTGTTGGGGATTGTATAGGAGTTGCATTCTGAAATGGTTCATTGTAGGGATAAAAGTCTGTTCGAATACTTTATTATTATAATTTGATATGTGTTAGGATTTTTTATTCTATCGTCTCAGTCCCACTTATTATTTTTCCTGAAATATTTTTATTAGTGTGTCTTAAAAGGGCCATTGGTTTGCCTAAAGTTGTTATCGACCACTTTTTGTTGGGGTGTGGTGGGGAAAAAGGGATTTTTGGGGTATTTGTAAGAATTATTTACTACATTGCAACATGCATTTTATTTTCGCTGAAGTACTGTTCAATTTTTATTTGGTGAGGGTTTATACTAATTAGTTTAATACCTATCGCAGTTTCGATAACTTTTCGGTCTATAGTAATTCTCAGGTATCTAAAAAAAGTAGCAGTTATGTTTTTGAATAGTGTAAATTTTTATCCACTATAAAGGTTATCTGAATCGCAAGTGTTACTATTTAGTTGTATCTCCATTTCTGCGTTGAACCTTTTTTAATATCTTAATTTATAGTTCTTTTTAATATAGGTATTTGCCTTAATTGTAATTCAATCCCGTATTTAATATATTTAATGACTGTTATCTTGATTATTGTCCATTTGTATACTCCATTGTTATTAATTACCTGATGGGGATATGAAATCCTATACAAACTATTATTCTGCAAGCGCCATATCGCTTTTAATGCGTACTTCCAGCTGAATTATCACCATAACGGTTGAAATATTATTTATATAGGCTGTACCCTCATCAGTGTTTTATTTAGATAACATTTTTATTGAAATCATTTTCAATTTTAGGCATTTGGTGCACCAATCAAATTACTATTTTAGTATTCCTTTGAATCATAGCCCGCTTTGAAAGATCCAACCCATTTTTCATTCCAATGTGTTTACCAAAAATTTGATCCTTATTTAGTTTTTGAGTTAAATCATCATCCTACTATTAGTCTGGCTCTTTATATCAAATAAGTCTTGAACTTTCTTCCGATTTTTTCTTTTTTGTGGCCTCACGCATCTCTTTTCTAGTAACGTTTCAATATGCATCATATTCTACGAACGTAGCATGTTACTATAAATATAATCGCCATCTTAAAATATTTCACATACCGCATATTCTTCAAAATTTTATCATTTGAAAATCTCTTTGATACAGATAAACAATCTTTTTTGCGTTTTCTTACCCCACCACTATTCCATTTCACAACCTTTTCCCAAAAAAAAGTAAAAAAATGCCGCCCGCCCCTCCTTTTAAAAAACTTGTTAATTTTTACTTATAACAGTAATCCCCAAGGTAATCATATTGTTTGAGCACCCTAAATATCATTATTTCGATCGTTCTGTATAATGGCTACTGAATTCTGCCCCAAAAAAAGTAAAAACGTATTACGAATACTTGATGTAATTTTTTGATTTTGAATCCTTATAATTTCCAGAAGAATTTTTATTAATGATATATGCAGAGTCCTGCAGAAAACATCGGGCTAGAGCCATTTACTCATGCTCATTCTTGATGAGCCCCTGCCAAAATGGTGTTTCCGTCAATAATTGCAATCGCATAGCCGAAAAAAGTCTTCTGCATCTCTGTCATTTAGTACTATTTTTTGAACTTGGTTCCCAATTTTCAGCAGAATTTCTAAGGATGCCTGATAAACATACACTGAACCAGCTATTGGGAAAAAAGCATTATTTGTGAGGTATCTTACATCTTCTCTTGGGTGTGCTCCTACAATGATTAGTATGTACCTGAAATATCTTACTGAGATATCCCTAAAAATAGTCACCCTTTGCGCGTCGAATCCAATTGCGGTTAGTTTGCTTACTTCTTGCAACTTACTCCTGCTGAATTTCTTTGATACGTTTAAACTAGCCCTTGCATTTCCTTATTTTTAGAGATTTAAACCCAATTGCGTCCCATCTGCTGCATAAGCCACCTACCACTGCATCTCACCTGATGATCCGCGTAGCAGAATGTCCCAAAAAAAGTTCATTGGATCTTAGCGATTTTTCTTGTGGTACTAGCTTTTGCTGCTGAAACCAGTTTCCTGAGCCGTCTTTTCAGTATATTTTCTTTAAGCTTAGCTCCAGCCATTTGTCAGAATTTGAGAGCCTGCTTGGTATCTTTATCCTGATGGGCGACGGCCAATCTGCATAATCCTCAGTTTTATCCAACAAAGTACCCAAATTGTCTTGAGGCAGTTTGATTCAGATGCTACCGCTTTTAAAAGAATCCTTCAGTTTTGGTGCTCGGTGCTATTTAAAACACATCCAAAAGTTAAAATCGAAAAAGAATAAGAATATTTATTTAAATTGGTTTCATTTTATCATTAGTTTCATTCGTTAGACAGTAATCTTTTAAATTCAATACTTCAACCAATTTCATTAACTCATCTGTTTCCCTGTAAGCAATTTTAATGATAATATTCCATTTGATTCATTGCTTAAATCAATTGGAAAATATCCTGAATTCATATAATCGTTCTTGCAGATTTAAGCTTGACCTTCAATTTGAAGTTAACTTGTGATTTTAATGGAGAATTGCTCCATTTTTCTCAAATAGGTATTCCTTTGTGATGGGTTTGGTGCTTATGTAACTGATTGCTTGTTTTTAATTCATTTAAACTGCCTTACGTCCAACTATTTGAACACATCTTGAAGTGTCGGATGCATCCATTTTTAGCATAATTTCTACGCTCAACCTTCCACTATTGGTGGCGAATACAAACTTGATTTATTTTCTCCAAACTTTAATAGGTGCAAAATTATGTTATTCAATCCAACCATTGATATGCTCTCCAAATATATATATTAATGTTTCGGTGAAAATACGGAGGAACAAAGATTTGGTATCTACCGTTTGAATTGGTTAAGTCCAATTGTGAGCATGACTATCTGCATCCTTGGAGTTTCCACCCAATGTAGAGTGTCAGCGCTATACTCCTGTAAGAATTCCAAAAACATATTCGACGTCTTGGAGAAGGCATAATACTTACATTACAGAGTGGTCAACAGACTTGAACTCGTTATTCGATGCTTAAATTGATTGGTTGTATATAATACTATCACAATTCCGTAGAATTTTAACCATTTGATTAATGTATCCATATGTATACAACCTGGTTTGCGCTCAAGTGTGTATCGACCACTTTGGATGTATAGAAGTTGCATTCTAAATAGTACTGCAGAAAAAAGTCTGTTCAATACTAATATTGGATGTGTTAGTATACTATCGGCTAGCCCACTATTTATTCCTGCGGTTCTTAATAGAGTGATCTTGATAGGTGCCATTGGTTTTGCCAAGTGTATCGACCATCGTGGTGAGGTGTTATGAGCTGGCAATGTTGACACTCTCTCTATTTGCACTTGAGTATTTGTTCAAAATTGCGCTGATGGTCTATCTTAATAGTTAATACAATATCGTCAGTTTGGAAACAGTTTTAGTAAGGGTATCTAAAAAAGTAGTGCGATGATGAATAGGTGTAAATTTAACCACTTTGGTGAGGTGTATTCGAGTCAGCAATACTTCATCTTATTATAAGTGTGATCTCGTTCTGTTGAGAACCAATACTTTAAGTTTTATAAGTGTAGTAGGTGTTGCAAATTCGTTGAAATCCCGTAAATGACAATTATTCTTGATATTTGCCCATTTTGTTTATACCATGTTAAATTAATTCTTCTGATTAGGAGAAACAAAACTATTTCACAAGCAGCTTGTTTACTATAACATGCGGTATTCACTTAATTGGTTTCAAAAATATAGGCTGCTGCCTCTTCATTGTATAGGTGAAAGACTCCCTCATTGTCCAGGATAATCAATCTTTAATATCGTAAATGTTTCCTATAGAAAAATTTTTATTTTCAGGTGCATAGATATATAGAATGCCCCAATTCGGTCAATAGGCCAAAACATCTGTTGCTTTAATCTTTTGTACCAAAAAATCCATTTTTTCCAGTTCGAAGAACGCTTAATAAATTTATAAGCTGGAACCTGGAGCTTTGAGTTGAGGATAGTATTTGTGATTATGCTTTGGTCCGTTTATTCTCATTTTATGGCGCGATAGAATATCATGCATATTCTCCATATAATATGCAACAGGAATATTCATAAATAATCATCTGATCAGTTTGCGCTGATAAGGAAAAACATCTTTTGCGTTTCTACCCACACTCCCATTTACATCCTTCTTTCAAAAGTAAAAATAGTCTTCCTGCATCAGAACGTCTGAATACATTATGATCCGTTTATCCCTAAGGAATCTTCAGGTGCCCCTATCACGATTCGATTATTTATGGAATGGCTACTGATTCTTGCCAAATATAGTTTATTAGCCGTTTTCTAACCCTGCAGTTTATTTTTTTTGGCAGTTTGTAGTCCATATCTGCTTAGTAATCTTTATTTGAAAAATGTTTAAGCTGAACCTGTCCGGAAAACATTTAGGCTATTACCATGGACATACATTGATCTTCTGATGAGCCCCGACCAATATGGTTGTTTCCGTTCAAAAATGCAACCGCAAACCAAAAAAAGTCTTCTGTTCAGCTCTGTCAACTTTTAGAACTAATTTTTGTTAAAACTTTTGGTTCCTAATTTCCATGCCAGAATCAAGAGCGAAAACATACACTGAACCCGCAATTGGAAAAAATAGTATTATTTGGATATGTTATTCTTCATCCGGTCTTGGTTGTGCTCCTTATCAATGTAGTTAATTACTCTGAAAATAAGCTACTGAAAAACCAAAAGAGTAATCTCTCGATCCAATGCTCAGTTTGTTTGCTTACGTTCTTGCAAACTACCTGCAGAATCTCTTTTGAATACGTTAAACAAGCTTCCTGCGTCTATTTTAGGATTTTTTAACCCAATGCGTCCTCTTTCTGCTGCATATGCTCCTACCCACTGCATATCTTTCACCTGAGATCGCTTACTGCATGTCCAAAAAAAGTCATTCGTTTTTATCCCTATCTGATGAAAACTATTTTTTGCTGCTGAAAACCAGTTTTCCTGGAGCCATCTTTTGCATATATGTAAGCAGCCCAGCATTGTCAGAAAAATTTAAACCTTGCAGTATCCTTATCCTGATTGGGTGCACCGTGCAATCGCATAATTCCTCAGTTTTTAATTTTCCACAGAAGCACCCAATTTTTATCTGAGTGCAGTTGATCAGATGCTACGCTTTAAAAAGATTCCTTCATAACTTCTTGGGCGGAATAACTTGATTGCTAAACCTACGGTTAGTGCAGAAGAGAATAATTGGGACGAATACTTTTTTCATGATTTAGTGAGACGAATAAACAGGTTAATAATTACAGCCCTTTCTAGATAGTACTAAAAGTAGTTAATTTAACTGTGGATATTTTTATTACCCGGTTATATTTAGCAAGGCTCTACTTACTTATTATTAACACACTATTGTTTATCGCTTGTGCTACTTTTAAATTAAATAGGTTCGTATTATAGAAAATAACACTTCAAAATTTTCCAGAATATTTTAGTGATTATTTGATGGTAAAGGTTATATGAGGCTTTTTCAGGGTTTTTACGGTTTAAGGTAAATACGTCTGGAACATTCATATTATTTTTTCCATAGGACTTAATTCAAAATAGCTTTTGTAGATTTTCTTGGTTGTTTGAAAAGTCTTCTAATAATTATAGTTTCGAATTTTAGTTTCTGATTTTCGTGATCCTACGTTAAATCTATCCTTTTTAGAAAATTTTAAGAGGAGAATTAACATAATTCATATATACCCACCGCCATAAACACCTTTTCATCTTATCTTTTAGTGTATCAGATAATTTATTAATTAATTTTAAGCAAATAAAGATTTCCATAAAAAAACTTACGTTTCTGTCAAAAGATTTCAAAAGTCTGGCTCAAGTAGGAGTCTTTTTCTTTTACTGTAAGTAATATTTATTAGAAGCTCATTGTAGTTTTCATCTAGAAATTCTTTTTATTTTGATTAGTTGCTCTTTCTGCAGCTCTTGCTTCCAGGATGTTTCTTGTTTTAGACTTTCTAAGTGTAATAATAATTTGACATAAGACTTGGTAACTTCACTCTATAAATCTAGGATAGAGTTAATACTAAGTTAATACTTTCTTCTCTTGTAAATTTCATTCCGAGTTTAAGTCTACAAAATTTGGAATCCTGACCTCCAGGTGTAATCTCCTACATAAAGGGAATTGTTTGTGCTCATAAATATATATATATATAAATGTTATTAGGAAAAGGGAAGTCTTAATTGTAAAGATCTTTTTGAGTCCTACAATATTCTTTCTCTTCGGATATTTTTTTCTTAACAGTAATGATTAGGTTTCTTCAAACGTCCTAACTATATCATTCATAGGACTTTAGAAGACTCAATCAATTCTAAATTAAATGAATCATTTTGGAGAAGGAAGAATATTTATGAAAATTAGTAAGGTAATTGATTGTCTTTCTTAACTATTCCTCTAAATTTAGATTGTTTCCTTAGTTAATCTTCAAGTAAACCATGGCTAAGTAGCTTTCTTTATTAATTACCACTTTTCTTTTTGAGTATATTGTCTAAGATTTTTCATAATTGAGCATTGTTTGTCTAAATTAGATCTTCTCTTTCTAGTCTATAAGTTTTTCTAAGATAATATTTTTATCTTCCTCACTTTCCTTGTTTCTATATAGGTGACGAGAAACTATTGTGGTATTCTATAACTAACATCGTATAAAGGATTATTTTTTTTACTTTGTACATGAGTTTTAGCAAGATAGCAATAATCTAAAATAGCAGATAAGTAAAGCTAACTCAATTTCATGTCTTCACCATGAAAAATTTAAATAGAAAGTTATCATTATACAAATAAAGTCTCTACGCTTAATTACACCTTAAAATAATAGGGTTGGTAAATATTGAACCTTTACTTCATAGTTACCAGGATATCTGGGTTGGTTTGATTGTAAATCGTAAGCTACGTTCTTGGCATATTTCCCAAAGTTTAAAAGGAACATCAAAATCCTTAGGACGGTACTAGAGACCCACAAGGACTAATTTTGAAAATAAGTCTTGTTTATGCATTTCTAAAAACTATATTTTTCAACATTCTTATTTTATTAAAGGTTTTCTTTGTGCATCTTCTATCTCTGTTTTAAGCTTCCAAAACTTGAATATTTATTTCTATTTTCTTCGTAAAGCTTCTCTTATTGCATTCAATTTTAGTGTACTCAAAATTCCTGAACATTGCATTATGTTTGCAATTTATTTTATATTGCTCTATAATCTTTATTCCACAAAGCTAAACGAGCCAATATAGAATTCTGAACTGATTGAATATTAAAAATTCTTCTATTCCAAAGGATAATTGTCCAATTCAATGAATTCCATCACTCAGCAGCCATTCCATAATTACACTTTCTAGGAACACCCTAAGATAGTAGGATTTCTGTAAATATAGGGGACCTATCAATTGCCTTCTCTGTTAAAATTTTATGCGGGAATCGCTTAGATGTGTATCTTTTATAGGAAGAATTACTGGGGGCCTTTGTATCTGAATCATCAATTCTAACCATCCTGATGAATTGGAAAGTGATGTTAGTGAAACTAATCAATGTATAATTTACTTGGTAAAAACTTCATTAGAAATTTCTATTCATTTTCTAGTGAGTCTTTTTGTTAAGGCCATTTTATGATGAACTGATTCTGAAAATCGCCTTTTATTAAATATTTATGTGAATCTTATAAGTTTTGCGACTTACAAAATATTTAACAAAGAGGAATCATTTACTAATTTATTATTGGTATAAATGAATATGATTATATGGGCTTTAGCTTAATTTTCTCCGACTCATGAATAAGTTACCATAAAGCTCACCATATAACTTATTACTTGTTTTCCTCTATTATTCCAAACTGGAGTCATCAATCATTCATTTAATCAAACCCTTCTTTAGCACAAGAAAAAAAGAGGTATCTATTATAAAAAGTAAAAAATTGGATTTTTATTCTTCATGCTTATTTCTGTAATAATTTGTGTCTTTATCAGGTTCTACTAATCAACCTTTAAACACCTTAAAATATAGGGGGTTGGTTGGTAAATATTGAATCTCTCTCACTTCATAGATACCTGGTATTTCTATGTTGTTTTGAGGTGGAAAGTTAGACTTGCGAATATTTACCTGCTTTATATCTCTATACTTTAAAAAACACTTTGGCTTCATAATAGCTGTCCATAACTAATTAATTCAAAGTAACTGGAATTTGATCTCATAAAAAATTTCTTCTTTAAGTAATTTGCATTATCTTTAATTTAAAGTTAAGTCTGCCATCATTTTCAAGGTATGGATTATGTGTGTGTGTTATTTCTTATCCTATTTTTTTACCTCTTGATTTAATCCAATGAATATAGTCCCATTATGTAAACAAATTGGACTTTGGAATTTGTAATTTGTCGGGTAAAAGTGAAGTGTGCATAAATTAATTTCATTTACCTTATATCCATAATGAAATTGTATTCTTCTTACTGTTGACGTAGATTTGTCAATATATAATAATAATAAATATATATAATATTGGTGGTGTATGTTATATATATTATAAAATAGATCTTAGTTGGAAAACAGGCTTCAATAGGAATCATCAATAGTTTATGGGGTTCCATCAACTTCTTGTACTCAATAAATTCCTCTGTTATCCAATGATTAGTCTACTAAGCTCAGGTATTATTCTTCTATAATGAGGACTTTATCAGGCGTTTGCTCAAGTTCTAGTGCAACGTTTACTTCAGAGAATTGGTTATTGTGGTAAAATTGTGATATCATAAAGTTAACATCTGACTAGCTCTCTTTTATTCAGTCATTGTTACTCTCCAATTTGAAACAGGTGACTCCATACTAAAACAGTAATTAAGAATTTGAATTCGATCATTTAAATTTTAAAATACTTTTATCTTTTTTCACAGTAGAATGCAGTCTTGGCCGGGTAATATATTGATACTCACACGGGAATATTGACTTTCGCAGTATACCGCACATATTCTCTCCATTTTCTATCTTAATATGGATGGGTTAATCTGACATTTATAACTTTTGATATCACTATTCATAATTTGACGCACCGTTTATTCTTTTTATTACTACAGTGCGGTGCTTTTTGGTAGATTTAACTAATAAATCATTATGGCGAGGGTCTCATTTAAAATCTTAATAATACAGAATTGTTATACTTAACCAATCTAATCAATTACTTGAATTATAAACAAAGATAAACATTAATAATTTATTCATTATCTCTTAGGTCTAAAAAAAATCTGCTATTTTGATTCATTACGTGCTCTTTCACCAAACTTTTCTACAACGCAATGTTTGGTATATCTTAACAAAACGACGAATATTTTTGCTTGCGTTTGAGTGAATAGAGGTTATTTTTGTCGTTTTAATTTTTTTGAGAAAACTTAGATTTATAAAGGATGAAAGACTGATTCTGATAAATACACTGACAAGTGAGCCCATTTAGCGGGCAAACACAGTCGATAGAACGTCACGGATGCATTTATTTTACATTCCAAAGTTTGGTAAGGAGATAATTTAAGAACGTGCGCTGATTTTTCGTGTGAAAGAGCGATTACAGTGGAGTTTGAATTATAACTATTTGTGGATTGGCGAATCATCCGGAAGTTAGTATAAAAGCCGTCACGAGCAAGCTTGCGAAGGATTTTGGGGAAATGGGCCCGTATGGGTGCTCGATGATTCGGATAATACCGCAATTTCCTTCTATGTTGTAATGAGAGGCAATTTGGAATCCGGAATTAGCCGCTTTTTGTCATAAATTTAGAAGTAGATTGCCATCTTGGTTACTTTGTGTTACAAAGCCATGGTTTCATGTATTGATGCTATTGGTTTGAAAATATCGTAACTGATGTGATTGTGTGTTTTAGGTCTACAGAGATGTGTGGAACTCTTCATGCCTAGTATTATGATGGGTGTTCGTTCATTTGCATCTTATAGGAAAACGTTTTAATGGTTTTTCAGCATCAACAACATGGCAAAACTTAGATATATATCAATTGCAAAGAGCAACCGTAATTACTGGAAGGAGCAATAAATGTGCTCGATCGTGAGTGACATTACTGATAGGAGTTTTTTCGGTAATATTGTCTAGGCGAAACCACGAAAGCTAGTTGAAATACCTAGCGCTTTAATAAAAAAGTAACAACTCTTTTACCAATCTTGAGTGTGATCGCTCTCCACTGTGGTTATCGGCTTAGTAATGGGAGCTACAGGAGCAGGAACAGGAGAAGCACAAGGCGTTTCAAATGAAATCGAATGTTTACTTCGTACGTTCGCAAAATCTTTGCTAGTATTGGTGGTTTTATTTCGCTTCTTAACGAAGTATCGTTTGAATATTTTTGACTTGGTAACAAATGCTTCTCAAATCTTGTTAATATCATTTTGCCAATGGCATTTTAGGTAATTGGTGCATTTTGAAAAGATTAGATATGATCAGACAATGCCTTGGAATGCTCAGATGTAAAAAATTTGTGGACTGATTGCAAATGCATTACAAAGCGGATTGAAAAATTTGCTCAGGTTTATAACTTGAACGGACCATTATACGCAAGTTAACTCGGTTAATTTAGTGGGGTGTTTAGGGTGAAGCAAACGAAACCTTATCGTTTTGACTTAAGAGGAAAATCACAACCTCTTCTGACTTATCGTGGTTTATTCCAGTTTATCCTAAAAGGATATGTATTACAAACCTAACAACAAATGCATTACGTTGGAAGATTGATAGAATGTTTATCACACATAGAAACATGTTATTGAGGAAAGTAAAGAAAGCAATATGTGCCGTGTTAGGAGATGTATAAATCAGATACTATCTCAGCCGTCAATTGATTATTTAGATTTAATATAACTAAAAAGCGAGTAAGTTTTAGTTTTATTACTAAACTTATCGCTTTTACTTTTTCCAATTTTGACAGACCTTTTTTTGACAAATATGAGTTTGGGGATGATTAGGAATTAGAATATTGAATGGTTCGTTTTTCTAATTCATGGAAAGCTTTCCTCCAATAAAAAATCCCAGATTCTTTCTGATGTTGGTACCGGACTAAGGATCTATGCAAAAACTCACTGATCTAGCTGTGGAAAGATTAGCAACTGAGTAGTTTTCTAGGCGATGGACGACCCAACTGTTATTATCTTTTGGTTCGTTTCAACGTCTATTATTGGCCTATTGACTACTTTACAGTCGCCAAATATTTCAACCTCCATATTATACTGTTGTATCTACAATTATATTTGTTTAATTGGTTTGTATTTTTAAGACTGAGCAAATTTTAGATTAATTGTATGGTTTATAATACTTGAAATCGAGTTTGATTAAACCATTCAAGAATGATTTTTGTCGAAAGCAAATATCAAATTCCACGTAATTCATACAATT
>Ga0163217_1104262_pt1 | contig 11673 bp, 6 predicted proteins | sample SynspAceP_FD_185933 | JGI IMG/M metagenome (GOLD analysis project Ga0163217, IMG submission 185933) | Saline lake microbial communities from Ace Lake in Antarctica - Synechococcus sp. Ace-P (PacBio error correction) | ecosystem: Environmental > Aquatic > Non-marine Saline and Alkaline > Saline ... | reverse complement strand
CCGATTTTGTGATGACTTGGGCGCAAGGATTGGTTTTGTACAATACTTGAATTACCATAGTTGAGATCTTTGATCCCCATACTTATTATTTGCCACCGGATGACAAAGGAAATTCAGTACCAGCTTGTCTGGTTAATTTGAAGGTATTGGGTGCCCCGATTACAAGAAAAAAAAGATCAGACTAAAATAGTTGGAGCATTATTTCTGGAGACCTGTATGGAGAGATCAGCAGTTGCGAAGTCGGTGATGAGATTTGAAAGTAGGCCAAAATGGGGGAATCCCCAGTTGATTATGTTGGTATGCGTTGGATTGACGCCATTCAAATTATAAAAGGCCCTAAAGGTACAAAGGTGGACCTAACGGTTAAAAAAGTAGATGGTTCCACGTAGTTATTTCCCTGACTAGGATGGAGTTGAATTGGAGAATCATACGCCAGAATCGGCTTCCATAATTAAGGCGCAATCAGAAGTATGGAGCTTATTAATTTACCACAATTTTACGTTAGATTTTTGAGGACATAATGAAAGAAATGCAGCTACCGACGTAGCCCAAGAGTTGAAAGATTTAAAACAAGCAGTGAGCCGAAGGCCTAAATTTAGATCTTCGTTGATAATGGGGGTGGGTCTCTTAAAACGGTAGGTTGAATGGCTGGACTTTTTATTAAGGACGGGTCCAATTGTACAGGGTTAGGTCTACGGATTAAAAAAACCAGAGGTTTATAACGATTAAGGAACGAAGCATTCAGTGGACGGCGTTAGGAATTTTTAGTCAATGAATTATCCGCTTCTGCTCTCTGAAGATATTGGCTGCAGCCTATTGCAGGATATAAGAGGGGGGGGTATTGGTAGTAAACAAACCTTGGGGGTAAAGGTACGGTTCAAAAATGTTTATCCCTTTAGAAGAATATGTTAAGAGCAATGGAACATGGTGATCTGGGAGCTATAAAACTTACAACCCAGAATTCTATAGAATTAATGGGGGTCTACCCCAATTGGGAAGGTGTTAAAAGTTGATGTGGTTGTGCCAGATCGTTTACAGTTATATCGACCTGGGGAAAAGGAGCAGGAAATCCTTTGAGCTGGTTATAAGATTTCCCCAGCAGAATTTACTCTTTGGGACGGTTATATTGATATGAAGCCTACCATTGCAAGCAGTACTAAAGGATGGCTCATAACAATCAGATAAGTTGATCGAGGAAAATGCACAATGGATCAAAAAAGGCACAGGATGAAAATAGTGGTTTCTTTAAAAATATGCCGATTTGAAGAAGAGCCTAGGAGCTGGATAAGGAAAAGGCCAAGTATTTTAAACTATATCGGATTTACGATCAACCTAACATTTCGAATCCTGAAATTATGAACAAAGAGTTATTTACCAAGGATTCAATTTTAAGGGAAAAATAGACCGATCGCACAAGGATTTGGCAAGGACGTATATGTGGAAGAGGCACGTTAATGTGTTACAGATTTGAAAATTGAAAATAATATAAAAAATTGCCAAATTGGCAAGTGTAAAGGGATTAATTGGTAAATATTGATTATAAGTTAAACCTTGCTCTAAAGCAGGTTTTTTTTGACTAATTTTGGTTAAATACTTATTCCAATAAAAGAAAATTACGTACAAAAATTAATCACCTTAGCCTCTGGCATTTCACACGGATTTAATTTTTCCATCCTTGTTTGTAATGTAAAAATTAAAACTAATGGAAATCGTTTACCACCCAACTCCTCTGGCATAAAACCTTAATGCTGTTGCCTTTATTGTAGTCCGAACGGTTACTGCATATTTTTTGTTTTCAAACAGAACGTTGGAGTAACTAAAAAGGATGGCTTTTATTGTTTTTTTAATTAGCATAGAGTCAAGGCTTCCGTGGGATATATAGTTATTGAACTACAACGAGAGATTAGAACATCCTACTTTGTTTCATGGGCCCAGTCTGGGGCGTTTCGCAAACCATTTTTCTTGAGGCTTTGGCTGTTTCCTGTACGGCTTCTTCAAAGTGAAAAAATTCATTATAAGGCCGTTCTCCTTATCCGCTTCATCTATTGCCAACTGGCCAATAATTTCGCAATACATATTGGGGTTTCAACCTTATCATTTCTCACGATCTATGCGAGGTGGATAGACTTTCCTTTTTAAATCTGTTCTTATAATCCGAAAACCAGATCTTCCATTTGTCCAAATGTCGCCTTTAATTCCTCAGTGGCCATAGAAGCCTCTATTAAAGGATCTATAAAATGGCTATGTTTCAAGGACAGTCTCTTTGTTTATATCCCCTAAGTTCCTAAAGAATATGGTCAATCAGTTTCCGTAATTGTAGGTTATCTTGCAAGCTGTCCAAGAGTTCGATGTCTTTTTTATTTCTTCAAAAAGACCAATTTGGACTTCATCCATAGACAAATTATTTTTCTTGATAATTAATCTTCATATTCGCTTTAAATTTCTCAAGTGGAGCTTGCCTCCTCAAATTAGTGGAAAGAGTGCATTTGGGCCAGTTTATACAGTTCCATAAGCCGATATTTATTTGATTGCCATATCGGTACCGCTTATTGGTTGTCGGTCTGTAGTGTTGGGAGTCCAACCCTCATTCATTAACCTTCCAGCCATCCGTATGGGTCCCATAGGGTCTATGGTGCAGACCTAGAATGGACATATTGTCCGTATTCATAACTCCATGTACAAAAACTACACGCTTGCCAGTGGATAATCATATCCAGGGTACTTTACGGCCACCTCCCTAAAAACTGAATATTAATTGACTTTGTGCCTGCAACAATGTGGGAAAGAAATGACGAATAGGTTTTAATCAGTGAATTCTTTAGGGTCTTTATCATCTTGGTGCTTGTCGGAGAAAATTTCAAAATTTCCAAAGCGTATAAAGACGGTGCTACTCGGCCAACCACGGCCCCTTTTCATAGGGCTTGATATACCGTTATATTAGCACTCACGTAGCACTTGATCTCCGGTTAAGGCAGGGATAGTGCTCTTGTAGTGGGTACGCCTAGGTGAGGGACATTGGCTTCACTGCACAAATATTCCCTTTATGGAAGAGCGCCAATTACTGCCAGGCCATCGGCAGTCTGGAATAAGGGTTTTCACCGGCCCCTTTAAGCTGCAGCTGTCCATTTGTTATCGTTGTGGTTAAACTTTCAAATAAATTGAATAGGCTCTGCCATCGCCAACTGTTCCTGCCCAATTGCCAAATTGGGTGGCCACCGGTAGCACATAGATAAGATGATACGTATCCGTAAAACCGATTTCCTGGTAAAATATTTTGAAAATTCGGCCGACTTAAGGGTCGTCTTGGTTTAACCCCACAATCCAGAGCCAATTCACTGAAGAGTGAATTATACTTGGTTTGATTTGAGTTGGAGTTGCAAAAGAATAGCAAGCTTTTGCACAACCTGTCTTTCTTGTAATATTTCCCAAAATAGGACTCTGCCGGAAGTTTCCGTATGAAAAAAGTATCCTTAACATGGAGATTCATACGATGCTTATTCTATTATTGGAGTTCCATGTTCACTTCTTTCTAGCAATCGCCTTTATATAGGAGCATTACGGCCTACAGCCTTTGTATCCTTCTTGGTTCATTGCTCAAAGGTTCCTTCTACAAAGTTCTTTTGCCATATCCATGACCTCTAGTTTAAAGGGTACTTCTGAATAGGGTTAAAAGCATCTTTTCATTAACTAACTTGTATGTTATCATGGCTTACTTTCGATCATTTAATTGGCCATGGTGAATTTCAGTGATCCTTATCGTGATGGTACTTTTAAATTAGCTGTGTGGTTAAATTGTATCCATTTATTTAGTTCTTTTTTGGTAGGATTTCTTAGTTCTTTTAGGATCAACGGTTATTAGTGGAAAATAGAGTTTTCCTTGATACATACAATTACGTAAATTCTTGGGCATGGCTAATAAATCCATTTCCACGTCCAAAACAATGGGAATAGGAAGTATATGCGATCCAAGCCAATCTTTATTAGAACTGCGTTTTTATTGGCATCTTTTTGCACCATAAATAGTTATTGGTGAAGGTTGTTCCATTACCACTACATCTTTCTTTTAAATAATTTAATGGCATTTAGGTACATTGAGATGAAAGTCTGCGAAAAACCCACATTTAGGTGTGTGTTGATCTATTAATATAAACCAAGGCGTTCCTCCGTTCGGTAATTTATCATGACCTTAAGATATATTGTTGGAACTTTTCGTCGCCGGAATCATGGCCAAAAATGGGGATTTTAGATCGTATTTGTTTTTGGGCGTTTTCCAGTATCTTGTCATAGGTGTGTGTCATGGTCCTTCAAAAACGTCTGAATGCTCAAAAAAAACAATATTTTGGTTGCCTTTTTAAAGGCAGTAACCATTTCCTTAAGCGCGGAAAAATCCTCTACTGATGGCATCCTTGGCACCAACTTTGAAAACAATAAAATAACCTTGATTTTTCCCTTGAAAAATCGCGCAAATTTAAATAGCCTGGTGATATTGCCATTGGCATCTAAATCCATTTTTTTACCCCAAATTCAAGGAGCTTTAAAAATATTCTGTCATCAAAGTGCTATTCACTCATTTATAATGTCCTTTCCAGTTTTGTTAATTACAAATTCTATTAGTTGGAGGAATGCATTTATAGAATCTGCTTTAATCTTTAACGGTTACGTTTCCGATTATCTTAAAGTGCAATCACGCTTTTACTTTTTTAAGTGTATCGGGCATTGCATTTTTCGGAGCTTGCTCAACTTGGGGTATAACGCACTACAGTACCCTGGGACTGATTGTTTTATAGTAATCCTGGTGATATTCTTCAGCCTTCGTAAAATGTTTCCAATGGACTAATTTCGGTTACAATTGGTCCGTCATAGGAGGATGCCACTTCCTTAATAACCAAGCTGCAATTTTCCTTTTGGGCGTTATCCGTGATAATATATGACTGAACGCTATTGTGTCCCAGCGTCTGCTCCTTGTCGGTTTAAGGTAGTTGGGTCGTGGTGGTCATGAAAACGACAAGGAATATCCTCATAGGAATAATATTGGCGTCAAATGTTAGCACTGTATCACTTCTGCATGGCCAGTGAGTCCAGAACACACTTCCCTATTAAGTTGGGTTTCCCGGAGTGCATTCCCCCCCGTATATCCTGAAATTATTTTTTCTACACCAGTGATTTCCTGAAAAAATGGCTTCCACGCACCAAAAGCATTCACCTCCGAAACGGCCGTTTCTTAATTTTTTATTTTTCATTGGTTCTCTTTCTTGAATTATTTTCATGGATTCTGGAAGTTAATACAATAGCGCAGTCCACCTGGTTCTGTCCGTCCGGAATACATGCCCTAAATGGCCATCACAGGTATTTGCACATTACTTTCTACTCTTACCATTACCAAAAGAGGGAGTCCTTTATGATATTAATAGCATTTTCTTTTATGGGTTGAGTAAAACTGGGCCAACCTGTTCCGGGGAATGAAGTTTATGTTAGAATCGAACAAAGGAGTGTCACAGCATATGCAACTATATTTCCCTGCATCATGGGTGCTGCCAAAGTGCTTCCGGTATGTGGAGCTTCAGTTCGCTTTTCTTTCTGGCAATTCTAATTGTTTCGGTTGTTAGCAGTTGTCTCCATTCCTCCTCTGTTTCTCAACTCTTTTATCAGGTTGTGGATTGCCCTTAACACTTGAAGTTGATAATATTCTTTCCAAGTCAAACATTAATATATTCTTTTATTTTTTAAGTTTAAATAGTAATGCGCTATGAAGCCTAAGTGGGATTTTTTAGGGACATTTTGGTGTTACGAATAATCGGTTCCAATAAGATTTTTATGTGTCTCTTATTTGTCGCGCTAAAACCTATAAAACTTACAAGGGCCTCAGAGTCCGTTTGGTTACTTTGATTTATATTTACACAGAATAATATAGGAAAAAAATAGGCCCATTTATTACTACGTTGTTCTGGTTTGTTGTGGTTCTATTTTGGCATGTTTGAAAATTTCTATACCCCTGCTCCGTATTCCCTTCCTGGAAGGGGAAGGGAATAGAACTGAAATACCAGAATTTTTATGGCTGGTTTCTACGACAGGGAGATATAGTAAAACACCCATTTTGCCTTGTCGTATAATGAAGTGTATGAACAGGGCTGAATGGTGGCTTATATTTTGGATAGGACGCATTTGACAAAAGATGATAGAAAAAGGCCTGTTTTTTTGTTTGAAGATCTAAGTTAGGGGACCAGGGTACTGCTGATTGGAGAAAATTATAGGGTTCGGATACGATGGGACATTTATTCCTGCGGGAGATCGCAGGTTCACGGAGAGACGCATACCAATTTGAAACCTTCTATACGAGTAATATTAGCCCCCAGGGATAGGGGATTTTAACGCGGGAATTTGGAATCGGCTTAGAACAGCAAGTGCGGTATTGGGCCAAAAAGGATCGGTCCATTGTCGTTGTTTACCGCGGGAGTTTTGGGAAAAAGGTTTGCCCAGCATAGGAGAAAGAGGATGTGCAGTCCCAAAATTTTATATAAAATATTGCCAAGGCAATGGTAGGGATCTCAAATCATTGGCATTTCTTTTCCCGCACGGGAAAAGATATTGGGAGACTGGATCAATTTGCTTGTCTCGGTTGATGAATGGAAAAAAAGGACAGGAATCGATTGTCTTCCAATTTGCTGATGATCAAGAAGATTTTTTTGGAAGCCAGCATAACTACCAGCGGGTTGGAAATTTTAGGTCAATTCATTTTAGCCTATTCGCATCCAATTTTAAAAGATGACAATAATGCTGTGAAAAACAGTTATAAGCCAGAACCTCCGTACTAAAGAAGGGTAGTGGTATTCCTATTGGTGGGAAGAATACCTGTTACCATGCAATGTTTATTAAAATAGTGTACAAATAGAATTGAGATTACCCCAGTAGCCGTACATGTACGATAAAAAGTCGTTTTTTTCTGGCGGCTCGGATAAATACACTAACCGTAATAGTTAAGGGTTAAAAAGAACAATAACCGTAGCAGTGCCAATGAATCCCCATTCCTCACCTACGGTGTAAATAATGTAATCTGTGTGTTTTGCTGGTACAAAAATCGCCTTTAGGTACGTGTACCCTCTAAAAGAATCCTTCCCATAAAAAGCCTCCAGAGTTCAATGGCTTTTTCAGATTGATAGGTGTTTGTAAACCTATTGTTTTTCTATCTCTTTCCAATTTATTGGGGTTCTTTTTCCAATCGAAGCCAAAGACTTGAATCGGGTTCTCTGTGGCGCTGTTCAAAAACGGAATTAAAAACGGAAATTTACCGATAAGGGAGAATAGTACGATAAGCTACGTTAAATAAGGGAAACGGATTATGGGAACCTTGAACGAGGTTTTTTCAAAATAGGAAAAAGCTAATAAAGAGGTTTCTAGGATTATGGCTACCCAAAATGGTGCCAAACATAGGGTGAAATAAATATTGAATAACCATAATGCCTACCCCAAATAGAAAAGTGGAAGGCCCTGTCCCTAAATATAACGAAGATAAAGGGCCAAGAAGACCAAGGCCACTCCTGGATCTGGTTGTGGAATAAGTAAAAAAGCGGGAATCAAACAATCAATATTGAATATTTGATCCTTTTGGGCGCTTAATGGCTGTCTGTATATCGCTCAAGTTATTTTGCCCAGTGCTAGTGCAGTGCAACTTTTTGCGAATTCGGATGGCTGTAAATGAAAAACCCAAGATCGTACCATGAGGTAGCCCCTGCAATAGTTTTACCAAATACAATAAACCAATCATAGTGCGAGGGAAATAATGTAGAATAACTGGGGAAAAATCGTTTCGTAGAAATTAGCTTCTAATGCCAGTGATAATTAACCAATGGCGACTGCACTTGTTCCTATAAAGAATATTGTTTTCATGTAAGGCTGCCCAAAAATTGATATAGAGGGGTCTGTCCTCTGTGAAGGTGCTGAAATAAATATTTTATCCAAACCAATAAAAAACTAAGAAAATGTAGATTAGTACGCATAAAACCAGTTCCAAACGATTTCGGACACTTTTACCAGCACGCTCATTTTATTTAAAGGGTTGCCACTATAGCGGGTTTTGCATATTCGTCTGCCAGTGTTGTTCCAACATGGTTTCTTCTCCAGATCACCACACGGGTTAATTTTCGCTTAAGGTATTTTCTATTCATTTAAGGAGGCTTAATGCTGTCCGGCATAGCGGAACCATAATATCATTTTATATAAACTGCAAATGGCAATTTAGGATTTGTCCAGCTGGGCAAAAAGCCAACAAAAAACGGGAATTGTTCTGTCATTTGTGTGCGAACGCCATCAATTCTGGTATAATTTTCTACGCGTTTCCTGTTTTGCCGGCAATCTCAATTGCCTTACCTGAAGACGGCTTTGCGTTCCTCTTTTATACACTTTCGCCATCCCCTGAACTACCGGCTCAAAATATTTTTTGTCAATTGTTGGTATGTTTTGCTATCCGTAAATTCGGGAATACTGATGATTTTCATTTCGATTTTTTTTTGAGTACATGGGGGCGTAAAATAATGACCTGCTATTTGCAAATAGCGGCGGTCGATGTTTGCCAATTGTATTGGTAACTTTCCACCGTCTCTTGACCAAATGAATTTGATATAATAGTTGAGGAGGACCATCTATTCTCTGCCCTTTTATAGACACGGTCGTAGGATTCCTTATTTGGGGATTCTTCGGGGTCTCCCGGTAGGCGAGGTCATAGCCTAAAAATGTACCCCAACCAAAACTTTTCATGTGCTTTTCCCATACATTCCTGACCTTCTCCTGAGGTAGGAAAACTGATCATAGATTTTACGAAATGCACCGGCGAATAGCATTACAGGAAAGGTATATTCCTGAATTCAAATTCGTGTTCCACCACCGCAAGGCATCCTCTTTTCCTGCGGCCAAATAAAGCCTTTAACATTGAATTCCGTTGGTTTCTGGGGTGGTAATTGCGCCTTCTTGAAGCGCTACGAGGGCATTTGAGAGGTTCTTAAAAGGGGAACCCAGGGGATGTGAAGCCAATAGGAACGAGGTCAAAAAGTTGGTTTTATAAGGTCATATGTAAATTTACTGTAGTTCATGATCTTTCCCTACCCACTAAAAGTGCGGGGGTCATAGGTTGGACAGAAATTAAGGCCAATATTTCACCGGTGGCCCGGTCAACTGGCAACTACCCCTCCATGTTTTTCCGGTCATCAGTTTGTCTCCATTATTCTTGAAAGTAACTTATCTACTGGTTACGGAAATCTGTTTTCCTGCAGGATATTGTAATCCAAGGTTACCACTCTTTATAAGGTCCTATATCCCTGTTAAATCGATCTTCTGGATCCATTTTACTCCTTTCCGGTCCCCTAAGGATGGACTCGTATTCTTTTTCGATACCGAGTGCCCTTTTAATTCTCCAGCCGCTATGATGGGTTTCGTTCCAAATCCCATTCTCATTTACTTCACTAATGTACCCTAAAACGTTGGCGCCACATTATTGGTGTCGTAATATCTCAATGACCTTTTATGAATATAGACCCTTCAATCGTCTCATTTTTTTCTGAAGCCGACCCGTTAATCCTCCTTGCGAAAGTTGAGGTTTACCAAACACGGAAGGAAGTCGTAGGGAATAGACCCTCGCCTTTTTTAACTGGGACAGCAAACCTTTTCTTTATCTATTCCAAGTAGCCTGCAAAAAACTCAATGGTGTCCAAAGGCTTCACTTCCCTTGGGATAACCATAACGTCATATGCCGGCTGTTTGCCAATAAGAGTTCTCCATTCTATCGTTATATATTAGCCCCTCTCTGGATAGTCATAAACTGCTTTTATGGCGGGATCTTCCAATAGTTGATTAGGAGAAAAAACTAAAAAAATCTGTAGATAAGAACAATTCTACCGATAAAAGTTATCCCAACCAGTGAATATAATAGAAGGATTAATAAGTTTTTCTCATTTCTTTTTTTAACACAAAAAGGAACTTAGCAGCAAAACACAAACTTAAGCTTGCAATTCCGATAGTTAAAAAGCTTTCCTAAAAATTAACAGTGATTTCCTATTTGCTGAAAATTTCGTAAGAGTGAAGAAACCCAAATGGTGATATTACTATTAATAACAGTTAAAAATGTAATTTGTTGTGCTCTAGTGGTATTGGTTAGTTTAAAATTTTGAAATTCAAATTCACTCCCAAAACCAAAACGCATGATGTTGCCTTAATAAGCAATAGTTACTGCGGCTGCGGCGTGTAGGCCAACGGATCCGAAAATAGGTCGTATATAAAACCAAGTAAAAAACTTAATAGAAGAAAAAAACAAGTTGGCCTTCTTTCCTTAATGGGATACCAGTATAGGAATAGAATATTGACACATTGGGTTGATATATCAAAAAAATTGAGCTTTATTTAAAAAACTAGTACCTGTTTACCAAGATTAATAGTACAAATCTAATTATATTAAATGAAGAGTAGCTATTGCGAATCATGATTGGTCTGGCTTTAATTCAATTATTTCTTCCCGTTGCACATTGTCCCAATATATTAAAGCTTTTTACAGCGGCATATTGTTAAAATAGCTGAAATGTCATTACTGTAAGAACTTTGTGAGTTGTTCATTCAAATTTCTTGATTGAAGCCCAATCGGAATATCTTCGGGGAAGAATGCTGGAACTTGCACCAGTTACTATGGTATCGCCAACTTGTTAGAGGGACCAATCTTTTCTATGTCCGGACAGGTTGTACAGTGTTATAATCTTTAGTATCCCCAAACTTAATGAACCATAATGGTGGTTGTTCTTTATTTTGGCGTTTGATTCCTAGATTTCGCGTATCAGGATGCTTTGTTACCGTTGCAAAAAAAATGATTGAGGTATATTTTCAACTATCCAAGGGATACCATTTGGCGGTAATTACCCCATGTCAGGTTTAAATCCCATCTACACTTTCCTTTGTTGGATAGTAAATATAATGTGCGAGGCAATCCATAGCTGTTCTTTATTACTTGGGGAAGTTATGACCTTGTAAAACTATATTAGCAGTATCCAGTTGCATGAATCTTCCTTTTTTTCATTAAAAAGAAGGGAGCGTTAAACGCTTGTTTTCCTCTACCAATTTTTTATTTTCCCTCGTCTAATCCAAAATAGGTGGTTATGTTGCTTTGTGGTTTTATAGATATTGCCCGGGTTATCCAATTGGAGGAATTAAAAGTATGTTTTGGGAACGCGTGGTAGGAACGAGGGACTTTGTTACTGTAAGCGCCAAGGATATTAGTCAACAGAAAAGATAGAGCAAGAAATTTTTTATTATCTTAATATTAAAGTTGATTAATCTGCTGCATTCACTGTGGAATTGTTTTGTAAAAAACCTTATTGACTTATCGTTCAATTAAGGAATTAAAGGCCGTGTGCTAAAATTTGGTGGCCCATATTTTGTAAGCTAGTCTGAGAGCTTATGTATTAAAATAAATTACTTAATTAATATGCTCTTGGGTGTTGTTTTTGGTGTTTTTGGGTTTGGTTTTTTTTTTTTTTGTGTTTTTGTTTTGTTGTATTTTATCCGCTCTAAAGTTTTTTTTAAAAGGCAATTTCCGGGTACCTCTTTAACAAAACTGCCCTTAATGGAATTTTCTTCCCGGGCAATATATACGGGCCCAAAAAAAATCTTGTATTAATCCTTTTTTCCCCTTTCTTTTCA
>Ga0163217_1036991_pt1 | contig 11673 bp, 15 predicted proteins | sample SynspAceP_FD_185933 | JGI IMG/M metagenome (GOLD analysis project Ga0163217, IMG submission 185933) | Saline lake microbial communities from Ace Lake in Antarctica - Synechococcus sp. Ace-P (PacBio error correction) | ecosystem: Environmental > Aquatic > Non-marine Saline and Alkaline > Saline ... | reverse complement strand
GAAAGCACCAAGGCGGCCCGGCTTCATGCCGAAGGTGCGAAATGCGGGCGGCCTTGGGGTTGATCGGGCAATGTCCAAGGAACGCTTCCCCAAAGGGGCTTGCGGTCGAAGTGCTCGTCACCGGGAACAGAAACGCGATGGCATGGTCACGGTGATGGCCCCGCGCCCTCGCCCTGCGTTCAGAGCTGGGAGCACGTCAAACAGATGGAGAAGGACGGCAAGGTCGGGTCAGGTCAAAGTCAAGTGGCTTCAACCGCGCGGGCGCGTGACCTGGTTGATCTCGAAAGGGCTGCGGGCTTTCATTCCGCGCTTCGCAATTGCTGCGGAGGCGAGTCGCACGATGAGCTGGTGGGTTCAGTTCCCTGGGCGTGCTTTCCTGGAGGTCAACCTCGGAGACCCGCAAATTGGTGCTCTCGGAAAAGCGTGCTGCAACCACGGCGGCTCCGCTTTTCAGGAAATTGAGGTGGGGGCAGTTGGTTTCGAAGGTCAGGTCGTGGCCGGGTCAAGCCCCTATGGCCTGTTCGTGGACTCTCGGTGGTTGTTCAGCGGCCTGCTGCACCGTTCTTCCGTCACCGGCGGGAGCCTGAGGGAGCGGGCGAGGTGGGGTTGTTTGGCCATGGGCGATCGCCTCAAGGCACTGGATCACCCAGAATCGATCCCTCCCGGGGCCGCATCGGCCTGGAGCCACAAGCGTTGCTTGAGAACCAAGCCCGGCGAATTGGCTGATATGACAAGGGAAACAAGGTGATTGGCGGAAGCCGAGGACCGGGCCTCGAAGCCCGCAATTTCACAAAGCGCCAGCCAGGAGCAGACCGGCCGGAATGAGCAGCGCCCTCTCCGTTTGCAGTCGGCCGCTTGACTGGGGACTCGACTTACTACTCACGCCCGTCCATTGGAGGGCCGATGGCAAGAAACGCTGGGGAGCTTCTTGATCTGCTCCAACGCCGACCTTTGCCGGCAGCGATGCCGGATTCCGTTGGGTCAAGCTCTGTCCCGCCCCAGCAGCGGTCAATCGATCTGGCTCCAGGAAGCCCTGCTTGAGCGCGTCCGCCGCCCGCTGCACTGGAGGGTACCGCACACCTCGCGACGAACCTTCGCTGCTGGCGCGCTTCCGCATGGCGGAAAACCATGGTGCAAAGGCGGCGAGGCGATCGGGCTGGAGGTTTGCCCAGGTCGCCGCTGTATGCCCTGGTGAATGGGCTGCGCGAACGGGAGCTTAGGTCTATTCCCGCCAGAACCGGGCTTTTTTTAAACCCATGGCCGCGTCCCCTTGGCCCCGGTGCCGGTACCGGTACCTCAAGCCTCCGGTGCAACTGCCCGAATCGGTCAGGGGTGACAAACTTGGAGCTTGGGCCACCCTGCCGGGGTAGCGCTGCGGAGGCCGCCGACTGGGAACATTGGCTTGATGGGGGCTGCTGCGCCTAGACCCGAGAGACTGGCCTGATCAGGCTGTGGTTCCGGCATTCGCCTGTTTTCAGTGCCAGCCGGGGCCTTGGCCATCGCCGGCTGGTGATGCCGGACTCGAACCGGTGCGTCTGCGTATTGGTGCCTCCTCGCTGTTGCTTGAGGGCGAAGCGCGAGAATTGCTGGCTGCTTGGCGCCCGTGGATCAGGCCGAAGCCGACGCCGCCAAGGCAAAGGCCTTTCGAGGGACGTTCCCGAGCCGAGGCCCACGGGATGCAGTTTCATTGCCGATGCAAAAAGCGATCCTGATTCGGAGCGTTTCGAATTGGTTCTGGCTGCTGCGTGACTTGCCGGAACTTCTGAGTGGCTGAAGCCTCCGAACCCCATTCGATCGGCCCGATCTGGGCTTCAAACAACCTGCCGGGGCTGGACCTGGGGTCGGACCTACGGCCGGCACCTTTACTGGCAGGCCGACCTGCTAGCGGATTTCGAACATGCTTTCTTCACACGCCAGTGGGCGGGGCCGTGGTCCTCGAGAGCTGTCAGCAGCGATCAGCGCCGGCGTATGGTAGCGTGCCACCGACCCGCCAGATCACAGTGCTGTGGTGGCTGGTTGGTCGGCATCAGGGCCAGCGCAGAAGCCCTGGGCCGGAGGCCGATGGCCCTGTCAGCTTGGGCGGCCGGCGAAAGTGTGGTTGGGTTCTCTGGCAGCGATTTGCAACGCCGGTGCTGATTGGGCCGATCCAGTTCAGCGGTACGGGTGGCGGCCTGCCACACAGGCTGGCGCAGGAGTGGGCGTGGGGCGCGAGTGTGGCTCGCGCACGTCTCTGTCACATGACGAGACGCTTCCGGCCCAGCGTTCGTCAGGGATCTTTTCTGGTGGCCCTCCGGCTCCGGCGCTAACATTCAGGGCTCCGCCCTGATCAGGTGCAGGCGGCAGTGCTGGCCTTGCATATCTGGTGGTCTCAAAGAAGCCTGGCACGCTAGCGTCCCTCTCTCTGGCCGTGATAATGGCGCGCCGCTGGGCACCTGCTGGAGAGATCAGAGAGCGCGCTCGCCGCACCGCCTTTCTAGCGGCGCAACCCTTGGCCAACTGCACGCTCTCGAGAGTCTGCTGGAGGTCCACGAGTGAGCTCGTCTTGCCCTCATTTTGCACCGTGGCGGGAAACTCTCTCTCATTCCTGCAGCGCCGCATATACAAGCGAGCGGTGCATATCGGCCCTATGGCTTTCTCCAAGGGCTGAATCATCTACCACAGGGCTGATCTTCGAGTGCGGTGGGTGTCTGAGTGTGCGTGACACTTAGCTCTCTCATTTCGGAACACCCGCTCCCGAAAGTCTGCCTGACCTCTGATTTCAACGTGGAGTTCTGCAGCGTTCATGCCATGCGCGTGGCATTTGACATTGACGTGTTGTTTTGCTTGCTTGGCACTGTTACTCCATGCCACTCGAGATCGCTTGGGATCACTTGAGCAGGCCGGGAAGAGTGCGAGTGTGCGATAAACTGCCAGATGGACGACTGTCCTTGTACTATATATATAAAGTTTTATGCTGGACAACATAGAACAAAACATGCTACTCTCTCTCTCTGTAACGATCTCTACACTTATATACAAAGGAGTTTGGGGGACGGGAGCTGGCAAATCTTTGTTGCGCGCCTGTGGCTTTGTTCAGCTAAGCAAAGATCGGCAATGCAGGCGCCTGAACTTCACCGCCTTCTAATCGCCACAGCACTCACTCAACGCCAAGGTGTGTGGATTGTGGTCTTGGCTCAAGGTCGGCAAAGGGGCGACGCCAAGGTCTCAGCTTCACCACCTAATAGAATTCAGTTCAATGGCAATGTGCTGGTGGCAAGGCCTGACACAGCGTGTGTTATCATACAGCCAGGACGATGTGAGGCAATTTGAAATCAAACTAGGTCCAAAGCTATATAATCTTTGGCTCTCTCTGGGCGCTGAACAGAGAAGACGATGTGAGTCTATATAACTTCTGCTCACCTTTCTCGGTATCGCCGCCCGAAAGAATGGCGCCGCCATAGCCAGCGTTCCTTCGCGCGCGGTTAGAAGCCCCAGCGTATTCAGGACACTCTCCAGTGTCTCTCCTCCCGGAGAATCCTCACGGCGGAGAGGACAGGTCTTAGCGTGGTTCCCCACTCGGTCCATGGAGATGTGTCCGTCCTGAGGCGCGGTGTGAAGCGCGAGAATTGCTCGCGACTCACAACGGCTTGGCAATGCTTCGCGGATGGCCTTCGGTCACAAAAAGTCGGGCAGCAATTCCCCAGATCGGCTGAGAATTCACCCCCGGCTCATAGAGGGTTGTGGAACAAGCTGATGTGATGGTTCTGGCCTGAGCTTGGTGGTTTCGCACCAAACGTTTGACGTTTGTTCTGTTTGTCGTTTGGTCTGTTTCGCTTTGTTCGTCCTTGCCTACGCGTCTGCTCAGGAACAATCAGCCAACTTCTTTTGGTAGGTGGGGCCCAGATAGGCATTAGCGGGCGTGAGAGGGCGTAAGCGCTCGTGCGTCTTCCCGAAGTGACGCTGGAACGCCCACCCCCTGCCGAGGGGATCCACACAACGGCCCAGAGAGCCGATGGAGCGCAGGTCACTGCTCCAGCCCCCACGGCGATGCCTTTTCCGCTATTGCGCTCATGTGCTGTGAATGCTGACTCATTTGCGTTGGTCACCATCATGCGCCCTGGCTTCGGAAGGGCGGCCAGGGGCCACCCCACGGCCCCTGGGGCACATGCAGATATTATTTCCCTTAGTGCTTTCCGATCCCACGTCGGGCAAGTGTGGACACGCTTGTACTCTTCTGCGAGCGAGGCCAGAACTGTGCTATTCGCGCACACCCGCTTACCCCACGCGAGCCTGCGTCCGACCATTCGGATTGGGGATGCTCGATCCGCAGCCCCGATGCCGAAAACGCCTTGGCTTCGAGGGGCCACACCCTGGGCGTGCAGCATGGCCGGAAAGTGTCGGCGGGCGCTATGACGGACGGCCAGCAACACACTGCATCGGGTGCTGGCATAGAACCTGCACTCCAGGGGCGCACCCCCACCACACGCTGGCGAGCTCCGCTTGGGTCCAGAGTCAAGATACAGACCCTCTCCGGTCTCGAAGTTGCGTGCGACCTTAGCACCTGATAGCGGATTCGCCAATCTTCTCCGTGCGCGCTGGCCGCAGCCCCCGCACCAGCGGATGGCAGCTTTGACACACGGTCCCGATGTGGAGACCGCTTGACAAGACTAGAGAGGATTGATCGGTGCTTTTTAGGCACACAGGCCACCACTACCACACACCTTCGCGGTCCATGGGCTGGAGGATCGCCGCACCTGCGCTGTAGAGCTTTTGCGCGAGCGCGAAGAAAGTACCGGCCATCCACCCTCGCCTGAAAACTGCTACTTGGCTCTCCGGTCCTTGAACGTGCCTCTTCCTTGCCAGAAATAACAGGTGTCCCGCCTCCTCTCCTTGCAACGGCTTGCGAGCGCGTCCAAGAGACAATCAGGCGGCCGAAGCCCATTCTGGACCTCGGCCAACAAGCGGGCAGCAAAGTTAGCGCGCGGGCCAGCCCCGCATCACGATCGGCCGCCAGGGCGTTGCCGCCGTCTGCGCCGTGGCATGGCGCCCACGAACGGTAGGTCGTGTCCGGACTGGGGCTTTGAACTGGGGGTCGCGGCGAAAGCGCTTCAGGATTCGATCTGGATCGGCGCAGCTCGGAAGATCCAGGCTGTAGCTGAATTGAATGGCCTCACGCCTTCGGGCGCGACGCTTGCCGCTTCACACGCGCAGAGATCGACCAGTCTTTCACTGGGAAATTCAGAGGCGCTTTCAGCACCCTTGACGCAGATCGCCGGCTGTGATCAAGTGGCAGCTTGAGTGCGCTCAGCGGAGCACGTGCCTGCCCGTCAAGGGATGTCACTTCTCGAACCATTTCAGCAGCTCGCCTCGGATCCGCTTGCCCACTGCCAAGCTGGGGACCTTGAAGCGGCTTCGGATGGTGCGACTCCATTGGGTTGAGCCATTGCCCTCTCTGTGCCGTCGCGTTGGCTGTGGTCAGCGTTTTCGCTTACAGCGCGTTATGCGTTCCTGGTTGGCAACTGGCTCAAGTGAGCCCACAAGACGCGATTCCCGGTGGCGGCGGCTCCCCGTTTCGTTCAGCCTTCCGCCTGTTGAAACGGGGCGTGCAGAGCGGTGTCAGGCGGATCTCTCCGCGTTGGCGCAGAGGCCAGGGGATAGGTCCAGCGGCTGCCGGCGGCCTTTGACAGCCAAGCGGGCGAGCCACTTCCAAGGGCTTTTGAGGCAGCACCAAAGCTCCAAGTTGAGGAAGCCTTGGATCCAGCCAGCTCAGCTGCAACGGCCGTCCATCGCCTCCAACCTGGGCGTTCAGGAACGCCAATTGGGGCCGGTGTTCGTAACCGGCCCGCTTCAAACCAGGCCCTTGTTCAAAGCAAAACGGAGCCTGGGAAAAGCCTTCGCAAAGCGGGGCTCCAGCCAGCCTCCGGCTGAGGCGTGTTCAACTCCCAAGCTGGGCCGTCGCCAGCGGACCTCCGGAGGGACAAGCGGCCACCAGGGTCGACATGTGGCCGCGGTGCCATTGTGGCGGACTGCGTTCACGGCCTTGGCCAAGAGGCCCCCCCGGAGTTGCCAATCACTATCCGAGGACTGCGGCTTGTTACCTAATCCACTATCCTCACTCAGCTCTTATTTTCCTTGTCGGGTTTGTGGGGACGCAGGGAGCGAGTGTGTGTGGGAAGCCCACACCCATCCGCTCGGCCTCTGCGAGCGTCTCGGTTTGAAGCAGATCGCGCGCCAGGGCCTTTGTTTCGACGCTGGCCGTCATGGAATGATCATCACCTCTTTCTCCTTGCTCACACCCCGAGGCAATCTGGGTCTGCTGTCCAGGCTCCGCGGCCGGCGACACGGGCCAGAAGCCAATCGGCCCCGAGCTGGCCGGGCAGTCGTTCTGGCAGATGAGTCACCTGCGTGGCCGTGCTAGCCCGGGAAAACCAGCACGAATGAATCCTGACACTGCTCTGTATTCTCCTAGTCCTAGCAGGCCGCATAGCGGGAAGCTCGACACGGCCGGCCGGTGCCACCAAACAGTTTCGGGTAGGTTCTGCCCTCGAACAGCGTCGTCTGATGATCCCATAAGACACAATTCCTACTTCTATCTTCTTCCTTTCTGTTGACGTGCGCTTCTAGCGTCGTTTCACCTACGACCTTCTGGACTTAGCATCCATGGCTAAGGCGCGTTACCGCACGCAGAAGCCCAATTTCATTTGCCCTTTGGCCACCGGGCCCGTTGGCGGAAGGAGCACTAGCACCCTGGGCCACGAGAGCGCCGCTGGCCACCAGCGGGCCTTAGCACCCCGACCAAGGCTGGGCGGCCACCCCCCAGACCCCCGGCCGGGCTTGCCAGCGGCTTTTGCGGGTCCCGGTTCAACGGACTGCTGGGGACTGGGAGCATCCCCACCTGTGGTCATGGTTGTCGCAACCTTGTCTTGGCAGGGTTGAAGGGGCGGCTATCGGCCGTTTCGGTTAGCAAGGGCACTACTCGGCTCGATGGGGCTGTGACCTCAATCCTTGTGGAGCTGGGCTCTGCTCGCTCTGGCCCCTGGGCGCTGCATCTGGGCTGGTTTGGACGCCGAAGTTCGGGAACAAGAAGCTGGGTCAACAACCCGGCTGCCAGGCGCAGGACCACCCAGCGCCAGGGCCAGAGTGCGGTTGGCAGCGGCCTCACCCTGCAGCCAAACCCCTGCGGACGAGGAAAAGGGGCCCCACCCAGAAGCAGGCTGGCACCAGCACGATTGCCTTTGGCCGTGCGACTTCAGGACTCATTCCGTCTTCGTTTGGGTTGTCAGCTCTTGCTGGGCTGGGGTCGGGGCAGGCCAAAGCGGTGCCCGCCTCAGCGGAAGAGGCGCCTGGCCAGGCCCAGCTCCCACCAGCCTGACCGAGATCATCTCCGCTGAGAAAGGGGTCCAAACCTGGAGACACACACCCGACCTTCTGAGGCCCAGCGGAACGAAGGTTGACCCGGGCTTGGCGTGGCAAACCCGTTGTCCGCAAAACCACTCAGCTGGGCAGCCTGGGAATCACGGGATCGACGGCGATGCAAACCAGGCGCACCGGGTAGCTGCGCGTTCGGATCTCCGACTTGCAAAACAGGGTTTTCCGCTCCGGGAACCTGGCAGGACCTCGGCGGCAAGCCACCACCGCAACCTGGCCGAATAAAACAAGCAAAGCCATGGGCCAGGGCCCAGCCTAGTTTTCAGGATCTGGGCGATTGAAACGGGATCGAGTGTGTTGGCGGACGAGGAGGGCGTCAGAGGCTTGCGCCACAGCTGGGACAGTAGAGATGGGCGCTGACGGTGCTCGATCCACAGGAGCCCCGCACGCGCGGGTGTGTCGATCGCGAGTTTCTGGAGGGGCTGGGCAGCCCGGACCATCTGGGCGTTTTGCTGTCGCCAGGCGGGGACCATTGGATAGCAGTTCTCGTTGCGGCGAAACCCGTACGTGATCACAAGCGGGGACCTGGATGGGCGAAGGCTTCAGCCAGTTGTTTCCTTAAAGCCTGGAGCGCTCGTGTGAATTCAGGAACCCCCCTGGAAACGCCGAGGCTGGGTCGGCTTAAGGCGGGGGGGAAAATCAGGCATTGCCCGCCACCATTCAGAAGCGGTAATGCGCTTCGCCGGTTAGAAGCTTTTCCTGCCATTTGGCGCACCCATCCCTGCCAAGGCCGTTGTTGATGATCACGAACCTTCACCGGCAGCTTGATACTGCGACAGGGTGCCGAGCTCCTGAATGTCATCAGGATGGGCTGGCATCGCCTCGCCACCACAGAACCGCCTTCACCGGGATGGCCACCTGCACGCCAAGGGCCGCCGGCAAGCCACAATCCCATCGTGCCCAGACCGGCGCTGCTGATCCCAAATGGCGCGGAGGGTTTGTTGAGGTACTGGGGCCGCCCACATCTGCGTGCTGGCCGACATTCGGTTTGGTGACGAAACGCCTCCGGTGCCCAGCTGCCGCAAGCTGATCAGAACTTCCTGAGGGGCGATGGCGCCCTGTTTCTTCAGGCCACATTCAGGGGTAATGCTGTTTCCAGCTTCTCAAGGTTTCCTCTCCAGCCAGGCCCTTGGGCGTCTGAGAGGCCGGTTCATCGCTGAGGGCTGCCAACAGGGCCTCAAGGGCAGGCGGCACGTCCGAGACCGATCGGCACCTCGGAAGTCGCACCTTCCCTACTTCGGCGCGTCGATATCGATGTGGATCCACCTCGGGCGCGAGGCGCAAAAACTGTCGATCCGGCCGGTTGACGTACGGTCATCGAAGGGCACCGGCCAGCGATCAGCAGGTCGCACTCGGTGACGGCGAAGTTGGCGTAGGCCGTGCCGTGCGATCCCAGCATGCCCACGGCCAGGCGGATGGCGTTCGCGAAGGGAAGCCTTGCCCATCAAGGTGGTGGTGACAGGGCAGCTCAAAAGCGTTTCAGCCAGCCGCTTCACCGGCTTTCTTGGGCGCCAAGAACTGATCGCGCCGCCGCCGACGTTTACAACCAACGGCCGCCTGCGGTTTCGGATGAGCTCAAGTGCTTGGTCAATGACCCTGGGCCTGGGTGGAGCTGCCAGCTGATAGCCCTTCGGAATCACGGCTGCCCGCGTTCGACGGGGCTCATAGGCAAAGACTTCGAGACCCACCATTCCTTGGGGGACATCGATCAGAAAACCGACCGGGCCGGCCAGGTGGAGGCGATCAGGAAACGCCTCAGCAACAATTCCGACCGATCTGGGCTGAGTCGCGCAACCACCCAGAATGCTTCACGTCGGCAGAGTGATGCCGAAGATGTCGGTTTCCTTGGAAGGCATCGGGTGCCGATCGAGGCGCGGGCTCACCTGGCCGGTGATCACGGACTATCGGCCACCAATCATCTGGGGCGGTGGCGATGCCCGTGACCAAATGGTTAGGCGCCGGGGACCTGAAGGTTCCGAAACACACCCCACCCGGCCGGTGGAGCGGGCGTAGCATCGGGCAGCATGGGTGCCACCTTGCTCGTGGCGCACCAAGATGTGCTTGCAGCAGCCTTGGCTTCGGCCTGATGCAGGCGTCGTAAAATGGGCCAGGATGGCCGCCGCCCGGATAGCCAAAAATGTGCTGAACGTCGTGACGATTAGCAGGGCAATTCCATCAGGGCTCGGCGCCGCTCATGGTCACCGGCAAGGGATGGACCGCTGCTTGGACTTTCAGCAGCCTGATCAGCTTCCGACAGCGTGACGGAAACTTGCTTGTGGTGGAACGGGACCGTGAGTGGTCACGGCAGCAGGGACGCACTCATCTAGAGCAGCTAACATTTAAGGTCTGGGTGGACGTTAGCGCAGCTGTTCTTGACCATGTGCACCGCAAGATAAAAAAAAAAAATTTTTCCTTCCCCCAGGATCGAGGCAGCGGTTGTGGCCGGCTAGAGGAGGGCCAAGGCATTTGCAGAGGGCTTGGCCGCTGATTTCAGTTCAAGCAGAAAAGCCGAGAAGCCAAGCATCGCCAGCCGCCCATTCCAGGACCTCGGAGCTGTGTTTCAGCCCAGACCCACTTCTCCTGGGGTAGGAGCTTGACTTGGTTGGGGAGGCTTGGCAGCTTGATCGAGGTTGACTTCCGTTCCAGCGAGGGCGGTTTTCGACCAGATCGGCCAGGGCCTTTTGATGAAGGTGGGGTAGGTAATCGAGGGCCGGGAACCCGGCGGGAAATTCTGAATTCCAGCTTTCCGGTCGGCGATCTCCCGGTACTCGATGTCGATTCCTCGAGGGGTTTCGATGTGCTCGCTCACGAAACTGATCCGGATCACCACAGTTCCTTGACCGCCCTCGCCACCAAGGCCGGGACAGGGCGTCGTCGGTATAGGGCTTGAAGCCATCCACCGGACCGACCCGGCTTTGATAAAGGAGGGTGGTGGGGATGTTGGATGCCGATGCTAGCTACGCTATCCAGCCTAGCGGCCACTCACAGGCGCGGTACGCCACTCGGCCTTCTCGCAGGCTGTCAGATGCCTCATAGTTATCGATCATAGCTGATCGCCGGCATAGATGGGATCGCTATAGACGCGTAACCTCACCATCAGGTCTTTCTTTGGGAAAACGACCCCCATGGGCACTGAAAAAGAACCGATGGGAGCCGTAGCGGTGGTTCTGTTGCAGCGACCTTCATTATGCGACGTTGTCTGCCAGTTCGGCCAGGGCCTTGCACATAACCGCGTCTGCTGTTTGGTCGTACCACGCTGCCGCGATTGCAGCGGATCGAGGCAAGCTGATGAATATTCGCAAGGTCTGGCTAGCGATGCGGCGTTGGCACACCTCCGGAGAAGGCTGGAGGCTGGCTGGTGCTGATTCGAAAGGAAGTGAGGGATAGAGGGGAAGCACCACCAACCTCATCAAAACGGCATCAGCCTTGAGATCGGCAAAACAGCAGACTCCGTGAAAACGGGATGCCAGATAGCGCATGGCCACGTTAAGTGGTGGCCTGGACGTTGGCGTTGGCGCAGTTCGCCTGGAGTTCGCGGCGCTTGCTGCCGGTGATGCGTCGCAGGGGGAGAGCCCCCACGATCGAGCGGTAGGCCTCCTGTACTTGCCGCTGCGCAGGGTGCTTGATCAGGCCCAGGCCAGAGTGCCTTTGTTAGGGCTGGTATCGGCAGGCGAATGATCTCGGATCCGGAAAACAGGTTTGTAAAAGGAACGGGCCGTACATCTTCAATTCGCTTGCGGCCCACCCGAGGTCAGCAGCACCACCGCCGACCCTGGCCATTGCCCCCGAAACGACTCCTTCATTAGCGCCTTAAGGCGTAAAACGCCGCCCGCCGACCCCCTGGCCGCCCCTGGCCTTGGATCGATAGGGTCGGTGGCGTGCCCGGCAACGGGCTTTGGACCCCAAGGTTTGCGCTTGATTCGGAAAAACTGAGGCGGCACCAACCGACTGCGCCGGCCAGTGGGTGGTCCCTGCGGCCTCGAGCGGGCATCTGTGGCCAAGCGTCTGGTCTTTTGCGGGGCCCCTTGCTCGTGCAGGGGGCGTGGTGGTTGGCAAAACTTTCCCGTCCAGCGGAAGGCAGGTCCGCGGCTTTTACCCGCCCACTTGCGGCAAGCCCTCAACCAGGGGGGGGGGCCCGCCCGGCGGGGGAACCTTGGCGGCCGGGGCGGGCCTGCAAGCCAAGGGGGCAGCTTCCAAGCCAGCCCAGGCCGCTTCCCGGGGGGGGGGGACTTGCCCCAGGGGGCCCTTTTATCCTCTCCCTTTTCT
>Ga0163217_1030572_pt1 | contig 11673 bp, 9 predicted proteins | sample SynspAceP_FD_185933 | JGI IMG/M metagenome (GOLD analysis project Ga0163217, IMG submission 185933) | Saline lake microbial communities from Ace Lake in Antarctica - Synechococcus sp. Ace-P (PacBio error correction) | ecosystem: Environmental > Aquatic > Non-marine Saline and Alkaline > Saline ... | reverse complement strand
ATTGGCATTCTTAAGAGGGAGAGACGGAGGAGGTAATAGCAAAACCAAGCGATCCGGAAACAGTGCTCTCTATGCTAGATTAATTATTGCATTGGAGCATGAAGATCATATGCCACCTAAGGATAAGACCCAGCTCTCCAAGGCAGGAGATATGAAATTATAAAAACCTGGATAGTCCACAAAAAATTCATTCGACAAGAGTTATAGGTTGAACTGGGATTAAAAAAAGGAAATGTCCTAGCCTTTTTTCCAAAGGGCCAAAGGACGACAACCCTATCCTGGATGTAGAGGTGGCGAAGTTTCCTGCAGATACTATTTTCAGCCTATAAAGAAGAGAAAAAAAGGCTTTCATATAGAACGCGGTTAGTGAGGCAAAAAATCATAAGCAGTGTCCTGCATTAACAAAACCAATCTTTTTCTGATAAGGATATGGACCTATCTCCCCTGTCTAAAAATCAATTGTTTTATCTAGATCCTCTTGGGAAAACACAGATTACAGATGCCAATTTGTTGAAAAAATAAGCAGCCTGCCCAACCTTTACCGTACTAAAGATGGACAATACTGGCATAACAGGTAAAAAACATTGAAAGCTGGAAAAAACTTTGAATCACCTAAGAAAATCTAACCTCATGGGCCCAATTTGAGGAGGTCCATCTAGGCCCATTTAAAAAAAAGGTTTCCAAAAATTACAGACTGTATACCTGTTTAACAACCCCTATAAAAAAAACCGATCAAACGGACAAGCCAAAAAGAAAGGGAATTATTTAATGGATTATGCGAGGTTTATGATGCCCAAAAAGCTACTGATCCATTGTTTACTTAAGACTCAATAGCAGAAACGGTCATAGGAAACGTCATAATGGAGTCAAAAGTTTTTTACACCAACCCAAACTCCTCCACCAATCTCCAAACCTGGGATTTATTTCACCAAGTCCTTTTCCTTTTGGGGTAGCGGGTTAGGGCGTTTGTTGGTAATGGTTGGAAGTATTTTTTAAAACTTGAACAAACAAGTCCACCAAATCGGCACCCTTCTTCCAGCGTCATAAGATTCAAGCTAAGCGACTACAAGCTTATTTTTAAAGCCTTTTTTTGCGGTAAGCATGGCCGTTTTGTCTGCCTATGCACCATAATTTCTGTCTTAGTCGGGCAATAAAATCACGTTATGGCCATTAAGGGGTGTAATAACTTTTCATTAAGGCCAGTTTTGGACCTGTGGCCATCCAAACTATATTAAGGAAAAAGGATAACTCATTGATAATAGCAGTTTTTTCAGACTCTACAATAGCCAACGTCTCAATTGTAGATGGCTTTAAATAAGTATTTATCCAAAAAGGGCATTGCTGTAAACAAAATCAGACTCTTGTGATTTTATTAGCATCCAATTGATGTGTCGAAAAGAGATTATTTGCCCTTTTTCCTGTAATATCCTAGTACAAATTTATTTTTTAAGGAAATGGAAGCCATAAAAAAAAACGGATTGGCAGTAAAACCAAATCCGTTGATTTTAAAAACTTAAGTTCTGTAGCGAGAGCGGGTCCACGATCCCGCGAACCTCCGGCGTATGAACGTTTGAAAACTTGATTAATATGGTTCTTATATGACTTATAATCAGGCGTTTATGGTGGAGTTTTGTGAAATTATTGAAATGTTATAAACACCAAGTAAAAACATCAAATGTTGTACCTTATGTTGCTACCTAGATTTTGTATCTTGAAGTATCGAACTTCAAAATATGGCAACAATTACAAGGCAGTTTTAAGGAGGAAAAACCAAACAAAGCGGATATTCCCTATCGCGATTCGTGTAACATAGATAGAAAAATCATCATTCTTGTTTACTGGACAATATATTGACGAGAAAATTCTGCGGATAGAAATCTTGACAGAGTTAGAAAAATCACATCCGAACTTCAGCCGTTTAATTAAGTTGTGCAAAGGAAAACTATCAGGAAGCAAATGACAGACCTTATTGATAGTGATGGGGGAGGTAAACGACCAATCTGCCAAGAAGATAAAAATTAAAATACTTGGTAAGTCCAAGGTGGATTTTTTTTCTAGCTGTGAATTATTTCTTTGGCGAACATGACTTGGCTGTAAAAAAATTCGATCAACATTTACAATCCAAGAAAAGAGATTGAATGTATTCAAAGGATTTTTTGCGGGCGGCAAGGAGTTGCCGTTTATCGATTGGATGTTAGTTGTTTAAGGGCGGTTTGAAGCCTATCTACTTTATTGACGAAAGGGTAGCTCCAAGAACAGCTATAATTATCTTATGCTAATTAGAACAGTCTATAATTTTGGCACGAAAAGAATAACATGTGCGACGATAGCAGCTATCCATTGGGAAAAGGAAAAATTCAGATAAAATTTCCTGAAAGTGAGAAAATCGGCATTTGAATAAGGAAGATCATATTGCTTGAAACAGGAGCAAGAGACTTGACAGTGGCTCATACAAAATACAGTTAATTACGTGGGCTAACAATTTATTTGCGGGTATAAGGTCGGTGATATTTTGGAAATTTGAAATGGCTCGGATTTTTAAAGATGATAGGCTTATATTATCGATGGGGAAAAACCAAAAATAGTTTCCCTAGCAGTGCCTGAGAAGGCAAAAAAGATTACTATACTGTATACGTCGGTTTCAACAGCATAAAAAAATGATTTGTTTTTCCTTATTTTAAAACGGACTATTTAAAAGAACCATTAAGCAAGGGTAACTCGGGTAAAGACAATAACTAGAAATTTAAATTAGACGATTAGAAATTGTGGCCGAAAAACTGGGTATTCGAAAAGAAACTTAGTATGCATATTGCACGCACAGTTTCGGTAATATTTCAGGGGATAAAAATCCAATTCAAATGGCTTCAGAAATTAATAGGCATTCTTCTATTACAACCACCGTCAATATCAGTCCAAATTTCATGCACAAAGAAACGGATGATGCTTTAGAAAAGGTTCCTAAACTTTGATTGAGATATTGACACGTTTGACCATTTCGATTGACCGGCTTAATCCTAAATAATTGGCAAAGAATGGACATTAATTTCGTATATTATAGGATGAAAAATTCACGATAATGACCATACATTTAACTTTATAATTAAATCCGATGCAGGTGGTATGTCATACAAGAAGAAGCTTTTTATGCTTTATTTGATAATGGTGGTAGGAACATTTAGGAATCTAAAAACGCATGGATAAACCGGCTAAATGGATTGTATGGTGAAGAAAGCAATTGTTATTACTTAATATAAATAAATCTACAACCACTTTGCAAAAAATTGAGGGATGAGGGAAAGATTCGCATTTTCTCAACCACCAAAAAAAAAATATTCTTTACGATCGAGATCAAATTAACGAATATATTGAAAAGGTATGCCCGTTGGAAACTTTTTAATTATGCGAAGAAACTAAAAAGTTGCATTATGATACATGGAAGCATTTCAATCTTGCCTATGAACTGGCTAAAGAATTGAAGTTATATCTCCAATGTTTAAAAAAACATTGATTGGGCAATAGCCCATGCAAGCGATGAAGACAGGTATGGAAGAACTATAATTTAAGGAAATTACTCTAAATAAAAAAATCTTTCTTAAATAACAGCAAAAATTTATTCAAAAAAACATAAAAAATAGAGATAACGAAAAATGGAAATGAACTCTTAATTTAAGTTTAGAGACCATCCCAATTGTCCACTTTTAAGGATTCACATGAGAATGGACCATTCAAAACTCTCAGTAGCACTGTGAAGAAATACTCCTTCCGACATGAACTTTGCCATGGAAGCTTAAACCTGGCTGCCAGAAAGCTAGTGGTGAAGCACTTGATTATCATTTTGTTTTTCTATGAAACTGATTACTGACGTTTCTCAGTAATATCTCTTATATTTTATAAGTCCAGATTGTTTTTTCGGAGGAAAAGGCACTAACTACTAGCCATCTAATGATATTGAAAAATAATCTTGAAAGAGATTGTATTTGCTGATTTTTATAATACTTAAAAAACACTTAGGGTGCGGTACTTATGTTCATTTCTTAGGAACGTGGCAAAACCTATTCATGCTCCTGTGGATATGGGGCTCGCGTGGCGTGGTACTTTCTATCTCTTTTAATCTCTCATGTACTTTATAAATCTCTATCGCTACAGTTCTTCGTACGAGGGTCTGGGAACAAAAGCATTTTTTCCATCTTGATACTACTATGCGTGCGAAAATGGAAAGTCATCTCTTACCCTGCCCCAGCAGTAGATAGCAAAGCCCCCTACTTTTAAATGGGTAATTGTTTAATAAGGTCGCCCAAAATGGGCCGTATCGAAGAATCTCCTATGTCAATCCATGTCCGGAACATACATGTTTACCATTCTTGGTGGGCCCACTTGCTTTTGTTAGATACCAGTAGGCCAACATGCGTAACCGTTTTTTCCTTATAATTTTCAAGAAGTTGGTTGTTCATTACATCCCCGAACATATTTTGTTTTTAAGGAGCTCAAAAGGGGAGAGGGATACCGAAAAAACCAAGTATCTCTATTTCATTCGAATGCATCTTCGATAATATTTACGCTCCATACCGGAAATGTTATTTCTTGGTATGGCTCTATCTATGAGCAGCATGCCGTGACTCGATACCTCCCTGATTCCAACATTTTGGCAATAATTATAAGGTCACTTTTTGTTTTCCCGGTAAATCCTAAAACGCACCAACAAATTATAAAACAAAGTTTGTAAGGTCTCACGGCCGATGGCCGTTTCGGATAGGAAATTTTCCAAGGAAGGGTAAAAATCGCCCATTCGTCTTTCTTTCCTCAACAACTTGAACTGCTGATTTTTCATCATAGATTTTATAAGCCCGAACCCTAGGATAGATATCCACACCTGTCAAACTGGGTCTGCAGTTCGCTTTTGTTCACGCAAGGCACATGACAGCACCACCAGAAACGCTTGCTTCATGCACATAAATTTCCGTGCGGTTAAAATCCACCACCATATTTATGGCACAGACCATTAAATCAATTCCGTGAGTAGGTCTTAAGGTAGAGACTCTGATAACTTTCTACCGCATTATGACGCGGAATTGTGCCTTGCAAAAGGAGTGTACCCTGCAAAAACTTTCGATTTGCCTAAAAAACCTTCCAGACTCAATTGCTCGTTCATGCCACGTTTTTTACAGGATTCAAAGAACTTATATTTTTTAAACTATCGATCTCTTTTTTAGAGCGCGATTTACCCACTTATGGGCTCTCCGTAAAATATCTCCGTAGTGGGTGGTTCAAGACCCCATAATTGAAGCGGCTATTTTTATTACATCTTCCTGATATACCCATTATACCATAGGTGTCGCCTAAAAACTCTTCAAATACTTCATGGAAATACTCAAAAGTATCGGCGTTGTTGTGGCGGAAAATTATTTACTTTCTTTCATCATACCACTTTTCCGCTACCCCGGGGCGAATTAATGCTTGAAGCTGCACCAAGAGTTGATAGTCAGTAAGTTTAACTTCTAAAAGCCCACGCATGGCTGGGCTTTTCTATATAAAAACAACCTAAGGTGTTCCAATTTGTAAGTTGCTATTTGCATTGGGCATCTACCTTAAATGAATTGACCTGCTCAATAGCAATGCTGATACCTTGTTGCTGTTTAACCAGTTCTACTGTATTAGCAATTGTTTCCCAAATCGCTCGTTGACAATTAGCAATTAATTCGAAAGCTTCATCTGAACCCGATGTCGTGCGAGCAATGTGGCGCATAAATACTGTAAACATCTGAGGTTGAATTACATTGGAAAGCCAATAAAGCCCGACATTATATCTCCAAAGCATGAGAGCGAAATAAGTATCGCGTCTTCGGATATGACTACCGCAGGCAATGCATACTTCTTATGATTTGGAAATCCCAAAGACATAAGCACCAGTTTGCCACATGATCAACAAACCGAATACCGTTCCGCCAGATGCAACCCTTGTGAGGAACAACTGGTCTAGCTCTGCCTTTTGCAGACCATAAACTTGGCCCAATTCACGCCATTATAGAGCGATGTTTTAAATTCCACAATGTTCCACAGAATGCTACGTGACCTGGAGAGAATCTCCTTGAAGATATAATCAAGAATTTCATTCGCGTTCTTGCCAAGACCAATCTATATTCAAAATCGGGAGGGCTTTTTCTATTTTGGTTTTAAAAAACGCTCAAAATATAAATCAAGTTCAAATGGCGGCAAGATATCCGTTATTCCAGGGCATAGCTTACAATACTTATTTCGCACCGCTTCCACGACCAACATGCATAAAATCCCCTACTTTGACTATATCTTATAATATCCATTGTAATTAAAAAGTATCCTGTAAAGTTAAGTTCGCCAATTTTAACTTTAAGCTCTTTTTCCTATCCGAATTGGCATCCTTGTTATTTGCACCATAACGCCTTTACAATTCCGTCTTCGGCCAACTGACCCAGCAATAGGCATATCCCCGGACTTACTGCCCGTGTTACAGTTTTTTATTCCTAGGTTACCGTAAAGTCGAATTGTGAAATTTACAGGCGTTCGGCTAACTTTCTTCCGCATTGCGATAATGCCAGAGTATCTAGAAAAACTGACTCTCTAACTTGTGCCTATTATCCATAACCTCTGAAGGATGGCAATGGATTTCATCGTTTAACCTGTGATAACAAGATGTTATGGTCGATTAAACATCTTAGTGTTTTATGAAGCCGAATTCGCCTTCCGCTACGGAATGGTTACGGCTTGAAAGGCTATGGTTTTCCTGAGTAATTTTTGATATATCGGGTTTTATCAATCTGTGTGTCTCAAATCCATTGACCCCAAGGAATTTCAATTCTTTTCCAAATTTACTGGAGGCATTGGAAACGGATAAATTTAAATGCATTTTTAAAATTTCGGGCTATTGTTGGGAAGCTGCTTGTTCGCTGAGATTATAATCTGTCAAGAATTTACAAAGCTCGCCGATTCCCTTTGTGTTCTTTTGCAAGTCGGTATAATAGCTTTTCATCTTTTACTTTGCGGAAATTCAATACCAACTATGGGTTATTTTTTTTTGCATCGCAATTCGATAAAGTCAGTAAATGCCAGTTACAGTATTGATATCGGATTAAAAGCCCCAAAGGTAACCACACCCATTTTGCTGCCAGGTCTATAAGGTTCCTCCAATGGGAATTGGTCCCGCTACCTTAGGACTATGATATGAATGGCAGTTAAGAAACATTTTCATTTTGGTTCGGTAATTTGAAAAAAGCAGAAGAAGTTTCCCTACGGCATTCATTCCATTATTTATTCCGTATGGAATCTAATGCCATTATATAACGATAGTATTTCACTTAGTATCCTCGAACAAGTGATTTTGATTGAGATCCCTATACCAAATCAGAAAAAAGGGCGTACCACCGACTTTACCAGACGCATTCTTCTATGATAAAGGTTTTAAAAAATAACAGCTAAGCACTTCTTTTTTTAGAAATTACTAGTGATCTAAATGAAGTGTAGCCCTATTGACTGTTTGGTTTCTGTATCATAGGTTGTTTATATTTTACCTTGACAATTCACTTTTTGCGTCACTAGGTTTCCTGCCTTAGCTTAAAGCTAATTGTTCCACCATGGCCAAGAGTTGAGCCTTTTAATAACTTGGATTATCCTATTACAATCCAGCAAAATTGTGTTCCTGATAGACCGCTCTCTTTTCTGGAATAAGGTTTACTGGTTCGCTATTCAATACCGGTTTGCATTGCTGCCCAAATTAAATTTGCCCCCTTCTTACCAGCATTTTCTGAAGGAACCATACGGTGGCATTTCAGAAACTTTTACCTATTGTCCGTATTCCTATTCTTGATAGTAATTGGAAGAGGTAGTGTCACCAATATTGGGGCAATCTTTGAATCAGGTAATGGATTCAAGAAATTCGTGCACTTCTCCCTGTTTTAAAAGTCTTGGCATTTTGGGAGTGGTGCCGACCACTCCAATTTTTTGAAAACTGTTTTATTAAACCGACAAACGCCCAGGAAGGGCGGCAAGCCAGACATTTGAAATCTGTTACCGAGAGTTCCTTTGTCCAATCATAACAGCCAAAAAACGCGTCCATTCCGGTAATGTCCAAATTAGAAGGATATGAATCGATGATTTTCTCGACCACTGCGGGCATGTTCCTTTAGTATTTCGGTTAAGCTCCTTTGATTATATGGTGTATGAAGCCATAATCCCCTTTAAAGGCATTTAGTTGCATTTGGGACATAACCTTTGCGCATATGCCGTAGCATTGGAAACCGAACACCGAACCTTGCCCGCTTTCTTTGGAACAGGCGCGACCGTTCCTCTACTTCGTACCACTACCGATGATAAAGGGGCAACTCCTTTCAGGGGATGGGAATTTGCCAAACGTCACACTGCAATGTAGTAAATCATGATATCAATATGTACTATTAGCTCTTTCCATAGCCAATTATGCATAATCTTCAATTACATATTTGGTTTCTTTAAGCCCCATTTGGCCTATTAAACCTTTTTTCTGCTTCTAATAAAAATCCCTCTTTTAACTCAGCCTCAATATTTGGCTATCCGATGTACTATTGGTGGGGTTTTGAACCATATAGTTCAATTGCGACACATCACAGTCTTATCCATAGCATTAGTAAGCCTCTACCTTATAACTTTGCATTATTAGTGGTTACTCCGCCAATCTATATTCAAGTTAAACCTTAATTTCTTCTTCTTAAACGTCCAGATTGGCGATAGTCCATTTACTCTATTTTTGATAATTATTGGAAAATATCCAAAAATCTATGGTTAATTCCATTGATTGTAGTATTGTTTACCGGCACGAAATAAAACTTTAAACAAAATTGGACTATGTAGTCGTCGATATTGAGACAGGGCTGGAAAGGGCATTGAAATAACCGTATAACATTGAAAAATTTGCATCGTTCGTATTGAAGAGAACACGATATTTGGATAAGTTTACATTCACTGGTAAATCCCTCCAAAGTCCGGATTACCCAACTTCATTACAGGCCTGGACAGGAATTAGATTGGACGACATGGTACGATGCCCCACTTTTTCAAGAGATTGCCGCGAAATCAATTAGGAAATTTACAGAAGATGCTGTGGTTCGTTGCGCATGAATGTGACCTCGATTTATACGGTGCTACGCTTCTGATTTCGATACCTAGGGTTACAACTACAGTCGCCAAAGACTCTGTAAGTTCGACTTGCAAAGAAATTAATACCAGGAATGTTATCGTATAGCCTGGAACGCCTCTGTTCCACCTTGGGCATTCCCTTCGTCAACCGCCATCGGGCCGAAGGTGATACTGACCGCTACTGTCATACTTTTTCAGCGTCTATGAGTCTAGATGACGGGGCGGTTATTGTTTTCGATTCTTATTTAAATTCAAAGAAAGAACCGCCTGGCTCCCGAATATCGATAGGGGAGCTTTTTTAGCGGCCCTCCACGCTTTCCTGGTGTCCTATTACTTAAGAATAGCCGTGGTAAGATATATACGTAGGTAAGGCTATGCCGAATTCAGGGGAAAGGGTGCTAAGTCATTTCTATGATAAAAAATAAGGAATACGACTTATGTCAAGCGTACCGCCACCGTTTGACTTTTTAGAAAACTGCGGTAAGAACTTATTCGCATTGCTTTTAGGAAGCGGATGAGATACAGAACCACTAATCCACATGTTCACGTTACTCAAAAAAGAAACTAAGGGCACCATATTGTATCATACCATTATATCACAGAAAAGGATATCATCCAATTTCATCGATAGAAAATCCGCAGCTGATTGGGAAGCCGTTACTTTTACAGGCGTGAGGGAGGCTGTAGCCAGAATTAAGGCAAATCTGTATGAGAAATTGTTACCTGTGTCGAGGTTTACTGCGCTACAAAGCAGTAAGGAGGGCTTGCTCGCATTTATGAAATACAAAGAATTTGCCCACAAGGTCTGCGAGGGAAAAGAGTCCGTGGCAATTGTATACATTCGAGGCCAAACGGTGCTATTTCGAGCTTCATAAGAACAGGCGATAATTATGCCATTTACATCTCTAAGAGGTCGACGGAGGCAGAACATTGGTTTTGTCTTGGTCAAGGACAAGCATATATCAAGGATATGGCTTTTTCGACAGAGATCAGGTAATTCGAAGGCCTTTATGATTTCGGGAGGACGTTTCTTAACAGCTAGAAAAAAATACTATCGGACTACCATGCGTATCATTAAGCAGTTATTTGAATGACCAACCCTAAATCAATTAAAATAGTGGTGCCAGAAGAGTTTGTCCACTTGATGGCCTTTCTCTTGAATTTAAGGATGACCACTTGTTTCTCGCTGCGTTTAAAACATTAATTGATAGGAGCATCTTGGTGTAAATCGAATAATTTTAAGTTGAAGAGCTCCCCAGTAATTCGTTGATTACTTAATTTTTAATTTAGCTGTTACAATGAACATTCCAGATACACTTATGATGGGGCCAAAAGAAAAAAGCGGTCGAATTCGATGCGGGGAACATCTCCGGACTGCTAGGTGCGGCGAACCGGTAAACAAAAGACTATAATCCGCGAGGCAGCATATCTATACAATCAGGTATAGGCGACCCATCTTAAAATACAGATACTCACGTTCACCAAAAAAGGCCGCGAAACGAAATCGTAGAAGGGTAAAAGCAACATTACCCAATCCGATGAAAATTCTTTAGAGCGGTGCTACGTTTCATCTTGTGCAATCCAATGATCGTGGCGGCTTCCGAATCTTATTCGCGTGCAGCAGCTTATACAGTATTGGACCCAGATGATCAGCTTAGTATTGATTTTAAAATGGTTTATTGTGGAACCAGAATCTCGATTTCGGAAAACTTCGAATTAAAAACCGCAACAAACTTATCGATATTTATTCTTTTGGCCCGAAATTACAAAAGAGAAAAAGCTATCCGGAAAGTTTTGCAAAATTAAAAACTCTTTTAAGGAACAAGGGAATTGGATTACCTACAAAATTTGGGACTCAATTTTTTCAGCCCACTTTTTTAGAAAACCCTCTTAGTTCATTTCCATTTCTACATGGGGAGAATACCCTAAACTAGAATGTAGCCTTTCGCTTTATTGTACCATGTTATATATTTGCATTTATCGATTCGAACAATGATCATGGGTGGATATACTTTAAACCTATTTACAGGCCATTCAATGCTTTATCGTTTTTGAAAAGCTCTCCGCCAACAGCGTTGTCCCAACAATTTCCCTTTCTACTCATAGGACCGTGTTATTTTTTTTATTGAAAGCTAAACAGATTGCGTCATTTTATCTCGAGGGCATACTGTTACCCCTCTGCAGGATGAAAGATGAAAGGCCATTGCCGATTGCTCTTAGACCTAACATGATCCAACCAGGCTTTCATTACGGCTGTTTCGGACCGGTCATATCTCTCGCTCAAGCCCAGCCCACTATTTTTTCTGTCGGCAAAGGTCCATGACGTTCGGGTTCAAGTAGTTTCCATTTGGTCTCCCACACGGATATATGTAATATTCTGAGACCCATTTGCTTCCCCAGTTGCATAGCTGCCAAAGTTTCTGTCCAAGTTTATTTTGTCCGCGACAGGGAAGGTGTGTTCCGGAATTCGTTTGTCGCCACGAATTTTCTTCTTAGCACGGATCTCAGACCCATTTTCCCTCATCAGCAATT
>Ga0163217_1095198_pt1 | contig 11674 bp, 6 predicted proteins | sample SynspAceP_FD_185933 | JGI IMG/M metagenome (GOLD analysis project Ga0163217, IMG submission 185933) | Saline lake microbial communities from Ace Lake in Antarctica - Synechococcus sp. Ace-P (PacBio error correction) | ecosystem: Environmental > Aquatic > Non-marine Saline and Alkaline > Saline ... | reverse complement strand
AAGTACGAGGCTTACGGCAGTTCAATGATGACCGATCACCTACTAGGCAAGGAGTTCATGTGTATTTCGTGTTACCAAGCGTGAGCTGCGCTCAAGTGCTACAAGTAAAGCAGCTCTTTGTATTCGCGACATATCGAGTCCTAAGGTCTCTGAGCGGTGGCGCTTAGTGCTCCTCAGCGACTTTATTGAGATGGGAAGCTCATCCAGGATTCGTGCGCGGCAATATAGAGCAAGTTGGCGTTGCTGCATTTTTTACCGCCAGAATAGGCGCTAGACGGTTTATCAGCGATACGGCTGTTGTCCAGCTCCACATCTTCCATCCACTGGCACAGCCTTTATCGCGAATTTTGCCGTAAGGCGTTCGCAACGGCATTAAACGCTCGCCGATAGTGTGGCGCCAGCCAGATAACCCCCATTTCGTAAACCATTTCACGAGCGTGTTGATGTTACCACGCCCCATTCGGTTCTCAATATATAACGACGTTCTGTTTTCTGAAAGCTGATAAAGATTAAGCCAGTTATTCTTGTCACGATTAGATAAAGAATCTCCTCCTTGCGTTATGGCCGCAGACGAGAGATAAACTGGTCAATAAGGTGGATGTTTCCTGAACCCCGATTTCCCGAACAATGCCCAAGGACTTCTCCGGGATCAAAGGATCAAAACTGAGGTCTTTTCGCAACCTTTGCCCGGTGCGGGTATAAACTTAAGTCAGTTGTCCACTTTTAGAAGTGGTTCATTCATCATGTGCTTCATGATGGTTGATTTTAGTCGGTTGACTTCGGTTATTGTCGGCAATTGATCGAGATCTGCGTGTCCCAGTCGTGATTTTCTCCCAGTTTATTGTGTGGCGCGTGCGCTCTTCGTTCTTATCCTGACCTGCTGTCTAGGCTCAGTACCGGGTGTTCCGAGCATTTTTAGTAGTCACTGGCAATTAGAGAGCCTCGTACTTCTGATCATCCATAAATAAAACTTGATGTCTAAAAGTAGCTGTCTTGTGTGAGCCAATCAACATGGTCGCAGACTTTTTCTTTCCCCAAGTTTGTGGCAATCTCAAAAGGATGTTTCAAAAGTCCAACTTTCGACTTGGTGTAAGGTGGAACGCGTAGATACGTGTTTTTCTCCGTGATGCCGCGCCAAACTAGTCTTGTATATGCGGCATTTGTATGGCAGTTTTTGGATTATCGAATTTTTGGTTATAGGCGACGGGATCCATTAAGTATCGTGTCGTTCAGCTCGCGACAGGGTAAGCGTATGTGGTATTGGGGGCGGGAGTGACTGACCGAAATGGCGATGTCTTCATAGAGTTTTACGTGATCACACCGTAGTCTTTTAACGCGTGCATTTTGCGTATGTAATCAATGGAGATGTCGTTGTTTCCACTTTGCATCGCTCGGTGTTCGCGACTCAGCGCGCGCTCATCAGGTGTTCCTCGGCGGATCCTGCTTTGGTACTTGATAAATCAAAATCTTGATCGGCGCCTTAAGATGTGCCGATATGATTTGGGTTTTTGGGTTGCTTCTAAGGTAATACTCGCGCGGTCGCCCGGGTTCTGAAATTTCAATAAACTGGCGTCTCACGGTTTTTTTCGGTGGCTTACCCCCTTACACCTCAGGGATAGTTCCTGTGTATATGGCTTTCGAAATACTGACGGCGTTCAGAACAGAGGTCCGGTGTCATCTGCGCGCCCTGATTCGATTACTTTTTAGAACGTCACTTTTCCCAATTACACGCGGCGCGTAGGCTGAAATTGCGCCGGTTCCCCAGCCTAAGGGCTATATTGTGAGAGCTCTGTTCACGCCACGAGGGGACTTGCGGTAACCGGGAATCGCTCACGGCTTTAAGCAAGCACGGCGAATCATGCGTTTGGCTTTGACTTTGTCAGTAGCGAGAGTTGATAGCCGTCTTTTATTGGGGTCAAGGGGCGTGACGGTCACTTTAATGACAGGATTAGTACGCGTGTATCTGGAAGACTACGCGCTTTCCTGATTGCTTGTCTCCTTTTTCATTTGCCTGGATATTGGCTGTTCTTTATTCGCCTGTGTCTTTTCGTGTAAGGCTCGTGATTATTGTGTGCGCAACCACAAAGTTAGCCATAGCCTCAGTTGGTAATCTCAGCGTTTAGTGGGGATTTTTAGATGGGAAACAAAACCTGACGCTTCTACGTATGTTCACTTCTGGTGGACTAAGATGAATTTCTTCTTGTTGAGCAGGGGTAGTTTCTTCGTACGTACTTTATCGCCTGTAAGTGCGCGGGTCAATTTTAATTGCCATAAGTAGGGCTTTTCGTTTTCATTTTGGCAAACAGCAGCCCTTTAGCTCGAGTGCAATTCTAACTCATCATTCGTCTCTAGCTTCGCTAAAGCCGTTGATCATTTCGGCAATTGACGGTCATTTTCGACTTGCTGCAATAATATCTCGCGCGTGAAAATACCGAGTCTTTTTCTATATCTGGGGAGTTGATTTAATCGGTCTGACTTCGCTGTTCGAATCTCTCCTGCTATAAATTTTGACGGCCGCTTGTTGATTACGGGCATCAGCTCGCGCGCTGTATAGCTACAGCGCTCAGCGATGTATATAAGACCTTTTCTGTAGACCACGCACAAAGAGAGATCTGCAAAGCGGTGTACTGGGATGCGATCACACCAATGGGTAATAGAATGTCGGAGTCTTGCGTTTTATTATCTTGGCAGGTGTCTCTCTCTCTCTCCCTTGTCTCTACTTAAGCGATTCATGCTTGTTCCGGTTCGAGCATTATCGAGAGAACACGTGTTCATTGTCTTCATGGTTATCTCTCAGTATTAAGTGGACTGTATATTTTCTAACTCTGAGGGTTTCTACCATGCGGTATAATGATAGGTCGATATCCGCAGTCTCACGCCTGCCGTCATCGAAGGTTCGATCCTAAGATTAGAAGAAACAGCCGATGCAGTAAATCTTTAAAAGTCGCCGAGATTTCGCGCGCTCTATGTGCATCTGTTTGTTCGGTATCAATCGCTTCACTTGCATAAAACGACTTGTCTCAGGTTCGGTGTGCGATAAGCGCGTTAAGATTTAGAGTGGGCGTGTGCGTACTAAATCCCCAGCAGATTGTTTGATGGCCAAGTGTGCGACAGTTGTGGGTCTAAAATTGTATTGCCCTTCTCGTATTACCGCGTGACGATGCAGATGGCGCAGGCTCGTTTCAACTGTTTGTCTGACGAGAGACTCGATTCAGGATTTTGCATATTGACTCTACTACTCGCGACGATTTTGACGCTCGAGACAAGTTATGTTGGGAGGGCGAATGGTGTGATGCGGTTTCCGCCTGGGTGTTGACGGCGAGACGTAGACTTTTTTAATAAGCACCTCCAGTCTGAAGTCCGCTATACGGTGGCGTAGTGTCGATACGAGTGTAGGTGTTGTCTGATAAGTAAAATCTAAACACTCGCAGTGTGGTGGCAAGATTTGCATTGCGTTCTCCTGTTTTGATTTTCGACTAGCCTAGTATTCTATTACGAGGTGTGCTAGGGATGAAAGGTCACTTGAGGAAACCAGTTGCGCCGGTCTCGGATGCCGTAGGGCTCCTATGGTGAGACCTCAGAGAATTTAACGCCTTCTGAAATATCTACTCTCTACTTATCGCTTGATTGTACTTTGAATCGATGACAGTGACAATGTGCGCCTAAGCTCATAACGCGCTTACTGTCTCGAAGCGGTATTCGGTGCACGCTTTACTCTCTGACAAAAGATTAGCAAGACTCGAGGGCAATCGCTCAACAGAACTTGATTTCAGCTGCGACTATTTAAGGCAAAGTGAACAGAGCGATTGTTGGCTTGTTTTCCTTCACTCGATTGCAGTGTACGCCAGTGATATACTCGCAAAGATGCTTTAGTATATGGTTTGATTGTTTGGCAGGGACATGTCTGAACGCACAATGCTAGTTGCTCTCGCTATACACCACGAGCGCTATGAATATAAGGTATTGAGACTAGTATATAATGGCTAAAATATCTCGCTCTGGGACATTTTGCTCTATGCATGCCCTCCTATTCTAGTCGTGTCGCACTCCTCTACGCTCAAGCATAAACGTCGCTGGTCCTCGCAATGTGGAGTGTATCGCAACTCCGAGACTCTGGTGAATCGACTAGCGTAATACCAGTGTGCCGGGCTTCACTCATGGCTTGAGTAATTGACAAATACCGAGCTGACTGTCGTGTGTAGGTTTTTGAATGAACTCGCTTTGATTTAAGTGGATGTTGCTTGTACATGATTAATGCTATACCCTTCGATATTTATATGGGAGAGTTGAAAAAGTTCACGCTTTTGGTTATTGCAGTGCAGCCCTTGTGTTGGTTCTTTTGAGCTGCTTTTTTGCTTCGTGCAGCCTGAATGTGGGCTGAGAATGTGTGTTTGCTATTATTTATTGCTGTGCTGATGGTTTTGGGTCTTGCGAGGCGTAGCGTCGAGTGCTCGCTCGCTTTCATAGCGTTTGGATTATTATATTCGCGCCCGTGACAACTGTACGCTGTGAGTCGTGAATTTGGCGTTCAGCGGATTGTACGACTAACGCGAATTGGCGATTGTCGAGTCATGTTGTTCTCTCGGCCATAGCAGTCTAGACTGAGACCCCGTCTCGCCTCCATATCGATCACGCCCGCATACCTCGGTTCAAGATCGTTATCTGATCATGACGCTGCGTTGACGGGATTGTTTTCAAAGTTTTTGATTGATCGCCTCATAAACATTGGCTCAGATTAGTGCAAGCTGTCTGAACTTTTGAGTTTATGTCCAATTGATATCCAGTATATGTTTGGGTTTCTCTTCTCGCTGTGTCGGACATCGATTGTTAATCATGGTTAAGGCTCCACGTCTGTATTCAAGGATAATAGCGCTCGGTGACGCGTGACTGGGATCGTGCTTGGCCAAGACGGGTGTTAGGTCGCTCTTAGATTATGTAAATATTTGATGCATTGTAGAATTTTCCCTCACACGGAATGCAATCTCTCCTTTCAGTCAGAGGGCAGATTTTGCGTTTTTGGCGGTCGATTCGTCTCAAGGTTGCGCGCGTTGCAATACGGGTGCTTTCTGTGAAGTTCGATTCTTTCCTCTTGTTGTTGAAATCGTAAATGGTTCTTGCATAGATTCTATATTGTGCCTGATCTACACGCGTGGATCTGACCTGGATTAGATCATACGCTGTGTATCCTGTTAGTCAACAGTCGCAAAATACGGTTAGGTGCTTGATCAGGTTGTCGGCTTGTTCGCTTTGAATAGAGCGACAGGTTTGATCATCAACTGGGCCTATTGGTCTTTGGTAACATGGGAGCGTTTCGTAAAGCTGCATAGGCCGCAGCGTTTCTCTTACACGACGTAGACAAGGATAGCGCGCGGTATCTTGTGTTGTAGTGTCATGCCCTGCTGGTTGGGACTAATAGGTTGTAGTGTGGTTAAAACAGGATGATATCGAGTATAATCGCAATCTGCGTGGCTCTCGCTGTATACACATATGAATAGTGCCATTTGGTCTCTTTCGAACAGAACGTATGGATCAAAAATTTACAATCTACTGTGTGATGCACCAACTCCATACCGTATTACAAGAAGCTGGTTGAGACGCGATCGCCAGTCTCGTGGACGATTCATTTTGTATGAGACGTGACTTAGCGAACAGTGCTCTTTTTGTGCTCTCGCGGGCAAGAGATCTCAGATTTCGTTTACTGCTGGTGGATTTCGTTTTTTAAGTTGATCTGTATGGAGAGCTATATCTTTAGATACTTACATGTGCTCGCGCTATAGTCTTCTCGTGCATTGAATTTAAAAAGAAGACGCTTTACAAACATAGAAAGGTCAAGAGTTTGGCCTACCTTTGAACCTATTTGCCTAAGGCGTTTTAACCACACGGGGGGTTACAAGTACTCTCTAGTAACTATATTGTCATTGTTGCTTGTTCGCACAATAGATTTCTCTGTGGCGCTTAGAGAAATGAATCAGTACTTGTAATATGAACTGCGCTCTCTCGGCGCCACAAACGTGCTGCTTCGGATTAATTCATTTTCTCAATTAATGAAAGCTCTCGCACCGTGAATAAAAATGATTGAACTCGGCGCGTAGAGATAAGGGGGTGTGTGCTGAAGACACCGTTAAAAACTGTCGCAGTGATCTCGGCTTTCCCAAAGGATTGACGCCCGGAATACCCGCCTCTGCGCTGCCCACCATCGCCGCTACTAATCGCTCGGTGCTTGAACTGGCCGACTATAGTGAATCTCGAGATCGATACCACGGCGAAATAGTGAAAATTCCAGCAGGGCCATTTATATGTAAGAGGGAGCTTAGATAGGACGTCGAGAACAGCATAGTAGGAATTTACTTATCCGCTCATGTGTCCTGCACCAGTGTGGTGGTCTAAGATTACGTTTTCTTATCTGACAGCGCTACGTAGTGCTACGATCTAGCTTTAAAACCGGTGTCAAGAATTATAGCGTTTGGTCATAAATACGGCTACCTCGCAAACCCATTTACCTTTGACCGCTCGCGTGATATTCAGCAACAATCTTAAAGATTTTGGTCTACAGGGTTTATGATATCAGCGCGAAGACAGTGAACAGTTGTAAAGCGAAAATGCACAATGTGAACAATTTAGAATATATACCACGAAAACAACTACCCTATAAAAGAAGAGAGTTTTTCTGCTCGGTGGTAAAGGTTAATACCTGGGAAATTATTGTACCCAAATACAGAGAGGCATTTAAGCGCCCTGGTTTTTTGCCGCTTAAATCGTGGTCTAGATTCTTTGGTTTATTTATTATAGGAGATATCTCCAAACATCCTGTCCGGGTTCTTTTGATGTGCGTGCTAGGCGCTACCGGCTCTCGGTAGATGGGCAGCAATATGAGGTGTCGGAAATTCTTGACCAACGAATTTCCCGATCACAACTTTAATCTTTCCAAGCAAGCTCGCGCTCCAGGTGGACGGGTACGTTTCGGTTTGACGGGTTCCGATACAAAACATTAACCGGTGCTTGATGCTGAAAAGACCTTCTTGACTTGTGTCAAAAGATGCAGCCCGACCCTATGGCTTTTTCTTCAGCCTTCGGGGGTTTGATGGCAGTGTATCAGCAAAATATGGCGCCAGATGAGCGGTGATATTGGGCACGAGGACGCATTCATTCTGGCGGGGGCGCACTGGAGGTTGTAGTGAGATGGTGTGTACTCCGACCAATACAGTCACGCATTACCGTGTATGACGATTGGATATTCCTGTGAGTCGTGCCAGAAGGTGAATGGTCGCCATAGCTATTGGTTTTCACCGATTTTTAGCACAGAATATTCGCAATATTATTTGGCTAAATCCTATATTGCCTTCCACATAATTCAAAATGTTAGGAGTAGCGCTTAGCCTATCCCAAGATGGGTTAGGTATAGTTGCAGCGCGGAAATTAAAATCGTAGGCGTCACTCATCAGTTCGCTTGTTCAGGTGCAAGGTAATCCTGCCACACTGATTCGCTATGCGCCAAACGCCACCAAACTGCCGCCCGTTAGCTCGTATGCAAGTGGTAAATCAAGTTGCAAAACCAAAGGGGTTTCAGTCGTCAAAGTCGCCCTTATAACTCGTTATGTACTCACCTCTTCAAAATCTGACGTATTTATGGAGTAATGGATATATAATAGTACACGGAAAGAAAGAAGAAAAATGAAGATCATAGGGCTCTCGCGGACCCAAAAGAAATCAATGGGTTATGATGGCGACTAGGCGCATTGTTACGCTGCGCTTGCGGTGGGAAAGAAAATCCGCCCGCGCATAGTCGCGGGTAGTGGTCTTTTTCGGCCACCAGAGTCTGAAAGTCATTACATTATAGAACCCTCGGCTCCCATTGCGATGTCTGACAGTCAAGTGATAAATCTCGTTAGCTCCATAGTCTGGCTGTCATTAATTAGATGGGGCCCAGCAGTGCGAAAGAGCCTCGTGCCCGACCAACGTGAATTTGCATTTGCGCAACGCTAGGGTGCATGACTTGAGGGTTGTTGGCGCGCGATTCCGCAATAGTATTTTACCCCCATCAAATAGCGGTTTCCAAATTAACTATGTGGGGTAGGATCTGGGGATAAACGTGCGTTCATAGGCCGCTGCTCAGCTTAAAACATAACGCCAGTATCGTTGTGCTGAAGTATCCCGCTTAGAACTCTTGACTTGGACTTACTGTAAGCGCCCCTCACTAGCTATTGTTCTACCCATAAATTCGGTGCTTTTTGGGCATCTGGTTATACTCGAATGCCCCTTAATTGTATTTCGGTGTACTGAGTTTTGCCTGATGTGCTTTTTTTTGCCTATTGTACTCGTTTTATATTAGTACTGTAATTTTTCGTCTTTCAGTGATTACTGTGCTGTCTGAGCGTGGTGTTGTCTTTAATCCGACTAATATGATTAAGATCCGTGTTTCGCATCTAGATAAGGTAGCTACGAGTGTTAGTTGAAATGTTAATCGGACCACTAAATGTTGTGTAATTACCATGTGCTTTACCTTCTGTGGTCTCAACAGGTAATCGTCATTAGTATGTGACCTTAAGTATAAAAACTGAACTACGATAATGGTCTTATAAAGTTTCTTTGACGCTTGTCTGGTACTTAAAATCGCGTGATAAATATAGTTGACTCGTAATAAGATAGTCGATTAAGGTTGGTAATTAATAACTTAAATGTAGCTTAGGGCTACCTGCGCTAGTTATGGCTTAAGATGAATCTATTTTTAGGGTCTAAGTGAGAATCGCACAAAACTGACACAAACCAATTGGGGGCAGCGTTTGACAACTAAACATGCTAAATAAGGCGAGACTATTTGTCGTTTGTTTGCAGGTTTTGCTATTCGATTACTGTACGCCAGCAGAACCTCAGAGTGCCGGAAGTTAAAGGAGCCTAAAAATAGTTCAGTAGAGATATTCTGGAGTGACATATGGCCCTGTTACTTCATCGGTAACCCGCATTTGGCAGATAGCTAGTCGTTTATCAGACAAATAAAAGGGCCTGTGCAGATTTATCACGGTACTATATGCCATTTTATCAATCTAATTCCAGATTCGCCTTTGAAACAAGGAAATATTAAATTCTTGTTTACAGATGCGCTATTCTCAACATCTACCTCGAAAGATATTGCCCTCTGGAAGTTGACAGGCGCTTGCAGTTCGAGGCGCTTTCCAAACTGACGAAAAAATACTTAAAACGGCTTTCCCCACAAAGGCCTTCTTCTCGGCGCACGATTGTCTCCACAATTTTTGCCAAGCAGTAACGAATTCTCAATAGCGAGCGAAATGAGTGCCAAGTCTCGCCAAATGAGAGATCTTAGATGTGAAACTAAAGCTGACGTATCCTGGTTAGAGCAAAAATTAGGGGTGTCTATAAGTGATGAGGCACAGACCCGGCCTAATTTTCGCAGTGATCCTGGCATGGCAACAATTTGCCCGAGTCTGAGTTTAAAGCACATGCTATAGCAATGTTATATCTTTATGATGAAGACATTAAAAAGTTAGTTTTGGAACGCATACTTGATAAAGTAAACCTGATATGGTTGCCTCTCCGGCCTGCCGCTGCCGCACTCTTCTCCAACTCGACAACTCGGAGGTCAAGAAAAGTGAAGCAAATAGACCAAATGGGGACAAAAGTATATGCCCGAGCTGCTAGGTCCGGTTGTCAGTTATCGCTTATGAAGGAAGCGACTATAGGTGCAACAAAAGTGGCAGCAGAGCTAGGGCTTATATTTCAGCCTGGGCGGTGTGGATAGTCTGGACCCGTTGCGGGGCTATTACTGTGCCTATTTGACCCTTATCGATCCTTTGGGCGCTTTGGAACGTTACTTTTTCTTGATATACGGCCGCAAGACAACCAGAAATCGTCAAACGAATAACTTTTAGTCGAAGATTACGATAATTGCCCTTGACTCGCTAGCGCAGCCCTGACGAACTTATCAGAATGCTTTTAAGGTTGATGGAGCTTTCAGCAATGGAATGCGGTGCGAGCCTCGAATTATGACTCGCAATCTCTTTGGGAGTGCGAAACTCGCATTATGACCTCTGATGATGGTGGTTGGGCCGAAAGAATCACGACGAATTCTTATAGATGATGCCTCTAGATGAATTCCTTAGCGATTCGTTTGAAGAAGAATTTGATTGCCTTGACGGACCTTGGCGATTGGACGTCCTATGAGCCAAGTCCAGCAAGTGAGCCTTTTTGCAAGAAGTGTGACAGCAACTTGACCAAATGATACTTGAAGCTTATTTGATGAAGACGACGTATGGAAGAATTTTATCTGGCCCGACTCAGATGCTGGGAACATCAGATAGCCGAATTTAATTGACAGCGATATCGATTGATCTATTGCTGAGCCGTCAGACAAGACCAGAAGAGGAGCGTGCTGATGTCAAAACAGATGAGTGCTTTCTAGGCATGCTGACATCTAAGACAGTTCAGTGCATTATGAACAAGGAATCGGGTCATTGTGTCCATTCAGAGTTGCAAGAAGACCCACCGGAAATAAGTATTGATGAGTTTATTTGAAGGATCGGATGCAGTAGCGCCTGTACACCGCCACCTCGCAGTAATTTCTGAGTGAATTGGACGAAGTATATGCATGACAAGATATGTAGATTTTACAGAAAGCTGTATTTCAATTTCGATAGTGAAATTGGACGGCCCAGAACGCTGAGTGAAAAATCTAGATCAAGGTTAACGCTTGCGGTTTTCGAGTGGTCTAATTCTTCGCATCGATCGACGATTAGAGGGGCAAGATGATTAGGATCGTTAGACAGTGTTTTAGCCACACTAGATGCTGAGTGGAGTGCTTGCTCCATCGTGCAATTGCGGTTGGAGAGTTTGAATTGGTCCTCAGACGCGCTTGCTCAGACACGATAAGGAATACGAGTCAGTAAATCACGCTTAGACGCCGGCTTTCAGATCAACCCCAGTCTTACAGGAAACTAGACGAAGACACGTTTTAGCGGCTGGTTTTGCATGAAAGAAAAAATATGCAAATATTGGGGGGGGGGTTTTTTTGTTTTGGCGCGCGCAACCGGGGGGGGGGGGGGGGAATACAAACACGCTTTTTTTATTTTACTTCATTTGCTGTTTTCTTTGGGGCGAATATGATTTTCACTTTGTCGTATGTTGATTCTAAGACTTACTAACGCGGATACAGATGAAGTCCGCGGACGAAGTCGAGGCCATAGATGAAATTGAAGCTGCAGATGAAGTCGAAGCAGATTAGATGAAATTGAAGCTGCAGATAGGAAGTCCGACAGAAACAGACCGAAATTGAAGGCCCTGCCAGGATGAAGTCGAAGAGTAGATGATATGTTTGAAACTGCAGATGAAGTCGAAGCCGTAGATGAAATTGAGTGCAGTGAGTGAAGCAGTAGATGAAAATTGAAGCGCAGATGAAGTCCCCGAAAGCAAAACCCAAAACCAAAAATAACCGGGTGAGTTATTGGACGTTCATCGTCGTGTTATCCCGTTTTAAGTCTTTCGTCAGCATCCCAAAAAGTCCGGTCAAAACACTATTTCATCAAAACCAGCGCTAAATAACTTCGCCTTGTCTAAAGTTGCGTGCCTACCGTTTTTCACTGCGGTTGCATTAAAGCGCCTACTTTCCTCGTTCTGAAGCATTCGTCTCATCTCCATTCCGAAATCGGTCAAGGCTTCGCCTTGT
>Ga0163217_1019423_pt1 | contig 11674 bp, 13 predicted proteins | sample SynspAceP_FD_185933 | JGI IMG/M metagenome (GOLD analysis project Ga0163217, IMG submission 185933) | Saline lake microbial communities from Ace Lake in Antarctica - Synechococcus sp. Ace-P (PacBio error correction) | ecosystem: Environmental > Aquatic > Non-marine Saline and Alkaline > Saline ... | reverse complement strand
AGCGGCGCGCCTCGCTATGTCGAAAGGGCCGGCTTTGCTGCCCTCGGTTGACCGGCGGCAACAGGCGCCTGTCGGGCGCGGGCACGCGTCCGACCCCTTCGCATTGATTCTGCGCACGGCGCGTCCCTTGGGGTTCGGCGCCTCCAGACCGGTGACGACCTAGCCGCGCCAGTGACGAGCCAAACGAGGCGAGCCGGGCGCAAGGTCGATCAGCCGAACGGGAAAAGCAACCAACAGACGGTTGCGCATCGGCTGGAGCCTAGGCAAACAAAACGGCTCCCTGCATGCCAACGCTCTCCAGTCCGGACCGCTGCCCGATGGCAACGTGTGCTGGCCAGTGCGCCAAGCCAATCTGCGACCTGTTCCCAAAAGCCCAGTATGATGCGGGCCAGCGGCAGGGTTGATGATTGTAGTAGGCTGTCACGAGCAGTTTGCCGCACGTTGCAGCAATCGCTTCGCCGACGCTTGCGCTTATCGTTGCGTGCGTTGACCGAACTTCAGCTTGCGGCGGCCTGGAGGCTGGGGGCTTCTGCTATCTATATTTGAGCGTGGGCAGCCCAAACCCTTGCGTGCGATCGGTGGACGCGGTAGCACGTTGCCACGGCCTGGGAGCCACGGGCAGAGGCTGCGCGGTTGGTCTGGTGCAATCAGGGCGCGCTGCAATCCGGGTGCCGGTTGGTCGGCGCCGGCGTAGTCGAATCTGTAATCCGCCAGCTAGTTGCTTGCCGCAGTCCTAGGAAACTGGCAGATGCTGATCGTGGTCTATGATAGCAGCGGCTACTGGTCGAGCCCCCCCTGGGGGCCCCCCCGCGTCGGGGGAATGTGATCGAACGTGATAAATCGCAGGTGCTGGGCCCTGCATGACGGTGTCCGATCCATTCCTCCCATGTTCGAAGTGTGATTGGAACCACTGCGGGCTGTTGGCCGCACTTCGCACCGTTTTCCGCCTCGTGACCCCGCATCGGTGCCGTGCACTGGCGCAGATGCAGATCACTGGCCAATGCGTGCCTCAACCCCTTGTGCGGGTGCTGGAGCAGACGACGGTCCGCAGGGCGCTGACTACGGGGCTGAGATCTATGACGCAAATCGGCACCGAGATCGCCTGTCGTATTCACCTGGCGAGGTTTGAACCCTATTTGCAGGTCAGCTTGATCCGGGCGCAGGCGCCCATCGCGCAACTGGCGCTAGACGCATATTGCTCGCGCAAGAGGCGCCTGCCCATTGGTTCTGCGGGGCGAGTTTTTCGCCCTTATGCGCCGCCCCTTGACGATAGGATGCTGGCGCTCTTTCGTGCGCGAACCGTTCTGCGGTCGCGGGTCGCGCTTTTTTCCTCGCTTTGCAGCGTTTGAATCCCCCCCGGACCCCTCTGCAGTGACCCGCACAGGTCCGCCAGGCCGCGGACGGCCTATGGTGTCTGGGCCGCAGGGGCGATGCTGGCGCTGCTGATGGATGGCGGTGCTGCCAAAGGCCGCGCGCGCACAGTGATTGACGGCGCCGGACGTCCAGATCCGAATGTGACCGTACCAGGCCCGGCTTGATGCGAGGCGCGTCTGGCGCTGCGTTTTCCGATACTGCGCAGGGACAGTCGCCCTGCAGATCTTCAGCGCGGATGCGTATTTCGGATCCGGTGCGAGTTCTTTACACGCCCACCGGTGGGTAACAAGTGGCGACATCCCTTATTTCGTGTCCCGATCCTTGTCGCCCTCGCATTCGGGGGCAATCGTCTGGTGCTGTGCTGGGGCTTCTTTGATGGTGCGTGCCCGGATCTTCGTGATGCAGTCCGTGATGATCGTGCTTGAGAGCGAGAGAAGGGACACGCATCGTGCCGCGCGGGCGGTTGCTGCAAGAGGTGATCTATAGAGCACGAAACCATCCAAGACGCTGCGCGCGTAGAAAGAGCGATGCGCCTCTGTACAATGTCCGAACTGACAACCTTTGTCGGGCAACGGTTCAGGCAAGCGACGCCATGATACACTCAGTTACTGCGATCTGGCTGCGCAGGGCGCTGCAGCAGGCACTTATTTGCTGTCAGCGGCTGTGGTGCTGGGGGCCATCTGGCGTTTTGGCGGTGAATTCACGGGGTGGCGTTCGATCCATCGGCCGTGGGCATCCCTGACAGGGGCGACATCTGTTGCACCTTTGCTCAATACCATGGCCAGCCACTGATCGGCGCGCTGGGCAATGTCAACGCGCGCCGCACTGGACGCGCTGGGGACCGCATCCGCCGATGCGCCACAAAGACCACGAGGAGGCGCCGCTATTCTCGCGCGCGATTCAAACTGCGAGGCAGCTTCGAAACTGCGCGAGATCCAGTACCCCCCTATACCGCGAGACAGCGACCCGTGGAGGATATTTCCGGCCTCGCGCATCCCCCGGGCAGCGCGAGGCGGTCCTGGTGCAACGATCGTGTGTGTCAAATATCCTCACGCTGCCCTGCAGGCTTTTGTCGCGCGGCTTTACCGGCCAAAAGCCGTCGGCGCGTTGTTTGATTGACGCAAACCAATGGGGCCAGAATTTCGTGGTGTGCGTTCGCGCCCCGCGCGATCTGCGCCCGCCGAACCATGCGCTCAATCTGGGTCTCTAGTATGTGCGCCTGTTCGCGCGGGTCAGCCTGCTCGCGAGGACCTTGCGACCCGAACCTGGCTGGGAGCCGCCACGATTGACGGTCTCGTATTGCAGGACGCTGGATCTTTGCGGTCGGGCTTGGCGCCTTTCGTCAACTGCCACCTCGCCCGGGCTGGACATTCTGGAAACTGTCGTGTGGATGGTGTTGGCTATGCGGGCTTGTCTATCGGCAGCGCAATCCGCTCGGCTGGGCGCGGTTGTGTTGTGTGTTGCAAATCTTCGTTCGGTCTGCCTTGCCTGACGAACCGACAGCCGCGCTTGACCACGGCTGGATCTGGCGACGTCTTATCAGCAGTGGAGCATGGCTTGAAGCGTGCGCACCGAGGTGATTGCACGCACCGGATTGCCGGATCCTTGTCCGCTGACGGGCGCAGCGTGTTGTGTTGCAAAATCGGGCGCTTGCGCTGCTGGATGGCTCCCGGCTGTGATCAGGGTGCTGTCGCACTGGCCTGACATCCGGCAGGCGTGGTATGGTGAACATGGCATCAATCCACCCCTGAGCTTTGCTGCGCATGGTGAACGCTGCGCGGTTGCTGGTCCCAGCTGACGATTCTGGCTATGTGTTGCGGGGATACGGTCTGGCCTGTTCATCACTTTGGTGCAGCTATGGCATGGTGCGAGCGAGATCGTGCGCGCCGACGCTGGCGCAGGAGTGATCGCGTCCCTGACGCATGCATTCATTATCCAGAACTCGAGCCGCGTATTCTGGCCGACAACCTGTCGGCACGTGAGAGGCGATACCGTGCAGCGCGGGCGATCTGTTGGCGCGGGCTGCAAGAGACACGCAATTCTCGCCTCGGGTGAGCGATCTGATGGCACGATCCGCTAGCATTGGAAGTACGCCGCTGCGGCTTGAGGCGCGGAATTGGCAGGACAAGCGATTCGAGTGTATCACGTTGCCGTGCGATTCTAGGCGGCTGGCAGGATCAGGGCGATTGATTCGCCTCGGACACGGGTGCGTGTTGCTGACACGCCATCGACTCTGACCAGCCGTGTTTGACGGCCCGCAGCGCGTGGCTGTCGTGAACGAGGCCTTACTGCAGGAATGCACCCTGATGGAGAAAGATTGCTGCAGCAGCCGGTGCAAGACTCGTGGCCTGATCGCAGGTAGACGCGACGGCCCGCAAGATCCATGCCGATGCCCGCACCGTCATGACGAGATCCATGGACCGTGCGCAGAACTCGAATCCTGTGTATCAACCGCGCAGTAAGCCCTTTTATGCCACGACGTGGCAGCCGAACTGGCGAGCGCTGCGCAGAACCTCGAGAGGCCAAGCTTCGACCAGGTACCGCACGGTTCTGCTGCGAGCCCGCATGCGCGGTGATCGTCAATGGCTGTTGTTCTGGCACTACGATCGGGCGGGGTGTTGCGCCCGGTGAAGAGAGCATATTCGCAGATCATCCCTGGTATGGCACGAGTGAACTGTTTCGCGAATGTCCCGGTATATGAATTCCCTGAAATACTATGTCACAAGTGTGCTGCGCCGCCGACAGTGAGCACAACATCAAGTGACGGCCTATGATCCTATCGATCTTTGGACCTGAAAGGCGCCCGCGTGGTATGTCATTCTCGCGATATCGCTTCAAGGATGTAGCCGCGCCCGCGATCCCGATTGCTGTTCCGCCTACTTTATCCAATTTGTTTTGGTGCGAACGGCGTGCGTGTGGATATGGACAATCTACCAGCGCGTCACGGCCTCAGGTCCGGATACAGGCCGGGATGCCAGCCCGTCGAGCTGCATACGGGGCGCAAGGCGGCGTTGCTGCAATATCTGCTCAAAAACGCCTTTTATAATCGGCGCGAGCCGCGTTTTCGCGAGCCGTGATCGGCCTGCTGGTCCGTTTGGTTTCCCTTCTTGGCGCGGGCGTCCACCGGTACGGCGCATACAGCGCGCTCAAAAGCATGAAAGGCCGCTATCATGACCACCTCCGCGCCCTGCTGGTGGCACATCCGCACACCTTGGGCATACAGTCTGCCATGGATGGCGAGTTGCAAAACGCGTTCGTCCGACTTGCCTGTCGGTCATGTACGGGCACAGTAGACCCAGCCACACTGGCGTGCTGCTGAACGATGCCGTCTTGGTAGGCGCGGCATACCGCGCGCGTCGCAAGTGTGGGCTGCGGCGTGTAAACCGGCTGTGCATGCCCAAGCTGGGCACGCGATCTTCTTGACATCGTTATCTGGCAGCCCGGAGGTGCATCGGATGGCCCGAGGCGTGGGCATGGCCTTGCTGAGCTATGCCGCCGACATTCAATCCACCGCGACCAGTAAGGCGCAACGCTTCCTGCGCAGGGCGATACCGTGCATCTGATCAAGACCTGCCGTCAAACGGTGCGGGGTCTTCACGCGCAAAGCGTAGGCACGCTTGCTTCCACTTCCGTGTATTTCTGCTTTTGGTTGCGGCAACAATGCGGCCAGATATCGAAGGGACTGCTCTGTTTTAAGGCGCGTTGAAGGCCAGCGGATCTGGTCATCCTGACGAGTTGTCATAAAAAAGTCCTGTTGACGCGTCGGGTTCAAGGCAGCAGATTGTGACAGGACCGTCCATTGAACCAGTCAACCGCCATACCCCTCGAATCTACCCAGTTTGCTTGGGAATACCCAATGCGCCAGACTGGCTGTTGAACTGCTGGTATAATGGCGACGGCTCCTCGTCAGGGGCCGGCGGCTGCGCGAAAAATCCGCGCGGTAATGCCCGCGTGATGATTCGCGGCGGCGTGATACGGCTGACCAAGTGCCGCGCCAACCTGTGTCGAGGAGTCTTTATGGAGCGTTCATGCCGGCCTTCATCATCTTGAAAATCGCGCAAGTTGCGATTTTAGCCGGCCATCTGGTCGGTCCTGTGCGCTCCGTCGTGTCGCCCTGCATGCGCAGATCGCAGATCAACAGACCCGCGCCGCATACTGTCCGATCTGCTGGATCAACGGCCTGACATGGCACGGGTGCACCCGCTGCATGAGCGGCGGGGCGCGCGCTATGTCGTCGATGTCCTTGTCTTTTTGTGAAAAGCGTGTGAGCGATGAGGGGTGGGCTGTCGCCCCCCTGTCCCTGCGGGACTCCCCCGAGCGGATGTATTGCGTGGGCAAAAAGCCAAGCGCGGCGCCGCGCATCTCAGCCGCGCCAGTCGATTCTACTTCGGACAGGGGCCGCGCGCGCCGTTGCGAAAGGTTGTTGGCGGGTATGCGTTCTTGTCTTCATTCGCGAAGGAAATCGCGCCATTTAGGGATTAGGCGGATGCTCGAGGTCGATAGCGAACCAGTTTTCGCGCAGAAAGCGGGCTTGTGCGGTCCACAGCCGCCTGCGGGGATCGGAACTGATGCCAACGCGCCGGCGGCCCTAGTGTAAGAAGGGCGACGAAACCGGCCTGTATCCATCGCCACCGCTTAGGCACGTCGTCGCCCAGTCTTGGGACCAATGACGTACATGGTGCGCGCCGCACACACGGCTGGTAATTTCTCGAGCATCTCTTGGGTGTTGGGTGCGCGCGCGTCTGGGCTTGGGATGCCAATGCTGTCGTCAAAGCTGGAACGCGCAAGGTGCCGTGCGGCGCCGTCGCGTAGGTAGACGCCGGCTATTATTGCCGCCATTCAAGCATCGGGGTTGGGCACCCTGACTGGTCGCCGCTCTTCATATAGGGGCACGCGGAAGCAGGTCCGTCTCAGCGGCCGCGGTGACGATTTACTCTCCGACGGCTGCGCGTTTGCACCCCTGCGTGACGCACGCGCGCCAGCGCTGGTCGAGCGACTCTCTGATCAATGTGTCAGACAACGGGTCCGGCAGAAAGGCGCCGGCAGCTATGGCGGGCCTGCAGCAGATTATTCGAGCGTTTGCGGCGCAGTGGTCATGTCATCACAGTCATTCCTTCATTAGCGGCAATCCCGTAGCGACGGCCCCCGCGACCAGTGCGCCAAAGGATCACGGCAAAGGCGATTTCTTCCAGGACCGACCAGGGCCGTTCGCCCTGCACCGCCTGTCGCGCCATGGACCACGCGAAACGTAGGTTCTGCGGTCCGCCGAGATAATTTATACGCGGCCAGCCAGACGCAGCAGGATTGCTTTGAAGGTCACATCGCTGAGCTCGCGTGATCGCATATTGCCGATTGCGTGCTGGTCGCCGCCAATGTTTAAAAACACGCACAATTCGCCGTTCGATTCCACGCGTCCATTCTTTTCGCGGGCGAGGCCCAAAGCCTGTTTTCCAGATCGACGGTATTAAGCCCCTCGGCGCGAAAAGCCTGCCAGATATTCTGGGCGGGTACGGTGCAGCTTGAGACAGATCCCAAGGCTCCAGCCCTTCGGTATAGCGGCGGCAAACGAGGCCGGAAGCGAGCGGAACCAGCACATCATCGAACCAGCGCTTCACGCGACCGATACAGGGGCTCAGCGGGATGCGGGGCAACCTGCGTGCGCATGGCTTGCCGTCGCGCATCACCGTTACGGTATTCATAGTAGACCCGTCCCCGCTGGCCGAATAGCGGCTTTGCGTTCGGCATCGAAGGTCCAGTAGGGCCATAGAGACTCCCGCCCAATGGCGCGCCCTTGCGGGCATAGTCCTGGCAAGCCCGTTGGGTGCGAACCACCAATTTTCCCAGCCAGTCTGTCATCGCCTTGCCTTCCGGCGCGTGTCATCCAGCACGGAACAGGCAGAACGGGCGCGCGCTGATAGGCGTGCGTTTTCCGGTGTCGCGACCAGAGCGAGGCGCAGAACGGGACATTCCAGCGCGTGGATCGCAGGGGTCGTTAACTCGACCTGTGCGCCCCGCAACTGCTTGCAATTTGACCACGCGCGTCACCTCGGTCCTCCGAGGCGGGGCAGGCTTTGTGACAGGGCGCGTTGAAATCCAGCTCCTCAGCGCCACCGGGACCAAGGCGGGCAGGGCGATCTGCTTGCGTATGGCTCGCAATAGTCGCAGATCAGCGCGCCTTTCCCCGGTTGCAAAGCGGTATATCGGCACCGCATTGTGCGGCCAGCGGAAAAGCGGTGGTCCTCGAGGGTTTCGGCGATCTCGGCGTCATGGATTCAACAAAAATGCCTGCAACAGGCGCCGGTGTCATGTTGCGCAGCGCACCGTCAGCAGCGCTTTGCTGACGCCACAGGTGAAAAAGCCGTGCAAGCATACCCAGCCAAGCCGCGACCAGGGAAAGATCACGCGCACCGTTGCCACCAGGGGACCGTTTCGGCAAAACAAAATCGCAGGCAAACCGCTGCCCATCTCTCCAGAACCCCAGCAAGACCGACGACATGCATGCGCTTTGAAACCCACTGCCGTGCGATACCGGGTCTAGGCCGCGACCGGGACCGAGCCCAGTGCCCGAACACGGCGTAGCCCAGCCCCCATAGCAGTGCCACGACCGATCAATGCCCCCAGCGGAATCCAATCGGCAGGCCGGTCAGCCAGGACCAACACGATCAGGGCCGCCAGCGCTTCCAATGCACCAGCTTGAGACGGGCTATAGAGGGCGTGGGCACCGTTTTGGAAGCGGATGCCATCCGTCAGGCCCGCCGGTGGGTTGGGGTGGTGCGGCAGACGGGAACAGTTGCGCCAGTCGGTCACATCCTCGGCCCGCACATCCGTCTGTCCGGGGTTCCAGACCAGCGCATGTCGCGGACCAATGCCCCGTCAGCTGCCGATGCGCCCCATCGACGCCTGGGAGAGCGGCCTTTAGGTCTGGCCAGCCTCGCAATATTTGCCAGACATTGTTGACTGGCGCGGGCGGCGGCGGCGGCGCTTTCGGGTCTGACCCCCCATGGACCGGGTTGCCCCATCTGGTTTGCCATCGCCATGCCATACCATGCCAAGACCGGCCCCCATGCCACCCCGCTCAGAGGGTGTGGCCTGCAGCGGCTGGTCATCGCCTCGGCTGCGGGAATATTGGGTGAAGCGCCCCAGATCACCGGACAATTCCCATCGAGGTGCGCTTGGTCCAGCGCGGCGGTCGACGCTGGCGGCAGCGAGAGTGTTCTCGATGTAAAGTCGGGGATGGGGTCCAGCCGTAGGATGTGCCGTGGCCGAGATCTGGCTGGCGACCAGTTTGCCAGTTCGGCGTTGTTGGCCTCGCACCCCCCTCGGAATACCCGATGAGGCCAGAACGCGGCTGGCTTCTTGCACGATCACCGTTGCGGGATCTGGAACTGATCTCGGCGGCGTGAAACTCGCCATCCCGGCCCACGATTCTCCGGACATGAAGCGGGCGGGCATCAGGTGACGCGCACCGGAATAGGTGCCGAAGCGCGCGCCAGGCGCACAGGCTCCGGAATTCGGATCACGGGCCAGATCGGCCGTTCTTGGTGCCCCATTTCAGAATCGTTGTGAAAACGGTTGTGTGACGAAATAGATCTCGGGATTTGAAGGCGATTTTGAAGCCGTGATCCAGTGGTTGAGAACTGTCAGGATCGATGTTGTTGGTTTCCAGCATATTAAGCCGGGGGTGAAGACCATCGGGCCCAGCTGGCCCTCATGGATGAAACACCCGCCGCCTGCCCCTGCGGACGGTCAGCTTGGCACCGTAGTTTGATCTCGTGGCCCTCACGCTCGCACCCGCCAGACCATGTGGTGCCGGGCTGTCATCGGTCCAGTGGATTGACGTCGATGACTGTCCACGGAGGACAAATCGAAAATCGGCATGAGGTGTCTCCTGAGGTGACTACAGTCGGAAAATGGTGTCGTGTAGTGATTTCATATCGAGCCGCCCATCAGCTCTTCTGCCATCTGCGCGATGACTCGACGCCTGATCCAGCGCGTCTCATGCGGGCGCAGCGCGCGGATCATAGAGGCTTTTCAGCAGTAATTTCATCATGCCGCGTCAACCAGGGCGAAATTCGTCGTCATACGTTGAAAGATCGAAGGGCCGCGCACGGGGCGGTTATGCCCAGACCCATTAGGCCTGCGCCATTTCTTTCATGGACCGCAAGAATCGCGCAACAGTCGGGATGTTTCGGTCCGGATCACCATGATGTTCCTGACGGTAGACATGGCGGGGCTCCCGGACCCGCCGCCGGAAAGGCCATGACGAAACAGTGGACTCTGTCGTTGGGCAGAATTGTGAAAACCGATACTGCACCCGCTCTGATTCCCCGGGACAAAGCTGGCGCGCCCGGCGTTGCGGCAACAGATCGCGGTCATCCTCGCTGTAGAAAAGCACATGCACGTTCGGCTGGCCGCGCCCCCCAATCCCGACGGCACGCCCGGTTGCCCGCGCCAGACGTTGGCAAAATTCGGTCACGGGCTTGCTGGTCTGACCTGCCGCTGCTTGGCTGGTACTGACGGGGCCGATTTCCACATTCACGCCGAAACACGGCGTTTCAGCGGCGCAAGGGCACGGGAGCACCCCCGATGAGGCCCGCACCCCAGCGTCCGCGCTCGTATTCGTCGGAAAAAGGCGATCAGTCAAAGTTGGGCGTGCCCAGTTTCCCGCCCGCGCCCCGAAAGGAGTAGTAATCCCGTCCTCCACCATCGGTCCTAGCAATCCTTGCGCCACGCAGATCGGCCTGAAGCTGGGCTGTAAAATATCAGTGAACAGGCTTCTTGCTGCCTCTGAAGGTTTCCGCATCTACCGCGCGGCAGCGTTTTTCCGGAGGACGCGCCATGCCGGTTTGCTGGCCGCCGCCGGGAGCACGGGCGTGCGTGCAAGCTGCCAGCCACAGTTGCCCAGCCAGCAGCCCAATATGGCTTGCATTCTGGCGCATGCGTTCTCAGGCACCCCGGGAAACGGCGGTGCCGCGGTAAAATCGCCCAAACCTGTCTTGCGGCGCCTTTGCCGAGGCCAGCGAATCGCGCAATTCGGCTTCCATCTTTTCAATCCTCTATCGGCCGGTCGCACGGCAGGGCCTGTGCCCTCATCCGCGATTTTTTTTTTTTTTTTGGCGGGGGGGGGGCCCCAAGGGGGGGGGGGGCTTTGTTTTTTTTTTTTTTTTTTTTTTTTTCAAATTTTTTTTTTTTTTTTGGGGGGGATTTTTTCGGGGTTGGGGCGATTCAGATCGGCATTTTGGCTTGTTGACTGCCTCGATATTCAAAAACACCGCGTTTCCATTTCCCTCGCGGATGATTCTTGTTGCTATCGCGCAGGTGCTTGCATTGGCATCGAGCAATCGTTGTTCCAGGTTTCATAGGCATCGGCGCAACCGCGCGGCGGGCTTACTGCGTGCGCTGGATCGTGACAAGCCTGGCCAGTGGGTTTCCCCACAAGGGCACTGTGTTCACGTGTGAGGGTCGAGCTTGATCTTTGGTGACAAGCTTTTGTCTTTCCTGCACAGCGGGATTGAGGCAGCGATTGCATCGTTCACCTGACGCGTCAGGTTTCCAGGTCATTGCACCCCCGCGGCTCCAGATCCGGTCACGGGGCGGCGCGGATGTTCGCGGCAGTTCCTCGCGCCTTCATCACCGTGCCTCCTCGGGGAGCGGGCTTTCACCTCGGCTCTTTGGCGGGATGGTAGGGTGGCCTCGGAACCGTTTTGATCTTGGGGCCTCGCCTGCCGCGATTTTATACAAGCGCCAGTTCGTTCATAGGAGGCCAGGCGTCTTGTTCATAGAGAATGTCGAGACTTGATATCTCTTCAACAGCTTCTTGGCTCGTGGGCCCAGCAGGTCATCAGGTGACCCGTCAATCTGTCCCCTGCCAAAACCTGTTCAAAGCGGGCAAGTTAAAATTGCGCGCCGGCGCGGCCCCAGCAGGCGCTCCCCACCAGCTGCGTTCGCGCGTTACGTCGAGTTGCCGAGACCGAAAAGCCGCGGGATCGTCGACCCACGATGTGTACGCAAGAGTTCAACCGGGGCAGGGCCCAACATCCCTTTATTGCGCACGGTTCCGTCCAGCATTGGAGCATATATAGATCGTCTGCAACACATACGGCTTGCGCGCGCGGAAACCGGGAAGAATACGAAAATCGAAATTGGTGGGTCGTCCCATGTCCCAAGGTCGGCCCATTTTGCGGCGGCGTTGAAATTTTTCGGGCGGGGCTCCAGGCCCGCTTGGGATTTGGGGCCTGTTTTCCAATTTTTGCCGACCCAAAAAAAATTCTCTCTTTTTCCAGTCCGTCCCAACTACACA
>Ga0163217_1082716_pt1 | contig 11676 bp, 16 predicted proteins | sample SynspAceP_FD_185933 | JGI IMG/M metagenome (GOLD analysis project Ga0163217, IMG submission 185933) | Saline lake microbial communities from Ace Lake in Antarctica - Synechococcus sp. Ace-P (PacBio error correction) | ecosystem: Environmental > Aquatic > Non-marine Saline and Alkaline > Saline ... | reverse complement strand
CCACTTGCGGTTTGATCGCGGCCACGTCGGGGCGGACGGCTGGCGGATCGCTTCAGCGTGCTTGCGGGTCAGCGCGGGGGCTTGTGGCAACCCATCGATCAGCGCTGGTTGCCGGAAAGGCGGCATCGGCCAGCATCGTGCTGGTCGGCAGGCAGGCGGCACGAACTCGGTCGGATCAAATATCGATCCGCAGGGTTTTTAGGGGCCGGCGTAGCCACTTTTCCAAGCGCAATTATTGCCAGCTCTAGCCCGAAGGCCGATCCCGATCAGCAGATCGCAGTCTTTTCCAATACGCCACCGCCGCCGGGGTGGGCAGTTAGCGACAGCGCGTCATTCTTCGGTCATCACGCCCTTGCCGGAAGCGGTGTTGCGGTGACCGGCGCCTGCACAGCATTGTGCAGAGGTCTTGCACCTTCCGACGCGGCCGGCAAGGCGCGCCCCGCCGACCATAATCAGCGGGTTCTTGGGGCTTTGGCGATGCCTCAAAAGCGCTAGCCTCAACCGCCTCGGGGGTCCGGGTGCGAGGGACGGGCGCGGTGTGGGGACCTCGCCAGATAGAGTGACTCGGCGGATTTTACCAAACACATTTTTTTCCCCCCCCCAATGGCGCCTCGATCCCCACCGGGCGGTGGGCGGCCCGACAGCATTTGCGAAAACGCCTCGTCCATCGCGCGTTCGGCCTCAGTCGGGTCATTTAATCCGGTCGGCCCATTTGGTTCAGACCCTTCAGGATCCCAATTGGTCCGGCAATTCGTGCAGCTGACCGCGCCCCTGCCGATCATATGCCGACATGATGTTCCGGTCAGGGCCACATTCACCGGCGCGTTTGCCGCCGATAGGCCGTTGCAGAGCGCCGCCCCTGCGTTTCAACAGCCCGGGACCGGCACCACGGTGAAAACACGCCCGACGTCCGCTGGAGCGTGCATTTTAAACCCGTAGGCCCATATAGGCCGCGCCTTGCTCGTGGCGGGTATGGAATGAGCGCAAACCCTCTTGGCGGGCCATCGCGTCCACTGAGGCGTAGGTATGCGCGCCGGGGGATGCCGAAACACGGGTGTTCGGTGCCTTGCTGGACGAAGCTTGAGGCAATTAATATCGCCAGTGTCAGACGGGGCATGAGGCCTCCTGCGTTTTGGCGCACCTAGCGGGGGCAAAGGGTTGTTTGCGCAATATAGTGCTTTGGCTATTTCATATAGTGAACACGGCAAGGTGCGTGGTCGGCGCGCGCAAACAGGCCGGCAAGCCGGCGCAAGGACAGCTCTCCCACACCTGAGACTGCCCAATAGTAAGCGCAATCAGACATGCTACACAAGCACGACATGAACCCGCATCGGTATTCGGCAGGTGCAACGGCCAGTTTCAACCTGATCGACGGGAAAACGCGTGGCGAGCGCCCGTCGGGGCGAGGACCCTCGCCACTTTGTCCCCCGATCGATGAAGTGTGCTGCCATTTGCCCCAAAGTTCGGCTGTGGATGGGACCGCGCTGTTCTGCGGCCGCGCGCAGGCGTTTCAGAGGATGGCCGCTGGGCCGCACGTGCGCCCGCCGAATGCGGCCAAAGCGGTGATTGCTGGGGATGGGATGATCAGCGCATAGCGTTGGACAATCCGCCGCTGCTGGGCGCCGCGTGAGAACGGCCACCGAAATCCGCATTGGCCTTCAATTGCCCGAGCCACGCGATGCCGCACGCCACGATCCGCTACTTACGCCGAGACTGTCGATAAAAACACTACGGCGAGATTTGCCCCTACCCCAAAGCGATGTTCTAGGGGCTGATCCACCGCGCTGCCGGTGGGCGTATTCGGCGGTGAATCGATAAGACGTGGGAATTTCCCGGCTCATGATCCGGCACCTGAAGCTGGGGCTGTGGAGCGGGCAATTCGGTGTGCTGAAATACCTCGGAAAAGCGCGTCACTGTCGTGCTGCGGATCTGCCGAGCTGGCGCTAGAGGCCGGGATTGCCGCCGGGGGGTGTTGAATCGTTGGTAACCGGCGATGGGCGGAGCGCGGGCGAGAGCGCTGCACTTGATCGGAACGAGTGGATGGCTGCGACTCTTACCGGGCGGCCGGGTCGGGCGGCGCTTGCCTTGGAAGTGTGCCGCGGCAATTCGACCTGAAGCGTGTCATCTGGAGTGGCGGAAAATCCGCGAACGTGATTCTTCCCGACCGCGACCTTTGAGGCTGCCGTGGGTTTGGGATCATCGGTCCGATTGCGATTTTTCCCGAACTCGGCCAGGTTTGCGTGGCGGCGTCGCGCTTGCTTGATCCACCAGGACATTTTTGATGAGGTGCTCGAGCAGGTGGCAAGCGCGCGGAGGGGTTGAAAAATTGGCGATCCGCTCTCGCTCGAAAAACACCACCGGCGGATTCCACAGCTCGCGGGGCGCATTGCCAGACCTGTCTGGGGTTTCGCGAAGGCGCGATAGCCGATGGGGCCGAGACGTGACGCGGCGCGGCGCGCTGCACGCCGAAAGCGGGCGGCAACCTATATGGCGCCCACGATCCTCAAAAGTGGGCTGGCGCTCTGAGGCGCGCGGTTGTTCCAAGACGAGGTCCTTCGGCCCGGTCCTGACCGCCCATTCGTTCGAGGATGAAAGCCGATGCCATTTGCGCCTTGCCAACGCGACTAAAATACGGCCTCGCAGGCGCTGTCTGGACCAATGACATGTCGCGCGCGCACCGGATGATCCGGGGGCTGCACACGGAATGGTGCAGGGTCAATCGCGCGGCCCCGCGTGGATTGTCACCTCGCCTTTTGGAAAGCGGGGTCAAAGAACAAATCGGGGGCAATGGATATGATAAGTCACTGCCACGCGCTTGATTAAGTTCCCCACTAACCTTGAAGGGACGCTTGGCTTACAGATATGACGGCTCGTCCTCGATACCAATTTCTCGATGCTTGAGCAGCCGCCATTTGCAGGCCTGGTGCAACAACAGCGATACCTTCGTGGGTTTGCACCCCGGAAGAATGTCCATGTGCCGACACGGCAGCCACGCCGTTCTCGCGGCCATGATCGGATCGCAATGTGGGGTGGTTTGAGGGTCGAATCTCGTGTTCGCGCTCGGCGAGCCCAATCGCGGACCGCGGTTGCAGATGGCTGAGACATCTGATCTTCCAAACTCGGCCGGTGACCAGCAGCCGTTGACCTGTGCTTCGCCCCTCAGCTCATAAAAACAAGCCTGCGCGCTCCCGGCGGGCTGAGGCAGAGGCCAGATACAGCGCGTCCATGGCGCGGTGTCAGCGGTCGAGGCGCTTTTCTGCAACGTGGAATGGGTTGTGCGAACAAGCGGGCTTGTTTTGCGGATGGTGGAGAAACCGCCCAATCATCGAGGTGGCCGTGATCGTGGATAGGCAGCAGGCCAAAGGAAAAATGGATGCGTTCAACTTTCCAGCACGGGGTTGGCGATGATCTAGGAATGTGGGCAATCCTGTCGATAGCCCGCACGATAACTCGTGGACCTTTTCGTCAGGGTATATCCGGTGCGGCGTGGACTGTCTTGCGCCACATAGCCAAGCTGGGGCCAAACGTTTCCAGAACCCGCACGACGCGTCGCGGGCGGCAACGGAAATTCTCATCGGCCAGCTCTTGCACCCGGCTTATGGGGCGGCAGGTTTCATTTAGGGCCAGAACGGCAAGTGGTGCGTTCGACGAGCGAACCGAAGTTATAGGACGGGCATGGCGACTCGGGTTTCAGTGGGTGAAATTCGGATTATCGGCACTCTATGCGCAAATTCCGTGCAAAAGAAGTCATAGTCTGGTGCAAAACCCTAGAAGGACCGCCCCGCCATGTCGCTACTCCCCGTCCAAGTCAGGCCCCCTTCAACGTCACGCGCTTTAAGTCACTGTATCCTCGAATGCCGCGAATCTAGAGGCAACCCCGGTTTTTCTTACGAGACCGGATTGGGTCTAGAGGTGCGATTTGCGATGCGGACACGCTGTTGCCTGCGCGCGCTTGAGGGAAAGCGGTCATCATTCATCGTGTTTTGAACGCAAGACGGGCGAAAGCGGGGATGCCTTGGCCAAGCGCATTGCATCCCTTCGCGTGTTCGAGGATGACGATCTTCAAACGCGGCGCGGAATTGTTCGACCGCCCCAAGGCATCGCGCGCTGAGATGGTCGCAAGGCCGCCCGTTACCAAATGGTCCGACCTTGCGCGTTTGTCTGGGACGGGGGTCGGCGTGCCGCTGGAATTTCTGCGCGACGATGGACCAGTCGGAAAGACCGCAGCGGCGTTTTCACACCCATGCGGGTGGCAATGCGTTTCTGGACCACGTGCAAGTGGCTTGTCACGACGTGGCGACCGCCTAGTGCGTCTACCGGCCATGGTTCGGCTGACCGAATAACACCTCGCGGCTGACTTGGCACTGGACGAGACCTGTTGGGGGCGTGTGGCTCAGCGCCAAAGAACAACACCCAAGACATCGTGTTCGGCAATGGGCGCGGTCCGGCCTGCATCACTTTGCTTTCCACACCCCTGAGATTCGCGTCGATCATTTCATGCCGCCGATTGTCGCATGTCCTTCCGCTGGGCTGGCCGATACCATGGACCGCGCGCCGGGGCGTCACGGATCGGCAAATGCATTCTTCGTTGTATTTTCCGCGGATCCCGATGGGCACCGGGTTGAGATATTTTCAAAGCCATTACAACGTGATCGGACAGCGGATTTTTACGCCCCTAGCGCTGGGATCTGAGCGATACGCGCCGCTCGCCAACTATGGGGGTTCCCGCGCCGAGGCGCTGGTTCTTATGAGCAACCACCCTTGTTGAGGTGCTAGAGCCGCACGCCTTTGCTGGACGCGCCACCGTGACTTGGAAGACTACCTAGAGGAAGGCAAACTCGTTGAAATTCGGAACGCTTTTTGATTCGAAGGAAGCCCGTCGCCGTTGATCATGCGGGGCGCGATGGGAAACGCCCGGGCCTTTAGGCGATGTGTGCAAGGCGGCAAGTCTTGGCCGAGGTCACGTCGGTATTGGCGTTCGTCCAGAAAGTATCGACCAAGATGCCTTGGCGGGGGCCAGTGGACCGCGGTGGCCCCCACGACGGGCCGCTTGATGGTCAGCGGCCCTTGGCCGAACCCCTCGAAATCCTCGGTGTTGCGTTCATAATGTCGAGTTGATGAGAAGGCCATGTCGATCCGGTCGTGGCCGAACTCTTTCTCAAGCCACCCTCGGCGCTGCAAGGCCACGGCAAAACGATCATCGTGGGGGACTCCCTGAATGGGTGCGCGCGATAATCCCGAGCCTGATTTTTGTTGCCATCATTTGCAAAGCGCGCCAAGCAATATAACACGAGGACCAAGCGCTCGACCATGTGTTTTGGCTTTGTGAATCCACAACGGATGTTTACTGTTCCCATTGGGCTGAAATCCAGAAAGACAGCATTGCGGTGACATTCACGACAAGGACATGCGCAATGGCTCCTGAATTCTATACGTGGCGCAACCTGAACGGACCCGACGATACGACGCGTTTTATGCTGTAATCAACCCCCCACGCGGGGGCTTTTCGAGGGGACCGACACGTTTTTGGCGATGGGGCCATGGATCACGACGCGCCACGAACGCGGTGGGCGATCCCAATGATCTGTATTGTGACGGGCTGGCGAACGACGAGAAATTTCACGTCTGACCACACGGAAATACTACCGGCTTCACGGTCGAGGAATGCATTGCTCGAGCGCCGAAGCCGCTTACTTTACGCTTGGAGCCGGGGATTTGATCTCGTTCGGCCACCACAGGCAAAGCGCGGTGCGCCGCTTCCCGCGGGGGCCACAAAAGCCTGCTTGCTGGGCGAGAAACCCGGCTTTGTGGCGATTGGAGATCGAACCGCTTGCGTCGACTTGAAGAACTCCATTCGCCACCCAAAAAAAGCGGTTGCCATAGTGGTTTCGGTATCAATATTGTCGCACCGGCGTGTGGCGCAGATGTTTGAATCCCGGTGCGAATGAGCTTGCATAACGGCGTGCTGTGCACCTCGGCATCCTTGGAGAAGGGACGCGAAAAACGGCGAGTATCCTGGTCGATATCGACACGCAGGCCCGCTTTGCTTCCAGTATCTGCGCGCGATCTTAACCGAGAAGCGCGGTGCTGATTTTTCAGGATTGTGGTGCCAGGTTGACCTCTACTTTCGCTCGATTAAAGTCTGAATCGCAGCGTGGTTAATCCGTATTGGCTTGGCGTTGCTGGCGGACCCTGCGCGCCGCCTTGGCGCGCCAAGCCCACAGTCGCCGCTGCCAGAGGGTGCCTGTTTCAGATGACGGGCGATGGCGATCTTGGCCTCGGGCGCGTCGGGCCACGACACAAGCTAATTTCCGCTAAGTTGAAATTTCATGAGCCTGCGCGTGATCAGATCGCGGGGCCGTGGTAAAAGACCAAGGACAGTTGAAATTCCAACAATCGGGAGAAGACGAATGTTAGGCATCCGGAATATCTTGACGGCAAACCGCCACCCTTGTGGTGATGAGCGGCGCTGCCATGCAAACGATCTAAAGGCGGAATCGGCGGGCCAAACTTGGTCTGACATCGATTGGTCTTGCAGGTGATGGGCGTGACCTCGCGGGGGGCACGATACCTCGATCACATGCTGAACACCGGCCAGACGCTGTCGCGCTCGGCAGGTCAAAACTGGCGGCGAGCAGATCGACGTCGCAATCGTTCCACCGGCGCGCCTTTAACGCGATGACGCGTGGGGGCAGGGCCATTACGTGGGAATATGGGCGACAGGCGGAAAAGACTTTTTCGGGCAATCTTAAATCGCTCGCTGTTTGCGTTCACCGGCGGGTGCGCTTGCATCATTCGTGCGCGCCATAGTGGCATCAACGACTGGAGCGATGGTCGCCGGAAAAGCGCGTCTATATCGGCCCCTCCGGGGGCAACGCCAACGCGCAGCTGTTCGTCTTTCGTGAACCTTTTATTGGAGCGGCCTGACAGCGGATGGGATTACGACCACGGTCAAGAATGGGTTGGGGTTTGCGGCGGTTGCAGTTCGTTCGCGAAGACGGCCAGTTTGACGTGTTGAAAACTTCTCCACGGCAGTGGGCAGTGCGGCCATCGTGCGTTGCTGCTGCAAGGCGACTACCGCTTCATGCAAGCGCGCTGAGGGTATGGCCGAAAGCGAAGCATACGTCGAGTTCCTGTCGGTGGCAAAGTGTTCCGGGCGGCATCGCAGCTGGATCCATGAGAGGTTCGAGAACGGCGATTGTGGATGTTTGCTGAGCTACAATACACCATGCTGGTAAGTGGTCCAATTCAGGGACATTGTCGGCATTGATCGAGGCTGATCTGCTGACGGCCACGTTTCTGGGACAACCTCGTATGCAAATGGGCGACGAGATTGCGCTGCTGAAGGTCGATCTCGAAGGACGGCCGTTTAGGATTGGCAACAACATGCGCTTGCATTTCCGGGCGCCGAATAATCGGTATACACCGACAAACGGTATCGAAGTCCCTGAAGCGGCTGATGGCCAACTTAGACCCAAACACCAAGAACGAAGCGGATGATTTCAAATGTTAGACGTGAAACGCGAAGCGGGTATGCGCTCAACAAGCGCTCGCATTGATTTCATCGCCTTCTTTATGGGCATCGATTTCCGGGATTGCCCACCGGCCTTGCCTGCCTTGGCCCGCTGGCCTCGGTTCGGGCCATTTGGACGCCGAACGTTTACCGCGCCGGAATGTTGTTTCTTTGCGTTCTGGTGGTCCTGCTAGCCTCGCGCTTCGTGGCCTCGGGTCAAGGCGGCCGAAAAGCTACGCGTGGGGGCAATCGTCCTCGACATGACGTGGCGCCTCGTGAGGTGGCCTTATGCCTGCTGGCGCTTTTATTGTCGATGTCACGAAATGCATGGACACTATCGTGTTCTTCAGTCCTTAATTCAGGCTGGTGGACCACTTTCGCGGCCTGCCTGTTGCATAATGTATCTGAACCTTGCGCCTCTGGGGTGTGCCGCTTTGTGGCAGTCTTCCGCCATTTGCGCTGGTCTATTTTTATGTGGAGCTTTCAAAGAACACGCTCGTCAAAACGATCTGACCGAGAACCTGTGGCTTGCCCTTGATTGACGGCATTTCTCGCGCAATGTTCACAGTATCGTTCTGTTCGGCGGACCGTGTTTCCGTTTCATCGTCCTCGGCGGCCGATGTTTTAGAGGCGGACGGGGCGCCTGGGTCTGTCGCTTTTTTGAAAATTACCATTCAAGCACCTTTTACAAATTCCGGGGGCGGCCTGCGCAGCGGCTGGTTCTGGAACGATCGGGGCCTGATTTGGCATGGTCTCGGGATCTGCCGTTGGCCAAATTTGTCGTGGCCGGTGTGATCACCATTCCCCGATGATCAACAAGCGCGGGCTTCTCGCCCAAGCTTTGCAGGCGGGGTTGGATGGCAACGGCCTCCACAGGTGGGCAATCCATGCGGCGATTATGGGGGCGCCCGCGCTGATCTCGCGATTCGTGGGCGTGTCCTACGTGACTGTCATGACGGCGGCGATTGTGCCTGCGCTGTTTTACTTACTCGTCGCTGTTCATGACGATTTGTGTTCGGAGCAGCGCCCGCTCCTTGGTATTCGTGAAGATGAAACGTGAGGCAGTCTGACCGCACGTAATGTTTACACCGCGCCAAGATTACGTCAACCTCATGCTGATTCGGAGAGTCACCCTGGGCTGCCCAATCGGCATCGTCATTGTGTTCGCTGATCCAAGGTCGCTCTCGCTGCAAGGTGAGATCTCGAGCCGTTCGTTTGCCTATGAGGTGGTTGGTTGTGATATGTGTGAGTGATAAGACCTATACACCCGAATGTCGTCCTTGGACGCACGGGCGCGTGTTCACACTGCTTAGGTGCAGAGGTGGTATCTTATGCCTCGAAGCTCGATTAGATAGTCTGGCGACGGACTGGCGAGCCTGAATCTTTGGTGGGCTACAGGTGACAGGGAATCCGGGATCCAAGGATTTGTCGCCTGCTAAATTTCGGATGCGTCCTGGATTGGCGACCGAAGTGCATGCTACATACAGAGGGGTCTGTGACCCTCGACAAACTGTCGTTACCGTCTGGGTAAACCCACGAGCTAGCGTTGGTTACGCCAGCGACCGGATTTCGCCTGGCTCGCCAGACGCTATCTAAGGGTGCTGGCCCGTCATTGTCAAGGGCTACTGAAATGAGGACAAATCTGGTGGTAATCGCGGAGATGCCGGAGATCGATTCCTGCGTTGCTTAAGACCATATCATCGCTCTGGCGTGACGGAGTCCTGACTCGCGAGTGCGCGGCTTCGGATGTGGACGAGCTGCGTAGGCCGCACGCGTTACTCACATAGTTCGTGGTCCTATCGAGGTTTGACTGCTTACGGTGATGGGGGCAGACCGGAATTGATCGAGCCGGTCTCGGACAGGGTGCATTACGCTCAGCCTCCTTCCGTGATCCCAATGGTGACTCGCTCTCTCGGGGAAAATTGACCAACACGGCCGTAAATGCAGCGTCTGATACTGGGGTGAACAGGTGGCTGAATGGCGTGTCAACATCACCTATCGGGAGAGCCGAGGATATATAGTGCGCGCATTCGCACAAGACGACGTGAACGGAACTTTCGGCTTGCGCGTGAGAATCGGACAATGCGCTGGATTCGCATAAATGGTCTTCTGGGAATCATAATAAGCCCTCGAAATGTGCTGATCGTGCGGAGGAGTGAACAACGCGCGGCCGGCTCGTTTTGGATTTACCTTAGCCCGACATTCCTCTACATCTCGGTGCGTTGTTTGCGAGTGTTGCTATTCTTGTGGGCCACCGCGCCAGTCGGTTTGATTTACAAGCCGTCTGCAACCAGCGCAGTGCGTAAGCACTGCGCCGCGGCACTCGGTGTGGGCGATCAATTAGTCAACCCCGATCTACCGAAATAACAAGGTGGAAACTGGTGCCGCAGGTACACATGGTCAATGGGACGGGACTGCTAGGACCCGCGGGTTGGACGGGAGTGGGCGGTGCTTGAGATTGACTCTACAACCGCTGGTCATCTGCGCTGCCTGCGCGGCTGGACTGCTCGGCGACTAAGCCAACAGCCTGAAATACTAAGAAGCGTTGATTCTATGGATAGGTCGCACGGCATTGAGATGTCGAACCGAATTTCCTCTATATTGCGTAATGCATGCGAATTCAGTGCAGCCGAACAGGCACGAGTGTGGAATGGACGGCTGGCGTGACGTGCATCGTGTCAATGAACGGCCCCAATATCGACGCGCTGGCCGCCAAGCGACAGGTGGCGCCAGGAAGCTGAAAATTGACAGTGAGACGAAGCCTTTCAAGTGTGCGCTTCGCCTGCGTCTGGCAATCTGCCGAAGCTGCGGAACTGGACGGACAGTGGATGTGACTGGACGGGCTCGAGTGTGTCAAGCCTCGGTCGTACTTGGAGGTGAGCACCAACGGGCTGCGCGAAACGGTGATACCAAGCTGCTATGCGTTGTATCGAACAGGGTTGTCTGCTTTTTGGCTAGCTCCACGACGCTCTGTTTTGTGTGATGTGCTTGGCCTAAGGCGTGGCTAGAGGCAGACGGGCCGTCCGGATGGAGCAAGAAAAGTACCCTTGAGCCTGTGATTGACCAAGGGCCGACCCGGCAATGATTTGAAAGACCCCGAGGATCGCTTGATCGCCGAGAGAGCCAAGCGATCAATTGCCGATGGGACGGCGCGCGCGATCTGGAGGATAGCACCCTTCCGGCCATCTCTATGCAGACGGTCGTACGGAAACTACGGGCGTTTTGCGCTTGACGCCCTGATCTCACCGGAAGCTTGCGAGGGACTTCCGCTACGATTGTCACCCGGCACGGCGCGACGCGCGCTAAGGCTATTACCTGCAATGGCTCAAGCGCAAATAACCCCGTGACCCACGGCCTGGGAGATGCCCTGCGCGACGCCGGGGGCCAACTCTCAGTTCCTGCAATTGTGCCGATCTAATTATACATGCCCCGCAAAGCCGTCCGCACGGCCCTGGCCGAGGATGCATTACCCGACCAACTACATCCGGTGACCGCGCTCCCATGGGTTCAGCTTTCGAGCATTTGCATCTGCCAGAATGGGTGCCACACTTGCGCAGATCGATCCGCGCCCCAATATTCACCTATGTTCCTTCGTTCCCCGATCCGGCACCATCCGTTCACGCCGCCGGGAAAATACATGGCCGACATGTTTTCCGTCCGGAGTGCTCTGTTCGAAGTTTTCTGGCTCGCACCTGTTACGTGCGATCGCCACCGCATACTCGCTTAGATTGCCGTCCAGCTGGGGAGGCCGTGGCCCGCATCCTGTGCGTTGGAGATACGTGGAGGCACCCGAGCCGGGACTCTCAAAGTCACCAGAACAGCGCACTCTGTTATGGGGTCGATGACCAGGCATGTGCGCGAGGGGCGAATGGCCCTGACGGCAAGGCATGACGACGATTTGATCGGGGACGATGCGATTGGCCGCAGATTACTCAAGCACGCTGGCGGAGACCGGGCAAGCCGACAACACCATTCATCATCTTCAACAAGTTCCTCCGATCCACGTGGCGTGATTTATTCTGGGGCGGGAACTATAACCTGCTGCCTTGCAAGCGGCTCCTCGGATGCACGAGAGTCCGTTCGAAACTGTGCCAATGATCTGGGCGAGCCCGGATTGCGATCAGGCGCAGGCTTGTTGCCAATACGCTGCTCGACGATCGATT
>Ga0163217_1029367_pt1 | contig 11676 bp, 19 predicted proteins | sample SynspAceP_FD_185933 | JGI IMG/M metagenome (GOLD analysis project Ga0163217, IMG submission 185933) | Saline lake microbial communities from Ace Lake in Antarctica - Synechococcus sp. Ace-P (PacBio error correction) | ecosystem: Environmental > Aquatic > Non-marine Saline and Alkaline > Saline ... | reverse complement strand
TTCTGGGGCGGAAGCTCTGACCAACCCGACGACATCATCGGCCCGTGTCGATTCGCTTGCCGCTTACACTGCTCGCAGCGATCATGTTTCTTTCGCAGCGACAGTCGCATTCAAACTGGTGGCAAACTTCATTTCCGCCAGGCCTATGACCTTGCCAACCTCTACCGAGCAAAGATCAATTTCCGCATCGGCGGGACTGATCACCTCGGGCTTTGCGGCCTCATCATCGCGGGTGGGGTTTTCGGTCATTAGCCAGATCGCATCTTCAATTTCGTCAACACGTTGGGGCGCGATCCTGCGCAACGATCTACGGGATCATTGATCGTCGAACTACTTACATGATTCAAGAACGGCAAGCTCGGACATCAGAAGCTGTTCTCGGCTTTGATCGAATGGCGAATTATTTCTACACATGGCTGGAACACCCGGGCAATTGATCGCTTTCGGCCTGACTCGGTGTTTTCGGTTGCGCAAACGGTTCTGCGGTGCCGTCGCTGGCATTCCTCTCTGGATTCTCCTGGGTGATGGTGCAGCACTGCGGTTGGCATTCGTCTATTTTCTTTGTTACAAGAAATAACTACAGGCGGCCAAACGAAGGAAAGGGCCGCCCGATGTGGCGCCCTTTTTTTGTGCCGGATCTTAGCTTGTAAACAGAGGTTCAAAACACGCGGAAATGCTGGCCTCGCGGACCGCAGGCTTAACGGAACCCCTCACCCGGCCACGGAAAACCGTCCCATTTTTGGTTCGATGTCGCGCGCTTCGCCGCATCAGAAGCCAGGCCATGGGGCGATCGAGATCAATTCGCCGCCGGTTTCAATTCCGGTCAGCCGCAAAGCGGTTCTGAAAAAATGCGCCGAACCGCGGGCACGAACGGAAGTGCCGCCGGTCAGAAAAAGACCTTGTCGACTGCCGTGGCGTCCGGTGCCGGTCTTTTCGAGCACATCATTCGAAGTGCCGCACTGTGCTGGCCAGATCATCGGAAATCAAACAGCTTTCGAAATCCTGCGGCCGACCAGTTTTTTTCGCCGGTTTTCCAAAGCCGCCGCCGAAAACGGAATTCTGCCTCCTCGTTCAATGCGCAGCCGCCATCTTTGTCGCGGAAGATAGGCCTGATTGAGAGATAGCCCTCATCATTTGCTCGCATTGATATCAATGAACATCTCGAGCTTGTCGGGTTTCCACCGCCTGGCTGCGACCAGGGACTCAAAAATCGGCATATTCCTTGGTTTCGTTCTTGAAGATCGACAGTGGTTCCAGCGCGAGAAATTGCGATAGTAGCTTCCCGGTACATCGAGCCGGTTTGCCAAAAACTCTTGAACTGGCTGCCCTTGCCGATTTCAGGCGCAACCAGATGATCGATCATGCGCGCGTCAAAACTTGGTCGCCGGCCAAACCTGACACCGGACGACCAACGGGAATTGGCCGCTGATTGCGACCGGCCCTGCGTCTCGAACCGCGATCAAGGGAAAAGTCGCTGGTTGCCACCACCGAAAAATCGGCCACAAGCACAGTTGCGTCGTGCTTTTAAGGTTCCGGGCGAAATTAAAAGGGCTGCAGCGACCGGCTAAGTAGGACATAATGCAATTCCGGAAAAGCCCAAACGAGTGAGGCGCCTCGTGTAGCGGCGCATTGGCAAGCTCCGGATCCGGACTCGAGCCCGGCGAAAATGCACCCGGCCGGTCCCGGTGACAATTGCGCTTGACCGTGTAGGCCAGGTTGTCGGCCGCCGTAATGTTTCAAGCCGCTTGAGGAAGACTTCCATTCAGATCTTTCAAACTGGAATTTCCGGGCATGAACCATGGTCCCCTGAAAAACAGGGAGAGGGCCGCGAAGGTCTTTGATCGATTGGCAAAAACCGCCACTCGCCGGGATTGTCGATGAAAGGCGGCGGGATGGCGCCCTGGCCTGCCTCCACATGCAGGGCCACTTGGCGCCCAGTCGCCGTGTCCTTGATGAAAGACAGGTTGCCGTGCGCATGCTGCTGGAGGTTCCGTTCGGGCGTTATCAAACGTGATCGAATGCGTCTCCGACCCCTGGCCTCAGTTGTTTGCCAGAACCGTGTTCGTGTTGCCAAAAATCGAAGCCCAGCGCATTGGCCATTGCCATTGCTTTCCCATATTGATCTGCTATTGAGTTGAATGCGGAGCATTCAGCCGGCCGCTAAAGAGCGGGCCTTCATGCCACAGTGTAGCTTGCGTCAGGTTCTTATTCCCTGCAGTCAAGCAACAATGGCAAACAGCGGGAACCCTTACCAACTTTTCCTTGCTTAGCCTTGGCTCCAACGTATTACAGCGGAAAGCGGCTCTTCCACGCAGCGATACGGCTGGTGTCGCGCGCTTTTCGTTTTAACTTCCCTGATGGCGGTATCAAGATCAGGAAGCCCCGCTGGTCTCCCCGGTCTTCGCCGATTCAGTCAAATATTTCGCAATTCGTGTACCAGGGCGGTGATCCCGGCCTTCGGGAGGTGAGACGAACCTCGGAAAAAACCGGATCGCGGGGTGGAAGCGGCCTTTTTGCCACCCAACGGGCAGGGCCTGGGTCGAGCACAAAGCGCCCGCGCAAGAACCGATCATGTCCACACTTTCTTCAGTAAACAAACGCATCAACGGTCCTTGCTGCCGGGTTTTTTGAAACCCCGCCGGTTCAGCATCAGTGGCTTTTGGTCAACGGACGGGCGCGTCTGGCAAAATCGCAAGGAAAGTAGGGCCGCCGCCGGCACTGTCGGAAGCGGATTTTGGCGGCCGGCGGAAGTAAGTACCGCCCGGCTGATATCGATCAGATTCCACCGAGGTTTGTCGGTTGCTGGAAATTCACCTTCAGCGAATTCTTTCCTCATTCCGAACCCGCCCCAGCAAACTGATTCCGTGGCATTGAGCTTGAGGGGCGACTGGAAAACCCGGACCCAACCGCGCTGCGCACTCGTCAATGACTTCAAGCAGCAACCGCATTTTCGGTTTGGTTATCGGAACCGCCCATAGTCATTCATCCGGCGATTGAACAAGGGCGAAAGGAACTGGCTGAGCAGGAAACCAGAGCAGGCGTGATCTGGACACCACCAAAGCCGAGGCTTTTAGCCAGTTGCTGCCGGTGCGTTGCGAACTTTTCAGCTGGCATGACCAGGATTTCTCCCGGTCAGAGCCGCGGCAAGCTAGCCCGGAACCATCAAGAACGGCTTGGTCCCTTGGCGTGCTGATCGGCGGATGGGCCATGGCGCCGCATGCCGAGTTGAAAGCCAGAGGCTGGGTGCCGTTGGCGCTTTCCTGCGCGCAAGTTTCTCGAATTTGGCAGCATCCGAGGCCTGGATTGAGGACCAGATTTGACCGGGGTTTTCTCTGGCAAAGTCGATTGCCCTCACCTCACGATGATTCGAGACTGCCACGCGCCCCCTCGCGACCCAAACGTTCGTTAGAGGCGCGATCTGGGCATCGGTTGATTTCCCCGCCGTCGCCAAGCGAAAAATCCGAACTGGCCGACTTGGCTATCCGGTTTTTCAATTACCGTCCCGCAGGGCCAATTTCGAGGGGCTGGAAAAGGCAAGCTGTCGCCCATGGCATCAAACATTCCTCTTCCAAAGTCGGGTCTATTGTCGACACACGGCTCCGGCTCGTACATGTTCGAGCTGCGGCCAATTGCCCCTGAAGCACGAAGTCCGCCGTTAATCCATGGTGAGATCCGGGTGGACGCCGTTTTCATTAGAGCTTGAAGGGCGATGGGAGTAGACCGGCAGTCCGTCACCTTCGCAGCGTCTTTCGAAATAAGGACATCGAGAACCGGCCAGAAGGATTCATTCGGAAAAGCTCGCCTGCCCTGCTGGCTTCCGTGTCAACTTCCCTCAACCGGCCTGCTTGTACCCAGGATCGTGGTTGGTGATCATTGCCTTTGTCACCCTCCATCGGAGCCCATCATAGATGCGGCGATTCATAAAATCCGCTCGCCATCGCGGGCCTTGGTTGATCAGTTGATCATGTGGCTCGGTGCGGGAAAGCGCGCAGGCGCTATTGGCCAGGGCGGTTTTGTCCGGCTGTTCGAGGATCAAGCTCCAGCCCGTGCGCCTTCACTTCCGCCGAAGCCGCGAACCTTCATTGGTTCAAGTTTCTTTGGTCGACATAGGATGCTGGTGACGAAGCGGAACGTGCCCCTTTGCGGACGTCCTTCAAAACGTGGTTGTCTGCGGTCCGTCAGCCGCGAGTCCTCGCCGGCTGGCGATCTCCGGTGACAAAAACCGCCGAAACTGCACAGTGTAGCCCTCACAGGCGGAGCCATTTGAACTCATAGACCCATGCGGCCGATCATGCCGGAAATACCCGAGCGCTCCGATGCGTCCTTGAGCGAAAGCATCATAGACGCGCGATGGGCGGCAAGCCCCCCTGCTCCTGCGGCCGGGTGCGGCTTGTGCCGATGTTTGCCGCCACTTAAGGGCGAGTGATTGGCAATTGCAAGCATGCGCATCGGCGTTTCTCCTGTCGAATCCTTTAAGCCGATTGTTATATGGACCAGAGGTGGCAAAAAGCGAGGCGGAACCTTGCCATGAACGCCAAAAACGCCGCGAGAGCCTTAACAGAGCCGAATTTGGAGCCCTTTGATGACCGACACAATTCAATCCCGCCTGACGCCCGCAAACATTCGTGGCTTTCCGGATTGCTGCTCAGAGCGTCCGTTCGACGCGCAGCCAAGATCATTTCTGTAGTACGTGTTGTCTATGTGCGAGTCGCATGCGGTTTCGCAGGTGTCTTGCATATTGTGGTCAAACTGCCCACTCCGTATTCGAATATGAACGGTAAGTCTTCTGCGCGCGCCGTCGCTCAGAGCGGCCTGCACTTTCGAGCCCTCGGTGATCCGGCTCGATCCAGTATAGTGCTCCGGACAGAAGCGCGCGGGCCGGGCCGAGATATGTGCGCCAATCTCGAACCAATATTACTCCGCGCCGCCCACCGCAATGACGAGCACACTTGCGGGTGTGATCCTCGGCGCCGTGCTCCGCAGTCGTGCGAGTGTGCTGCGAGCATAGCTAATACTGGCGAGATATAAAGGTCGCTCGTTACGCGCGCGAGAGAGCCTCTGTTCCGGATTCTCGACCAGACACATTCTAGGTGATTCACACGCTATAGTAAGGTGGGTCGTCTGACCTTATCGCCGTAACCGTGCTCGGCGGAGACGCGGTCATTGCCCGTGGACCGCCGGGTTCGAGGAACATAAGTACGCTGTCTGACCGCTCAAGTGCAGGAGTGACATACACGCCAGTAATGAGATCCGGTAAAGATCATGGCAATGACCCAGACAAATCCGGATCTTGGCTGGCTAGAACAGGCCTTATCCCCATCGCCCATCGCGGCTATCACGACATGAACCAGAGCATTGCGCGAGAAAACACGCGAGCGCATTTCCAAGCGCGCGCTCGACGCCGGGCTACGCAATCGAGTGCGCGATATTCAAAACATCGCCGCGGACGGCGTGCGGTGGTGTTTCACGATGATGATCTTGGAAAGACTTGTGCGGACTGCGTTTGGCGACTGTGCGTGCACGGGCACTTGGCAGGAATTGGCACAAACTGACGGGTCGGGCGGCACTTTGCCGGACCGGGATTCTGTCGCTGCCGCAATTGTTCAAACAGGTTCGCGGGCAAGTGCCCGCTGATCATCGAACTGAAGCGGCCGCCCGGCGATTGATGGACGGTTTGCCGATGCCGTTGTGGGAGTGGCCTGGAGAGCTATGACGCGGCCGGTAAGCGCATGATGAGTTTCGATCATGCGCTTTTTTGCGCGATCCAAGGCGAGCGGCGCCCAGCTGTCCCGCTGGCCTGGACCTCGGAAGGCGTCAAGCCCGAGACATTCTTCGTCACGAAGAGGCCATGCTGCAACTGAGGTCTGAACTTCAATATCCTACTGCGTGCCACCATCTGCCCAGCGCTTTTCGTCGAGGCGCAGCGGCGCAGGGTTGTGCCGATCATTCACCTTGGACGGTTGCGGGATGCCCAAGCCCGTGAAAAGGACGAGGACCTATGCCGACCAGATGACTTTCGCAGGGCTTGATCCGCCGACACCACGAAGGACGCCCTTGACCTTTGTCAATCCGCGGCTGCGTTTCCATAAATTTGAAGGCAGAAACTGCCACGGGCAATGCCCGTGTAATAGCCATTGTGCCGGACGGGAATGTTCGCATGACCACCGAAGAATAGTGATTACACGCTGTCGACCGTCAGAGGGGCATGGCTTGTGCGGTACCGCGATTGAGTTGGAGCCGTCTTGCCGGTGCCTCGCGGGGCTCATCAAAACTGAATCAAGCGCTCGCATTCCGAATCCCGAAAATTCGTCTATAACCCTTTCGTCAGCCACGCTTTTATATCATCTCTGAGCGTTCCGGATCTGTCTCCGCGCAGACAGGGCTGGCTTTTGCCACGGCATATCGTTTTGCGGGGCGGCCTGACGGATCCGCTTGATAGGGCGCATGCCGCCTATATTCAAGGAGCCACTCGATGGCGAGTTATGTGTTGATCATGCCCTGTGGCCGACGCTCGTTCGAACGCGCGGGAGGACGGTATTATCCGAAGCTTGCAATTGCTCGGCAACCGTCCACGCCGGCGACCGGCCCCCGAATGTATTGCGTCAGGGCCCGCGTTCCGGGCGGACGAAAAAGCCGCAGGGCGAGCCACTGGCGGCCGGCGGGGCGACCTTGTGCACCCAATTGGGTCTGTCCTCCGTTGCATGCACCTTCGTGCCCAAGGGGGAGATCCGGCCTTCGGAGGCCGAGGGCTATCTGCCACCGCACCGAACCAGCAGTTCCATTTCCAAAATTACTGGCTACCAAAAACCTTACGGAAAGATTTCCTCGACACGCTGGCGTCGCGCAAGCGCAAGGCAGTTGAGAAAAGAACGCAAGTCGGCCCTTCGAAAAACGGCATTACGATCGAATGGCTTTGACCGGCAAGCGAATCGGCACCGAAAACGTCTTGGGATAATCTTCATACGAATTTCTTACATCGACACGAGCGGGCGCAAATGGGGACGCCCCTATCTGACCCGCGAATTCTTTCTCGATGAATTGGCGAGCGCATTGGCCGAGGAACGCTGCTCTGGTAATGCGACTGGCGCGAGCGAAGGTTTCATCGCAGCGCCGGATCAACTTTATCGGTTGGGCGAAATGCTTTACGGACGGCCGACTGGGGCTGCGTCGAAGACCATCCATCCTTGCATTTTCGAGGGTTGCTATCATCAGGCGATCGATTTCGCCATCGCCAAAGGGCTGGCCCGTTTGTCGAGGCCGTGCGCGCAAGGCGAGCACAAGCTGGCAGGCGCGGCTATCTTGCAACGGCAACGACCATTTCAGCTCACTTACAATCGGACCATCCCGGCCTACGCGCGCTGTCTCGACTTATCTCGAAGCGGGAACGGCGCGACGTCGAGCAATTTATCGGTCAGGTACTGAGTGAACATTGGGCCGTTCCGCCTAAAGGGGCGGAGTCAAGCCGGTCGCTGAAAGATTGACTGACCCACGGGGTGCTTGACCCATGCAGCGCACCGGATACAAACGAGCTTGTTCAAGCAAATTGGGAGACCCGCCCATGACCGCACCCATTATTTGACGACAGCAATGTGTTGGCGAAAATCCTGGCGCGGTGAATACCGGGGCGCAGGCGTCTTTTACGAGGACGAGGCACACCTTGGCGATCATGGGACATCCAGTCCGCGCGGTTGACGTGGCCATTGTCTGGTTCATTTCCCAAAAAGGCCCCTTGCCCGCAACATCTTCGATGTCGGACAGGACAGCCTGGCCCGCGTGAATGGAAACCACGCAGTGATCGCCGAGCAGTCGTCAAGGCCATTTGGCGCCGACCGGGGTTGACTGTCCAGCAGTTTCAATGAGAGTGCAGGCGGCCAGGTGGTGTTTCACCTGCCATGTGCATGTGATTCCCGCGCTTTTGAGGGCGTAGCGATGAAAACCGCATTACCGGCGCCATGGAAGACGCAGGCGTGCTGAAAGCCAATGCGGAGAAAATCCGTGCGGGCGCTGGCTGAGCTGGCGCCTTGGTTATTAGATCCGGGCGAGCAATTCGGCTTTTCTTGGCCTGAATTCCGCATCAGTGAAGAATTGCCTCCTTGGCGTGCAGTGCCGCAGGCGCTTCGATCTTTTGCAAAAAATGTTGATTCCTTCCGCCGATTCAGGTCACGGGGTTGGTTGAGCGCTTGCAGCTTCTTCCGGGCTCAACCACATAGTCGACCGGGCACAGCGTCCGCGGGTTGCAGGTTGATTTGCATTCCGCCGTCCGGGTTTCGGGCAGCCGCCTTGATTTGCGCGTCAAGACAAGGGCTGGCGCAATTCTTGTCCTTTACAAGTTTTCATCCCCGAAGCGCCTGGTTTCTCCAAACTCCACCTCACGCAAATTCCGACAATTTCACCAGGCCATGCTGGGACGTGAAGCTGGAGCGACTTGGTCCACCGGGATTGCTGTTGTGAGAAAACCCCACCGATGCGATTGGTCACCGTATCATAAACCCTAACCGTGCCATTGCCGTATCGATTGGCCCAAAGCCTCGCGCTAGTGGTCAGGAACCATGCATAGGCGCATCTGGTTCTGGGCACCGGTTCGAGGACGGCATGGCCGAGGTTGCTCTGGCCACCAGTGGCCCGACGAACCTGCCGGCAACAAAAGACTGGCAGAGGCGGCGCCTGGGATTGAGATTGCGAGGACGGTCGCGACGGGGGCCCCGGTTTCAAAAAAACCCAAGGGTTTCCGACTGGCGCATCAGTTGGCGCAACATCGGAACAGATTCGATCACCTGCGCTTTGGAGTGAATTTGTTGAACATGTAACGCCGGGACCATGCGTCATACCGCCGAGCGACCATTGGCCCCATGCCGCCGAGATCGGGTATGGTTGAACTGCGGCCTGGTTCCCTGCCCGGCCATCAGCGCCATCAGCCACGTGTTTCGACAGCTTCGGACTGACGCCCGCGGCGGCTCGCTATTTCTGCAAGGGCCTTTGGCGTGTCCGGTCCTGGGTCAATTTCATCACTGGATGCTATCTCCTGCTTGGAAGGCTGCCTGGATAAGATGGCCACCGGGAGTAAAACATTCAACATTGCTTAAAATGCATGTGTCCACAACCTGATGAACGATTGCAGCTATTGATGGAACAGGCAAACAAAACATCAAAATATCCTTGCCCTAAACGGATCACCATGTCGGCAAACCGGACGGCGATCTCGGGCGCGAGAATTAAAACGCCGGGTGGCCTTGCGGCAAGGAAAAGCCTTCGACATCGCGGGCGGCGGAAAACAAGTGGACGTTTCCTTGGCCAGAAACGGGTCGGTCTGGCCGATCTCCACACCAGTTTGCACGCGGCATTGACGATGGCTGGAAACAGGCGGCGGGACCTTGGAGAGAAAACATCCTGCGCAAGATCCTATTTAGCCCGGTCCTCCGGTCCCTCCTTCAACGCTCTGCTGGCCACGAATCAATTTCTCATTTTTCCGGGACCGGGATTTCCAAGCCGCCGCCATCAACTATTATTGCCCAACCTGCAAGCCGTCAGCGCTCAAAGCGATGTCAGCGGCTGCAGGGAGACATCGAGATACCGTGCTCCGGCATTCCACTTTCCCCGAGGATTTCCGGGCTTTGCGCCACCGGCGGCAACCACCACCTGATCGGCTTTCGATGATCCGGTCAGCCAGTCTGACGCCATGGATCCGGCCACCCCTCACCTCAAGACAAAAACCCCTTTCTGCTCAAAGATGGACCTGAGCGCCCGCATTGCATGTGCGGAACCGGAGGAGCAATGTGCCCAAGCATCCCGAACATCACTGCTTTTTCTCCGCGGAAAATATGCCTTTGCGAGTTATTGGCGGATCAGAGCAATCAGCGGCTCCATTCGCGGCAAGTTTTCGCGTGTGGAACCAGCCGGCATTCCACGGGCTTTGCCTCTGGCTTCATGCCGCTGTGCCAATTCAAGCGTTTCAGCTTCATTCCCGCCCCATTAACCAGCGGCGCCGGTTGACGGCCGCGCAGATCCGGGCCGCCAAATTCCTCATCAAGGGGCCGCGTAGGTGGTCGAAATTGCCGTCGAGGCCGTAAAACGGTACACCCGCTCCGGGACTATCCGATCGCCTGCGGGCACAGGTGATCCATCCAAATGACGCAGCACTGGAACCCCAAGCCCGGGCCCACTTCGAACGCATCGTAACGGTTACAATTTACGCCTGCGCGGCTCAAACGATGCGCGGATGACGCACCGGGACGGATTACCGGCGCGATGATTATGACGTGGTGCACGCCTCAAAAATCACGGCTTCCCGAATTGGATTGGCGGCAGCGTAGGCCCCCGCTCAAGAGGTTGAACCGACATTGGCAACCTGTTGGTGCAGGTGCCGCCTATCTGCCATTGGGCTGCTGCGTCAGTTACCCGCAAATTGCCACACAATCGCCGGAGGTTACAGACCACGGCCGCACGGCAAACCCCGCCTTGTTTTTTGCGGTATTTTCAGGGGCATGGAAGCCAATCCATACTCAAACATTCATTGAGGGAATTCCATGCATGCCGGCTCTCATCATCATGGACGATTCTCGGGTGCGACGACACCGCCACGGCAATGCCCATTTTGTTCGGGAAATGCTCGACGGGAAAGCGCTGGGCCACGGTGCAGGCCTGTGGACGCCGCGGTTCGGAAGACAAGCTCAGGACCTATTCAAACCTCGGGACTAACCCGGTGGTGTGGCTGTCTGGCCCAGACCTTCCGCGGTGACACGGCCTTGCTGGATGTGGCGGAAGAACCGAAATTTCGCCGCTTTTCACATCCAACTGGCTCAGGATCAGGGTCAGTATTCTCCCGGAAGGTGGTTCCGGTTTTGCCGAAAGTCCGACATTTCGGAGCCGGGAGAATGCCTGAGGCACCCGGCCCAGAAAGCCCTAGCCGTGGCAAAAGGCCAAAGATCCGCACCCCGGAATGACCCACCCGCGTGCTGAACCTTGTCAGCGGAAGCGCTTCCCGAAGGACAGCGCGCCTGAGGCCGCTGGTCAGCGGAACCGGCTTGCCCACGTTGTTTCCGATAGCTATTCCTGGGTGGTTGCAGCGGTTTCGAGGAAATAAGTCAGACCCTGCTCGCCAAAGGCGGCATCAACCGATGAGAAAACTGGACACCGATTTTCAGGAAGGCCGACCGCCACCACGATGCCGATCCCAGATTCACGCTTGCGCCTATCAGGGGAAAGGCCGCGAAAAGCCCGAACAGATACACAATCAGGCCCGCAGTTCCACCGGGACATTTGTTCAAACTTCCCCGGCTGGATAAAAGAATCAGCTTTTTGGCGATCCACGGCTGCGGAGCAAACGCGGTTGGCGGAAACGCGGCGCCACCCAGGTTTGAGTTTTGCTTTTGCGGGAAATCCTTTGGCTTGAAAGCCGGGCGTTGCCGGACCAAGGGGCACCCGAGGCCCATTCGCCAGATGTTCGGGTTGGGGCCAGCCAGGGCCGGCGATTTAATGGATTAAAAGGGGACGTTAAGGGCCAACCACCCCCAAGGTTTATTTCAAAAAAAAAGGTCTTTTCATAAAAAAAGCTGATTTTTTCAAATGGAGGGCCCCCCCGGCGGTTTACCGGCTTTTTTCCCCCAAAAGGGGGGGAAAACCGGGGGGTTTCAGGGCGGGAAAAAAAAAAAACGGCCAGGGTGTGCACAACATCTCTCT
>Ga0163217_1082014_pt1 | contig 11678 bp, 10 predicted proteins | sample SynspAceP_FD_185933 | JGI IMG/M metagenome (GOLD analysis project Ga0163217, IMG submission 185933) | Saline lake microbial communities from Ace Lake in Antarctica - Synechococcus sp. Ace-P (PacBio error correction) | ecosystem: Environmental > Aquatic > Non-marine Saline and Alkaline > Saline ... | reverse complement strand
CATCCCTAACCAAAGAAGATTGTTCTTTTGAAAAAATAAAAAAAGCCCAATTCTCTCAATGAGTTCATAAACAAAGGCCAAAAAAAAAACCAAGTTGATGAATAGCACCCAAAAGTATAAGGGTTTAAAAAAGCATCCAAACTTGGATGCCCGATAAAGAGAAGTCCCCCAAAAAATTAAACCAATCGCGAGACCAATTCTTTTTTTTTCCAACGCTGTGGCATGGTGGTTTATTCTCCACTACCGCTTCCAATTAAAAGATATCAGCCATTCGAAAAGAAGATAGGGGCCAAAATAATTACCGAAAAGAAAAAACTAGTGACGTGACTTTTTAAAACCCGCCTTTTTTCCTTCTGTATTCTGACTGTCATTCTTTATTGGCCCGTTACACACCTATCGCGTTAACAAATTGGCCAAACGTCGAGATCGGAAAGCGTCTCCCGCAGATTGGCTCCATAGAACCATAGCCCTTCCAAGATTACCGACTCCTTTCTTTCGTAAAACGGCTTTCTCCACGCGGCACCCAATATCGATCTGTGTTATCGGCCGAATTCCATTGTTGTCTTTATTCCAAGGCCTTAAGCAATATTAACCTTACGTCGTTGTAAATAGCTTATCCGTTGGCCTTTCCCAGAGCAGACTATTCACTATTCATCTGCTCGATTCTTCAACAAAGAAAAGAAGCATTTCATATTTTTTACAGAATACCTGTTTTGAAGGATCAATCAAAAGAAGTTCGTTTGTATTCTGATTTTCAGCCATCAAAATAATAATTTTTAATCTGGTGGCAAATCTTCTGAAGCTCGCACCAAACTACGCATGGGTGGCTTATTTAATTTCCGGTTCCCCAGCGGTGGACCAGGGCAAACCTGGATTTTTCCAAGACATGTCCGATTTCAAGCGGGCACAGATCCCGGCTGTCTGTTCCATCGTCTACGGACTCATACTTGATGTGCGACTGCACCTCGGCTTGCCATGGGATTTCAACTTCTCCAGGAGGCCATCAACAGTCGGTCGAAATCGGACGTGTCTTGGCCCGGAATGGCGATATCCTTTCTTCGAGTCAGAGCTCGTATCCTGGATCCTCAGCTTCGGCCGGCTTTGCATGTGCGATGTGCCGAATATAAAGGATACCTCTTCTTGTGAGCGCTTGAGCCGGTCTTATTCGGTCGTTTCGTCACAATACGACAAGGATAAAAAATAATTTGTGGTGTATTACCAAAACAATCTGTCGCTCTTATTGTGGATCTCCTCAATTATAACTATAAAAATGCCAACTGGGTGTACCGCGCTTTAGTTCTTTCGCAGAGCCACGCAAGAAGCTCGCGCTGATCACTGGACGAGTTCCGCACTTGCCTATTCGTGTTGATCCGGGTGGAACTGCTCGCTGATCAGGGGCCATTGATTGCAGTTAGCCGTGCGCGCCGTGCAGCTCAGCCGTGCCTGAATTGCTTGGCCCCGTCACCGCTGGGTAACTCCTGCGGGATTCTGTTAGTCCTTATTTTTTGAATCGTCTGAGCAGGACACGCATGTACTGCCATTTCGGACGTCTCGCGCATTGCGCAAGCACCATCACCCGGTGGTGGCTTCCGCCGCAGGCGGTGGGGCAATTGAACTGGTAGCTGTCGAGCCGTTGCCGCCAAGTATTTAGGGCGGTGCTTCTGTTGCGATCAATTCCCTAGCGCTAAGGGATCGAGATGGCTCGTGGATCTGTCTCTCTTCACAAGGGAGCAGGTGTGTTGAATATCCGTGGGTTCTGTCCCAGCGTTCCGAGCATGATTGGCCCCTGTGGAGGCGGCCTGGCTCGCCTAAGCGTCGATGTAAGAAGAACTGCTCTCCCACGCTCCTATGAACGCACGCGATTTCAAGGATGGTGTTCCTTAGGTGGGATCTTATTTCGGGACCCACTACGTCCCGAGCCGCCCCTTTTTGGCTTGCTCAGGCAGTCCAAGAAGGCGGGGCTCCTGCTGCATGAAAGTGGAGCATCTGGGGCAGCTGCCATACGGCTCGCGCCGAACCGGCTGTGCTTCACGCTTCCGGGATGCCTTTCACCTCGACGGCTATACCTGCCTCTCAGGGTGACCACAGACTCCCGGTTGTTGCTTAGGTCACTCACAGCCACGCATGTTGAAGCTTGCTCGGTTCGAAGGCCTAGGCAGGGTGTGCTGTGGTTTGGTGTGAAGCCACCGCCACGCCGCCAAATTTTCCCCAATAACTATTTTTATAGGCTATCTCACAGGGCGCTGGATCTATAGCGCCCCAGTGGGGCTTATGGGAACACCAGGTTTGTTGTCAGTACGTTTGGACTCACATCTCGCGCAGGCGGCTCGTACTTCCAACCTCGTATCTTCGCCCTCTGGATGGTTGCTTTCGTAATCGCATGGGGTATGGGGTCGAACGGCGGACGAATCCGCGACAGCGATAAAACAATTAACTCCGCCCAATGTCTCTCTGCATTCGCTTATGACGGCCGTGAGTTATCTGGCCGCAAGCACGACCACATGATTAGGTTTCTCGTCTCGCTTGCTGCACCGGCAGCAGTTACTGAGCAAGGTCGGCGTGCGCATAAAGGAACTCCTGTTGTTGACAGGATTGTGTATTCTGGAGTCGACTTGGATCGTGCTCCAGCCTCATGCTTGATATTCTCGCGGGGATTCTATACACCCTATTACTTTTTTTCTTCGCTTCTTAAAAGTCTCTCCGCCCCCTCTGTGGTACATTTCCCTCCTCCTCGTGCATGTATTTAATACGTCAAAGCGTTTTTTGATATTGGTTGTTAGTTGGAAAGAGCGCGGATGCCTTGTTAGCCACAGCCTCAAAATGCAAGCTCCAAGTTTCGCCCCGCTAGCCGATTAGGCCCAGTATTCGCGGTGCATGCTCGCCAGTGGTTGAACCCCACCGAAGTTTTTTTAGGTAAAAAAACCCCCAGCCGGAGAAACTCGAGCTTCAGCGCCCCAGGCCCTGGACGGGACGAATAAATCTTAGGCCCTAATACGAAGCGCCCCAATTAATTAGAATGAGAGGGGACGAATCCCTGTAGGGCAAAATTCCTAGCAATGCTCCGGATGTAATACTGCTCCACATAGAGCCTCCCGAGAACATCACTGGAACCTGCAAGGGGGCAAAAATACATTAGGCCAGAAAGCGCATGCCTGGGAACATACGCACTTATACCCCTTCCAGCCATCGAAACTATTAGTTTTTAGTGGTCGGATATCCGTTTGTTTACCCAATAGCGGATAGCTGAAGAAAGGACATTGTCGCCTGTTCTCCAATCCGGGGCATTTTTGTGCACGCCTTGGCAGACGCGGCTTCCTCCAGACGATTGTTTCTGCGTTTTGTGACTGCATTCCCCGTTATTATGGTATTCGACCCTCAATTGGGACAAGAGGCATTTCCACCAAACCATATCACTGCCTGGGCTAAGGCCTCTCGCACGTCTGCTGTACGATTACAATGTGCCCATTTGAGATTTACCGCACCGGATGCCCTTGTTCTTGGCCCTCAGATAAGAATAGGTCGGAATTATCGCTGCCCCCGTCTGGCGAAATGTATGACACTGTGTTAAGGGGATTCCTGCTATTCCGAACCATCGGGGAAGATGTATTGAAAATTCCTATCCAGCACATGGAATCTGCCGTTCGTTTTATTTTAATCAGCGCCAAATTTATCCCTTTTTTTATCTGTAGTTCGGATCTCTGATTGCTTGGAAACAGGTACTATAAACAAACCCGTATATGCCGTATGGGTTCACGATAATTACGGCCCGAGGACAATTTTTTGTTTGAGGCTGATCGCTCCGTTCGAGCAAAAAGCCAAGGCTTGCCCACCCGGGTGTGTAGTGGGTAATTTAAGTGGATGTGCTCTCGAAGCCAAGGTGTTCTCTGCTGCGCTTGCTGGGATTCGCCAGCATAGAGTCCCCTGCGGCATCCTTTGAGTTACCAATCGCAGGTCAGGTGGAGTTCGCGGGCCGACGGCGAGCGCTCGAATCTGTGCTGGCCTTGCAGACCGCGAATTAAACAAAAAGTATCAATCATGAACAACGGGGCCTACTTGATATGTGCTGAGTTGCTGTTTCACGGGCTCGGTGTTGTGTGGCGCTAAAAACAACAACATTGGCTGAACTGCAACTCATGTCTAGTTTTTGCAGCAGCTAGCGTCAAGCCCGATATTACTTCTTAGAGTGGTGCGTTATTTTTACGCGAGATCCCTTAGAAGTGGGATATTTATCAATCTCCGGTAAATTTCCATTATGTAATTGTGTACATATGTTCTCTTAAGCAGTCCAGGCTTGCTTGCTTTCGGCTCGGCGCTATCAGGCTCAGGATCCGCAGGAGCCACAGCACGAGAACGCGCCTGGTCATCTTAAAGTACGGTTATCAATTGTGTGGGACCCGGCAACCGGCCGGTCTTGTTTGCGTTAGCCCGCCAGGAAATCAATTCGTTTCACCGGAGACACTTGGGGCAATCGTGTGACACGGGGTCCCCCGTAAATTGCTTTCGCAATAAGGCGTTTCTCCCAATGTGGACTTTGTATCACTCAATCTCATGAGCGGGTCTAGAGAATCGCAGAAGGAAATCACTCCAACTTACTCTGACACCTAGTGGGTTTCAAGTGCGAAGAGGATTCTTGCAATGGCCCTTTCTTGGGATCGGCATTTTTGTTTACAATTTGGGTCAGCCTTGGGGGATGCGGGAAATCCTTTTTCCAAATGTCAACGAAACCGATTCCAGCCTCGCGCAACGAAGAGAATCGCGAGACATTTCTCTGTTTTAGCGATCACGGGCTGCCCCACTCACTTCCCTGTGTGGAATTCCCAAGGTGGACAGATTTGTATCGGCTGCCCTTGCCGAGGGAGAGCCAATCCAAATACAGGAGAATGTGCTTCTCATGCCTTAAGGAGTTGGCGTCTTTACGTATTGCTTTCTCCTTGGCCCTTCGCCACCCCAGGCTGCCCGCTTCTAGGGTTTTGGCACTGACTTCTCGGGCTAGTGGCTGCCGGTATCGGTGCCGGTTACTGGTGGCAATCCAGCTACCGGGCCGATGCAGCAGGCGGAAAACGAGCGCTTCGCCAACTTTCAGCGGATTGCCTGTAAATACAGCCTGAGATCGAGCTCGCAAGCTCCTGCGCTGGTATGAGTGGACAGCGCGCCAGGTTTAGCTCTATACTGTGTAGAAAAAGAAGTTACTCAGAGATTCCAGGCTAGAGCTCATGGCTAAATCATGCCCATCGCGCATGTATGCTTGCAATGAAGACCTACTTGAAATCCCAGGCTTTGCTTAGCAACTCAACCGCCGGCACTCTGAGGATACTAATATAAGCAACGTCCTTGCCATATGATGACTATCATCCTTTGCCAACCAGTGCAAGCGAGACTTAGTCCAAACCATCGGGGGTACAGCGAGTTTTGAATTGCCAGGAGCGCCTGGCTCGCTTCTTTGTTCCTGCATGACTGGTCATGATGCGTCTGGAGGGTGCCATCGACTTGCCCTTCAGCGCATGTATGCGACAGTTCTTTCATCTACATTCACCCCCAACTCCGCTCGCGTCAAAACGACCCGGCTTCATAGAACCCCTATGCGACAAATTTCGTAGCAATTCTCAGGTTAATGTTTCTGTGATATTCGCTATTACAGCCGCCATCCAGACGGAGCATACAGGATGACCATCTCCGTCGAGCATGATCGCCGCGAGAAGTAGCGCGGTTTGGTGGTGATTCAATCTCCTGATAGAACCTCCCTCTCGAGATCGACCCTTCCGGCAAAACCATGTTTACCCTAAGGTGTTGCCCTATGTTCTCGTCGCTTTTTCGGAACCGTTTTAGGCTGCCCAATACATCCGAAGCATGCGGCGGAAACTCTTAATAGCCCATAGAAATTGAGGAGCCAATGGAGTTCCCGGGGGCCATACCCCGAATTGGAGCATTATAAGCGTCCAAAACATAAAAGCGCATGCAAGTCCGCAGATTTCTCCGTCCTGTTCGGGAGACGTACACGACGACACCTTGGAGCTTGGAGGTGAGCGTGTGGTTGGACAGCGTTGCTTCCGATTTATCCGTGTTGTAGCTTCTTGGGACCCGTCTTTCCAACTTGCATGGTCTCGTCTCTCCACCACTCCGGACGAAGATTCATTTCAGCCCCTCTCCCCAAAAACTGAGGTCTTGATGGATTTAAGGTTCATGCCCCTTTTGCCTCTACCATAGGCCTCCGTTGGCTAACCAACTGTAATTTACATGCAATTCATGCAATTTTAATATAATCTTGTGGGACTGGCTTGCTCTCATAAGTAATTTCATAAACACCCTAGATTCCAAGGAAGTTCGTTCACACGATGGACCGTTGCGTCCATTAATTACTGGATTCCGCAACAAAACAAGTTGTGTGCATTCCTCTGTTTGAGTAGGTTTTAACTGGGCCCTGCATTTGGCTTGCCGCGGATCTCTTGACACTGAGAAGCCGGACCACCACATGTATGAGTCAGGTCACACAGTTGATTTCGACTACATTACGCTGAGCTTGCTTTTGGGGGCGTGACGACCCACTAGAATTGGAGATTCTGTGGCATATTGCGGGAGAGTCGCCGCATGAATCGTTCCCAAATTTGAGCCGCACTGATCTGCCAAGAAAGAGCCTTTCTATCCGCTTACACTGTCGTGGCGTTCTTTAACCAAAAAAGTAAACGAGTCATGTTGAGCTACTCCATTGGAATCAATAAATTCTCCATTTTTCTTTTGATTTTGACCGATAGCATACAGGCTGATTACCAGGTCATTTGTTAAAAATATACAGTATAAATTAATTTTCACAGATAGTTTGTCCTATAAATCTACCCTTAGCAGGCCTTTTATTAAAAATGGCATTTTGGCTGCTACAATGTAATAAAACAATTTTCCTAGTTAGTAGACGCCCTGTTGAAGCATAAGGAAATTACGAATCCAGAAAACGCGGCTTTTTACGATTGTTCATTCTAAGGCCGGTATAGTCCAGTTTCCAACCAATGGGTTTCTCCACAACGTTTTTCTTATTAAAGTACCGCTTCAAAGGCCTCTTTATATTGGCGATTATCCCAATAATTCCGCTGTGTGGCGGACTTTTTAATCCATTATGTTCTCTTTGCCTCCCGATATTCAATGAAGTATAAACCCTCTGGCTCCTTGACTCTTGTTGCGTAAATCGCAATTGAATGAAGTCCGTTTTGTATGTTCGTAAAAAACGAAGTTCTGAGAAAAATTGATAAAAATTTCAGGCTGCCGGAAATTAGGTAAGGTGAATTTCTCTTCTTATCTGTTATCAGGCATGCATTTGTAATACTTCTTAAATCAAAACCAATATTGCGCTTTGGGCGTGTTATAATAATCAAAGCTTTCTTCTTACTTACTTACCAACATTTAGGAAAAAAAAAAAAAAAAAAAAAACAAAAAAAAAAAAAAAAAAAAAACAATCGTTCTTTAGTATTTCGTAGGCGATATATTTCCGCAAAATCGCCCTCCACCGTTATTAATTTACAGACGCTCTTTATCTTACCAATAGAATAGGGACTGAGGTTCCGTGAGTTCCTTTGCTCCTCTTTTTTCGAAAAACAGAAAATACCCAGTACATCAGTAATGGCCCCCAAAACAAGACCCAAAAAAAGTTCCGAAGTATATCAAACTTCATCTTTGTTCCCGATTTCTCCTAAATGGTGTATCTTTAAACCCCTTATTTATATTTTAGTTCCCAATATCCAATGATCCTGTCCTAGTGGCAAGGCATTGAAAATATGCCGATAGATCCCTAATAATGGACACCAAAGATGGTAATGAAAGATTAAATCCCAAGAAAATAACTTGCGATGGCCAAACCTTTATGAGTGAAATAAATTTTTATAAACCAATAAGCCCCTAGTCTCATTTCTCGAAGGAGGGTAACCCAGCGATTTTAGCCAATAGTCGGGCACCAAAAATTAGACCAATAACCACCACCAAAGCTATTAATTCCAACAGACCAAAATAGATAAACCCCTAGTAGGAACATTCCTATTTCTGTCAACTTTTAAAAGTGAAGTCCCATACCTTCTGCATCAGTCCCCTCTATGTAAATTACAGAACAGGCCTGTGCTGGGACTGCATCATTTCAAACGCGCTATCTGTAAATTTAATAAAATTACTTGCCGTTCCATATGGATTCGCTACAAAAACAAAAACTCCGTTAGTAGCTCTGCACAATCGCCGATAGTTTTCCATCGTAATCTCCAGAAGGTATTTATGGGCCAAAAGTGCCTCGCCGTCATCATTTTCTCTGTCCACGACGAAGACCTTCCACCAGTAGTGCTCTTTACGGCCCATGTCTACTAATTAACTGAAACAAGCACTCTCCATTCAAGGTGTGAATTGATGTGGGGTTGGTATGATTTATGGCATTATATGTCGGGTAATTTATCCTGGGGAGATTGGGGTATAGTCCTAATGATAGCCTTGCTTCCACATATTTTTTTATTTCCTAGGCGTACTGTAATGTTTTTATTTGAGAGATAAACAAAGTTCTTCTCATTTAATTTTTTTCTGGCGCCATCTGTGATTTACCTCACGTCATAAAAAAGTACTTGAAGACCCTTTTGGTTTGACCGAGTAAACTCATCCGCCGGTACATCATGCCCAAACACATTCGGTACTGGGTACCGTAGAAGTGCATTGTGGATAAAATTTAAATATCGTTTAAAATTGGTCGAGGCCCCTTCGGAGGGACCTTGCCCAATAATTTCGCCCTCGCACTATGTGGCTCAATTTTAGGCGGATCCACCATACCCTGGCATGTTACATTGGAACTTTACCTCGTAATGGAAATAGGGATGTCAAGCCGGTCTTGGAACGAGGTCTATAGTATAATTTTTGTGTCTCCGTATTTTTAATGGTTCTTCATGTATGCTGAGCTGTTTTCAGGTAACTCTTATTGCCGCATAGTTATTCAAATCGATGTGCTCTTTAAATTCTAAACAATTCGCGGACCCCTATCATTTCCTTTATCAAATTCCAATTTCCAGTCTTTATGCGCAATTTATTTATTTTGCTTTCTCTTATTAAAGGCATCTCCAAGGTCTCCTCAAATTCTTCAAAATAATTCACATTTTAACCATGATATTTCTTTGTAAAAACTTGAACCCATTAACCTAGTTCCGTGAAGTCTCAATCGTTTAATAACATACTTATGTCGGCCCCGGCATACAATAAATTTACTCTTTGATTGGAATTACTAAGGATTTGAGAAATAACCTTTTGTCAGTAAAAAAGAACTTTGATCCTGAAACAAGTTCAGGACAAGTAACCAAAATAGATCGGCGCAAATCGCCCCATTCAGATCAAAATTTCCCTTTTCGAGGCCAGTTAAATTGCTCCCTTTATCTACAAAAGGCAATCCGTCTTCGCAATTTTTTTACTGGATATGTTCCATTATCCCTACGCTATGGTATTTTTGCGCCAAACTCGGTTTTTATCCGCTCTAAATACCAACTCCCCCAGATGGGTGCGCTCAAGCCCGGTCATAATATACGGTGATGATAGACGAAATCGCGTTCTGGACAAAACCTCTTTTCATGGGAAAGTTTGATTTTTCGGCAAGTGCTTTTATGGTATTTGGCATTGTTGCTTTATATTCCATCCTCACGAATACCATTCATAGGAATGTGCGGATGGCCACAATGCCCAATATTTTTTTCCTGCCAATAGGCGGTTTATTCTTAGAGGAAAAAATCCCGGTTTTCCAAAAATTAGAAATCTCATCAAATTTACAAAATCCGGCCGCTTCAATCCTGGACAAAGATATGGAAAGTTGAGCTTCTGCCAATTCATATCTACGGGTGGGTAAGCCCTGTTGTCTATAAATGATTTTAATGGCGCGGTTTTAGGGCTCCACGCTGGTTAAGGGGCATAACTGGAAAATATGGGGGAACTTCCTAAAATGCTCAATGCTCTTGTCTTATATTGGAAAATCCACCTTTCCTATTGGTCAGTCCAGGAATGCCATAAAATAAGATCGATGGAATGCTTATCCCTCAGATAAAAGTTTTGCTCAGAGCTAATACATGCTGCCAGCCCTGCTTGTGGCAGGTTGTGGCGCGCTGCTTCATCATTTCATCACGCCGTCTTCCTCGCATACAAGTGATCCTGGATACCTATACTCAGCCTTTGGGAGGGGACTTGGTAATTCCTCTATTTTCTTCCTTGGACAGATCATCGGGTTAGCCTCCAAGGCTGTGTCTCCAGGGTTAGAACTAGCTGATCGGAATAATTTTACAGATTAACAGCGTTGCTATTATCTGGTCGATTTCGTACCGTACCAAAAAACGGAAGGAGTTCCGCCTCCCAATGAGCTAAAATGGTTCTGGTGACCACCTCATCTTAAAACTCTTCTTCCGAGCTCCAACTCCTATTTATCCCCCAAATGCCCATATCGTGAGCCTCCCTTCTTCCCCATATGGTGCGAATAAATATTGAAAATCACCAATTAGTCGCGTGCCTGCTTGGCAAAAAGGGATATGATAAGATTCCGCTTTCATTTTGATCAGTGGAACACCGTTAACAATTAGGCCAATAAACAATGTGGAATTATGGTGATCAGTTTTTGCGTGTGTTATCCTTGTAGTCTTTAGAATGGAACCATAATTTTAGATAGTTCACTACTTCCTCTACGCCTATCTAACAAATTATGTTTGCCTAATCGAATCAAGAATATATCTGAATCTTTTAAAAGGCTGTAACCAATATTTTGTTTCCTTGACTCTCCTGGATCCCTCGATATGTAACAGAAATTTTTAGCGGAAAGAATCCGCTTTTGAAAGATTGCGACCTATTCGCTTTCGGTTACATTGCAACTGGATTGGATAGTTCCCCTAGCCTTAACAATTGCTTTGGTATAATACAAAGCTCCTTTTCATTTTCTAATGATTTCCTTATATAGAACTAATTCCTACTTCAATGCCAAAAGCATAGGAGTGTCTCTGCTAAAGGTTACTATCTAGTGTACCGCATATAATAAATTATTGTAGATTCCGTTAATTGCTTTATGTATTTTGTCACCCGCTTTCTTGTTTTCAGCAAATAAGCAGTCCCAGGCCACTATTACTTCTTCCCCATTCTATTCCGGCCCTCATTATTAAAGCCAAGAATGACAATACGCAAGCGGGCAAGGCCATCGGTACTATCCAGGTTTGTGGAGCCGATTTTAAGCCAACTTAACTTTTGCAGATTTTGGCAACCTGTTTCCTTTACTGGCGCTTACCGTGCCACGTAATAGCCATTTTTTTAATCTTTTTGGCAAGTCTCTGTAATAGGAATTTGGCGCGATAAGCCTGCGGGCCTTGCAAAAACCCTTGGGCCCTCGCCGCAAACTTGACATAGATTTGTACGTTTTTTCCAAAAAAAGGTGCTCAATAGCAATTATCAGCGGTGGTAGGTGTCAACAGTTCTATATTGCGTTCAAAATGAGTTTTAGCGTGTGGTCATAGGGATCGTTTTTCTGAAGCAAGAGCGTGCGTTCATCTGAAGAAATTCCATCTTTTTATTCACCTCTTTAATTAAGCCGAAGCCCATAATTGGTAGTCCTGTAGTCAATCCCCAATATTTATCTTTCGTGTTCGGGGGTTACATATCAGGAGTTACTTTTAGGTTTATACCGTTGTTATCTTAGAATGCACAATAATGGG
>Ga0163217_1054538_pt1 | contig 11678 bp, 11 predicted proteins | sample SynspAceP_FD_185933 | JGI IMG/M metagenome (GOLD analysis project Ga0163217, IMG submission 185933) | Saline lake microbial communities from Ace Lake in Antarctica - Synechococcus sp. Ace-P (PacBio error correction) | ecosystem: Environmental > Aquatic > Non-marine Saline and Alkaline > Saline ... | reverse complement strand
TTTGCGTGACCTGTCCGCAGCAGCCTTCTCGTCCCATGTTCCCGAACTGCGCCATGCCGGAATCGACTAAAGCGTAAAAAACGGTCCTCGTCGGATCCCGTGCAAATCCAATCCAGGTGGCGTCGAGAAATCCAGGAATTCGAGGATAGTTTTTGTTTCTTAGTCAAACATCAGAAAACATTGATCGGGTGTGAGGATTCAGTCGGATAGCGATTGCGATAACCCGAGTAATGTGATCGTAAGGCGGAAGGCGGTAAAAATGGCGAAGTCACACCGCCGTAGCGGAGAGCGCAGTATTTTCGGCTCATTGCAATTGTTATCCGTACAAGCTAGGTTTTTTGCTCACGGCCCTTGTCAGCGAGTTAAGCTTTCGGCTGTCCCCATGGCGCATCCAAGCGTGATTGCCGAGCGACGACATCAGCCTCTTCGGACTCAGTTTGCGCTGAGACCTGTCATTTCTCACGCTTCGAAATACGGATCGTGTTTGTAACGCAGTTCGCCTTAGAGCTATCATGGCTGAGACATTTGACGAACTTAGTGTTTGTATCGGCGCGCCAAAGCCGACTGATCAGTCGCTGCTCTGCACCTTCCATTCGGGTTCCTTTCAGTTTTGGTCTTCGATCACCATTGTGGCCAAAAACGGGACGCCAACTACGGATATGATAAGTACGGTAAGTACATGCGCCTCACTTATCCCAAATATTCGCTTGACATAAGCCGGAATAGATGAGCTCGTTGCAGTATCGACGTCTCATTTCGTTGAGGCAGGCACTTTCCAGCGAGCGCTAGCCGCCTTGAGGTTTAAAACGGCCGTTGGCCAAGCCCTAAAATCCCAATCTGGTGAAACCCGACAAATCCCAACGACGTAGGGAGCGCAAAGACCGCTACGGTCCACTGTGACAACAAGCGTTGCCGCGACAAAATCATGCAGTTCCACTTCACTTCTCCAACGTTGAACGAAGACGCTAGCAAGAAACGGTCCCGTTAGCGGTGAAGTGCAGTTTCCACAATTCACGTTGAAAAATTTCTATCGGATTAAACATTTACGATCACGGAATTCGCCGTTGCAACGATTTGCTTTCGATGGTGAGTGGCGCGAAATCCGGGCATCGTACTGGTTGTACTTGAAGCCGCCGCCTGGTCGCTGGAACCCCTCCCCCTTGCTCGCCTTAGGTTTTGACCCAAGCGCCGGTTTCGCTTGAGTTTCGCATCGCTTTTTGGAGTCGCCACGCCGCTCTCCACGGCGTGTGCGCCGACTTCGTAGCCCTCGTTTGCCGGCCCCAGTAATTGTGTCAAAGGACGGCCTCATGCGGATCTGTCCAAGGATTCAGTCACCAAACGCCGATTAGAGGAGGAGATCGCCCCCGACTTGAATTTCGTGGTGGCTGAACCCAGCACGAAACCGCATTGCGGCAGCGGGAACACACATCGCTCAGCCCCTTGATTGCTCGCAAGGACTAGGTCTTGCCCAACTTCTTGGGCTCCGCGGCGGACATCAGGAACCGGTACGCCAACCCAGGCTCTGGATGAGCCCTCGCCACCCGAGTGCTGAATTGCCGCTTGTTACAGACCGTAGCCCGCGTTGACACACTGGAAACGCGAGGAGGCCACGTGTTCGAGCCATGCTGCTGTGAACTCGTTTGATCTGGCAACGAAGTCACGCCCTGCTTCTTCCGTTGCCCACCTTTTCAAGTTCGCTGAGCCGGTAGCGAAAGACACCGCGGACCGTCTTTTCTCGGCGAGCAAACGGTTCCCCGCTGATTCGGGCCACCGCGTAGGTATCGAGCCAAGTACGTCACCCACCGCTAAGGGCCGCCAGCGTAAGCTTCATGAACCTTGACGTGCCAGGGCTGGCTGATGCCGGAACAGCAAGGCGTAAAATTGGTTGGATGCTCATGTCCTTGGGTTAGCACGAGGTGTTTGTTCCGGAATTTCTCACGCAACCAACGCCTTGAACTGCCACGAAACTTCACCATCAGTAACCTTCCGTGCAACCAGGCAAAAGCCCTTCTTCGCTTGCTTCCAATCCCCGTTCTCGGGTCAATCCACCGGCGGTAACAAGCACATGGCAATGCACGTGAACGCAAGCTTTTGGTTCCACGTGTTTGCAACGCTGCAGTAATCCGGGCTCGCCATCGAGATAAGGCCGGATCGGGCCAAGCAGTTGCATCAACGACTCGGTGGCGGCCTAAAACAGCACGTTGGCGAACTTTCCCGCTTGTTGTGCATTCCAGAATCCGGTTTAGTCTCATGCGGACGGTGAAGGACCAAGTGGTGATGCGGGGCCGGCAGCAATCGGGGTCTTCCATCCTTCCGGAAGCCACTTGTGGCCCGAGGCAACCAGCTGCACTTGGGCAGCAGCGATGCAGCAAGAGTTGTAGGCGATCTGGTGATAGTTAGCCTTCCGGGCAACTTATTGACGTGCCCGCCCATCTCGCGTGTACGCAGTGTTGCACGTTCCAGGGCCCGCATGATGCATGTCACGGCTCAGCGGGTGTGACTGTGCGAAACTCTTCGGAAGTGCCTTGCGGAACAACGATTCGCAGATCGAATCTCAATGGCAGCAAGTCCAATCAAGAAAAACTTCACGTAACGAGAAGTTCTCCATAGGCCAGTACAACTTGTTTTCTTCCTGACGCTCAGGTGAGAACAAGTGGTTTTTGGGTGTTACCGGGGGGAGTTTGGTGAGAACAATCCACTTGTTCCTCACCTTTGCGCCTCCCCCCATTCGCTTTGAAATTATGCCGATTGGGGTGGTCCGAGCAAGCGTTTTGAAGTGGATTTGATAGCAAGCGTTTTTGCAGGAGTGATGCGGTGAATTCCGTCCCGCCGTCCAGTCGATTCATGACTTGCTTGACGAAATGAAAAGTGCTTGACAAGGGGTGTAGGGTTTGATTGCGTTCAGGACGATGCTCGGACGTATCGTTCCCGGTTCGATTTTTTCAATGCATTTGTTCATCGAAATAGGAAGCGGTGGAACGGTGGGCGAGTAGTCACAGCGTACGGGAGCGATCATATGGCGACATACAGCAAACGTGTGGTAGTGCAAGCAGAATCTGAAATGGCGTGGATTTGGTTCAACAAATTCTCCGGTTTTCATGGTCGATGATGGCACCCCTGAGCGAGGCGTATACGGCGGCGGAGGTGATCTCATTTTTCCCCAAATCCGACGTGACGCGGGCGTGCAGCGTGGAAGCGATGAGGGATTAGGCTTGTGGTGTTTCTTTTTCTTTTCCACGCCGGGACATTTCAACGTCGAGACGAAAAGGCGTCCAGGACTCAAAAAGGAAAGAGTCCGGGTTACTTTTTCTTCTCCGAACTACTGAGTCAGTTCGGAACGACCTTTGTGGCGTGAGCTTCCACTTTGCGAATCCCATGCCACCGCAAGTTGGAAGCTTACGCCACTTGGACATTGGGACTGTCTTATTGAAGGCTGCTCTTGCGGCTACGCTTTCGGTTTTCGGAAAGAACCAGCGATAATTCGCTGCGTTTCTGGGGAGAAAAACCCTTCTTTTTTCAAAACGCGATGAACATCGGCCACCACCGCTTTGGTGACGTTGTATCGCAAAGAAACCGCTTTGCCAAACCATTCGTTCTTGCTCCAACAAGACTTGACGTTCGACTTCCATGTACTCTGCCGGAAACTTTGATTCTTTCACCCTTGCTCGCGTTTGCCACCAGCACTTTTCACTTCCACCATTTCGGTGCGGTTGCTTCCCACTTGGTTATCCAACTTGGCTGGCCGATCAACAATTTTTGGATGAGTTCTTGAACTGCGGCTTTTCGCGGACCGAGGCACAGGATTGTCATCGGTCATGTTTTTGTCGGCACTGATCGGCGCAGGCACCCGATTTCCAGTAAACCCGTTCGCTTAGCACTTCGAACTGTTCTTTCTCTTCTTTGAACTTAGCTTCGCACACGTTGAGCACTTTTTCTTTAGGCGTCTTGAATTTCGAGCCGGGATGTTTGATAAACGGACGGAAGGCTTCTTTGTTCAAGACTTCTCTCGAACCACTTCGTAGTCGGCCGTTCTTGTTTCAACGGACAGTAGCAATGTCACCCGGTTGGGGGTCCCGGAGGTAGATCCGACAGACCATCCGCAGAAACTTCACTTGAGATTTCCATTCGAACTGGGGAAACGGGTCCGGTACCGGGCTTAGGGGCTGAAGCGTCTTTGCTGCCCTTCCACTGGAGCGTTTGCCTTTCGTTGGGCGGCCGATCGTCGTCTGCTTGATCGTTCCTTCCTCTTTCTTCTTGTTGCAGTCTGGGTTGGGTTTTCGGCGGCGACGCGAACCGACAAAAAAGAAGAACAACTTATTCCGGTCAAACAATGAAGGATGCAGATCCTTGAGCGAAATTAAACGATGTTGGTGGGCAACAATTTATCTCAGCATCACCCTCGTCGACAAACAAATTTTTGTCTCTTACGAGAGAATCATTTCGACGGCAGATCTTTCAGAGGCTGCCATCGATCCTCCAACTCCGCTGTCATTCAGCAGTAATTCAAACCCGGTGGCCAAAAGTCAATTTCGGCCGCCCATTGAGGAGGAAAGTGGAGGTGGGGGAACCTCTTGTCCACCGCGTTTCCACCAATTGACCGATTCAATCGGTACCCGGCTTCGGCAAACTCCTTCGGGCGACCGCGATCTTCGATGCGGCCACCACACATCGGCCATCACCGCTTGGTCATCGTCGGTAGATCCGCTAGCGAAATAATCTCTCGCTGTGGGGGATCAACCAGAATATGAACGGGGCTTTGGGAGGCGATGTCACGAAACGCCAAGCAATTCGTCGTCTTCATAGACGATGTCAGCGGGGAACCTCGCGTGCAATAATTTTTGGTAAATAGAAGCATTCCATTCACCGATTTCAAAGGAATTGGGACGTTTCATACGCCAGGTCCGGAGACCTACCGGATATGGAGGAAAAACGGAAGACAACGTACCGATCTTCCTCTATCCCGCCTAGCCGGCGGCAGCGTTTTTGCCGTAGTTTGAGTTACCCGACTTTGCGGGATGAAGAACAGCAGGATTTCATCACCAAAGACCGGCCAACGAAGTGGTCAAGGCAGGCGTCTAGAAAAACCGTTCGGAGAATGGGAGATTCATTTTGAATGGACTCATGGCGATCCCGTACAGATGGTCGACCAATGATCAACCGCGAATCCACGGTGATCAGTCAAGGAAAAAACCAGAAAGAAGAACGCCCCCGAGAGCGACTGATGCGAGTCGCGCTGGCGTCTTTTATCGGACGCCGAGTTGGCTGGCGGCAATCTTGATCCGCGTGGGGTGTCGTTCCGGTGAATCCGCGGTCACCGGTGGCAGTGAAGTTGCGGCCAACCGATTCGCGATGAATTGGACCTGAATCCGCGACTACGGGACTTCCTGAAAACTGCGCACGATTCACGCCCGCCGTTACGAAAAGCCAGCCATTGCAAATCCTGGGCCCGCCCTGGGAAATTGGGTTAAACGGGCGACCGAGGCGGGCAAGAACGCGTCCGGATCCCGTCACCAAAATCACGAGGCACCGTTGAGGGCAACCCAGTACTGACGCAGAAAAGTTTGCCTACCTCGCTTGGCGATGCAGTCCAGAGGAGTTCCACATCGTGGACTCTTGATTACGAAAACCACAAGCCGATTCCGAACTCCACCGAATCACCGTCGGCACATCGACAGTTCTTTGGTGCATCCTCGCGAAGCTATTCGAACGGCATTCGGGATGCGTCGCAGCCATACTTTTGCGTTTCCACAATCATCCTCGGGTGATCCGACACCGAGCGAGAGATCATGGCCGTTCACGATCGCTTAACCGAAGCGGGGGAAGCTAATTGGGATCGGATGTTGCTCGACCCATATCACGTGGGCTCGCGAACGATGTCAAAGTTTGCAGAATGTTGACGGAGTTCCCGATGGCAGTTGCATTTTTCAGCTTATTCTTTCAATTCGAAGACTCATCCGTGTTCGTTTCCCGTGTAGCACAACTAGCGATCACCTCAGCAACTCCCGTTTCATCAGCCACGCGTAGGCCACCCCTCCCTGCATTCGCCTGAGGGCTCTGCTCGACCTCCCCCACTTCGCCGGGAGGGTTTCTCAATCACCACACGTTTTGGAAACCATCATGCCTGCCGCTCTCGCCATCGCAGGCTCACCCGGCGACATTTGAATTCCTGTTTTGCGGCACGATGCTATTGCTGGCGAGCTGGGCTGGGACCTTCACTACATGAAACCTCGCTGATGGTTCTCGCGGAGCACGGACGTTGGGCAACGAAACCTGCGCCGCACGCGTTTGAAGAAGCCCAAAGAAGAAATCAAATGGGTCAGGACTTGTGCCGGGATAAAACCGGTTTTGATAGAGGAATGAAGTTTCTTACGAAGGAACGAAGTAGCCCATCGACTTCGGCTTCCGGCGGAGGTGCGACTGCGGTACAACGTCGTGCTTGAGCACGGTTCCGTACGGGGGAAGCGCAGGCCAGGTTGTGAGCTCCGAAATCCTCTTTTCCGTTGTGCCGACCTTGTCCTGACAAGGGGAAAGGCAACATCGCTTGGCTCGCGAAATGCAAGTGCCAAGATGGACACGGCGGATCAGAGACCCTGAGCATGTGGAAAATTCCAAACGCCGAGGAACCGGGAGATCCATGGTCCTGCAACAGTGCAGGGACGGTTAGCGAACCCCTCTCCGAGGGCACGGCTGACATTGCACGCGATGGGAAGTCAGATGCTTCGTCTAGTACTTTCGACTCAGGTTGAACCAAGAGTGGCAACCGCCACAGCGGAAGCTTGACGAGGGAAGGAGGCTACCGAAAGAAGAATTGTCCGAATTGCCGCCGATGCGCCGGGCACCGAACCGGACTACGCATCTATCAGAGCGTCACGGGAATCACGACAGGTGGCACCGCAACATGCGATGCATCGTTTGACCTAACGGAGGAGGCCGTATTGAGGTAATCCTTCAAGTACGGATCTGTGCGGGGGGCGGCTGGCACAGCCGTCCCTACCGCGATCCTCTTTGATTTCGGAACGGATTCGTCTGGGAAACGCACTCGTGTCCCGACCTCGGGCCGGCATGGTTGACTCGAGATTGAAGACGACGGCAATCGATCTTTCCATCCCGTCTCTCCCATCGGGCACCCCCTCTGTGCTGACAACCGAACGCAATGAGTTCCTTTCTTGACAGTGGCTCATGACTCGCCGAACCCAGGCCAGTTTGGCAGTCTCGCCCAAGGGCCAACGTGAGAGCAGGGTTCGGGAATCGGTTCGCCTCCGCTGGAGCGCCATCTCCAGAGTGATCCCATCGCCAGTCTTCCGCTGACGCAGCCAATCCGCTCGCAATGCGTTGCGTTCGACCGTAGCGGCAGACAACGAAGAAGTGCTCGTCATCTTGAAATCGGGAAGCCTTCTTGTAGCGTTTGTTGGTAGGACTGCGCAATCCAGACGTGGTAGTGTGCGTGATAAACGATGGTGTGCGTTGCAACCGATCCAACCCATGAATCGGCTTCATCTCGCCATCAACAAGGGGGCGTCATACCAAGTGGTAGTGATTTGGCATCAATTGATACGAATAGAGTTCGACCTTGGGATCTTCCAGTCTTCCCAAAGAAACTCGTTCAAATGCAAGCGTAGTTCTTCTTCTTGTGGGAAATATCGGCTCGCAGGTTCCCGCGATTGAAGCGCGTTTGATAAAGCCGCCTGCTTCGTCGGCACGAGGTGGTCGTGGCATTCACTTGACTCCGGAATAGTGATCTTCAAACCCGAAAAATCTAGCAATGAAACGTTACTGTCAAATCAAAGAGGGCCTGACCATTGATTTCCTCGGATCTGGATAGCTCGCGACCAAATGCTTTTATCGAAACGATTTGGCTTAAAGAACACACCGCTATGTTTGGGATGAACCGATTGATGGTCAGTGAGCCTGCGGACACGATCGCGAGAGGGAACGTGAAGCCGATCGAACTTACTACGACACCGTGCCAACGCCGCCTATTCTCTCTACACGACCGCGGGAAGATACGCTCGCTTTATCGTGGAAATTCTGGGAAAGAAAGATCGCAGAACTAAGCATTTTCAATCTCGACGATATGGTCACGGAGATGCTGTCAGCCTTTTTCTCACCGGGAAGACCAGGAGGCGGACTTGGGGGCTTTGGCTGGGCATGCGCACGCTCAGTGGACAAAAACGGTCTACCACAGCGGATAGAATCGCACTGGTCCGTTGCATATAAGCGAAGTTCTTCCCTGGTATCGGGCGACGGTATCGTGATCATGACCAATGCGATGGGCGGCAAAGAATTTGGGAAGCGGCGATTGACAGTTGGCACGCAGATTTCGATGAGTAATCCGAGCCAATCCGGCGATTGCTGCAAAGGCAAACGTCGCCCTGGCAAGCAAGCTTATCGGGCGAGTTCGGCGTCGGATAGCGTTCAGGCAACTGACTCTTCGTCAGGCCAGCGATCTGATTGAAGAAGCTGAAGTCCAAAAACTGCCGACATAGTCTGCTAGCGGACTTCGCAAAGCAAAAACAAAGGGCAGAAAAAGGAGTCAGGGTGTGCCGGGATAAAACCGGTTTTGGATAGAGAATGAAAGTTTTCTTACGAAGAACGAGTAAGCCACGACTTCGGCTTCCGGCGGAGGTGCGACTGCTGGTAACAAACGTCTTTGCTGAGCGTCCGTACGGGGGAAGCTCAGGCCAGGTATTGAGCTCCGAAATCCTCTTTTCCGATGTGCGAACCTGTCCTGACAAGGGGAAGGCAACATCGCTTGGCTCGAAATGGCAAGTGCCAAGTGGACACGCGGAGTTCTGAGACCCCCTGAGCATGTGCGTGGAAAATCCAAAAAACGCGAGAACCGGGGAGATCCCATTGGTTCCTGCAACAGTTGTAGGCGGTTTAGCGAACCTCTCGAGGGCCGGCTGACATGCACGCCGATGGGAAGTCAGATAGCTTCGTAGTACTTTCGACCTCAGGGTAACAAAGTGGGCAAACCGCCACAGGCCGAGCTTTGACGAGGGAAGGAGGGCTACCGAAGGAAGATTGCCGAATTTGCCGCCGATGCGCCGGGCCACCGAACCGGACTACGCATCTATCAGAGCGTCACGGGGAAATCACGACAGGTGGCACCGCACATGCGATGCGATCGTTTGACCTAACGAGTGAGCCGTATTGATGTAATCCTTCAAGTACGATCTTGTGCGGGGGGCGGCTGGCAACAGCCGTCCCTACCGCGATAGCAGATTGGGCGACTAGGTAAGACCAGATTTGCCTAGGCTGCCGATTGGCTCCTGACCCTTTTTTCCTTCGCAGCGGCACAAATTCAGTCGGCACTTTCATGCGGCGATTGCGGCCACCGTCAGCATTCGTCAGGCGGCACTTACGATGAACTTCAGTTCGAAACTGAGCCAGATCGCGTACCTACGACACCGATGCACGTTGGCTTTTTTACGACAGAACCGCGGGGCAATGCAGCGCCGCCCCAAAAGGTTCGCGTTCCGTGGGCCGCACGAGCGTTCGGAACGTAGAAGTCACCGGGCCGCGGCGAACACTTTGGATTCACCAAACCGCGTGGGGCCCGCGGCTCCGTGTGCAACGGATTGTTATGTCGCCTCGTCACTGGAAAACGCCTAAAACCATCGCCTCCAACTTCCTTTTGCTGTTCGAGCATTTCTTACCGATGCACCGCCCGACGCCATTCTTCAATCTTCTTTTGTGTTCCATCATTTTTGGCGATTAGCGCCACCTGACGTGATTTCCTCGAACTCCTTGTTGTTCGAAGCATCTTACCGATGGCGCCGCCCGAACGCCATTTCTTCATCTTTTGTTGTTCCAACATCTTGGCGATAAACGCCACTGACGTCATCTCTCGAAACTTCCTTTGCTGTTCGAGCATCTTACCGATGGCAACCGCCCGATGCCATTTTCTTCAATCTTCTTTTTTGCTTCCATCATCTTTGGCGACAGCGCCACCGACGTCATTTCCTCGAACTTCTTTTGTTGCGCCAAAAGTAACTTGGCAATAGCGCTCCGGAAATGAGTTCTTCGAGAAACATCCGTCCTTTAGCGCGTTTCGAGCAACCACCGCTTCACCGCGTTCGACTCTTCGTCGGTGGCCACCGATTGGGTTCAACATCATTCAGAAACCCGTCCAATTACGGTGCCGAAACGTCATTACGTTGTTTTCGAACACAAGTGCCTGCAAGTCTTGGCGCTTAAGCCGCTCTTTGAAGGGACACGTCCGTCATCCACCGCGTTTTTCGTCTTGAAAAGCCTTTAGGTATTGTGGTCACAAAAAAAATGCGATTGTCGGGCTTCTGGTCGTTGACCCATTCAACCGAGGGCTGTGAATATCAATTGCATCCCGCATGCTATTGCGCATGCGAAAACGGCGCCTTTTTTATCCAACGCCAGTGTTTGTGGCCATGTTTCCGCTTGGCCGATACTGGGATTGCGAGTCGTGGCATCTTGAGTTGAGTTATTTCTCTATAGCATTGATCCGATGAGCAGCGCGATCTGCGAACCATTGATATTGGATCAGCGATTGAGATTTTGCGCAAGACCCACATCGGTTTTCGATTCCGATTTCGTCCATGAAAGATACGAATCGATCGCAAATCCGCCGGGGCCTCGACAACCTCGTTTAGATTTTGCGTCCTCGATTTTCTTCTTGCAGCCGTCCCATTTCCGTCCGAATTGAGTCCGGATAAACAATGCTGACCTTGCCGTCGTACGATCAGTCGGGCAAGTTTCGCCACGAGTTGAGAATTTTCGGATTACGGCCAGGAATCAACCCAGGACGCATGTATCAAGAAAGAAACAGGTAAAGCCAATGGTTTTCTCGATCAACACATAGGATTGAATGGTTCTTGGGCGACATAACGTTAACGATCCACGTAGTCGCGGTAGTTGGTGATGATACCCGTTTGGCCCGACTCCGCGGACTTACGTGCATCGTATTGTTTCGGTCGGGTACGGGTGGGGGCGGACGGTTGGAAACTTCGAACGCCGTCTCAGTTGTTTTAGTCGATTGGAAATTACCAAGGGGAAATCGAGTGTTCCATTGGCAATCGGGCATTTTCAGGCGATGGTTCTTGGGGCATTGTCGTGGGAAAGGGCAAACCATCTCAGGGCGTTAGTTTTTGGCCAGCGTTGAAAATCGACAGGCGCATCGGCTTGTTCATGAAACAGCCGAGTCTCCGCGCCAAAACATTCAAAACCATGAACACCAAGTGCGAAATCGCAGGCAATAGACGCCCGTGTTGAAATTCCAGTTGGACAATTGAAGCATTGCGATCACGAGAAATTTGAAATTCAAAGCAGGGGGCAGGGCGAGTCTCTTGATACGACGAACATTCAAGCATCAGCGGGAAAACGGGCGAAGTATTCTTGCAAAGGCCCAAAACAAGTAAATTTTGGACCCAAAACCCGTTCTCCCGTTGGCATTTGCGATGGTTACCCGATTTTCCGTCGCACATAAAAGACCTTTACCCTTAACGTTTGTGACCGCTTTGAGTTCCAAGGGGGCCGGATTCGTATGCTCCTTCGCGGACCAGGAACTTCGGGACCGACTTGTTTCTTGGGCCAAAAGTTGCTCGGGATGGAAAACGTCGGGGGGCCCGCCATAGCGAAATTGGCGAATTGGGGGCATTAGGGCCAAAATTGTACCAATTGGGGTGGGGATATCCTCCTCCTTG
>Ga0163217_1080314_pt1 | contig 11679 bp, 18 predicted proteins | sample SynspAceP_FD_185933 | JGI IMG/M metagenome (GOLD analysis project Ga0163217, IMG submission 185933) | Saline lake microbial communities from Ace Lake in Antarctica - Synechococcus sp. Ace-P (PacBio error correction) | ecosystem: Environmental > Aquatic > Non-marine Saline and Alkaline > Saline ... | reverse complement strand
CGAACTGGATGGATGACACCGTGGCATTGCCAAGGTCTCAACAGGCGCCCTTCGGAGAGCAGGATCAGACGATTGCCGAGGCATCTCGATCATTTCGACCTCGTTCTTGGGTGATGTTGGTCCAACTTGTGGTTCTTCAGCGCGGCGACTTGTGAATTTCGTTATGCAAAGTGGGCCGATATGTTGCCGACGATCGCCATGTCCTTTCATCGCGCGCATGTGCTCGATGGGATCACGTCTTTGTTGCCAGGTGGTGTGATAAAGATATCGGGCGGTGTCGAGCAGTCTTCCGCAGGATCACCTCGAACCCGTCATTGCGGCTTGCAGCGCAGCAAATCGGTCGGGCTTCAGGTCACTTTCACACGGGCACCGCACCGGCCACGTGCGGCAAGAACCTTTGCCAACGTCGCCATAGCACAAACAACGCTAACACTTACCGGCATTCATCACGGTCGTGGCACGGCGGGATGCCCATCGACCAGCGATTCACGCAGCCGTATTTATTGTCGACTTCGACTTGGTGACACTTGTCGTTCACGTGATCGCGGGGAAGGGGCAAGCTTGGCCTTTGCTTCACACAGATCTACAGACGTGCACGCCTTGTGTGGTTTCCTCAGACACGCCTTTGATCTGGTCGCGCATTTTGGTGAACCAGCCGGGGATTGCGCCATCCGCTTTTTTGATCTGTGCCTAATCGCGATTTCTCTTCGACGTCGGGACAGCGAATCACGATTTCGCCGGCTTCGGCACTTGGCACCAAGCAGGATGGGAAAGCGTAAGCGTCGCACCATCGTCGCGGGATCAGTTCGGGCCTTTCGGTGAACTGGAGGATTTCATCCAGATAGTCCCAGTGCTCCTCCAGCGACTGGCCCTTAATCGGGACCGGGGGCGTGCCGCCTTCGGCGATGCCGCCAGCGGTGTCTTGGGGTAGTAGAGAAGATATTGCAGGACGCCCAGCCACATCGGCACAAGCACGACCAGCGTTTCGATCAGCACGGCGGTCTGGATCGTCATGTGCGCGAGCCACGATGCGTGAACGGGCAGCGGTTTGCTTTCGCCATATTCGGCACGCAGGCCATCAGGCGCGGGCATTTTCGGTTTCCGCAATATCAAGTTCTTGCGGCCAAAGGCGGCAAGGTTATGTCTTTAACGATTGTAATCGTTTGGCCATCGGGCAATCCCTTTTCAAGATCGGCAATGTTTCTATATTTTGAAAAGGTTCCGTTAGGCACTTTGGGGGAGTGATCTCAACGGTGGTGTGTCGCCGTCACACGAACGGTTACTCTGCCCGAGGCGACGACCATTTGATCAGTATTCATTCCCCGCCATCCAGTTTCTGACCCTGTGCGGTCACCGCACGCCATCCCGGTCGAGGACAGGGTTTTCACGGCAGACCATGTGTACCAGTTATTGTCGCGACGCCCAGATTTGAACGGGGCGCTTGTCTATTCATCCTGTCCTTCGACCGTTGTTTCCCGTACAGTCCACCAGTTGGACGCCTTGAGCCTCTTGCGCGGCTTACAGACGTCGTTTGGCCAACGGCTGGCGCGGGCAACCATCCGAGGCAAAGGGCGATTGTGAGAGCGGAAAATTACAGGTTTCATATCTTCTCCTTCGTGGGAAGAACCACAATGAACCCGGCAAAATGTTTCCACGGAAAAAAGGCAGAACAACACAATGGCGCTAGCAATCGCGTTGCATGGCAACGCATGTATATCCGGTCGCAGGCTTGATCTGCTGGACCCGACGCCGGTCGATATTAGAGATCGAAGATATCGCGCACAGGGGTAGCCTTGGTGGCGGCGGTTGGATGGTCAAGACGCGGGGGGATTTTGCCCTATTCTGTGGTGAAAATGCGCTTCTGTCGAAAACCTTTCGGCGAATGACCCCAAGGCGCCGGCGAAATGGCGAATTGGCCGCCTTGCTTGCTGATGCGCCGGAATATGTGATTCGGGGATATGATCTCTCCGGTGAAGCCGGCGGTCGGGCCGGAATACGGTGCGTTGGATGAACCTGGTTCTGTGGCAGGCGATTTCACTCCGCTTTGAGTCTGCCCGCAGCGCTACCCAAATCGTCAGCAGCAGATCAAACGCGCCGATAAGGTCAGCGCCTGGATGGAGGCGACGCAGATCGCCGGATTTTCCGAACCCGAAGCGTCCAAGCTTTTTGGCCGGCCCAAACCCGAGGGTGATGGAGGGGCTTGAGTCCATCGTGCTGCGCCCGCCGGTAGAGACCGCGCAATGATTATCACGCGCGCCACCTGGATTTACTCGGCGCGGTGATGGTCAAGGTCCGCCCCCTATCGCGCTGGTGCGTCCAAACATGGCGCAGCTGTTAAACGAGATTTCACCATTGGCCGGCACCACCGCGATGACGCGCCCTGTCACCGGTAAGGATTGACGAGTGAATGGCCGCCAATGCTAAACCAGCGGCATGGCAGTTGGCGTGGCTGGACCAAGAGAAGTTTCGTTTTCAATGGATTTCAGCCCACAACCCCTAACCTGACCCGAGGCCTGCGATATTCCCCACGAGCTTTGTGCAGGTCGGTCGCACCGGTCTTGGCGTCGGGTCCGCGCTGTTTTGATGCCACGGCACAGGCGGGCGGAACAGCCTGGGCGTATGTCTGGATCAACGCCACAATCCCGCCGCCGGACAACGACGGTCGGCAGCTGACCTATTTACCAAAGCGCGGATTTCGCGACTGGCACTTTGACCAAGGTGTCACACTTGCGTCTGGTCAGATCGTGGAAGATCAGCAAACGGTACGAGTCTAGCGCCCCTATGCGGTGACCGCTTTGCCAGGAATGCGCTGCAAAGGTCGGCGATTGCATGTTCAACCGACGCGCCGTTTCGGACACCGTTTCCTGTTCGCACAGTTCATGACGCGCTGGATATGTTCCCACCGCACGCGATTCGCGCTCATGGGGGTTTCGGTGGCGGGCGGCAATCATCGCCCGTGGGCCGCAGCGCATTGACGCATGTCAGTCGCATCAGCGGTTTGACAAGATAATTCCGTCGCGCCGATTTTGACCGCGGCAACGGCGGGTGGCGATGGCCCCGTATCGTCAGCACCAACAACCCCGCGCATCGGGGCGTTTGTCGCGCAAAAACACCTCGGACCACATCCAACCATGCCGTCTCCTTGCAAACCGCAGATCAACCAACGGCATAGCCGTGGGCAGTGCTGTGGCGATCGCAACGCCAGCGGCGACAGAGCCGCGGTCTCCACTCGAAAACCACGTTTTTTCATCGCTTTGGCCAGACGGCGCAGAAACGGTTCGTCGTCATCCACCAGAAGGAGGGGACGATCCTCGCCTAGGTCGAGCGTATTTTCTGACCAATCATGCTCCCTGGTTGAATGTTGTACCGACTTTATCCAGATTGTGGCCGCGAGCATAGGGAGGTCAAATTTTCTCTGAGTTGTCCACAAAGGCACGCGACTTGCGGCAACTGCTCTGGGCGGGACTCGCGGCGAAAGAAGTCGACGAAAACCGTCTTCGGGCATCACCAGAAGCTAAAGGTTCGAGTGATCACGAAGATAGTTTTCGTCTTCGGCCCTCATGCGCCCTTGTAGTAGGTCCGGTAGGCGTCGCTCGCGGCTTTGACTTGCGCGGGCGACCGGTCAGGCCGATCCATCTTGTGGGGTGCATATTGGCCGCAAAATCCCCAACACTTCAGGGCTATCGCGGGCAGGATCGACAGAAATGAACACAGGCGTTACCGAGATACGCGCGTTTCCAGTCCTTCGACGGCGCGGGCGCGTTGCGGTCTACGTCCAGCGGGCAAACGTCGGCAGAAGGTATAACCAAAGTAAACGAGGCTGGGTTCGGTTGAATCACATCGTGTCCGTTACGGTCTGGCTTGCGCATTCACCAGCTCAAACGGGCCGCCCAATTCGGCACCCCCGGCCACGGCGAGTTCTGCCACTGCGCGTATGGTCGCTGTCGCTTCGGGACCGGTAGACGAGCATCAAGGATTACGCCAGAAGGCCAGCACGACCAGCACCGCCCCATTGCCATTACTCTTCTCATATGTCATTCTCCTGCGCGGTTAAGGCGCTCTTGATCCCGGTCGGACAACAGGACCTACGCTTTCCCTCTATCAACGCAATCGAATTTTGAAAAGGTGCGCGATGCGCAGGCCGCTGACATGTCCGTGGGGAGAGGCTTGGGCAAGGGTGCCCGCGCCAACTGGATCAGGCTACGCACCATGATTGTCTGCGATTGGGTGGCGATGCGGAGGCAAGCTGACGCGATCACCGTGGCGCAGCGATCTTTGGTCCTGCAGTGGAACTGGGGCTATGTTTACTTCTGCCAATCGGTGATCGGTTACTCGGGAACCCTGATCGCCATTGTGTGGTCTTCTTCCCGAAAACAACGATCTGTCTGAATACGAAAACCGTGCTGATGGGTGCTGATTCGATCTGGTGCAGCTGGCGTTTCTCTGTTCCTGACGGGGCGGGGCTGCATAACCCGATTCTCGCTGCTGTTGTTGGGGCCTGATGACCATTTCTGCCACGGCGCTAAGCCTGCGTTCGACCATTGTTGCTGTGCGGTACAAGCGATGTGCTGGCGAACGCTGCTGGCGCTTGTACCATTGCCCTTGACCTTCCACCAAAACGGGCGGGCGACTGGAACATGCCAAAGCATCTTATCTTGGCGCTTCTGGATTGCGCTGGTGATCGCGGATTTTTTCTCTACGCGTTTTCCGACGGCGTTACGACGAAAATCCATTCGATGGCCGACGCCTTGGCCGCGACGCAATGGCGGCTGGCGCGGGAACAAAAGCTGACCGCCTGGCGGCGTCGGTGAGCTGCTGCGCACATGAACTGGGACCGCCGTTTGCCACGATTCAAGCTTTGCCAGTGGCGAGCTTTGAACGAGCTGCAGAACCAGCCTGAAAACTGGCCGAAGACGCGGGGCCTTTGATTCAAGCGATCAAGCGGACCGATGCCGCGGATATTTTGGCGTAATATGGGGCGTGCAGGCAAAGACGATCTAATCTGCGTTCAGGCCCCGTTCATGACCGTTCTGCAAGAAAGCTGCCGGACCGCAACCGTATGCGCGGCAACATTGACCTTTACCCTTGCCCTGATGCGGGTGATGCCGCGAACCAGCCGCGATTCCTAGCGCGGGACCAGAGATTATCCACGGGCTGCGAACCTAATTGCAGAAGCGGGTCGATTTTGCGGCAACGACAGTCGGGGTGAAGGCGCAAAACTGGACCAGATACCGTTGATTCAATCCGGATCTTTCGACGTGGTGCCGGGGTTTCCCGCCAGGATATGTCCTTGGCCGTATTCGGAGACCCGTTTCATGCGGCGGCGCGTCTGACCGAACGCTGCGCAGCGGCCCGAATATGAGGGCATGGGGCTGCGGCTGTTCATCGCCAAAACGCTGCTGGACGATCTTGGCGGCCAGAGCTCGCGCTTTGCCAATGGGCCGAACCGCACCGCGCACCGAAACGCACGTCGGGGCTGTGGTTCAAGTGACCTGGCCGCGGGGCGGAAGATCGACGCCGACCACGGGGACACGCCGCCGCGCTTACGGGGAAAAATACACAGTTTTTCGTGGGTAAACCTTACGCGAATTAGGAGGAGTGTATCCGATCTTCTGTGTATGAGTAATTTGGCCCATGCTTTCATTTAACGAAGGAGCATGGACCGACAATGACAATATCCAAGGAAGTTTTAGACGACTTGCTGAGCGGCGTTAGAGAACGCGGAACGATTTACTGGGCGAATCAGGGCTTGATGAGAAGAGCTGGAAGGTGGCCATGATGGAACGGATGCTTTGGCGCTGAACTGACCGAGCATTTAGGCTTATGTGCCTGACACCCAGCCCACAAACATTTACAGAGCAACCCGCCGCAATGGCACGTCGGCGCAAAGACGTTGCAAGGGCAATGATGGGGCCCTGCCCGAATTGATGTCCCGCGCGACCCGTGATGCCAGTTTTTGAACGGAACTGATCAAGAAGGGCGTCAAACCCGGATGACGGTATGGATGACAAATCATTGGCCTCTATGCAGCCGGATTATTCGACCCGCGACATCCGCGCCCATCTCGAAGCGGTCTACGGGCTTGAAGGTGTCTGCCGATCTTGTCAGCCGCGTCACAGATGCCGTTTCTGGCGGAAGTGATCAGACTGGCAGAACGGGCTCGAAGCCGATGTATTCCATTGTTTTCCTTGATGCTTCTTCGGGTCAAAAATCCGCGATTGCGAAAGGCCGTCAGGTCAAGAACAAGCCGTTTACGCTAGGCCCTGGGCGTCACTCCTGAGGGCGAACGTGGAGGTTTTTCTGGGGCTAATGGGTTGCCAAAAATACATGAGGGGCAAAATCTGGCTCTCGGTGCATGAACCAAATTTGCGGCAACCGTGGGCGTCGAAGACATCCTGATCGACGTTGTGGACGGCCTCAAGGGCTATCCAGATTGCCATCAATGCCGCTTTCCCTGAGACCACAGTCCCAAACCTGCATTGTCCACATCGTGCGCCATTCCCTGAACTTTTCTGCGGATGAAAGATCGCAAAGACGTCCGCAAAAAGACCTCAGCGAGATTATCAAGCCACGGATGACACCGGGCGGAAAAGTCCCTTTTGTGATTTTGAGGGCGAATGGGCAAAAGTACCCGTCAATCGCTCAAGCTGGCGACGCGCGTGGCAAAGAAGTCATTTTCCCGTTCTTCGCCTTTCCAACAGCAGTGCGCAAAAATCATCTACACGACAAATGCGATTGAAAGCCTGAACCGCGTCATCCGAAAAAACCACCAAAACGCGCGGTAGCTTTCCCACTGATGATGCTGCGACAAAGCTTGATCTATCTGGCCATCCCGCAGTTATGGTTGAGAAGACAGGCAGGGGCCGTCAGAGACAGTGTTGCTGCCCGCAATCACGTTCGCTATCCTATACCCAGAACGGTTCAACAACATTGAGCGCCAAACTTCGCATGGGCTAAGCCTCATACCACAGGAGTTTCGGAATACTCCCCGATGACGGGTTTAGCGCACACCTCGGACCAAAACCCCACGATCTCTGGGTCGGTTAATAAACCGTTAACTCTTTGGCGCTTAACTTAGCGGAAACCCTAAAGGTAAATGAGTCTCGGCCGTGGCTTCCACAATTTTGATCATCGCGCTTTGTTGTAGATGGCCATTCTACCATGGCTACGTTCGCCTATCTTTGGCTGAATAGCCCTGAAACGCCGGACAAAACCCGTTCCCTCAGGGCGAGGCACAGAGCTGTCTTATCTGTCGACCACGGTGTGTTCGCAGCATGCCTCTAGTGCGGCGCAACAGTTCTGCCCGTAGAGCAGGGCACCATGAATGGCCCGATTTACATACAATTATCTTGCCGGACGTTTCGGGCTGTTCCCGGGACAAGCCCCCTTCAACCGGCGGAAGGCCAGATATTGTCGCGGCCACCGATCCAAATTCAGACATTGCTGCGGATCCAATCTGGACAAAACCACCTGGCCGTGTCGTTGTGCTGGATCCCAAAGACGTCGGCGCTTCGACCTCGCCGCTCAGAGGTTCAGCAGGTCACGCTGTCGCGGGTGCGCTCTCAAGTTTCTGTGCCGCTTTGGGCACACGGATCAACACCACCGTTTTGCTGTGGATTACAAATGATGCCTACCACGCGCTCTTTAGGTATGTCACCCTACGCTGAGCCATTCGGAAAGCCGACCGCTGTCCCTGCGGACTTCAGCAATGCGACTCACCGGTTGCGCTTGCGCGATCAGACCACCGGCGCGAAAACTGGAATATGCGTGACCATAGCCAGTCCCGCACCACCCAATTGTTACCAAGCGAACAGCAATCACGCCCCTGATCCTGGCGCCGAAGAAGCACAAGCGCACTTTGTCCAGACTGACAGACCTTTGCCCAGCTTGTCGATCGGGCTCGGCTATTTGATCGCAAAAATCAGCTCTGTCCTGTTTATCCGGCCCTCATCGACCTTGACCGGCCTTGAGGGCGCAGTTCTGGTGCCCCGCCAGATCCAGACATTTTTTGACAATGCGCGACGACACGGTAAAATTCCCAGAACCCAAAAACTATGGCGTCATGGCGCAATACCATATCCGAATGATTAAGCGCTGCGCATGGATGGCCGTTACGAAGAAATCTGGTCGCGGAATCCGGTCAGACGTTTCGGAGTCACAGGGGCGCCCCCATTCCCGACGGAGCCAACAAGCCTTTCTGATCGAAGACATCAGCGCGCAGGCACCAGGACCCGCAGCTTCAAGGCCGAAAATTGGAACAGGGCCAAAGCCATGCTGCGACACCTTGGATGACGCCATCGGGCGTATATATACAAATCCTGTCGGGGGTTTTGACGTTGCGACAGAGCCTTTACAAGAGCATCTGGAAGGTCGAACCGGACGCTGGCCTTTGCCGACATCACCATCATAGCTATTCAGTCTGGAACGGCGGTCGGCGCCCAATCTAGCCGTGGGAGCAGATACAGGGGGCTTTGTGGGAAAACAGGAGGATCGCCTGAATTGGAAGCATGCCGCTGTATCCTTGTCGATGGGACCGAGCTGACCTGCCTTGATCTCACCGATCCTTGGACGTGGGGCCACGCTGATTCCGGTCTTCACCAGCGGAAAAAAACATCCGCAGAGATCGCAAAATTTTTTTTTTTTCCTGACGCCGTGAAGTCGCCAACAAAGACGCCTGATCCCGCTTTCCGCCTTGCGGCGCACACCCCAAGCCAAAGTAAAACATTGGCCGCATGGCATACACACGCACTTGATCTTACGCTGCAGCGACGCAGGGACCAAACCGCCGCCTTGGCCGTGACGACTAGGGCGCGTCTGCTGGACAGCGGGCGGATGTTGTTTTATTGACCGGCGACGTCGGCGCGGGCAAAACGCAATCTTCGCCCCGCGCCATTGATTCCAGTCCTTGCTCGGACGTGCCCGAAGACGATTCCTCGCCACAGTTACGCTGGTGCAGCCTATGACACCCGCGATGGCCGTGATCTGCATGCGGATCTTCTATCGGCTGACCTCCGATCTACGGAGATCGAAGAAGGCTGGGGCTGACCGATGCCTTCAGCGATTGCCATCTGCCTTGCTGGAATGGCCCGAACCCGGGCTGGGCGCCAATGGCGCCCCGAAGATGCGCTGGACCTGACCACTGAACTGTCACTGGTTTGATGACACACGGCGGCTGTCTGCCACGTGGAAGACAGAAAATGGCAACGAAAAAGCTGGGGGGCCAGGCGCAAATGGACCGACCGTATAGCCGCCATCCAGAGCTTCCATTGCACGAATGCGGGATGGGCGCTGGCGCGGACGTGATCTGCTGCCGGCCGACGCGTCGAACCGTCGGTATGACCGTTTGACAAAGCCCGACGGGCAAACACCGTGTGCTGCATGACGCCCCGCCGAAAAAGGCAAAAGGACGTGCGCCCGTTTCATTCCGCATCGCAAACTGGCTGCGCACACAAGTGCCAGCGCAGCCGAGGTTATGCCGAAAGATGTCGATAACGGTTTTCTGGCCTGATCGAGGATGCTGGCGATGACCTTTGTTCGCACGGTTTGATGATCCAGAACGCCCGCGGATGACGCATTGCGCTGGTATACGCCTGCCGAACAGATTGCTGCTGCACCATTGCACAAGGCACCCGGCCCCCCGATCTGGCCGCTTTGATGGTGCGGGAACTCGGCTGACAAACGCGGCGCGGATGGTGTTCGACTCGGTACGCCCCCGACAGCGGACGCCGCGGCAGAAGTTTAAACGAATTGTTCACCCCATTGGGCGCGCATATGGAACAGCGCTCCCCGCGTGATCATCCTGCGCGACTTATTCCACGCCGAAAACCTGTTGTTGGGCTTCCCGAACGTTCCGCGTTTCTGCCCGCTCGGGCTGCTGGATTTCCAGGATTTTGGCACGCAAAGGCCAATTCCCCGCCATGATTGGTGCGAATTTCCCTGCAAGACGCGCGGCTGTGCGACGTTGCCCCAGCCGTCGAGGCGAGATGATCGCGCATTACATCCAGCACAGACGGGCAGGGACGGCCACAGCGTTCCGCAGCCACCTATTGCTCTGCTTGCGGCTACAACGAAACCTGGCGAGATTTTGGGAGATATTGCACGCGGCTGTGTCTGCGCGATGGCAAAAGCGCACTATGTCGATTTCTCCCCGCGTTTGGGGAATATGTGCAGCGCAACCTTGATCGATCCGGCGCTTGAACGCTGGCCACGGTGCTGCACGCCGCGTCCCCACGGCCGACCCCCGATTTCTAGAGGATTTAAAAGCCAGCATGCGCAACGCCCCCAAAGCGTAATGATGTTTGTCCGCCGGGTTGGCACGCGGATGCAGCATTGACCAAAGACCAGCCCAAGCGATGATTCCCGTCGCCGGGGCGCGACCCTGAATCGGACCATTGCGTTAGATCTGGCGCGCGACTATCTGCGCCGGAACGCATTGTCGTGAAACCTGCACTATTAACCGACGCGCTGCGACCGAGCACCTTGCGGGACGTGATGTTGCAGACGTCGATGGAAAACAAGGCCTGATTATTTCTGGGAAACCGGCGGCGGGCCTGCGCAATGCGCTGTCGCTGCTGGCAACGGCCCGGTTTTTTTACCATTGAAACAACCGATGCGATCTGGGGGCCGTGTTCCCAACCCCGCTGTCGTTGTTGGCGGAATGGCGATAGGACCACAATGAACCAAGGATTGGAAACAACGCAACTTGCTGATGGCGTGCCGATGGCGCAAGGCTGTGGTCCACGCGGATGGACGGAGACGGACTTTAACGATGGGATTGCCGGACGGAATCAGCTTGAAACGCTGGGCAGCGGGGTGATACGCTAATGGACAAAGGGGATCCAAGAATCAATCAAAAAACCGAAACCTGTTATGTAGGACATTTCAGAGCTGCCTTCTCGCTTTAACCTCTTGTGGGAGGGAGCTGGACCGTGAGGCGGCATTGTAACCGGGCTGCATTACCCCGGGCGCTGGTTGCATGTTGGGGCCACCCCGGTCGGAATCACCCTTGCCGAAAGATATGCTGGACGCCGCCGATGTTTGAAACCGGCAAGACGACCCGCGCGTTTTCGGGCTGGCCCCCGGTCACTTTCCCAAGGAACTGGTGCGCGGGTTGGCGCTTTTCGCGCTCTTAGGGCAAGCCCGCCCACGCCATCGGGCGCATTGATCGGGGTGGTGAACACCGCCGGATTGCAACGCCGCTTGCGCGAAATTTTCGATTTGGCCGGTCCGGCCAGCCTGCTGCCGCGATCCAACCTTGATCGACCCCAAACCTTGGACACCCTAGGGGACCGCGATTGAATTCTGCCGCGGCCCTGGTCCGGGCTCTTTACGGCCGGGCCGGTTCAGAGCTGATTACACTGGTGTCCGAAACTGCTGGATTTCAAGCAACCCGAGCCTTGCCCCCACGGCGGTCGCCTTTTTATGACCTTGGATAGGCCTAGCGCAGGTTGATCGATGAAATGGCAGGGCGAAGGGCGTTGGCCCAGTCGAGGGCCGGTAAAACGAGCTTGGATGTCAGCGGACCAGTCGGGGCCCCAACTGGGGAACCGCGGCGAAAAAAAAACAATTTCTTGATTATTGCCGGGCATTCGTTTATTCTTGGGGCGGAAAAAAGGCGTTTTACCACGTTCCTTTTTTTGGGATTCAGGCCCCATTTCTTCTCCCTTTTTTCAGAAAATG
>Ga0163217_1075849_pt1 | contig 11679 bp, 15 predicted proteins | sample SynspAceP_FD_185933 | JGI IMG/M metagenome (GOLD analysis project Ga0163217, IMG submission 185933) | Saline lake microbial communities from Ace Lake in Antarctica - Synechococcus sp. Ace-P (PacBio error correction) | ecosystem: Environmental > Aquatic > Non-marine Saline and Alkaline > Saline ... | reverse complement strand
GGGGTTAAGTACAACGGTTTGACGGACGTTGGATCGCTGCAACTTCGTTGAGGCAAACTCGGACGCCGCCGGCAATTGACGCTGCTCGATCAAACAATCGCGCGAACTGCAGTTTTCGCTTTATTGATAATACTCGGGTCGCGGGCGATTCCAGATTCCGCCGGATAATCCAACACCCGCTCGCCACGCCGGGACGTCGTGGCGGCCGTCAACGCGATTTCAGGTACTGTTGTCCAATCGTATCCGCTGGCGACCAACGGACCGCGCAGCTCTGACTGATCGATTCTGGACGCGAAAACGGGTTCGCGCCATCACGCCGCCGTCGCCCCGGAGAAGACTGAGCGTCATCACCCCACCCGAATCCCCACTCGCCGGCGGACGCACCGCGGCCGGTTGGTCTGCATGTCCGGACCGTGTCGTTTGCCCGCTGCAATTCCAACGTGACCGAAACTTGACGCCGAGTCGATCGTGGGTTCGCGAACGTTTTGACCGTTCGACGAGGAACCGTCGCGAGTCGGTTGAACCATCCGTTGCACCCGGAGATGTCTTTGTTTTCAGCAGATTTGCCAGCGGAAAACTACGCTGCGACTTCGCAGACGATTCGATCGGATTGATCGCTGCCACCGCACCGACGATTCATGGGGCATCGACGACGTCCAACAATCCGCGCCGAATCGAACCTTCGCGATCCGGGCTCTTTTGCAGGCAACGCATCACGAGCGAAACCAGCCACGGCGGGGCAAATCGGCGGCCGCCCGGACATGATTCGATCGGACCGCGGCGTCTCGTGCAGGTGCTTGATCGCGAGCGCGAGCGGTTCCTCCGCGTCGAAAGGCGGCGGACCCGGTGAGCAGCGGTGATACATCGTCACGCCGGAGTGAATTACAAATCGGACCCCGCGCGTCACGGTGTGCCCTTGGATTTGGTTTCGGGACTCAGTATCGCGGGTTGCCCCAACGTCAAACCGGCACGCGTCAGGTTCGCGTGCTCGAATCCGATTTGCGTCAGCATTTCGAAGCCAACCCGGAAATCCGTCAACCTTCATCGCGTTGTGCCCACGCACAACCGGACATGATATTTCCGGTTTAATATCCCGGTGGTGACACCGCTCTGATGAGCGACCAACGAAGTGCCCCGGCAAACACCCTCGCAACACCGAGGACGCGTTGATCGATCGAGAACATTCCCCTCGTTGATCGAGTGCCTGTTTGAGATTGATCCCGTCGACGAGTTCTTGGGGCAATGTAATGGACCCCATTCGACTTCGCGAAATCATAGATCTGCACGGATCGAAGGATGATTCAGGACCGAGGCCGCCGCTTGCGCCTTCACGCCGAAAACCGTTTCAAAACTCTTCGTCGTCGTTACGGAGTGACGAACCGCAATCTTTCAACGCTGACGTCGGCGTTGCAACGACAGTTGACGCGCCGCGTTAAACGTCCGCCATCCCGCCACTTCCCGAGCCGACGAGGAACCTGAAAAATCTCCTAAACGACATGCCGACTAAATATCGTTCATGAATGGTTTCACCTGTCGCCGTGGGTCGGTGGGACTGACAACGTAACGAGTCCCTCATTCATCCCCCGCTACGCAGCCCGCGAAGATCCAAACGTCCAGCGTTTCGAGAAACCCATTGCCAAGAAATGCGCTCCCGCGGAGACCGCTTTTTGCTGGCATTGAAACAACCCCGCGAAAGTTCCTCCGGGCAGGGAACTTCGGATTCTCCGCCAGCTTCCCCTTCGTTGCAAACCGCACACGCAGTTCAGTCATCCCACGATCACGGAGCCAGGATTCGGGCGCGGTCGAGATCCGTGTTAAACGCTGCCGGCGTCGACCTCAACCCCGTAGGCGATCCGCTGGGACAAACACGGCCGACGCAGGCAGGTCGCGTTACTCAACTCGAAATTACTCGGCGATCTGACGCACGGTCGGCTTTTCTCGATCCCGAGATCCGCCAAACGGCCGTTTGTGCACCGACGCGTCGACCCCGGCCCGGCATTCCCGGTCGATGGTTCACCGAGTCGTCGGCGTGGTCCCGAAACGATCACGGCATCCGGGCGTCCGCAATCGGTTGAAAAATTCGTAGAGCGTTGATTTTGCAATAGGAAACAGCGATCGGTTTGGTTGCGACATATCCCGGTCGACGATTTTCATCGGTTTAACCGACGATACCGATGTTTCGATTCAATCTCGGCCGGCAACACGGTGGCAAGGATTCCGGCCTGCCAACTCGCCAGCGACGCGGGAACGGGCGGTCACCGCGATGGCACCGGAGCGACCCCGGTTCCGCCAGCCGCTCGTGACGCAGCCGCAATCTTTGACGCCAGCCCGCTCGTGACGCAACCGCTCGCAACGCAGCCGCGGCCCCACGCTACTGTCCACCCGCCGGAGAACGCCACCACCAGGTTTACCGACGATTGAAAGATGCGTGGTCAAACGTTCTGCAATCGTTCGACAGAATCTGACATTGAAAACAAATGAGTGGAAAGGGAAAAGGAAGATCGCGTCGGGGACTTCCGTAGCATAATCGATTCCAGGGCTAACGGGTCAGGCCGACCGCACGAACCCTCATCCCAGCAGGTCAGTTGCAGCTTGCAAGTCATTTGCTCGCAGTGCTACGCAGCGCGCCCGCCCGCAACGGAGACGGTATTGAAATAACAAAGCATTGAACAGAAAAACGAAATTCGCCTTTGGAACTTGCGGCACCCATTAGCTGGGTGTGGTTGAAGCTGGCGTGGGTTGGAAAAGCTTGCGTGGCCAGATTTTTGGTTGTTACCGAACTTACGTTTTGGACGCGATTAGGGTCATTTCGTGTGTGTTCATCCGACGGAAAGCGTGGCCGACCCAGGACCGAGTTTTCCAGGATCGCGGTAGGGGACGGCTGTTGCCAGCTGCCCCCCGCCACAGATCCGTACTCGAGCGTTGAACTCATACGGGCCTCCTCCATTGGGTTCAAGCGATTCCAGCGTCAGTTGACGCCGTTACCTGTCGCCCCGCCCTATCGCACTTCAAATCCTGCGTGATGCCGGCTCAAAGTCCGGCGCCATAAGACGATAGTGGGAGAGATTCCCTTTGGTGGTCCTTTCCTTCGCCTAGACTCCGCTACGGCGGTCGCGGCTTTGTTCGCCCAGGTCGTCCCGTACTACGGAAAACCATCAGCCATCCCATCCGCGTTCATACCAGCATTACCCTGGCGGTTTTCTGGTCGCTCTGCGGTGTTGTCATCAACGACATGGCCCCAGAGGCAAATAGGACTTCCCCGGTTCTCGCGCTTGGAAAAAAAGGGGGGAAAAATTTTTCCCCACCCCGGCCATGCCACAGGTCAATCCGACTCCGCCAGACCCCAGACCACGGCCTCTGCGATTAAGCGGGATGATCCTATACCTACTCACGTACCGCGTTTTGCCTCCCCTTGCCATGACAAGGTCGGTCGTCTGGAAAGTACTGATTTCGGAGCTCAATAAGCTGGCCTACGTTTTCCCCCGGCACGGACGCTCAGCACCGACGTTGTTACCGCGTCGCACCTCCGCCGGAGGCCGAAGTAGTTGGACTAAACCTTTTTCGTAAGGAAAACTTCATTTCTCGATTCCAAAACCGGTTTATCCCGGCACTCCATGGCTCCCGTGTCCCATGATTTGATGGGAAATCGTCCTCGGCGAACCGAAATCGCGAGGGACCGTCCGGCACCGATGGCGGACCGCTTTTGCAAGAGACGCTGGCGACCGAGATCTCCCTTGTACGAGTGGCAACCTCTGCAAGCTCGACTGCGTTTCTTCCGGCTTAACATAGTCAACCAAGCATCCCTACTCATTCACCAATCTTCGTGGACACGGGAGTCATGCTGGAAAACCTCCGGGCCACGCTGCCGCCGGATGAACCAAAAAAAACGTGCCAATCACGACGACGTTATTCCGTCGGGCCATTGGTTCGATGCGTAGGATCGGAGGTTCTTGAATTTGTGAGCATTACTCTCGACCGGTTGGCCTAAATCGAGTTCACTCTGCCATCCACGACAAGGTGGCAAGCGGACGCCCCGACCGCGTGGTTTTCACCTGGAACACTTCAATCTTTTCTAGCCCGTACTCGGCCTCGCCATTGGTCGTCGGTTCATCGAACGAAAGCGCACGTAGCTGCAGTTGGAGCGTTCTTCGGCTCGGAGAGCCGAATGGATATTCTCCGAACCGAAAAGCGGATGGAGTGGCGGCATTGTCGAAGGGCAATCGGTTTACCAGGGCCGGCGTAGACGCGCGTCGCATTGCAGGGTGCATCGTGTTGACGGCAGCGTCAAAGGTGCCCTTGTCTCGACCACATCACCCGGTCGCCATTGACCGACGCCGAGCAGTTTCCGGGCGTCCTTGTTAACGTGGCGCCATCATCGCCGCACCAAAATTCACGATCGCCCTTCGGGGACTTTTTCCGCACGTTCGTTTGCAGAACGCGGCAATTATCCGCCGTGATTCGGTCGTCGGCGCCGTGCCCGTCGGCTTGTGGCAAAACTCGCTCAATAGGAACGTTCGCCTGGGCCGTCTTGGGAATGCGGAGAAATCACCCGCATCGATTTTCCTGATTCAACACCATTTTGCTTCCCACCGTCGCCGGATTGCCTCCGGCGAGTTTCGCGGCGGGTCCCGCCAACGAAAGCCGGCGCCTCCGGCCGAGACGCAGCAGAAAATCGCCTGAAGCGACCGGCAACTTCGCACTGCGGAATCCGACGTACGAAATTGCAACCGATTGACAAACAACCGATGGAATCATCGCGCGTGATCGTCACGACATTGAGAGGGATTCATGGTTCTAAGGGAGTTCGAGGTTGAAGAGTGCTTCGGACGGCCGGAGTTTGATTTTGTCGGAAACAGTCCGCGTGAGTCCTTGCCGTCTTCGCCTTGTTTAGTTTGGCGTCCACGTCACCGAACGATTCAAAAAGTGCTTCGACGGCTTTGGGCAGGCATCTTCTTGACCGCGTCCGACATTTCTGCTCGATTTCGGACCATGTCCTCGAGGCTTTCGAGCAAACCCGGCCATCGATCCAATGTCGTTGAACGGATTCGGATCGGTCGCCAGTGAAAACCGGTCCGAGATCGTATCACGCATGGCCAACGAGTTGGGCACTCCTTCGCTGAGCGGACCTCAGGAAGTCGGCGCCCGCGGTCGAGCGGCATCAATTCATCGATGTCGATCGCAGGCCGAGTGATCGTGCCCCTTCGTGATCGTGCCCCTCGTGATCCGTTGCCCCCTCGTGATCATTGTTCATCGCCTTTCCTCCACAAACCGGGGTTTGCGGTGGGTCGGCGTTCCGGCGGACCACAAGCCGTACCATCGAGCGGTTAACGAGGCATCGTAAACGAGAGCGAGGAAATCCGCGAGGCTTCAGAACAACAACGAATTGAACATTGAGAATTTTCCCACTGAGAGAACTTTTGTATTTTCATCGCGCGACCGAGCGACGAGTTTAAGAGTGAATCATACTTGTTTCATCCCGCGTGAGCGGTTGACCCCACGATTTGTTTCGGTAGCTACGCGAACGAGCGCCCCGTTCGGTTCGAAATCGTGGTGGGAAGTTGACACACAGGGAGTCGCAATGCAATCGGTTTACCGCATCTCGAGTCATGCCGTTTTGAGAACGCTCGTTTGAAAATTCACCTTCCGCCCCCCCCGTCTGAAGTCCCGGAACTTCGCCGCCACCACCTCCGTGCCCGTACGCCACCGACACAATTCGCGTCCCTTGCGTTTGCGCCATGTTACAGACACTTGTCCGCTTGATCGATCCATTCCCCACCCCGCGTTCCATCGCTCCGGCGAAACCGGTCGGTCCACCCCGATTACTGACGGTGACCTGGAGCGTTGCTCCGTCGCCGTTGACTTTACCGTCAACCAAATAGACACCGACGCCGCAACCCGCTCGGCGATTCCAAACGCGATTCGCTCAAATCGGTGGCCCGGGCAAGACGATACCAAAAACTCCTCGCCACCGTAAACGATAAAACCTTCCCCTTAACCCTGCAAACGTCTCTCCGCAACGTTTGCCCAAAAAACTGCCGCAGCACTTCATTCACCGTGGCATGGCCTCTTCATCGTTGAAGGTTTTTGAAGTGATCGATGTCAAACATCATGCACGCGAAATTCCGCTGTTCTTGCTCACCTCGTTTGCCAATCTCGATCAAATCTTGTTCGTCGAGCATCGCGGTTACGACATCCCGTCAACGCTCCTCGGTGACGAAGTTGTTGGCAACTCCTCGTTTGGACTGCCTGCATTTCCTCACGCGAATAGCGCGAGCCCCGGGCGAGCAGGTTTCATCATCCGCCCGATACTTTTCCACTTCCGTCGCGTCACGAACCGAAGATCACCATTCCGCCCTGATGTGAGATGACCTTCCTATCTCTCGAACCGTCACCGCGAGCAAACGACGTGAGCCGTCCTCGCATTCGTATCCGATCAATTGTTCGTCCAAACATCCGCACTGCGAAACCGACGGATTGACCCCGTCTCGAGTTGCAACGAGGCGTCGTTGCCACGGTCGATGGCCGGGCAAGCAGTTTGCACCATCGCAGGCGAATCGATCCGGACCGGACCCTCCACCCGACGGCCGCGTTGCACCGAACCATCTTGACAAACCGATCGTGTTGGCAAACAGAAACTGCAACCGCGAGTTCAGGACAAAAATCCGTTCGGCAAAACCATCGAGAATCTCCCCCAGTCCAACGACAACGTCGCTGGCGCTGACCGCGGTGTTGATCATCTTTCCCACCGGCACCGCGACCGAACGCGATCGGGAATACACGAGCAATCGCGAAAGAAATTGCGAATCCACTCGCCGGTCGCGGCAAAAACCAATCCAGCGAGGGCGCGGCTCGATCGTCGATCGAATCGTCATAGTGGGCCAAATTCAAGATGCAGGGGCAGGAGGCCAATCGTCAACGCATTTTTCTGAGCGCATGGCATCAGTCATCGGGTTGACTCCCCACAATAACCATGGGCAACAAAATCCCACTTCCAGAAGGTCGGAACCCTTCTGCAGCCTTGCGACAGGGATTGTCCCGACACTCCGTCGAATCTCATTGAGCGTTCCGGTTGCAACGATTCATCCGGTTGATGCCGATGCCGCAACGCGACGGGACAAAACGATATTCAGGGGCATCCAAACGGTTACCCCTCGCGTCATTCACGGTTGAAACTAAGCCTTCAACGCAATCGTTCACTCACTCGACAACCCTTTGTTAGGTCCCATTGCTGCACGGGACTTCTAAGCCCTCTCGACAATGCTGCTCGTGAACCCGAGCTGTGCCTCGCCGATTTGACCCTCGTTCCGTTTGGAACTGTTGGGCGTATGAAATCGAAAACCGTGCCAGCCGGTGGCGGAGGCGAAAGACCGTTGCGTCGTCGCGGGATGTCGATTGATGATCGTGCGATTACCAAATTGGCCTGACGGCGACGGGGATCGAAATGGCGGCACTCGAAATTGCGGCTGGTGAAATCAAACCCGAGAAAGTCCCCGGTTGATGTTCTCGCTCACCCAGTCTCGAGTCGGTCCGGCGTGCCTTCCTCGGCCGGAGGCCCAGGATACCTGATCACGCCGTTCGCCCATCCCACCATTCTTGAAACGAAAATCCAAGCATCTGCCTCTCGCCCGCCGCGCGCCTTTTAAGGGAAAAATACACAGAATCCATCATGCGGACGACTCGGCGACAATCTCATCGGACCAATCGCTACTTCAAGCCCGAACAATTGGACGCGGCGTTCGCATCCAAAGCCGAGGCGGGAATGCTCGGTCAATGGTTAATCAACAATCCCTGTCAACAACGCCCAACCCAGGCGCCGAACTTGCCGAAACAGGTTTGACGTCGAGGGTTTGTGGTTCATCCGACGGAAGCGCTGCGCCGACCCCAGACGAGGTTTTTCCAGGCATGGCTCCCGTGTCCCATGATTTGATTGAAAAAATCGTCCTTCGGCTTGAAACCGAAATCCGCGGACACCATGGGCGGAAACCGCTTGTGCAGGAAGACGGCGCGTACCGAGATATCCCTTAAATCAGTGGCCACCTCTGCAGAGCTCTCGACTGCCCGTTTCTTCCGGCTACCGTTTGTCTACCAGCAATCCCTACTCAAGGCACCAAATCCTCGTTGGACACGGGGAGTTCATGCCGGGAAAAACCTCCGCCGCCACCGCTGCCGGCCGGATCACGAGCCTCTTTTCGACATTGATTCTCGTCGGTCAATCCCGCAAGCCACGGTTGATGCCCGAAGATTTTTCGCTTCGCGCTCGTGAACTCCGCCGCCATCGCATCACCGGCGCCGTCCTCACCATGGGGCCAGTCGGCCCCGACCGATAATCGAGGACCATCGTTAAAACCGGAAACTCATGGACCGGGTATTAAATCCGCCCGTCGTCGTTACTCGCGGGACGACGTCACCCAGCCTGCTCAGCCGCGTCGAATGACGATCGCGCGTTCGCACGCCCAATACCATCTGTCGACATGAAGTTCGCCGAAAAAATGCGCGAGTGTCGGCGATACTACCGAAAGAGACGACCAGTGCGCGATCGCCTCGGGTCGGCAAGAAGACGCGCCCGTCGTCAAACTCGTTCCAAGCGATCTCGTCGGGCGCTGTCACCGCGGTGGGCCAAGCGACATCCCACCTCGAACCGCAACAAAACCCGGAAATGCCGGTCCGGACCGCGTCGGACGGGAAACTGCAAGTTGCCCATGGACCATTCCCCAAACCATATCAAGGAACCCGTCATCAGTCGCATTCAAGTCTATGCGGCGAACATGGATACGACCGAAAGGCCGTCGCCGCAAGACGGTCAACCTCACCGTTTTTGAAAACGCAAAACGCTCTGTTTTCGGTGTCACCATCCCGACCGTCGACGGACAAAAACTTGTGCTGCCGATTGCTCCGAACGAAGCGGTTCAAACGTCGACCTGCCGAATCAACCAAGTCCAGGATGACAACCGAATTCGGAATGGGATTCGCCAACGCATTGAAATAACCATCATGCGGCAAGACCCCGACGGACGCGTCCCTCGCGATTACCAATTTCTATCGCGGCGAAGGCTGCCAAAACGATGCCTCGGCAGTGGTTTTCGCAGGGCCGGATGCCGGTTCTTCGAAATCTTGCCCATCAAACTCCGGACATCACCCGCCCGCGATCGAAAGCCGGAGCTGCCCGACTCACAACTCGAGAGAAAAGTGGCACTCTTTGCCGGGATGATGCCCCGCTTGCCTGCGTCCGCCAACCGATGCGAAAGCCGCCCCACGCCACCCACCGAGATCAAACCAAAGGCGTGCGCACGGGGCGAAAAAACTCGCGCACGCAACTATGCCAGCAAACGTCCTGCCGATGTGCCCGCTGCAAGCTCCCGTTTCAGGGACAACTTAACCCCACCCGCTGAACGAACCCACGTCACGTGCCGGCACCCATCCCATCGGTAAGCGAGATAGAGTTGCATTGAAGCGTGCTTGCGCCGCAAGCATTTCTTCCACCCTCCGGAGCGGAAAAAAGCTGGGGAAGGGCCGAGCCCACCTTTGCCACACTCGACGAACGCCGTCCGGCCCTCCCGAAGACTGTTTGCAATACATAGCCCGACGTGGTTAGCGAGGGCAGTTCAAACAGGTCACTGCTGCGGAGCGCGTCGGCTCGTACTCTTGCATACCCTGCCGGACAAAAACACTGATTTTGCATCGGGCGGCCCATGTGGGCGTACGCAGCGGGTGTGGCGAGGCGGGCCGGCGGGTGCGGCGTCGCGGACGAAGGCAGTTCGCTGCCGGAGCAAAAACGGTTTCGACTTTCGTCTTCGAAGCGTGTCGCCGCTGACGTTCATTCGTTGGGCGACCGCGTCCAGGCCGGCGGGGCCGCCGAGGAAACACTCGCATATCAAGGTCGACACCGGTCTTGTTTGTCCAGCCCTAAGTGGATGATGCGATCATGTCGAAGTTGCGGCCTGGTTGATGTCCCCGATGACTTGCCGCCCTCTTTTGCTCTGCGCGTAATCTCGCACCCACAGCAGTTCGGTTGTCGCCAGGTCGCGGCGTGCTGGCGGGAACGGGTCGGCCAATCACCCGGGCGGAGGGATTTGTCGATCTGTGGAGTGATATTTTTTAGCGTGCGCGTGAAACCGTCTCGCGCAGTTCTTCGAGCGTGTACCAGCGAGGTGCTCGCGAAATTGGAATCGATCCCGCCAACGGACCGCGGCTCGAGCAATCCGGCGCGTGTCGTCGCCCCGATCAAGGTGCAACGGGCGGAGTTCGAGGTTGAAGTGTGCGATGCGTTGACGCCGTCGCCGAACACCCACGGTCGATCCCGGTAATCCTCCATCGCGGTGTAGAGAGATACTCCTCGCGGATTTCGGGACGCGGTGAATTTCGCAATGAACAGCACCAGGCCTTTCGGAGACGTTCGTCAGGTAGGGCAACAGATCCTTGGGGGCTGCGCAAACCGGCGCCGTTGCCTGACGTGTGTTCATTTCAGCCGGAATGACGTGGCGAACGTGTCTTGGCCCAATCCGAGAGGTACAAACAATCGAAGAGGATGTGGCGAGCGGTTCGCCTTCGCGGATTGGCGCCCCGTCGATGGCGACTTTTCAATCGCTGCGATCACGTCGCGTTGGCCAACCACTTCGGTCCCATCCGACGCGGACGCAATTTCCCGTCGGGACTCACTCGGGGGGCGGGGCGGGCCGTCACCGGCGGGTGGTGGAGGCCCTCTCCGGCCGCCGGGTGGGCGATTTTGCAGCAGAATCGCAGCGGGGCCGGATCCCGCCGCCCGGTTTTCGCGGAAGGACCGCGGCGGCCCCGATTTCCCGGTGGGGCCGATTTCCCGGTGGGCAGGGCGTTTCCTCCGGCGTTCCGGGTCGGATTGTTGGTAAATTGCTTTCGCGTGCATCGAGATGTCCGCTCAAACTGACTGTCGAAACGAGTAAATTTGACTGTCCGAACGCCTATGGTTTCCTGCTACTGCTTAGCGACTCGGAAGACGCATACGTGGGGTTAGTTCATTTCCCAAGTACGACGGTCTTCTCTCGCCTGGAAAAAACCTGCCAAGGAATCATCGAGCGATAAATCCTTGTCATTTTTTTTAGGAAATTCCAACATGACTACTTCCGATTTCTCCGCCAAACACCTCCGATGCCGCCGAACGTTTGCCCGAGGGCGTGTCCCACCCGGAGTGGATCGCCCGTTTACGAGCCGTATTTGACGGGATGCTTCGCCCGGTCGTACATTGCGGTGCCCGCCTACCAAGCCAAAATCGGGGCCTCGGACATCGTCAGCAGGCGATGATGCAGGCGGTCGATCGAATCGTAGCAATTTCGCGGTGCCACGAACCGCGAAACTGCGCCGCGTTGGTTGCGACAAATCCGTCGTGCGGCAAAATCTGTCATCTCGATCGTGTTGACCTGCATCGTTGACAATACGCGACGCTCCGGCGGGAGCGTTCGATGGAACAGGAAACTCGCCCAATTCGTCCATTGCGAGGCTGGGAGCGAATGTTGGCGGCCGACCAAGCCACAGCCCAGCCAAGTGGCCGGTGAATCGGGCGAGAACGTCAACGCAACTCGTCCGCCGGCCGTCGATCGGTTTGCCCGCACGCGGGCAACGACAAGCCATCGAACTGCATTAGCTCGAAGGACTCAAACTCGCCGAGGTCGCCAACGCAAATGGACAAACCACCGGCGCTCTGCTCTC
>Ga0163217_1047962_pt1 | contig 11679 bp, 18 predicted proteins | sample SynspAceP_FD_185933 | JGI IMG/M metagenome (GOLD analysis project Ga0163217, IMG submission 185933) | Saline lake microbial communities from Ace Lake in Antarctica - Synechococcus sp. Ace-P (PacBio error correction) | ecosystem: Environmental > Aquatic > Non-marine Saline and Alkaline > Saline ... | reverse complement strand
CCGTTGGTGCCGTCAGGCTCGCCCATCCGGCGCGGTCGCTAGCCTAGCGGTAGAGCACTCGCGCTTTTAACCGATGGGTCTGAGTTCCGAATCTCAGCGCGACCCAATTTTTGTTGAGCTGGGAGGCCTGGGCTGTCGTGACAGCTTCAGCAGGCTTTCGCACAGGGGCCTCAACCCGATAGGGTTGAACCGAAACGCTGCCCTGAACTCACGAAGTCGCACCATCAGTTTTCGTCAGCAGGCCACCGTGGACGACGCTCTGATCGCTGTTGTCCATCGCTCTGATGGGCGGGCTTGAACAGCAGCAGCGTGCGCCCTTTGACCTCGTCTGCCGCAGCGGCAGGTTCTGCTTGTCGAGGCTTCCAGCCGGCGCACCTGCCGAGGGCCGTGTATGTAGCGGACGCCCTCAAAGTCCATCGACGCGGGGCGGGCAGCGCCATTTTGGCTGCCAAGCCAGTTGGAGAAGCTGAGCAGTTTCACCGCTGAGCTGGAAGCCGCCCGAATCAGGCGCGCTTGGCAACCGCCGCTGCCGCCTGACTTCGCCCCGATTCGGGCATCGAGCTGCCAGCTCACCGGCTGGCCTGGCGGTGAGGCAATCAGCTTGGTCCGTCTTCGCCCTGCAGGGCTATGGCAGACCGCCAGAGGGCTGCGCGCCAGGAGGAGCTGGGCGTAAAAGGAGCGACAGCCGATTTTGAAGAACGCTTGCAGCCCAGCCAAACCGACGTGGGATGCCCTTGCCGGGATGCACCCCACAAACGCTCCACTACCAAGATGCGCTCCGGCCCCCCGGCCCGGCCAGCTGAGGACGCGCGCGCGATCAGCCCCTCCAGGTTCACCAACAGCGGGGGGCGGGCGGCGGGCCTCTCCGGCCGCTCCAGCCGGAAGGCCCCCAGGTATGGCCTTCGTTTTCCAACTGACATTGAAGTCGCCCTCCTTGACCACCGGTAGCGCCGGTGGCCGTAGGCGCAGAGCCGGATGTTGCGCCGCATAAGCAGATAGCGCGAACATCCCATCAGGTGCAGGCGCGGCCTCCAGCAGCTCGGTGCCGGCAAAGCGCTGTAGACGATCGATTCAGCGCGCAGCGAATCGCGCTTCGCCCTGAGATTCGAGTTTGGCCAGGCGCTCGCCGCCCCTCCAAGTAGCTCTGCCAGAAAAAACCGTGCGCTTCCCTTTCCGCCTTCTCGATTACGGTAGCAAACTCCGCACACCTCAGGAGTCGTTCCGGCCGTGGCTTGACGAGCTGCAATGATAGCATGAACCACACGCTCGGTCATCTGACCGCACAGATTGAACCGCGCGATTGTGAAGCGGTAGCTGAAAAGGCGCGCCAAGTTAGCGCATCAGCGTACTTCTCTCGAAGCGAAGGGATGCGAAGCTGCCGCTGAAAGCTGGTTTTCAATTTGCTGAGCACCGTGTTAATCACGGAATTCTGGAATTCATTGGGATGACGACCCTTTACGACCACAGGATGATTAGGAGCAAGCCGACTTCCTGCGAACGCGCGCGAAAGCCAAGCCAGCCATCGGAGTATCACTTCACAGCTATCGCCAGTGCAATCTTCAGGGGGCCCCAATCAGCAATAGCAGCGCAAAAAGAGAACTGGCACGCAGCATGGCAAGTCTTTATTATACTGGGCGCGTGGCCGCCTCATCGACAGAGCGGCGCCACGACCGGCACCTTGTTCTCCGGATTCCGACGACCAGGCTTTGCCACCCACAGCGTTCTCCGCCCAAGGTAGGCATCATCACCCTGCCAACCTCTTTCTACTGAGACATAGGCATACGTTTTCATTGCCTGCATGATCTGGTTCCTGAAGCAACCATGCGTTCGGTAGTTCACACCGACAGATGACGCCTCAGAGCTAAGTGAGGAGATTCCGTCTTGGCCTTGGCGAGCGAGGGTAGAAGGCAAGGAACAGCGTGGTCAGAGAGTAATTTGTTGCCTCCAAGATTGGTTACCGCCGTGAGGGTGCGCTTGCATGAACGCACAGCTCCGGCACTGCATAGCGCTTTGTGGCGCCTGCCAATGATGAGCCCGCTACTCCTTGCCCTCACAACGCTTGGGCAACGGAAACCATCAGGCCAGCGCGCCCTGTTCCAGGGCCAACTTCACATTTTTGCTCGGTTCCGTAGAGCCTCATAAACTGGGCAGCGACAGCCTGGCCTGGAACTGGATCCGATTCATGCCATGCCAGCTGACGACTGCGTATTATGCGTACCAGCCTAGGTCCCAAAAGGAGGCTGCCTGCCCCGGAGCTTTGCTGCCTAATTCAAGTCCGCCTTTGAGCACCAGGCTGGTATGCTGGGGCGTCTGTGTCAAGACGCCAGCGGACGCCCGATGTCATCGAAGCTGTTCGGCGCTGGGCATCCAGAAGCGTCTGACGCCAGCCTGCTTGCATAGGCGCTGTCGGTGCAGGCAGTCCAGCTGCCATGCGGCTGCTGCGCTGGCGGCGGCAGATTCCCCGCCAGCTGGCCGGCAAGCGGCCCAAGGGGACCTGCGAGCCGCAGGGCTCACGCGCCCGCCCACCCACCCGCCACATCTGCCAGGCTCAGTGGGTTGGCTGGCGCCGCCCTTGAGCACTGGGCTGATCGTATCGTTGTGTACTCGTGAACGCAGGGCCGCCGTGGCGCACCGCTTGCCGCGTACTGAATAGCGCCCGCAGGGGTCAGGGTCGGCTTCGCGGTAGGGGATCGAGAAGCGAAACGGCGACTGTCGCCGGCTCGGCGCACACCGGCGATCACCCGGGCCGCGTGCGTCGGCTACGGCACGTCTTCAAGCACTCCTCGAACAAACCGCATCAGGCGGAATTAGGGCGATGCACGTTCCCCGTAGCTCGCCGTGCCCGGAGAGGGTTTCCGGCTGGGCTGGGACCTGCAGCAGCACCGCCGCAGCCAGAGCCTCAGCCACCAGGACGTGTCAGTTCCTTTCTTGGGGAGTCCGTTGTGTCGATGATTTCAAGCCTTGCACCCCCGCCTGGGCCCTCTCGCCCGTGTTGGCCGTAAACGGAGAAAGAGGATCGAGGGGGATCGAACTCACCAGCAGAGCCAGCCCAACGCAGCTCGTTACCGATCTGTTACAGTGATTTTGCAGCATTTCGAAACCTTCATGGCTGATTCCACTTCCCGCTTCGGTTGGGTTGCCTTCGCTGAAAGCCTGGAATGGCCGGGTGGCCATGCTTTTGGTTTCGTCATCGCCTCGGCACCGAAACTGCTCACTGACAAGGCATCCTCACCCCAAATCGGCCTTGGGTTGATCAGCATGGAATGTGATTACCAGCGCAGCATCGCCAGCATGATCGAGCCTTGTTGGTGGTCCTTCACCGTCATGCGTGGGCTACATCTTTTCCCGGGACCAACTAATCTTCTTCGCGTGGACCCTCGCTTTTGAAGCTCAAAACAATTGTGGGGTGATTCCATTCCAAGTCCACTCTTCCCAGTCGCCGAGAAGTCGGTCGACTTGCTCGTAAAGAGATCGGTGACATTTCCGGGTCTTTGCTCATTTTCATTGCCAGATCAGCTCTGACTAGATTCAGATCCGTCCGATCAGGTGGGATCAATTCAAATTCTTTTTTCTCAACTAAAATGGATTGAAAACATTTCTAATCCCGGCAATCGCAACTTCAACGACTACTCCACCGGAGCAGATCCATTCTGCGGACCAACTCAAAAGAAGCTGAAACTCTTTTAATGGCCGTGCCGCCATGTTGCGACTCTTGATCGGTTTGTGGTCGTTGAAGGACTTACCGGAGCGGGCATCTCCAACCAAATTGTTTGGTCCCCTTGTCGATGGCTACGCGCCTGTCACACCAAATTCTTTGCTTTTGTTCTGAGGATTTTCGGTGCGTCGGCTAGCGGATCAGACGCTCTTGCCTTGAAAGTTCAGTCCGTCACCATCAAATGTTCCCCCGCCCATCGAAGCTGCCATGAATCGGGCCCGATCGCCGCCGCTCACTGAAGAGTCGCTCCGGTGCCCTGTTCCACCAAGCCCATATGCGTTGCCGGACCTGCTGCCGAGCAATGGCGAGCCGTTTTTATGACGAGGTCGGTCGTATTTGTTCAGGATCCAGCAGGAGAAAACGAGCAGTGACGCCTACATCCAGGCTTCCAGGAGGGGCTTGATGCGTCGCTGCGACGACGTTCTTCCTTGAGCCCGTTGCAGTGGCGCTCAAGTGCGACACCGCTTTGTGGGTGGACGATGGGCCTGAAGATCAAAAGGGTGGAGTTTGTTTTCCCCGCACCACCAGCCTTTAGCAATCGGTGCCAGACGGAAAAATCGAGTTGAGCATTCGCGACTACTTCGATTTCGTTGGACCCACCTTTTCGCACCGTGCCTTGCCTGGGTGGTTTTGTGCGCTGGCTCTACGACGATTTCGTGTCCTGAGGGCGCCAAGGGCGTTGGTACCATTTCAGCCAAACCACAACTTCATCTACGAATGTGTTTGTCGTTCTCCGCCACTGGGCCTTGACATTGGGCGAATGACCAAGCCAGCCTAGGGGACCAGAAGAGGCAGGAGGATTCGATTTTACAGACCATCTCGTTACTTGCGCCACCTGGTCCTAGTGGGATTCGCGGGGCGTTGCAACTTCTATTCACGATCGGTACGTAGGAGCATTCTTATCGAAAAGCCCAGGCTCCCTTGGCCCAGTTGCCTTCTCGTCCATTTCAAACCTGAAACTTCATTTTGCAAGCTAATTCCCGGCGCGTAATGATCTAACCGTTGGTTTGGGTTTTCCGTAAGCCGAAGGCCGCTACCGTAGCATTTGATCTCAAACTCCTTCAACGTGATTTCCTTGGTGCTTTGCACGGCTGGTCACTGATCCCCCAATCCGCAAGCGTTTACCAAGAATTACTCGCTTGTGGCCTTCGTTGTCGCCCTGCGGCATCATCCCGGGCCATCGCCTTCTCGATCGTTGGCCGTGGTGGGATCCGCAGGTGGGTCTGTTTTGGCTCGATCTGCATTCTGATCGTGAGTAGCCCTGCTGGGCGAAGGCCAGCATGGTGTCGGCTTGCACGGCCGGGGGGCTCTGTTGAATGGGCGGGTAGTGCATCCCATGGGCCTTTCAGCTATCTTGCTCGCCGCCCTGATTTTGGCGGGCCCTGTTAGATCGCCTGGGAGTTACTTGCGCCTTTCCCAGCAGAGCGTTTTTCGTGCCCCTTCGGTCACGTTTGGCTTCGTTGAATTCAATCGGGTGCTTGATCTTTCTGGCCCAGTTGCCTCAAGCTCGGTTTTGCCGCCTGGTGTCGGACACCCCTTCACCGCTTGTGGGGGTGGAGGCTGTGAAGCTGGCCGATCGTTTGTGGGCTCTGTTTGCTCTTGGCTGGTGATCATTCTACGCCTTTCCCGGCCCTCTACCAAACGGGTGCCCTCCACCTGGTGGGCGATGTGTTGGTGTATCGGCTGATCGCCGAGGTGTTGGCAGTTGGCCGGTGCGCGGGTGGGAGATCTGGGGCCAAACTTTCCTTCGAACCTGCCAGTCTTTGCTATTCCCGACGATCCACCGCTTCTTTTCGACAGCGCTCTGCCATCATCTGCCCACAGCCGGTTGCGATCACGTTTGTCTGGGCTGCTGCAGTCGTTTTTCTACAGCCAATTGTGGTTGGAAGGCCCTGGTGGATGAAGACTCGGATTTGAAGCCGAAAGGCCAGGGCTCAGGGCAATCGCCAACAATCGTTGCCGGCCTGTTTGGCGACATGCAGGTGCCGGCTGATTGGCCAGAAGTTGTGAATCAACATCGAATCCCGGCGGTCGCTTACGCCTCTTCCACCCTCACAGCTAGGGGGTCTTCTGTTGAATCCTTGATGACTCTCACTGCAGCGGCTGGCTGGCGCGCATTCGATGGGCGGCCCTTGGTCGCGGTGATGATGCTGATGGTGTCGTCAGCACGGTGAAAACTGGCAGTCGTTCCTGAAGATGGGAAAAAGCTGCCCAGGGAGCGATAGTTCGATCATGGTCACCACCTTTGTTGCTGGCTCTTGCTGACGCGCAATCTGAGCGATCGCTGTTATGTGGTTAGGCGTGGCCCAGCGGGATTCTGTTCAGCCGCCAAGGTGGCGAAAGTGATTCTCTGTGGACATCCCCTGGTTGACGATGAACAACATTCACTACCACCGTGCTCCCATCGTGGTCAGTTGTTCTTTGTCAAGCGCCGTTTATTTTTCTGGCTGGCTTCAGTCAGCATCGGTTCCCACCCTGCATTCACCATTGATTCTAGGCTGGGTGCACGGATTCTGGATCAGGACTGGCCACGCAGCCCTCGAATCAGGGTGATCCGGCAAACGTCGCCAGGCCGCTCCAGCGTGAAAGTGTTGAATTTCGTTCAACGAGAGGCCTTTTTTGGGGGAAAATCCTTGTTTTTTTGGTTTGGGAAAAAAAAGGCCCCCGGGGATCAGCGAAAAGCCCGCTGTAAGTGATCGGCGCGAGCTGTGATCTCTCTTGAGCTTTCAACTCCCAATGCTCTCGTTTTGCTTGAATTGAAGGCCTTGACTATTTGCGTTTGGGGCTTGCATCCCAGGGCAATCACGATGGCTTGCTGTGGAATTGAGCTGCGCAGTTAGACCATAAAAACCAAGCCTACCCCTGTAATGAGATAGTACAGTCCTGCGCAGGATCAAGGGCGATGACTGCCGAAGCTTTGGTGATTTCTCGGAATATTGCCAGTAATAGCTTGGCTTGTTTGGCAACCAGCCAACAAACTTGCTAAAAATATAATAATTGTGTAGCCAGGGCATAGCTTGTCATCTTTGTTAGCACAGCGAGTGGCTGAGAGCCGCTTGCAGCGGGCAGCGGCAAGCACTGGCGAACAACACCGGGACTGGAAGCAAGGAGAGCGGACCAAGGCAAAAGTCAAAACCCACGCCAAAAGGACCACCGGTTTGAACTCCAACCATTGACTTGAGGATAGGCGGACCTTTGATCACTCCCAATAGCTACATCCCATCAACAGATGATCGCTTCCAACGGCCAAATTGATAAAACCGCGATATTCGATCATCACTAGGCCCGCGAAGGAGGGGCCAGGCCGAATAGGCTTTAAGATTACTACATTGCCAAGAACGAATAATCCCGCCTTTGTTGAAGGCGTCTTGCCCCGTTGAGGTGATTATTTGCGTGCTGCCGATATAGCTCAGCGGTGAATGCAGCATCGCCCAGTATGCAGGGGGAAAACAACTGGCAATCAATCCTCCGGTAAAAGGCAAGAGAGAAGCATACGAATGGATTAGGCCGCACCTGCTGCGAGAAACCATTCTTGATAGTGATTCTCAACGATTGGGAAAATCAGGCGGTAGACAGCTAGCGATAGGGGGCCAGTGGCCAGCAGGGCGGATCAGTAAGCCGGTTAGGACCAGGGCGCCAAACAGTTTCCATTGTCTTGGCCATTCTGGAAAAGGGGCTCCTTTCTGCGTATGTGCGCGCGCGTCATGGTGTCTGGGCTCTGGGTTTGGAATTTCTTTAGAAGACTTCATAGTGATCACGGGGGATGTTGGACCTTCTGGATTAGCGCTTTCAGTGGCTTGCTGGCTGATAGTTTCTTATGGCGAAAATCACAGCAGGCATGGCTGTGATTTGCAAGCAAGCCATGCGTCAATGCTGTTGCGATGGTGCTGGGAGCTGAGCGTTTGGCGTCAGTGGGCTTGCGCGAACAGAAGTGGCTTCCAATGAGCTCAACCAAACAAGATAAAGCCAGTGACTGGTTGGTCACTGGCGGATTCAACACGCTGGGATGGCTGGATGAAGGGCTTAAGGCATGGAAAACCCCTATGGCCAGAAGAAATCTGCTTGGTTGATTGCTTAGGAGTGATGACTTTATTTCCGTTGAGTGCAGCGTCAAAGAATTTTGTTGTAGGGCTTGATTGGTTTGGGTTGTGCGATGTTGCGCCAGGATCTTGCCTGTTGCAGGAATCAATGATGGTGAGGAAACCTGTCTGGGTGTTTGTTGGCAGCAACAGAAATTGCTGAGCCCAAGCTTGCGGGCGTGCTTCGGATTTGGCTGTAGAGGCCCTATCTTGAACATCTAAAACAACGAGTTCACGGCTTCCTGCATATTTCTGCTTGAGCTGGGAGAGGGTTGGAGCGATGTTTTTACAGGCAGGAGCACCAGGCTTGCATAGACGTCGGACAAACACTGGCTGCCTTTGCAGTTGTTGGCGCCAGCTGGCCCCCGTGGTTGGGCCTGGGCGGGATGGGAATCGCTCGGAGACGAAACTTTGAACGCCTTGCGGTTGCTGAAGCCGTGGTGATGCCCAACGCGAGGATTGCGATTGGCCGCGAACTCGGAATCGACTGGGTGGACGATGGACCATGATGAATTTGTATGGTGGCAGAAGGGTGAAAGCCTTGGCAAGGCAAACGGAATCCCTCGCCCCCTTACTACCGCTGAACAGGTCCGATCGGATTGCGCCCTCCAGATCCCGACCACCGGTGAAGATGGCCGCCGCATCTTGCGCTGTTGTCTGGTGGCTGGAAACCACGGACCAGCAAAGGGCGGTAGCTTGCCGGGAACAAACCCTTGTTGCCGAGTCCTGATTCCCGTTGGAGCTTCATGACCGATGAGGCAAGGGCGCTGACAAGCGACTGTGTTTCCGCCTGGGCGGCTCGGCTGGTATGCTGTGTTTCGGGCTGCTTCCTGGGTGCTTTTCGGCCTGGTGGCTTTGGTGATCTGGAAGGCGATCGCCAAAAGGCAAAACAACCCGATGCCCCATCCACGCCAAATCGCCCACCAAATTCTGCCGGGTGCGGGCGCCCCTTTCCCCAGTGTCGAAAAAAAGTGGAAGAACGTTTGGGACGAGGTGCTTTATTGCTCGATCGCTGCCGCAACAATCGCAAGCGGCTGAATGCGACGGGGGGTTCGACTCTGGCCTTTGACCTGTGTACGCGATCCCAGCCTGACTCCAGGATTCCCATAGGCCGAAATCACAGTGATTTGCCAGAACCGGTATTGGTTGTCCAGGACTTGGGACCCAGACAATGTGGCCATTCCCGATGCGAATGTCAAACTGCGTTTTTAGAGGAACGTTCGCGCCCCAATCTTTTTCCGCAATTGCCCCTGATGGCCGCCCGCACCGATCTCACCGACGCCCTGCTCGCCTTGATCCCAGAAGATGGCAGCGAGGCTCAGGCAATGCGGGAGTTGCGCGCGTGATCTGTTGGATCTGGCCGATGAACCCTTCGAGCGATGAGGAATTCGAAGCTGCCAAGGATCATGTGGTGCCATGGGCGCCGCCGAGGAAGCCCGTGGCCCTGGGGGGGTGGGGGGGGGGTGCGGGGGGGGGGGCTTGAAGGCCGCCGGGATCAGCCCACCGCCCAGGCAGGCCTCTGGCATCGGGAATGGCCGCAGCCGCCGCAATTGGCAACGGTCGGCCGCCACGCCGCGCCACCATCGACCGCCGGAACCACCGCCGCCTCGGGCGCTCACCGGCGAGCTGCGCAAACCAGATCGCTGGCATCTGGAATGCCTTCTGGCAGTGGCGGCATCGCCAAACCCCTGGAGGTGCTGGAGCAGCTCAACCTACCTGCTGTTCATTCCGCCGCCTGATGGAGCTGGAAACCCTGGTAGAGCGCAAGGTCCACTTGCGCACCGGGCAGGCCGATGGCTGCGGCGGGCTTTATCCCGAAGGCAATGACCCGCAGGAGCGCCTTACGAGGCGGCTGCGCTGGAGCCGTCTTCAAACAGCTGGCCGCCACCAGAGATTGGTTCGGCTGGTGGCGAGCGCGTGTTCCCCTTCCTGCGCACCCTTGGCGGCGATGGCTCGGCTTTTGCCAGCCACATGAAGGACGCGCGTTTCACGATCCCCACTGCGCCCTCCTGTCCAAGGTGGTCCGATCTCCTGGAGCTGGTGCCGATGGCGGAATCGGACACCAAGGGCGACATCTACGAGTACATGGCTGCGCAGCTGGCCACCGCCGGGCACCAACGGCCAGTTCCGCACACGCGCCACATCATCGAAGCTGATGGTGCGGATTGACGGAGCCCAAGCCCACGAACTACGTGATGGCCGATCCGGTGCTGCGGCACCTGCGGCTTCCGGTGGCGTGGGCGAATTACCTGCCCGCGGAGCACCACCCGGAGCTATTCAGCGACACCAGCGCCGCGAGCACTTCAACCATGGCCTGTTCCATGGTTTTGATTTGACAGCACGATGCTGCGCATCGGCTCGATGAACATTGCTCTTGCCGGGTGGAGAAACCCCGATGTGAGCTATCGCGATTTCCCTCTCTGAAGGACGGTGCGCTCGAGAGAATCGCTACTCCCTGATCTTGCAATCCGCCTTTTGCTGGCTCGCTGGTGATTTCGAAAGCACCAGCGCAAGCCTGCAACGGGTGGTGAAAACCAAGAAAACCGAGTTGCTGTTTCATATTTTTTTTGGGCCCCCCTTGGGGGTTTTTTTTTTTTCCTGCAGCTGCTCCAAAACCCGGTGGCCGGCAACGCCGGTGATCGTGCCCGATGTGGTGCTGTTCGGCTCCAGCAAGGCCCACAAGAACTGCGCCGCACTCTGTGTGGACGATCACTTCTCGAAGGCGTGGTGTCGTGCCGAGCGGGGTGTTCCGGCCCTATGCAGGCGTGAGCACGGCGATTCCTGCTGTTCACCAAAAACCGGCCGTGGCGGTTACCGATCAGGTCTGTGGTTCTACGACATGGCGCCGATGGCTGGAGCCTCGACGACAAGCGCAAATTCTCATGCTGCCGCTCGAGAAGCTGGGGCCTGCGTCCGAAAGAAGCCTTACAAGAAGGCGAAGCACGCCAAGAAACAACCTGCCCGATTTGCCTGGCCCGCTGGAAGGAACGCACAAAGCTCCAGAGGCGCAACGGGCGCGCACGGAGCAAGAGCTTCTGCGTGCCCAAAGGCGGAAATCGTGGGCCAGGGCTATTTGACCCAAGCCTCAACTCGCTACAAGGAAGCTGATCTACGGGAAGAGGTGGAGCACCGGCTGCCGATGGAAATCCTGCAGAAACTTGCGGGCGATCGCAGGCAGAGATTCCTGCAGGGGATCGAGGAGCTGTGAGGGGATGCTCCGATGGAAAGGCCATCCCATCTCCCACTCAGCGGCCAGGCCAAGAAACCACCAGCACGATCGGGTTGAGGCGGATCACGTCGTCAATCGTTCAGCGGGCGATCTTCTGGCCGAGCGGCCTTGGCCACGGTGGTGACTTTGTCAAACCCATTTTCAGGCGACTCGTGCTTCAGCCCGTTCTCTGCTGTGGGTTCACCCACACCCCAAACACAGGGGAGATCGGTGTTGTGCGGTGGTGATTCAGACAGACCACGATCGAAGTCGCCGGGCCGCGAAGGCGTCGTCCTGAACGAAATTCCCCACCAACAGGCTTGGGCTTGCTGGCATAGCCGGGGAATCCTCCGGCCATGGTCCAAGGCTCACCACGGCTTCCCACTGGCTGGGTCTTCGTAATCGGGCCAACTGCACCACCGGAATCGATGAAGGGCCTGGGATTCTTCGGCTCTGGTCCGGGCTTTTCGTGGCCAAAGGTCGCGGACTTTGGGCCGGGCGCCCTCGGCTTTGCAAAAAAACCAGGCGCCATTTGCCACCAATTTCCGGTTTACCCAGATTTTGCTGGAATCGGGGCCGCATCCCCCCCTTGGGGCCCGCAGGGCCGGCTTGGCGGTTGCTCCCCCGCACCCTTGCGGAAAATTCTTCTTCAACACCAACCATTCTGTTGGTTGTTG
>Ga0163217_1032727_pt1 | contig 11679 bp, 10 predicted proteins | sample SynspAceP_FD_185933 | JGI IMG/M metagenome (GOLD analysis project Ga0163217, IMG submission 185933) | Saline lake microbial communities from Ace Lake in Antarctica - Synechococcus sp. Ace-P (PacBio error correction) | ecosystem: Environmental > Aquatic > Non-marine Saline and Alkaline > Saline ... | reverse complement strand
GAAGTTTTCAGAGGAGCCTTCAGCTTGCAGACGATCAGGATGGCTTCACGAAAGATCAGCCGTAAGATCAGGTCCGATGCAATTTGGGAACGAATGCGGATCGGCATCTCATGTCGTCGGAAAGTCGGAGGCAGCGGATAACGTCAACGGCGTCTTGGGTGTTCTGCACGCCCGCAGCTGCGTAGCTGCCGAGCCACCATTATAAGCGCACCAAAATGCGCACCCTTCTCGAGGTCGTCAATCATTTCACCCGAAGCAACAATAGAGTCGCGCGTCAAGACTGCCGATTGACTTCCATAAGCCGCCCCAAAATGTTTCGGAGGCACGCGGCGTTCTGCGTTGTCAAACATTGTTACCCCAATCCCGAAAGGCGCACATCGTAGGATCCCGACCTTTCGTCCAAAACAGCTCTGCGTTGGCACCAGGACTTCGATCAAGTCTTGGCGCGTGGCGGCGTAAGGCAGTCCTTTAAACGCGGCGGCGTTGATGACGATTGGCCGCCGGTTCGATGGTGAAACCAAACAGACTGCTGCGCCATTGCGCCCAGTCGGGATGCCTCCAACTCTCCCAGCCGACTGCTGCCAAACGCCGTCATTGGTGAGCTTGAGTTGCAAAATCCATACGCCGCTGAAATGACGACGTCAAAATTGGCAGGGTTTGCGGAATAGATCATCCAGATCGGGCTGCCTACCTGCTGACAAGATATTCACGAAATGCCGCGCCGCTGCTGCAAGTTAAAACTCTCGATTATCCGGAATGAAACGACGTGTCTGCTGCTGGAGAGTATCCGCCCAGCGATTGCGGCGCGCTTTCGCCCCCGAAGATCCGCCCGATCTCCCACCTCTTGAGCGGCCGCCAAAACACTGGCCAGACAGAAAGATTAGAAATTGCAAAGTAACGCCATGCGCGCCTTCCGTTCCTGTTGCCGACAATACCATGGTGCCGTTGTGCCGCGGTTGCCACGTCTTTGCGCAATTGTCAGCCCAAGGCCCGCGACCGATGCCTGCCCCCTGCGTATCACGCGCGGACAACCGTTCCGCGAGCTTGTTCGCATCTCGGTGGGTAAGAACCGCCGACCCTGATCAAGGACATCGACGAAATACCGCGGCTTTGTTTTGAACGGGATCGCTAATCGACGTGTCCGCTCTCTCTAGCCATTGGTGTCGCATGAGGTTGCGAAAGGCGTTTTCAGCAAGACCGGAGTGCGCCTGTTTGATCGCGGTGGTTGCCTTTTCAAGGTCAATTGTTACATCGCGCATATCGGCCACAGGTCATCATCCGTTGCCACGAGGTCACCAAACAACTCATCAAGTTCTTACGTCTTCGCGTTCGAGGTTTCTTCGGCTCTAAAGGTACCATCGCATGATCAAGCAACTGCCCCCGCCGCGCGCGAGCTTCTCGCAATTTGCGCCCGCCATCAGGGAGCGCAAGGCGTCGCGGTTTTTCCTGATGTACTTACCGCTGAACGTGGCCTCTGTAAGACCGCACGGTGGCCAGCGGCGTGCGGACACGGTGCGCCGCCTCGGCCCGATGAAGTCTTCGGGATTGCCTGAGGGATTGGTTCAAGCGTGACATGAGCGTATCAGCGACCCCCACCAGTGGGACCATTTAGAGGGCACCCGGTTTGAGGAACGGGCTGAGTTCCTGCGGAGCCGCGCCGCGTTCACGGAGTGGTCAGGACGGCTTAGTTGGCCGATCGTCGTTGACGCTCCCACCCCCCCACACCTCAGCCCAAAATGCCAACGCCGCTCCGCAAGGGCGAAGAAAACCCGCCCCGAAACAAGGCCACGTTTTTGCCGCCGAAATCTGTTCAGCGTCTTCGGCCAGCGCAATCTTGGGTCTGTGCACGCTGACAGAGACTGTCGCCGGCGGTATCGACCCGATCAAAGTTCGGCTCGCCAGTGGCGACACGGAGATGGCGTTGTCGTAGTTGTCGATGAAAAAATGATCTTGTCACCGGATTGGACGGGGCAGGACGGCCGGTCCGAATCCATCGCTAAGCCAGACAGCAGCGCGCCATCCTCGTATGATAGCATAGAACACGCGATCGTCGCCGATGCTGCTGAGCAATGGACAGGGACGCATAGGGAAACTCACTCGCGCAAAACAGCGGCGTCAAGAATGGAGCGAGACCGCACGCCGAGAATGTTGTCCATACCCTCTGCGCTTTATTTGGGTCACATTAAGCCCGTCAACAAAGAACAACAGCATCGTCCAAGAAAGGCCCGCCCCACCGCGTCAGTATCTCGCAGCGATGCGACCAGTTGCATCCAAAAGACGACGAGTTATTCGTCATGATCGAGCCTCGTAGTCAAACCACGCAGACGTGTGATTCTGGACGCTGGACCCTTCCGAGATGTTTGCGAAGCCGTCACAATATATACCTCGACGCGTTTCGGACACATTCGTCCTTACGAAAACAGCCGCATCTACAGTTCTTTGCTTTGAGAAGACCCGCCCCTTGCGTTTGCTCAACAAGCTCAAGCAATCGCAGTTCCGGTTGCGCAAATTGATCGTCGTGCCTTTGACCTTCAGGTTACCCTTCTGACAGGGTCAAATTCGACGTCTCCCAACGGGTGTCGGTTGCGCCGTTTTTACCGCTTTTTCTTCTCCACCGCGCGGACACACGGCCTGCAATTGGCGTGATCAAAAGCCTTGTAACGTTAATTCATCTGCGCCCAAGATCAAGCATGCCTAATTCAGATTCTGAAACCTGACTGCGCGCTGTCAAAACGATCACGGCGGTGTCATTTTTCGTCAGCACGAGTGCTGGCCTTGAAAAGTTGCGCCCATTCCCCGTCGCAACATATCGTGAGCAAGGTGATTATTTCACCGACCTCGCGCGAAGCCACAGCCTCGCGCCCTGACTTTTTTGCAGCGTTGATCAACCTGATGCCCATCCAGTCCCATGTCGGAAGCAGATCGCATTTGCCAGCTCCGGATGTCTTCGACGAGGAGGAATTTCATGCGCCTCTTTGTCCGTGTTAGAAGGCTGATGACAGGTCTATTCAGGTTTGATGTGATTGTCTTCGTCCGGAAGAGCCGCTAGGAGAACGGCTATCAAAAGGGAAGAAGACAATTGACAACTTTTAAGATGGCCGTCGGGCCACTGATCCGCGACGGCTGTCGCGACGCTTTGGTTTTGCGAACGTCTGCATTGCGGGACAGTCACCAAATAGCTCCGACAGCATCACATTTCCTGGTTCCCCGGCGTGCTGTGCGGCGCGTTGGATTGGAACAGCACGCGGCCACGGGGGAAGCTCATGACGGAAATCCGGGCTTTAATTGCTGCTGCGTCCTACGAGAACATTGTCCGGTGGGGCGGCGGAACAGCGATTCGGCTATCTTTGATCAGAAAACGCCGAGCCGTAACTATGGCCACGCTGATGGTCAATTGACCCCGCTAGTCATCCGTTGGCCTGACGGGGTGAGATTTCGCAGACCTATCGCGATCTGATCGTTGGGTGTCGTGGGGACGATCGGTGATTATGCGGCCCTTGTGGTTGGCCAGAAGACAAGCGCGATCAACTGATGAAGACTTCCTCGCGGCCTATGACGCGGACGCTGCTGGCACGCCCATCGTGGCGGGTCTGTTCCCGGCGGCCTTGATTCACGTTGTTGCGGCAATTGGTGATGCAAGCCCAGCCGGGCGCGATGCGCTCGATGCTGAACTACATCCCCTATGAGCAGGGCGGCACCGCGCATGGCAGCGTTGCTATCGGGGAGATTCAAGGCCGCTGTCCACGGGTCTCTCCGAGGCGGGACGATTGATCTGTCCGAAGCGGCGAAATCTAAGATCATCGCGTTACATCCCCAGAACGCGTGCCGGCGTCGCCAGAGTCGATGACCGACTGATGGAGCAAGGCATCGAACGACGTTCGTCAATGGCGCGGCTTCCTTTGCAGCACCGGTCTTCCAGGCAGAAGATCTGGCGGCCTATCAGGATGTGATCAAAAAGATGTATGACAGCCGAAGAATGGGAGGCCGTGCGCGCCCGCAACGGTTGGGTCAACGATCAAACCCCGGCGACGATTTCCGGACATTTCTTGATTAACCAAGAGCAGGTTATCGGTGATCTTGATGCGCCAACTGGGCTCTTGTAAGCCTAATAAAGCGGCGGCGCATAGGCTGCCCGCGCCCGCTTTAAGACTTTTAAATTTGGGGGGATTGTCGCATGGCCTTTGGATCGTTGGATCGCTCTTTCTGTTGCAGCACTGCTTTACTTAATGGCTACGTCGCGTGTTGCACGATGGACGACAATTTGGCGCCTTTTATGCCAGCGCCAAACCAGTTACGCCCAGCTCGATTCCCGGAAAATCCTGTCTATTACTCGGCACTGTGCTGTCGCTCGTCATTCTGCTTGGCCTGAAAAGGAGAGCAAGGAATGATCGGCGAGATCGATTCACCGCCGTTCTGACGGATTACAAGCTCGGGGCAGGCCGGCTTTGATGCTGGCGTTGCTGGTGGCCTATGCCCGCCTGTGCCCTGCGCCCGTTGCGGGTTTCTTGGAATCACCACCGTCTTTCTGCGTCGCCGGATTCGTTCATCTTGGGTGAACGCAGATGGCATTGTTGATGATCCCTGTGTCGCCTGCCTGACGGCGGGGACCATCTCGGTATCTATGCAGAAATCCTCGGGATTTTACTTGCCGCCAATTGCATTCTTCTGGGGAACTGATCGCATGCCTCGAAGGAAATACTGATTGGCCTGCAAAACGGCCCTGTCTGTCCAAAACCTTGCGATGTTTCATTGGCGCTGTCTGATCGGCCACGTTCAGTGGGATGCTGCCGCGTCTCGGCCGATGTCGATCATCGCGATCATGATCCCGATGCCATTTCATGGGTGATCCATCCGCTGCCGCTGATCCTGCCCTCCAGGGGTGTATTACGGCGCGATCTTTAGGCGCGGTCGACATCGTCAATCCATGTTAATGACGCCGGCTGTCGCAGGACGTGCCTCCAGCTTTGACGGTATCCGATGGCGATGCAGGCAAAGCGGGCAAGCGCCTGTACGATGCGGCCATCGCCAGTTTACGCGGCCGGCCACGGTCGGTGCTATCTGCTGATGAATTTTTTTTTTTTTTTTTTTTTTTTTCTTTTTTTTCCCGTACTGCTAGCTCTGTCGCGCTGCCCCTGTTCCACTCTTGCCGAATTACACTTCGGACTTGATTGGATTCGTCGTGACTGTCGGCTCATCGCGGCTTTGCACGGAAACGGTCAGGTCGCCAAAGCTTGCTGATGACGGTGCTGGGTCTGATGATGGCAATCCGTCGGCTTGGTCGTTGTTCAACAGCCCCCCCTTTACCGGCGGCATGATGGAGCCTACAGTCGGGGTTTCGATTTGTCACGTTGGCGATTGGCGATTGTTTGCTCTGCAGAAAGCGATAGTTCTTGTACTCAAGCCTAAGAACATTGGGCGAACACGGTGGCTTCATTACCCTGCCGCAGAGGCTCGCGCCATAGCCACCTGTCATCGTGCCAATCCGTTCAGGGGTTTTTTCATCGGTGTTCTGCCAGGGGCTGGGGGCGACGATCGCTTCGTTCTTGGGCTACGCCGTCGAAGCGCTAATATCGCCCGCCAAAACACGAGCACGGCACTCTCAAAGGGTCCATCAAAGGTCTTTTGCTGCACCCGAAACCGCCAACAACGCGCGCGTGTACCGGACGTTCGTTGCCCCCAATTGCCTTACGCTTGAGTATCCGGGTCTGGACGACGGCCATTCTACTGGGTGCGGTTTGATCGCGCTTGACGTCACACCGGGCCACGCCTTATGATCGACGTAGCCGGCAGATTGCTGGGCTGTACATGCATGTCCATGTTCATCGCGTAATTTTCGTCTTGTTGATCCTGAACCTGCCGCTGATTCCCCTAGTATCGCCAGAGTCTCGGCAATCCGCGCCAATTATCTGATCCCGTTCATTTTTGTTTTTCACTTGATGGCGGTATATAGGTCAAAAACAACGCTACCGAATTGCTGCTGCTGGTCGCCTTTGGGGTCTGCGGCATTACGCTGAAATTCGCGATTTTCCGCTGCCACCCTTTGCGCATCGGCTTTATCCTTGATGGCGGCATGATGGAAGATAATTTTGGCCGTTCAATGCGCTTTATGGCGGCTATCCTTTCATGTTGGGAGCGTCGATGACATTGGGGCTTTATCGTTGCGGTCTGCTGTTCTGTGCCGGGTATCGCGCGCTTGCGCCATGCCGGCGAAGGGCGTACTGAAAAGAAGGTAGAAACAGGCGCGTGCGCGGCCTGTTCTACGGGATTTCGCAAACAGGCCAAAATAGAAACCAGAGAATTGGGTCCCATATCTCTGTTCAAAAGCACCCTTCGGGTAGTACGAGGTAAAACCTACCGAAGAGTCAGCCCTGGTCCTTAGAAGCCAGACCAAGGAAACGCCCAAGGTATTGTACGGTCGATTTCAGACGGCAGACGGGTCGGTGTTGTAGTCTGTGCGATAGCTCACGCGTGTAACGAACAGATTGTTTCGACATTCCCTGTTAGTTGATGCCTGCCATCGTTTCGAGAAGATCGTGTTTGCATCCGATCAAGAATGTCCGCGATTTGTCATTTGTTGAAAGAAACGTCCGTATCTGTCAAAGCCGTAGAAATAGCGCGAAGACACAATAAATCCGTTCCAAGTATCAGATACGCCAGATAGATCTGTGTGTGCGCAACCGGGCCTGCTTGAACTTTGCCAGTGGTGCGTCAGGTTCGTTCAAGGACCCGCTGTAGCCGGGCCAAATGCCGAAGTGAGGCCATCGGTTCAATGTGCCGGGGCTCAATCGCGCCGGTGTGTCTGCTGAGCAGGCCATCATACTGGAAGCGCCAATCCCGAACATGTTTAGAATTCCGGGTGTGAAGTAACGGCTGGCTTCATATGTGCCAAAGAACTTTTTTTCGTTCTTAATGCCATTGGCTTCGCCGTATTCCCACGGGCGAACCCGACAGGTGGTTCCAGTCGCCCAATACCGATAGGTCAGCCGGCCCAGCGCGCCAATTCACCTGTGTGTGCGCGCGGTGTGCCGGAGACCGGACGCAGAGAGCGCAACGAACCGCGCCAGCCTTGGGCCACGCCATTTTGCGCAAAGGCGCAATCTGCCGGTCTTGACCGCGACGCTGGTCGCGCTCGACTTCGGTTGTGATGTCGTCGATTGGTTCATTTCAAAACCGGTTTACGCGGTCAATGTGCTTGGCTGATACAGTGCAGCAATGATCAGCGCCAGAGAGTGGAACTGGCTGGCCAAAATTTTGCGAGAGTGTTCATGGGTCAATCCTTCCCCACTTAAGAATTTTGAATCCCGTAACTCCGGCAAAGATAGAGATATATTGTCCAACACGAGTCTCCGCACTCTGGTGGCCGCTAATCGCGAGTTTAACGCTCCACAGCGCTTAAGGTGAGGATAATTCTCATTTAGTGCTATACATAAAACGATTAATATAGTCCGTTTGTTAATTTGGGGGGTAGCACCGGTTCATTAATCCTCCATGGCGAATAATTCGTCTACGAGATATTCCTTGATCTTTTTCAGCCGCATGCACGACGGCCTTCAATGTCGTGCGGGCCAACTCGGCTAGATCAGCATCAATGTCCTCGCGCCAAACGATCCCAAGAAGGGGTAATAGAATGAAAACCTGGCGCGCCGCCACAATTGTACAAGCTTTTTTCTTCGTTCAAATAGCGCTGACCGATCTGTGCGGGCAAAAACCAGCCCGCATGCCGGTTGACGATATACTCCATCGCCAAGGCCACCCCCAACGCCAGTGACTGGCCAGACATCCGTAGATGCAGGCTAAGAGCAATCGCAACGCGTGGGTGAACTCTGGTCCCCAATCCACGGCAACTACCCGTTCAAGGTTTCAGTGCTCGCGTTGGGATTAAGAGGCAACAAGGATCAACTCATCGTGCAATTGCCGGTTCAACCGATCAGGCCGGGCGAAGCTGGGGCGTGTATAAGAGTGCTGCCTGAACCACGCCTCAACAAGAAAGTCGTGTTGATGCGGTCTGGCATGCCCAACCTCGCCCATGACACTAAAGCTCGGGCACCTCGTTGTAGCGATCGAGCCAGCGAAAGCCCAACGCGCCGGCCAAAGCGAATATTGCGCGCCGAGACTGAGGCGCGCGAATAGCCATGCGCGGATGGAGATTTTCTGCCGCCGCTTCTCCCAGATTTTTCAAAAAGCTCGCGCGTCTAGTTAGGGCTCGAACTGTTACCCTCGCGCCGTCAAGACTTTGCACCCGCCTTGGATCGGAAGTGATGAACAGCCTGGTGCCCCAAACCTAATCTTCGAGACGCTGAATATGCGCAGGCTGATGGCCGGACTGCGTTACAAAAAGCGCATCTCTCGCGGCAACGAACGAACCTGGTTGGCAACCTCAAGGAAACGTTTTGATCAGGGTAATTATCCATCGTCCAATACCATAGCTAAAACTGCCTCAAAGCATCATTCTTATTCGTTATTGGAATGCAATCTAATAAGTCCTTATGTTAGATGTCGAGCAAGGCGAAGAACGGAAGATTCGGGTATTCGAGCCCAAAGGTATGCTGCTGCTGCCGCTTCCATTTCCGGTGGGTCGGCCTTGTTGAAGGATAGGCCAAGGCCTGATGCCCACAAAAGGAAAACGAGTATGGTTGAATGCAAAAGTAGTACCTTATCGCCGCAAATGATCGGCCGCCCACTGCATAGCCTCTCGGGCCTGTTCCACCGAACAAGTCGTGGACAACACACGTGGGGGCAAACTGGGTTTCGTTCGCTTAAAACTGCGGTTAAAAGGCACTGTTGGCGCGGGCCGATTGGCGTCAAAGTGTCGAAAAAGTCTCGGGCACCGAATAAGAAGACGCTCTGCAATCTGATAAACGACGTTCTGAATGGCGCGCTGAAAAGCGTGCCCATTTTGGTTTCTGAGGACGCATGACTTTTCAATTTCTGAGCGCAACGTCAGTGGTTGCACGCAGATATATGAACATTAATTACGTGTATATTGGGCAATAAAGATTCATCAAATGATACGCGCGGATCCGCAGGATGGGGTGGGTATGAAGACAGGGCGTGTTCGGATTGGGCTTTACGCCGATGGACTGTGCATCGACGGCTACTGGGAAAAGGTTGACCGCATGAAAGCCCTTTGCAACCCCGCGCGTATTGCCCCGCCGCTATTGTTGACCTCGCCGCAAGGGCACGAGCGGGAGTTAAGCACGGATTTGCCCCTCCGCGAAGTTGCCCGCCATCTTGGAGGGCAGGACGAGGCGGCGTGCGGCCTTTGATGGATCCTATACGCGAGCAGGCGACCAGCTGGCCGACGATGTGCCAATATTGATCAAGCAAAGGTGGCACGCCGGTCGACACCAAGGACCTTAGCGGAATCTACCGCATCGCCATCGTTAAGACACGCGTTAGTCGCTCGGAAGGCTGCGCACCAATCAGCATAGGGACGTATTTTGGGGTCGGTGACGGTCACGTCCGGCGCGCCGTCGTACCCCACCAGACCGGCCCCCGTTCGCCGAGCGCAACCTTTGCCGCCCTGCACCTGCTTGCGCGCCTCTCTCAATTCATCATTCGATTTTGCTGTTTTTACAAAGACCGCCGCTTGCATAACCGCTTTCCTGCGCGCAGTGACGTTCGCCTCGAAGGGCGGGGTCGGCTGCAAGCGCCCACAAGCGGTCCTTTCACCAGAAAAATAACGACCGTCCGGGGTCACGGGATAGGGCTTTACCGGCCATCAGAAAACTGCCAAAAATGTTGTGTTCGGTTGGTCCGAAACGGGCGCATCGCAAAATCAGCTTGATCCGCGAATCCGAGCAAAGGCGATTTTTGGCACCAGATAGCCGCCGGCACGGTGTGCGCTGGGCCGAGTGAAATCGCATCCGGCCCAGGGTCGCAGCCGCCAATCTGTCCATGACATTCGCCTCACGTCCTCCCAGCGGTTTTTGTTCATCACGCATTGCTGCCAATTGCCGGTGTCGTGGTCGCCTGAAAGATCCTCGGTCATGTTCTCATCGCTTACCAACCATGCAACATCACACTGACCGATCTTGGCCGGAAGGGCTTAGGGCGGCACGCGCAGCGGTTCAGACCCTTCGTTAAGCGCAGTGAGAAAACGCGTGATCGTCCCGCGCAGGCGAGGAAATTGCGCTTCCACCCCAACGAAGGTCGGCTTTGGCCTGTCCGTGACACGGTCCGTTCACGCCGCGAAACCCAGCGACAGCTTGGTTTGCCTCGCAGATCAGCGCGCGCAGCCGACGGCCTGCGGCTGATCGTGAGTTGCCTGCGCACATTCGCGCAGTGCTTTATCGGGTACGCAATCTGCCCGGCACATCCGGCTGCTGCCCAAACATGACGCTTAACCGTGGCTTGGGCGCATTCCGCATGCGTGCCATGAAGGCTCGCACCTCAGAACCGCTCTCCCCTTCGACGCTGCCCCAAATCGCAACGCGCCTGTTCGGGGCAAGACGCAAAATCCCCTTCAAAAATCCGAAATACCGGCGGCGTTCAGACGTGCCTCATTGCCCTGTGAATTTACCTGGCAACTTTCGCCCCAGTGCCAAATGCGCCAACGATCGGTAGCCCGCAAGTGGCTTCGATCAAGGGCGAAAACCATTCCGCGCTTGTTCCATTTCGGCCCCATTCTTAGCCAGCGTTTCGAGTGGGGAGCCATCCCGATTTATAGAGCACTCAGCAAATCGCTTGAATTCTTCGCCCAAGGCCCGTTCTGATGCGTGCGCGCCAGGAGCTTCGCCCTCGGTTGCCTCACTGGCAGCAGATCTGCAGACCACCTACGTCAATTCGACCGGACCTTGGCAACGGGCAGGCAGGTCTCTATGACCTCCAAAATGCCGATTGTGCAGGCGTACATCAGACATCATGCCGCGCGACTGACAAAAATCATGTCAGATCAATGCCCGCGCCTCTGACATTTGCCCTAGACTTAGCCCGAGCCGCTTTGCCTCGCGGCTGATTTGCAAGCAGCCCGTATGAGGCGAGATCGAGCGGGATCACCCCCACAGGCTTGCGCGCACGGTCGGGATTGAAATGCTGCTCTGCCGTTGCAAAAAAAGTCTGCCTCCCCCTCTCCTTCTCCTCCTGACTGCCCCCTAGCTCTCCCTTCTCCTCCCTCTATCTCCCTACCTTTCTCCTCCTCCTCTTTTCCTCCTAAAGCTCCTAGCTCTTTCCTCTCTACTACTCTCTCTCCTTCCGCCTCTGCTCTCTCTCTTCGGCCTCCTCCCCCTTTCTTTTCTCCTTTTCCCCTCCTCCGCTCTCTTCCTCTTCCTCCTCCTCTGCCTTTCCTCCATCTCCTCCTTCTCCTTGGCCCCTTCCTCTGCTCTGCTTTATCCTGCCTCCTCCCTCTGAGCCCCTCCTAGCCCTCTCTTTCTCCCTTTTTCGTCTCCTCCTTCCTCTTCTCTTACCCCTATCTCTTATTCTCATGCATCTCGTTCCCAGCTCTCTCTCGTCCCATCTGAGCTCCCTGCCTCTCCCAATACTCCCTCCTCCTTCTCTCTCTACTCGCAAAGCTTCCTTTGCTCCTTCCCTTATCCTTCTTTAAGGCTCCTCCTGGCTTCTTCCGTCCTGCTATAAGCCTCTCCCTTCTTATCTCTTCTTAGCTACCTCCTCGCTTCCCTCTCTCCTGCCTCTCCGCCTGGCCCTTTCTCCCTCCCCTAAGCCCTATTCCTCTTTCCCTTC
>Ga0163217_1014494_pt1 | contig 11679 bp, 17 predicted proteins | sample SynspAceP_FD_185933 | JGI IMG/M metagenome (GOLD analysis project Ga0163217, IMG submission 185933) | Saline lake microbial communities from Ace Lake in Antarctica - Synechococcus sp. Ace-P (PacBio error correction) | ecosystem: Environmental > Aquatic > Non-marine Saline and Alkaline > Saline ... | reverse complement strand
GTCCGAGCAGATTGCCGCACCTGGCAAGCCCCTGCCTGATCATCGCCGAAGCATCGAGAAGGAAGCCCTGTGCCCGCCCTAGGTGTGAACCGCTGACGCTGGTCGGTGGCTCAAATTGTGGCTGCCGTTCAGCCCCGGCTTCGGTGACGCCGGACTGGACCAAGGGCCATGCTCGAAGACATCCCGGGCTCACCAATGCGGTTCAGCTGATCACCGAGGCGCCGGTCCAAGCGCAGAAACCACCAAGGCTGGAGAAGAATGCTCCGGCACTGCCGCCGCATCACCATCAACAAAGACACCACCACCATCCGTGGCCGATGGCAACGAAGGTTGGCCGTCAAAGCCCGGGTCGAGCAGATTCCGCAAGCAGATCGACGAAACCACTCCCCTACGACAAAGAGAAGCTCCAGGAACGCCTGGCCAAGCTCATCCGGTGGTGTGGCCGTGGTGAGGTGGGCCGCACCGAACCGAAAGATGAAGGACAAGAGCTGCGCTTGCGAAGATTTGCCATCAACGCCACCAAGGCGGCTGTTGAGGAAGGTGTTCATCGTCCAGGCGCGGCACCACCCTTGGCTCACCTGGCTCCGGCCCTGGAGGACGTGGGCGGCTGCCCAATCTCTCCGGTGAGGAGCTGATCGGTGCCACCATCGTGGCCTCCGCCCCTGAGCGCTCCGTTGATGCGGATCGCCCAGACGCCGCGTCAACGGCGCGTCGTGGCGAGCACCAAGGGCATGCCCTTCACATGTAGGTTACAACGCCGCCACCGGTGAGTACGTGGACATGCTTGGCTTGCCGGCATGTCGACCCCGCCAAGGTGACTCGCTCCGTGGGGCTGCAGAACGCCGCCTCATTGCCGCATGGTGCTCACCACCGAGTGCATTCGTGGCTGACATGCCCTGGACAAGAAAGGCAAGGCAGCTCCAGCCGGGAACGGCGGCGGGCATGGGCGGCGACTTCGACTATGGACAGAAGCGACGTGCTCTGAATGTGGCCCCCTTCAGGGGGCCCTTTTTTTTATGGTCGGCCATTCAACCTTGGGCACTTCCGTCACCCAGGGATCGGCTCACCTCGATACCCGAATTAAACCGCCTTCAGCCTGAATGAAATTCAGCTGCGACGCCCGTTGTTGCAGTAACGCTTGCGGGTGGGACGGGGGCGGTCGTTGAAGACATGCCCCTGGTGGCCCACCGCAACGTACGCAGTGGATATCTAGGTGCGGGGCAGGATTCAACTTAAATCAATGGTGAACCAACCGCATTCGGCAAGGCTGCCAGAACTGGCCAGCCGGTGCGGGCTGTCGAATTTGGCGCTGGAGCTGACAACACGGGCAGCTGGCAACCGGCACAGAACAAAAGTGGCCCTTGCGCTTTTTTCCTTGTCGAGCGGAACTGCTTGAATGCGGTGCGTGCCCTCGCGCCTGAGCACGGCAAAGGCCGCCGGACTGAGCCGTTGTCAGGCCGCCTCACTGAGCTGCCAATTGGGGTCATTCGCCTTTGGAGGCCGCCTCTGGGCCGCTCGGCCGCCGAGCAACGGGCTAAGCATGGCGCCAAGGGCGGCGAGCAGACTGCGGCGCATTGATCGCGGCTCAACGCAAACCAGCCCGCACTGAGCAGCACGGGCCAGACCGAGAAAAACTGGCGAGGCAGGGTCCAGCTGATTCGATCAGGGTGTCTTCAGCGCTGCGGCGCTGCTGAACATTGGAGCCACCGCTGCTGCCAGACCCGCCATGCCATCGCCCTTCGGACTGTGCAGAAGACACTTGACGTCAGCAGCAACACCGTTGCCGATCCAGACCAGGAGAGAATGGCAATAAGCATCGGCCAAGCTTATCGATAGTAACGGCAACACCCCGGGGCCCGGGCCCAGCAGGCCCGAAACCAGGAGCTTAAACTTTGCAGGGCTGGGGTTGACTCCGGAGGTGGTGACCAGCATCGGCTGTTCGATCAACGAACGTCCGGTCATCCGTGCCGTTGCGGCAAAGCCAAGAATTCTTAGCAAGGTGGCGGGGCAACATCGGCGAGACCACCGCCGGCTGCGCAGATGGGCGTATGGCACCCGGCCCAGACAAATTGCGCTTTTTCGCCTTCCACCAAAATCACCGGCAGGATGTGCGTGTGGGCCGCTCCTGGCCCTGTGCGCCGTCGCTTGCTTTCCATCACTTTCGTCGATTGCCATGATCCGCCGTGATCAGCAGCGTTTCCTCCCTTGCGGTTGGTGGCCTCAAGCAGCTGCCGACCACAACGTCCACCGTAGCGATCGCCGCCGTTGGTGGCCTCCATTCTGGGCCGGTGTGGCCCACCAATGTCAGGTTGCGTAGTTGATCACGATCAGGGAATACAAGGCCCTTGTGATCGCGGCGATGCAGCTTGCCGTGAGCACCGGGCCGCGGACAGTCTCCGGAGACTGGTCATAGGTGGCAACCCTGGGGGAGGGCACCAGCTGGCGGTCTTCGCCGGGGAACGGTGTTTCGAATGCCACCGTTGAGGAAATAGGTTGACGTGGGGATATTTCTCGGTTTCAGCAGTCCGCTAACTGCGCAGATGGTGCTCGGAGACCACCTGGCCCAGCAGTCCGTTCGAGGGATTCGGGTGGAAAGCTAGCCTCAACCGGCAACCGAGCTTCGTATTGCGCTGAAGGTAACAGATGGAGGGGTTGAGAACGTTGGCGGGGAAAGGCGTCGAAAGGGCTCGACGACCAAGGAGCGAAATTCAAGCTTGCGGGCCGGTCGGGTCGGAATTGAAAAAAGACCAGCCCACCACCGGGGCTGAGACATCCACTGCTGGTGAAACGCACCGGCTCAATGAATTCGTCCTGGATACGGCTGGCATAGCGCGCGATTCGATGGCTTGCCTTGGACCAGGATCGCTGCAATCGTCGTTCGGTGGAGCAAAACCGATAGGCCTTTTCGGTACGGTTCCCAGCGGTTATCGCGATTCCATGGGACCAGTTAGCCGGCCGCAGAGCGTGCTATGCGACCGGACACCAGCCGGCCTCGATCTTGCTCCTCGATCTGGGGCAATGAACGGTGATGGGCGCTCTGGGGCAGGGTTATCGCGGCCATCGTGATGACGGTGGATGCAGACGTCCTGGATGCCGCGCAGCCCGCCCCAGTCGCAGCAGGCCCAGCGCGAGATGGCTTAGATGACTGTGGACGCCGCCGTCGCGAGCAGAGTGGGGGCATTCAGTGGCAGCTGTCCGCCATCGCAGATAGCGACTCGGCCAGGCCATTTCAAGGCCGGATTGAGGCCAGGCTGCCGTCTTTGACTGCTTTGCTGATCCGGACAATCCTGGCGGATGACGCGTCCCGAGGCCGATCGTGCATCTTGAATGGCCGGACTCCGGAATTGCCCATCTGACCATCAGGGCAAACCCACGATCAGCGCCGCTGGCCTGGATCAAGTGTGGGGATAGGCCTCCCAGAGCGCATCCATCCACCGCTGTTTTCAGCCAGGGGAATCGCATTGGATTCGGAAGGCTTCCCCATAGGCCCCCAGCCATCGAGGGATCGCGCAGCACAAACAGGGGCATACAGAACCTTCAGAGTTGACGCCGAGCGGGAGTGGCTGGGGCTGAAGGGACGTTGCGCGTTGGAGCCATGGTCATAGATCTAGGCAGTTCACCCCTGCGGCCGGCGTCCAATTCGCTTCTGTTCATGAATTTACCTTGCCCGGTGACCCCTTGGCTCATATCCGATGCCCAAGAGTCAGCTTGGCCATGAGACAGCCCCGGTTCCTACGATGTTTTCCTTTAGGCCATGCATGGAATTCTTCGAGTCCAGCCAGGCGAGTGGAAAATTCTCTCCGCTCAGGACTTGACCCGCACCGTTCGATCGCCCTCGCCTCCCAGGTTGCTCGAGAGTGCGGCCGACAGTAGAAATGCTGATGCTGCTCGCATCCCCCACCCGCGGAGTTGCCCTGGCCAGGGTGTTGGCCGCAATTGGAGGGACTAGCGCCGGCCATGCCGTCGACCAGGGCAGCCTTGATCCCACCTTCTATCGCGGACGATCTCGAACGGGGGTCGGCACCCGCCTGGTGGAGGCACTCACCTACCGGCTGCCGATCGAAGGGCCTGTGAGCGGTGTGTCTGGTCCGATGACGTTGATCTTTACCGCCGACCACGCGTGCTGCACTTGGAGGCCCTGCAACCTGGGGCCGACCCGAAGCGGTCAGCGCTGCTGTAATGTGGACCGTGGTCACCGGGAACTGCCGATCCAACCCGGACTTCTGCGGCCGGATCGTGCCCACCAGTTCGGCAGGAGAACATCCAACTCTGCCTCCAGGACGTGGATGGTACGGGTGTTCGCAGCGTGCTAATCAGCCGTCCCGCCAACCCGTTCGAGTTCATCGGCCCGGAAATGGCGCGGACACCTTCCCGAAGGGTCCCGACCGATCACCGGCAGGTCCGGGCGATCGGGAACGGCCCTTCCAATCGTCAACGGACCCGAAACAACTTCCCCCCTGCTTGCCCCAGGAGATCAAAGGCTTGCCGCGAGTTCCGGGTGTGAACACCACCCACCGCCTGGCTTGACCTTGGACCTGTCCTTCCCTGCTGCATGGGGGCCATTGGCACTGGTGGCCCAATGCCTGCCATGGGCCCGCATCAACGCTGACAAAGCCGTTTCCAGGCCGGCTTCGACCAAATTGCCACCAGCGTGTTGCAGGCCTTGGTGAAGCAGGACAATCAATCAGACCGAGGCTGTGATATTGCGGCTTGCACCTCCCCGTCCAAGTCAACGATCGGCACGCGTGTTCAAAGCCATTCGCCGTTGGCTGTTGCGCTCCTGTTCCTTGGCCTTGAGCCGGAGATTTCCTGCTCCACCTGTGCGCTTGAGCCCGTGTCTGGCTCAACCACCAGGGATGCGTCGAGGCCGATTGAGTGCATCAAGGCTTCCCACCAACGCTTCTGGGCGATCATTGCTGCGGCCCGCTCCTCCTGAAGGCGGTTGCGATTCCAGAATTCACGGCACAAATTGTCGCCAGGAGGCGTTGCATCGGGGATGTTGGTGCTCTCCATCGGCCATGAGCAACGTCGATGGCACCCTCCAGAATCTTCCCGCTTCATAAGCGAGCCAGGGCCTTGGCCTTCAACTCCTGATTGCCAGGCTTGAGGCGTCTGCTTGTCCTCAGGACGTGCCGGCGGGGAGTTGCTAAGCAAAAGCTGAGGAGTTCCAGGGCCTCGGTTGTAATCCGTGGCCTGCCATAGCTCTTCGGCCTTTTATCCTTCTCACCATCCCTGCTCCCTGGGCGCGCGTCACTCATCCCCAGCGCAGGGCTGCGAGCTGATCGCTGTATTTAAGGGCAATCCGGAAAGTTGCGAGCGCTCCGCGCCTGCTGCAGTCGGCCCGGTAGCTGGATCCCACCAGAGCCGCACGAACGCAGCCACTAGCCCGAGAGTCAGTGCCAACCAAGAAGCGCGGGGCAGCCTTGTGGCGACGGGCCAAGGCGAAAGCAATACGAAAGACCAAAAACTCCTTTACAGCATACATCGATTGAGGCCTCCGGCAAGGGTGGCGCCCGAACCATTGTCCAACCGCACGGCAGGGGCCCGTTGTCGCTAACGGACCGATTCCGAGGCTGATCGGTTCGTTGGACTCGGCCGCGACCAGATTCTTCACTGGGCCATGGTTCATTGGGCCATGCTCGTTGATCCGAAAAACGCAATCGCAAGCCTGTCAACCCCCGGCTTCCGGGGCGCTCCGGGGCAGAGGCCGGTGCCGGCTCCAAGGCTCCACCGCGGCTTCTCCCCGGCCTCGCGCGAGGGCCTGAGCTCGGGTAGGCCCTGGCGGCAAACCACCTCGGCGCGCTGCTCCTGACTTGGTTCGCCCAACACCAGGCTCCAGGCTGCCGTTGGTCATCGCGGCTGCAGGGCCAGCCCAGTTCGAGCGGCTCTGCCGTCGGCCAAGCCCTTGACCTGCGAGGAACGGATGCCAGCGGTGGCCTCGACTGCGCGAATCCCAGCAACGCAGCGAAAACCACCTTGCCGAGCACATTCCTTAATCGCACCCCAGGGTGAGGGCAAGCGCACGGCCGAGCGGCCGAATCGCCTCAACCGGGTGTTGATCGAGAACGAAACACCGGCACAACGCTCCTCGAGCCCAGCGCCGAATCAGGGCATGCGGCTTGGTGCACGCCAACGGCCAGCACCGCATCGGAACGTCGCCTAAGGCTGACGCCCTGGCACGGTGCCTCCTTGCGAGCACCACGTCTCGAGCAGATCAACGAGCAGCTGCAAAAAGGCCCTTGCGCTCGAGCAGCTCTGCCAGGGCCTGGCGGCTGAGCTGAGTTCCCGGCTGGTTCTCCCGGTTGCACCAGAGCACGAACGGACGCGCTCGAAACTGAGCTTGGCATTTGAGTGTTTCAGCCCTCCCACAACAACGCCCCCGAGGGCCGAGCAGCACCGCCGGATCACGGCGATCAGCGATCCAGATCTCTGCCCGCCCAGGGCCAGGCCCGCCTTGCCCAGCACCGGGCACAGCGCAACGCTTGGCGGCTGCTGCCAGATCACGGCCGGCAAAGCGAAGGCAGCGGGCGATTAGGCGCGGCCCGCCCTTGCCGCCCCCAGGCCACCAAGGCGAGATCGATGGTGCCGCCGCCGAGGGTCCCAGCACGAGCACACGGGCTGCCCGGGGCAAGTCCAGCGCCGATGCGGCGGGCGGTGGGGGTCAATCCACCAAGGCACCTCGGCCCACGGCAAGTCCTGGTGATGTCCTGCCAACCACTGCCGCGGCCGCGGTAGCCGTCGGAGCCGGAGCGGGTGAGCAGCCAAGCCGTTTCGGCGCTGAGCCTGTCTGGCAGCTGCTCCCAGATGCCGAGCCGCAGCAGGGAGCCCGCCTCTTTGGCTGGGCTGAGCAAGGGCCGGCGGCTCGGGGAGTTGGGGCCAACCCGATCCAGCGCTTGAAATCGCGGCTGGAAGCTGGGACTCTCAGCGCGGGGGCCAGGCCGGCCTCCTGAACCTGGCGGGCCGATCAAAAACCTTGCCCGGAAGCAGTCCAGCAGCCCAGACCAGGCTAGGGGATGACGCAAGGGCACGCTACTGAACGGCTTCGGACAGGCACCAGTCAATGCCCCACCGTCCTGCGGGCTTTGGAAAACCCCACCGTGTGGTTTCTTGCCGAGGTCGATGGCCAGCGTCCCTTCAATCAATGGGCAAACAGAATCGCTGGGGCGGTTGACGGGGCAAAGCGAATCAAGGGCACGCTGAGCTGACGGTGGGTCTAACTGCAATCTTGGTGTCAGCGCAAGCACGGATCAAGGCCGGCGCCCATCAGCGCAGCTGGGTCTGCCAAAAGGCGGCCCTGGCTTAATATTGGAGAAATTGGACAAGATTGTTTTGTATACCAGTTCCGGATCAACCCCAAGAGCTGGCTTCAGCGGGCTGAGAGTTGATTCGTCACTTCCAGCAACCGCTTACCTCACCACCCGGAAGATCGCCTTTCCGGGCAAGCAGCGCGATTCGACGACTTTGATGGCCTCCTGGAGGAATCCATGGTCAAGCCGGTTGCAGCGCGACGATCGTTGAGCTCAGCGATGAACAGGATCAGCCGGATCTGTTGCCGGCTGGATCGCCTGTCTTGAATCCAGGTTGCTGGTCCGCTGCAGGGAGAGGTTGGCGTCTGGCCTGGGAAGCCGGCAGGCCAGCCTTTTTCTGTGCTTGAATCCGGTGGTGCAGGGCTGGGCGCGCGGAGACTCACCACAGCAGAGCGCTCCAGCTGCGACAGGTTGATCGCCAGGCTTGCTGGAAACAGCGCGAAGCGATCGCTTCAGGCTTGATGGCCGAAAGCTATCACCACTGGAGGTGCGAAGCGGACTTTGCTGCTGGATGAGCATCGAAGGCAATCCGCGCGAGTTGGTCCCTTGCGCTTTTCTCAGCCCTGGGGCCTGGCAACGGGGCACGAGGGGCCATTTGGCCCTCGCCGGCCAGTAGGGCCTGGGCGAGCCTGTGGCCTTAACCTCTTGTTGAGCCCATGGCCTGGCCAAGCGAGCCCATGGCCCGGGTCCGCCCTGTTGAGACTGCCAGCCTTGATTTGAGCCGATCAGGACTGCTGATATCGCGCGCACCCCTCCACCGGCTGTCGCAGCTTCCCCGCAGATTTTGCACAGGTTTTCCCCAGCCCTCAAAGAGTCGAAGCCCGGCCCCCGCTGCTCAAGCCTGTCTGTGGAGAAACGCCTCGCTGTTGGTTCTTCCCCTTGACAAGGGCCGTCGATCGATTCAAGCCAGATCAGCATGGAGACCCTGGGCGCCGCACAAGCCCCTGAGCGATGGAATCTCAGGCTGGGATCGCTGCTCGGAGGCCGGCTGTGGCCGATTGACGGCGCAGCGCGGTGTGGAGAACTGGTGTCTCAGCCAACCCGCTGCCGATGGCCTCTGCTTTCTTTCCTCAGCACTCCTGACCTGGACGTTTCTGAGCTCGCGGGTTCCATCCACCCTGCTGCTTGCGGACGATGGCCCCGCCGGCTCGGCCAACGGCCGAGCGATGGCCCCCGACCCAGCGGTGGTGGAGCATGGCGGCGGAGAGGTACCCGAAGCCCTGCTGGGCGGTTCGATGGCGCAGCTTCATTGAATCCATCCGAACTGCGGACCAGTACCGCCTCTTCCAAGCCGTCTGGCCGGGTTTCTGGTTCCAGAACGGGTTCCAGAGCGGGCGGTGACCCGTGCTTATGTGCCAATATGTTTCAGCGCTGAGGGCGCGCCGCCACAGCGGACTCCGGATCACGCAGTTGCCGGTGTAGGCCACGGCCTGGACCAAACAGCCCACACACGGGCACCGACCACAGCAGCCCCACTTCGCCAGCGCACAAGCCCAGGGCCAGGATCCCGGCCCATGGCCCAGGCCAGCACGAGAAAGCCGCCCACCCCTGGGCCGCCAGCAGCCCTTCCGCCAGCGGAAAAGTGGCATGCGCACCTTGCTGACCGATGACCGTGGTCGGCAGCTGAATCAGCTGGCCGCTTTTCCAGACGGCAACAAAGTCGCAGCACCGCGATCAGCGGGCAGCAGGGCCAGACGCCGCAAGAGACCAAGCCACCAGGGCGGCCGACAGGGCGGTGCTGGAGAGGATCAGGACAAGACCAGCAACAACAGCAGCCAGACCGCCAACAGGCGATCGCATCGCGGCGCCATCAACGCGGACGAGATTCAGCCAGGCGGGGGGTGGCCCGGAGAGCGCAGCCAGGGCTCCGCGGATCAGCCGGACGTTCTGAAAACCAGAGCGTGCTGACCACACTGCCAAAGCGGACCCAGCAGGGCCAGGGTCGACGAATAGGCACGATTTCGGTTCGCTTCTGGGCTGGCGAGCTTCGCAGTGCGCCCTGTTTTCAGTGCCATGGCTTGATCAGTTGGCTGACGAGCAACCGATTTCAAGGTGAAGGCGATGAACGCCCCGGGGCCCGCGCGAAGACCTCGAAGCCCTGCCGCAGCGTGGCCCCGATCAACGGGGGCCGCTGCTTTGGCAGGCTCCATCGCCTCGTAGGCCGTGGGATCAGTTTCCCCGATTCCAGCAGGTTCGAAGACCGTTGGGCCGTAGCCGCTGGGCACGGCTGGATCGAGAGCCGGTTTCTCGCCGCACCACCGTGAGTTCCTCGGTGCTGAAGTTTCTCGCGCAGGCATCAAGGCTCAGCAGTACTTGAACGGCGCAGATAGCGCGCAAGCGAACGCAATCCCAGCGAAGGCGCTTCAGAGCTGGAGACGGATCGAAATAAGAGACGTGTGCTCGAACTGACTGGGGGTCGGTAATCCCGGTTTCGACTCACCTCCATCAAACCGAATGATGCCCGGTGGCTTGGTGTTGGAGTGATAGAAAAACGCCTGATCACCCACCGCCATGCTGGCATGAAATTACGCGCCTGTAAATTGCGGATGCCGTCCCAGAAGCGTGTGCCTCTTGGGCCAGGATTTGGTCGATGCCGATAAACGTCGGGCTCCTCCTTTCATCAACAATGAGCCATGGCCATCAGGGTTCGAGTGCCGTGGACAAGGAGCGGAAGTGATTCCCGCGGGCTTCGAAGTCGCCGTATTGATCGAGCTGGCACAGGCTGGTGAGAGCAGCACGGTGCGGTAGTCACCGCTGGCGAACAAGCCGCCCGGCTTCAGCAACGCTCGCTGAGGCCTCCCAGGCATGGACTTCCCCGCCGTAACCGCTGGAGGCCAGGCAGGGCAGCAAACGTTTCGCGGGCTTCGCCCATAGAGAACGGACGGCCCCGCCTGGCGATCGAGGGCCTTCAACCAGGCCTGGATCGCCTGTTTGCACCCTGCCCACCGGCGAGCACCAACCATCGACTGGGGCAGGGCGGCGAGGCCACTTCCGCCGCGTCGTAGTTGGTGGCCCTTGCTGTCGTTGCTACAAACTGCGCACCATGCTAATCCCGAATCTTCTCCAACCGAGTGGCGGGAACCCCGGGGAAAAGAACGGGAAGGCGGCCTCCATCACGCTTGGCCTCAATGCGAGTTTCAGGCCAACGGCCGCGGCCATCAGCATGTTCTGGCGGTATATGGGCCAGGCATCTGCAGGCAATCGGCCGGGAAGAGCGGCCGCGCTGCCGTGCACTACCGCCCTCTATCGCCCGATCAGGCAGTTGAAGACCGCAGGCAACACTGTTTGGCGCCGGCCGGCAGTGACCCAGTCGGCCCGGTCCAAACTGGCGGCGTGGGCCAGGAGATCGATTCGTCGGCGATGAGATGCGGCTTTCGCAGCGATGTCACAGACCACGCTTGATCGAGCGGTAGTTGGCAGAAGCGTTCCGTGGCGTTTCCAGGTGGTCGGGGGTGAGGTGTCCAGAGGCCCGATTTGAAGGAGCCCAAGCTCCGGTGAGGCCTCGATCTGGTAGGCTGCCTCAAACGTCCACCCACCAAACCAATCGGCCACAGAGCAGGCCCCCGGGATCTGGCACTCGATCATCCAATTCAGCGGCGGAGCGGCCGAACGTTGCGGCCCATCGCGCGTCGAACCGGCCGCTCCAGCAGGTTGGGCGAACAGGTGGTCACGGTGGTGCTTTGGCCATTGGTGCGGTGTCCCGATCCAGGGGGCCGCGGCTGAACTCCCAGGCCACGAAAGTTCGGCCACAGACCGGAAGCCCTGCTGCCGCCATTACCTGCAGGACGGCGTGGTCCAGGGAATACCGGACTTGACCCACACACGTTGGTGAGCGAAGGGAACAAGGCCGAGAAACTTTCCAGCCGTTAGCGGCGTACCAGGGCGACTCGATGCCCTCTGCGACGCAGCTTCTGGGCGATCTAGGTTTTTTTCCGAGTTCCAGGCGTCTGCCGGCTCTCCATCCAACAAAACACCGCTCGCCCCGGGTAGCCAGCAGGCCGGGCGGCACCAATTGCCGGATCGGCCCAGCCGATTGACCACACTGAAAGGGTGAGCCCCGTCGGTCATTCCTTTATCTCGGTTGCTAATCAATTTCCTTGAACTGTGATCAATTACTGGAATTGTGAATCAATTGGCGTGTTTTGTGGAGCCCGTGATTGAAAAAAGAGTGGCGATACTGCGAATCGAAAACCAGTGACTCCTTACCGTGTCAATGGCGTAAGGTGCTCGTTCTGGCTGGTTCTAATCGCCCCCAGGAAGATGGTGTTTGACCCATTCATATATGTAGGGCCAGCCAGACCCCCCTCCAGGTCCCTGCTTTCTTTTGGTTCGGCGTTGAGTATTTCCCGCGGGAAAGAATCCTCCTGCTCTT
>Ga0163217_1100267_pt1 | contig 11680 bp, 16 predicted proteins | sample SynspAceP_FD_185933 | JGI IMG/M metagenome (GOLD analysis project Ga0163217, IMG submission 185933) | Saline lake microbial communities from Ace Lake in Antarctica - Synechococcus sp. Ace-P (PacBio error correction) | ecosystem: Environmental > Aquatic > Non-marine Saline and Alkaline > Saline ... | reverse complement strand
CCTTGCGCGGTTGAGCGCAGCGTGACGGGCGTCGACTTAGTGACTCGGAAACGATTGCTTGTCATTTGGGTCTTGCTGGTTTCGTCGCGATGCGGAACGACTTCCCACGCTGTCGCCGAGTTCAGCCGCCGCGCGACGTGCGTCCTCGCGGCTCGTCCCGTTCGCGCGTCCGGCGATGATCATTCGGGAGGGGCGGAATCGTACTCGATGACTGGCTCCTTCCCGCCACCGTTTTGTGGCTCCACGGGAACTTTCCACAGCGAAGAGCGAGCGACGAGGTCGATGCCTCGGCGGATTATCAATTTCGACTTCGGCGAGTCCGTAATCGACATCGGAGGCGTGAATTTCGAAACGTTGCTCTGCATCGATCGGCACATCCTTTGGAGATGTTGTGGCACGTGATACTTGATTGCCGCGGCAAAGTCCTCGATGACTTCGATCGGATAAAACGATGGCGTCGTCGTTGTTGGCCGGCAATCGTCCCAGGGGCCCCCCCCCGGGCCCCCGGGGATTTTTTTTTTGCGGGGGGGATAAATCTCGCTTGGACTCCGCCGGCACGATTGCGGGATCGGAAGTTTGAATGCGTGCGAATTGCTCTCGCCGTCGGGCCGATTTGCATTTCGATCCGCGCCGCGGTGGCTTGGATGTCCCGCCCGACTTTTCCGTGGATGAATTCGAGCATCGCTCGCGTATCGGCCGATTGATCCGGCGACCACCTCGACGGGTCGGTTCCGTCGACGCCTGTGATGGATCGGTTCGGCTCGTGCGTGGAGGCCTCGTGGTGTACGCCGGCGGCGAATAAGGATCTAGGAATTTCACGGACCGGGTGTCTTGGATGACAACGTGAATGGCCGGCGGAGCGGTCTCGGCGACGATCGATAGCGACGTTGTCCCGTGGGGCCGTGGGAGATGGGGGATCGTCGCCGAAAATCGGTCTGGCTGAGTGTCGGATTCGTCGGGGTTCAGGGCAGATTCGGTTTTTGCTGCCTGGGTCACCGACGGGATTCCCAGCGAAGAAAAAACCGGTTCAAACACATATAATCCGGTTTTGGACGGTGGCGGCAACGTCAGGGGGCGACCGCGAGACTCGGTATCGCGGGCGGACACGTCACGATTCCAACCGGCGGGGGGCATCCAGAGCGGTAAAGGGGTGAGCAAGACGGGAATACGATTGAGGCGGATACCTTTCGCGAGGCGAGTGATAAATCGCAGCGCGGCGATCAGTCCGATCGTGGCTGCCCACCAAACCGACCAAACCGGTCGGCCTCGCTCGGCGGCTGACATCGATTTGGCGAATTTTGCCGCCGCGCTGCGCCGACGGATTGGAATCACGCGGTCGGCAGCAGGCCGCCGGGATGCTCGCTCCGTTCGCTGGTTTCAAAACTCAATGCGTAGCTCGACAAGGAGGCCGGAGTTCGGATGGTCGCGTTCAGAGCCCGGGCGGCGTAATCTTCGCGAAATCCGCAGGTTGCACTGACGGCCAAAGTCGGCGATACCATAGACGTCACCGCGAGCACGGCGGCGGACGTAACTCAAGGTGCGACCGGTCCACGCCGGCGACCCATACCCAGTTGACAGTCCATCGCTAACCAAGCGAGCGTTAATGCCAAAACCGGCGACACGAGTGTCAACAACCGACGGCGCCAGTTCGGTCGCCAGAGTCGTTTGGGCCGATTCGATCCGCGAGCGAACGAATGCCTCTTCGATTGCCCGCGTTCGTGGGGCGGGGACGGATCCAACCAGGCGATGCAGGTTTGCGACGCGGGCGTTGGAAGCTGCGTTGGAGTTGGGGTGTGGCGGGCAAAACAGGTCTGACTCGCCCATCGCCTGGGTGGCCTGGTGGGATCCCAGGACACGTATGCCTGACGGGCGCGAAGCGCTGCCCCGCGTCGATACGACAGAATCCCGAGATCGTGGTGAAAAGTCGCAGATGGGGCGTCTCTCTAGGCTCTACCAGCTTGGTGCCTCACGAGTCACGCGACGCGCTTTTATCGCCGAAGGCATGTGGATTTCTTCTCGGAATCGACTACAGGAGAATAAAATCATCCCACTTTCATTGGATTTTCAACATGCGGCGTTCCTTCGCGGACAGGATACAGAATCTCGATCGTGTTCAGGAAAACCGCACCACGAGCTCATCCCCGCTTCCGAGAGCAGTCCTCGTTGGCGAAATACGATGAAGGCGAATCTGGGCGTTACGACACTGTTATGACGATACAATTAGAGTGCGAAGGTTACTTTCCCTCCCGGGGTTAATGCACAAGATACCCCTTTCACTTGATGAGTAAATCCGCATCGGTTTTCCATGGTTGAAAATTAATCGGCGTGGAATGTGCCGCAAAGGCGAGCCCGAATTCTATTCTTCGCCTACCCTTCCGCTACGCCAACAAAACTCTTATGAGATACGCTTTTCCGCTCGCAGGAAATCGCTGCTCGGTCACATTCCCCGGAACCGCGTAAACGCCCCGGGACGAAATCACACATAGCGATCGGATGATCTCGACCCACCCACCGGAATTGGATCGTCCACCCAGTCGGCCGCGCTTTTGAAAACGAAGCGAAATACATTTTCCGCTGGAGCTGTTTCCCGTTCTTGTGCATTACTGATCGTTATCCAAGGGCACGCAGACGGTCTGAAAGGAATTGCCGGGGCGGGGCCCTATGTATCGCGTTCAAGCGGAAAATTCTGCTCCGGGAGTATCTCGGCTCTCGACGGAAGCGATATTCGAAATGTGTTGGCGCCGCCAAGGGCGAAGGGGAGCGTCGGCGTGAGAGCCAGACCGTGGTCGTCTGGCGAGACTCGGATGCTCTACCGTCGGCGAACTGGCTCAAACGCATCCGAACCCTCGGCGGATAATCGTCGCGAGAACACTCTCGCCAAAGCCGGATCGGTCGGAGCACAGGGCGGACGTCCGACCATGAAATCCCACCAGCCCCCCGGGAGTTCCAGCCAGGCATCCCGTTTGTGTAGTTTGTGAGAGTCCCTATCGGCAGTGTCTCGCTCGAAGACCCGCGCCCGGGGACGCATCGACGGAACGGTCCCCATTCGATGTTTTCAAGAACGCGACGGTGACGAGCGGAAATCTCGTGCATACGCCAGCGTGAAGACGTAACCCCCAGCGGTGAACTGCTGTCTCCCGCAGAGTGCGATTCGTGGCCCTGGCACCCCGTTCATTTGTCACCGACGCGATCGTGTGATGACGGCTCGGCCCGATCGTGCCTGTTTTTTCCTCGCGTTCCGCGACAGCGACCCGCAAACACACCGATCGGTCGCGGGTCGCGGGGATTGCGGCTGAGCACAAACGGTTCGAGGAACGCACCCTTCCCCGGTTTTTACTACGAAAAAGACGACGGAACGTGGAGCGATGCGGGCTGGCGGCGCCAAGACAAACCCCGGCACTGCCGGTGTGCTCTACCTGTCCGCGAAGCCACTCGGTCGACTCTGACCGCTGTTTTGAGCGGGTTTTCGAGACAGATATGCGACAGCGATGCTCGGCCAAAACCCTTGCCCGCCAATCGCGGCGAAGATTTCTGGCCACCGGTTTTACTCCGAAAGAGCGGGATCCAGGTCGGTTGCCCTTCTTGTTCCAGTACTACCAGACGACGAGAACCCACCAAACCCGCTAGATCCCGCAGCCTGCATTGCGCCCCAACAAAACAGCGCGGAGGAGCGCGCGTAAAAACCTATCCACTGCCCCGGGATGCCCGTATCAGCCGCCGGTTCAGATCCGCGCTGAGAAAACGACGAATAACAGAAAGGAACACCGTACTCGGACGGGCCGAAGTGCCCGCCTACGTAGCTTGGGGCCATTGCCCGAGCGACAAGTGCGGATCATCCTTCGTCTTCGCAAGAGAACTAAAGTGCTCCCTCATCTAGGGACACTGGACAATGTTCCTCCACGTATACATTAGGACAATTGGAAGACAAGTTCCTCCAATCTTCCTGCTCACCGTCGTTGATGTTTCATCGTGTTTGATGCGTTGCCTTGTGGTGCCACCGGTGCCGTCGGCCGAAATCGTTTAGACCAGCTCCATGCGCGTTAACTTCCGATGCGAACGGTGCCGATTGCTCGCCTCGTCGCGAAGTTTAGCCGCGAAAATTCCGGTTCGTGACACGGAAATTGAGGTCGAACTCCTCGAACCGACGCGTTCGAAGGGCTGAACTGCGTCATCGCCAGCACGCCGGACGAGGGTCTCCGACCGAGATTCGCGCCTTTGGGCCGTTTGACCGCCGGCCGCGATCGTCGTCCATGAGAAACCGGAGTAAATATGGCGACGTGGAGACCCCGAGCAGATCCCCCGTGGCGGTCATCTTCCGCCCGAGGTCAATCCGCGGGCGATCGAAAACGCCACCGAGGGATTCTCTGGCCCAGCTCCCGGAATCCTGCAAAGCACCACGCAAAATGTCGTGGCGATTGGCACCGATCCACGCCGCCGTTGGCATCCGGCGAGTCGTCGTCAGTACTATCAGGCGACCAGTGCGCGGGTCTCGCGGGCAACGCGGAATTGCACGCCCGCGCACAGCGCCCTGCAGCGGTGAGTCCCACAACGCCTTCGTCGACGCCGTTCGAGCACTCCGGATCCGGGTTTATCAACCTGATCCCGCAAAATCGGGCCGCACCCAGCCAATTTCGTGGGTAGCACCAGCGAGGAAATGAAACATCGTCTTTCGAACTCGCAAATCCTCGCGGCGCAAATTACGCCAAATCGAAATGACCGCGGCGAGCGACCGTTTGTCCGGTTGGTGGGCAGCAGCGATCGGACTGATCGCGCGCGCTGGCGATTTTATCACTCGCCTCGCCGAAAAATTCCGCTACAATCGTTCTCCGTCGTTGCTCACCCCTTTACCGCTCTGGATGCCCCCGGGGTGACGATTCCCATCGCGTCTGGCCCCACCGCTGTCCGGTTTTTACCGGTCCGCGTCCGGGACACAGCGGAATCGATACTCCTTAGGGTTGGACGTCGATGACGATCAAGAAGAACCCGCCTCGGGTCCGAACGGGCACGAGTGATTGAGCGCCAGACGCTGCCGAACGGTGTATATCGTGCATCTGCACGATCTCAACGCACAATTCACGTTTACCAATGCCGCGGAGATTGCGGACGGCTAGCGAGCGACGTTTCTCGTTGTCCGCGTCCGCGCCACGACCTCAGTTTCCGATTCGGGCATGCGTTTCTGAGGCGTGCGTGAGCTGATTATCGTCTCGCACAAGGGCGCCGCCCCCGAGCCCAAAGTGCGCGAAAATGGCCGAGTTGCCGCCCGCCACCAGCCTCCGAAATTCTAAACCCGAACTCGTCCATATTGAACCGCGAGAAACAGTGTCGTCACCGTCGTCGCACCGCACCTCGCCAACGAAGTCCTCGTGCGCTGCACGTGGCGCCGCTTGAAGGGCTCAGCGTTTTGAGGTGAAAGGTTACGGTCGCCAAAATACCCTCGGACCAAACCAAGACACCGAAGTACTCGGAGGCTTCGGTCCGCGAAGTCGAATCTAGCCTCTGACCGGTGTATCGTCGTCGTACTGCGTTCCCGGCTCGACGACGGTGCGTCGACCAAAATCGTCGTCCGTCCCACACGGCACCGTCGGGCGCATTCGGGCAAGATGGTGGCAAGATACATGACTCCTCGACCCGCGGAGGCCGTCTCTGAAAATTGTCGTTCGGCGCTCTCCGAGCCTTTCTCACTCAGTCCAAACCATCGCGCGCGGCCTTCGGCGGTGAAGACTCGATTGCTTGCCGCGGATGCGAGGAGCGCACCCCGAGAGAGATGACCCCGATCCACGAGCACGAATCCGACCCACGGAGTTTCCCCTCAATCCGATAATTCTCTATAGGCATGAGCCGGTGGGAAGTCGGAGATCCGTGCGGAGCCATGAATCGAACAGTCCCTGTTCCACCCAACCACCTCGTGGCCTCCGTCTTCCAAAGCCCTCTGGGCTTTTGCAAACGACGGCCTCTGTCGCGTGACTGGGGAGGTGATCGCCATTTCTCGGTTGTCATCCGAGTTCCCTGACGCCACGAAACCTTCAATTCGCTTCAAAGTGATCGAGATCGGGTCCTCGCTATCCCCATCGATCAACGCGCAAGACGTGACCGCGCCCTGACAACCCTGAGCCGTGGTACGCGAACCGCGGACCGGCCTCGAACCCACTCCTATCTGCCGGGATCGTACCCCGTCGTTGGTGCCGAACGTTCTGTGTTACGGTTCCCTTTAGCGAATTTTGTTACCGGGACCCCCCCCCGGTCTCGGTTCAGCCAGTTCGGTCGGGAACGGACGCCCCCGACGCGGAGCGAATAAAGCTTTACAACACGCAGCACGATGATCGATCCACTATTGGCGGCCACACCGCGCCGGCGCACACGGCCGACCGCCACACTGTTGCTAATGTGACAAACGGTAGGTGCCGTGTCAGATGTCCAGCAACGCACCTGAGCGCCTGGAACAACAGCATTTGTTTGGCTTCGGCGGGCTCGAGAATCAGTCCGTTGGTGTCGGCGATCATCGGTGCCAAACGGGGCCTCGGGGCCCCCCCAACGAGGCGGCGAGCGGACGCATTTTTTCCGGATGCGATCGAGGCGAGCTTCCTCATCGAACGCATCCGAGTTGTCGCAACAAAAAACCGTCTTCTCTCGGCGGACCGTGGCGATGTCGTTCGTCACGCAGCCTTCGATCAATCACCATCCGGATCGCGTGCGTCGTCGACGTTGTCGCGCGTGCCCAGGTTAAAACGGATACATCCTACCACCGATGTGAGGATTCGTCCGCTTACCGTAATTCGATTCGCCTCTTGACCCAGCCTGCACCGCGTTGAATCGATCGCGTCCTCGATCAGCTGGGCGCCACGGCTATTCCCACGAGAGCCTTGCCGCAAACCGCCGAAATCGCGTGATTTTCAGATTGTCGCCACCTTGATTCCACGTGCCGGGACCACGGCCCGTCGATTTCCTGCAACAATCGTCGTCGGGGAGCCGTTAATCCCCAGGCGACACCTGGGGTCGCTGATGAAGCTCTTAATGCACGGCGGGCGTGCAGCATCCCGAGGGATTCGATTCGGACCGAACCGATGTGCCCATTGATAAAACCTCGTCCCCGGAGACCTGACCGTAGTTCTGCCGCCTTGGCGCCAGCACTGGTAACGGGATGACGCCAAATCGAAACGAGATCCCATCGGGGTGCAACAGCATCCGAACGAGTTTCCCTTCTATGCCCTGTCGCCACACTTGCAAACCTATGACACATGGGTGATTACCGGCACGAGAGACTCCTTCGAATGAAAAATAAATCGAGTCAAAGACCCGTGTGGATGGTGTGGTGTTGGATTTTTCAGGCCGACACAAAGAAGTCAGGACTACGCTGGCTTCGCATCTCTTTGCGCGATTGACCTGCATTCTGCAACACGACAGCAGCCGAAGGCAGGTTGATTTTTTCGAAGTCTGTAGACGGGCATGCGAAGGGACACTCCCTACGCTACCGAGCTCACGTTTCATCGCCCGGCATGAACTTGCCACTGCAATCCGATGCCACCGGGTCCCACGACATCCGGATGGCCCGCCTTCCTGATTCGTCGACGCCGATTGGTGACCCCGGCGCAGCACCGAGTTCATGTTACGATGGTCCTGAGCGGCGAACCCAGAAATCCATGCACGGCATTTCAGCTAGACAAGCCGCGAAAACCTTTCGCCGGCTTGGGAAAGTTGTTTCCCGCGGTCGACCCCGGCATGAATACAACTGCTGCCGCCGTGGAGCCATTCCAGATCACGTCCGGCGTGCCTCGCAATCGCTCAACACGTAACCGCCACGACTGCAGACCCGACGCGTTGCGTTACTTCGTGCGACCATCGTCGGCATGTTTTGGCGTGACAAAACCATCGCCGCCGGATGGCGATTCGTCGAGCATCGCGTTCCGTAACAGCTCGCGAACTTCGTTGGCATCAAACCAGGACGTACGTTGAAACCTGGAATCGCGCGGGCACGCTGAGAGATGTTCGAACCGGTTGGGGGTCGGTCCGTCTTCCCCGACGCCGATCGAAATCGTGCGTCAGAATGTTACAACGTTCGGCAGAAGGTGCCATGATGCTGCTCAATCGCCATCCCGCCCCGCATGTAATCGGGAAACAACAAAAAACGTCCGGTAACCTCGCAAACCCGACAAGCAAAAACCATGTACGATCCCCGCCATCGCTGTTCGCGCCAATCACCGAAGTTTGGGCACGGCCTGTGACGTCCCCGATAATCGGCCACTCCGCAAAAAAACGATCTGCATGCCCTCCAAACTTCAGGAATAAGGTATTCTTTTACTCGAACGCACCGGAAACCGCCAAGCATGAAGGATCCGTACGGTTCTCGAGCGCCTCCGCGTTGACCTTAGCCGGAGCTATCCCGTCGCGTCGCCTTGTCTCGCTCGCTTTCGAAAACCGGGATGTCTTTGTCCCAGCGGTTCCCGGGCAGTTTTGCCAATCAGAAGACGCACTGCAACTACCTGCGGCTTTCATCCGGTTCAGCGGAGATATTGTATTTTTCCAGACCTCATCCCAGGCCGCGAGCTCCTTGGCCGCGGGCACGATGCCGTCGGGTAAGTCTTTTGACGCCGTCGGGCGATGATAAAATTTTTCTTTTTCGTGGGCAACGAGAGATTTCTTCGCCCAATTTCAATTTCGATGCCCAACCTTCTCAACGGCGCCCCGTTGAGGGCCCTCCCCCGCCCGCCCGACCCGATGCCCGCCGCCCCCCCCACCCCCACCCCCTGAGTGTTCATGTTTGTTCGGAGCACCGAGCGATTGATGCTCTTGACGCTTGATGATTTCGGTCCCGTTTGCCGCTGTCAGGCTTGGAAGCAGCGATCGCTTTGTGCCGAGTGCCTCAATTGTCGTTAGGCGTTCGTCGACTTTGCCCGCACGTTCCAAGCCCGGAGGCCCATCGAACTGTCTTGCCCCCCGTCGTCACTGAACGCGAGTGCGTATCGCCCTTTTCTATCGTGATGGCGTTGTCGATCGTACATCCAACACAGGTGCGAGTTGTGGTGACCGGCGAGCAGAAGCCGACTTCGCACGCGCGACCCCTTCCATCATATCACGTCCGCTGCAGATGGCGAGGACGTTGTAAATTGAACAACGTCAGGTCACTGTGTTGTAATCGCGGCACCAACCATTTATTTCTCTCCTATCGCACCATTGCCACGCTTTACTGAGGCCGGCCCCGAGCGCCCGTCGTGGTTTCGATTCCCGCGGCTTCGGAGCGTACTCTGGGTGCCCGGGCACAAAAACCTTACCCGCACATCTGTTCGGATCATTTCCTTCTGAAATCTCGAGCGTGATCGACATCGCCGCCGCGGTCGGTTTGCCATGGAGATTCAGGATTGGCCTAGCGTGGGTGTGTGGCCGATCAAGTGCAGGTGCATTACCGTAAGAAGCAGCATCAGGCGTTGACCGCACGACAACCAACGACCGATCGCGTCCCGGCCAATGGGGCCGGCGGACGTACATCCATGTTTTGGAAACAAACTCGTACGCAGATCGAGCGAGCGCCATCCGGTCTGGCCGGCGGAGGGACGCTGTTGGCTGTCTGCCACCGCATCCTCCATGCTGAGTGTGCGATCGTTGTTTAATCGCCTCCGAGTCGGGTAGATCAGTCGAGGTGGTGCTGTCTATTAGCACCGTGCCGAAAGGTCAGGGGATGCGGTTATCGGAAATCCCCCGTATGTCAAGCATAATCTTATCGCCTTGGAACATTAACAGGAAATGTCGAAAAAGATGCAGTGCTGAATAGCCTGACCGTGGCCGAGGCCTTAAGTGACCTGACGTTACCTAACTTGACCGCAAAGGACCTGGTACCGACCCCGACGAAGAGAAGAAAGAGGGCTCACCCGTCGGTATCGAGCATCCGTTGGACGTAATCGGGCCGCGCGACGGGCGTATCATTCCCATCTTCCACGCAACGAGCTCACCGATTTCCGCTGAGTCGCTGCACCGTTTCGCGTTCCGATCCCGCCAGCGGTTGAGCGTCGCCGCGATGGCGATTGAAAATCCCCCTCCTCGTCCGCGAGATCGGCGAATTCATCAATTCGTCCGCCGTCTGTTTTTGATCGCTTCGTCTTGGAAAAATCAACAACACATCGGCCGACCGCACAAACCGCAGCACTCTGGGCTGGAGTCGGATAGCCCGTTTCGTCAACGCTCCGGTTGCCTCGGCAATTTGCGTCCTCGGACGAAAACCGCCCGCATGAGACAGCACGCCGATTGCCAGACCACGGCGTCCCCCAAAACGCACGCCGGATCGCCGCTGTCCGAGAGGATCTTTCATCGCCTCGATGGTATCAGCATCGCGAGCCTCCCAGCGTTTCCCCCGCTTGCCCCAAGCCGCAGCGACAACGACTCGGCGTTCAACTCGTTCCGACCAATCCGAACGTCGCGGCGCCGGGACGCGAACCTCATCGATTCCGGAGGTGTGTCGGCCATACTGCGTCGCGCGTAGCAACCGAGTTTTGCGGCCCGTAGTTTCGCTCGTTTAACCAAGGAAATGTGCAGGGCGATGCGGCGCATCCGAAGTGGGAGGCATAGAGTTGGTCTTTGAGCAACGGACGAAAGACGCCGCAAACAGGAGACTCAAAACACGGGCGTTGGGGGGAGCAATCGAATGCGAGCGGTATCACTCGGGGGGAGCCTCAATGGAGGTAGGGGGCAGCCGAAGCGCGAGAGGCGGCCTGCTACGTAACGTTCAGCGCAAAACATCCTCCGGTCGGACTTCTAACGGATTCGCGCAGCCCCGGAATAATATTTTGGATAGGAAACATTGACAGTCCCCCAATTTTCATCTCCCCCAATTTTCCTATCCGCTTAATTTTTGCCTATTCCCCAAATTTTCCTATCAAGCGATCCGAGCTCAATAGGGAACTTTGATTTCGTAGCGTGCCACCTCTGTGTTGCCCCTGAGGGTTTCGGGCCATTTTAGAGCGATAGTCCCGACGGGCGAGGGCGTGGACGTTTCTACTCGTTTTCGTTCGTCTCCGAAGCATTCTCCACCGCGCGGGGACGCATTTCCGCCCCAGTTCCCGACGCCCATGCCAACCCTCTCCCCCAACTCTCGTTTGCATGGGGACGCGGTTTTTCGAAGCTCGAGGATCCGAAGCGATTGCTCGGGTCGCGCCCGCTTGGCATCCAGCGGCCTCGACGTTCCTTAAGGAGTTGGTGGGAGAAGGATCCGACAAAACCTTCCATTCCGCGCTCGCCCGGTGATCCCCCACACGCATGGAGCGATCGCCGGCCTGCTGCACCGATCGTTTCCCTCGGGTCGATCCAATTTTCGAGACGAAATTACAAGGCCCTCGGCTGGAAAATCGATCTTCTGGCGGCTAGAAAACTGATCCGTTCCAAACGCTCAGTTCTTCAGGTCGGTCGGATTGTTCAGACCCACCGGCGTGGCCACGCGAAAGCAACAACACGAAATCGCTCGTCGAAGGGACTCCGCCTCGCGTCGTTACCGATGTTTGGAAGTTTGCCGCACCACGTTGGTGGATCGAAAAACCCCGCTCAACGAAAAACTCGTTCGATCATGCGGGGCTATTACCTCATCCGCAGCGTGGAGCGGAGGCGTTCGAGATTCATCAAGCGTGTCGGCAGTTGATCGCGTGAAGGTCGTCTGTTGACATCTTACCGATCAACCAAATCAGGTGAGGCGAACGTAATC
>Ga0163217_1096338_pt1 | contig 11681 bp, 13 predicted proteins | sample SynspAceP_FD_185933 | JGI IMG/M metagenome (GOLD analysis project Ga0163217, IMG submission 185933) | Saline lake microbial communities from Ace Lake in Antarctica - Synechococcus sp. Ace-P (PacBio error correction) | ecosystem: Environmental > Aquatic > Non-marine Saline and Alkaline > Saline ... | reverse complement strand
ACGCCTCACTTGACACCCCCTGGTTCTCGGGCCCACCGGCCGCGCTGGCCGCGCGCAGCGGGGTTATCGGCCAGGCGGCCGCCCTCTGACCTGCTCGAGCGGCTCGGGATCGCCGGCGAAAGCGCTCAACACTACCCCCAGTGAATCAGCGGTGGCATGCGCCAAGCGCTGCCGATCGCCCTCTGGCCTGGCCCTTGGAGACCACCCTCTTGGTGATCGGCCGATGCTAACCCCAACCACTCAGCCTGGGATGTGGCGGTGGCGGCCCAGGTTGGGCCCGAGCTCACGACCTCTGCGCCGGAAAGCGGCAAGCGCCTCTGCTGATAGCCACGACCTGGCGATGGCCGGCCACTGGTTGCGAGCAGATCGCGATGATCGATCAGGGGGCGCCTGGTCGAGCAGGGCCCCCTCGCAGCGGCCTGCTCCCGAAACCGCGGCGCCGCTGACACGTCCGGCTGGTGGGCCGCGGCACCGGCCGGGAGGCATGGCTCTTCCTGAAAACTCAGCACCAAGAATCCGCTGTGCTTGAGCTCGATGCGTCTTGCGCTGCTGGGCATCCCGCTGCCCTCACCGGCCCTGCAGCGTTCGCTGCCTCATAGGCCGTCCGATGGGGTCAGCCTGCGCCTGCACCAGAGGGCGAACCGTCGGCGGGTTGTGGGGGCATTTTCGCTGTTGGCAGGAGGCACCCTCGACGGGCGGGGCCGGCCTGGTGCCGTCGGTGGCGCGGCGGTGCGGTGCGTGTGCTATGCACGGCCAAGAAACCTGCGCGCCTTTGCGTTGGCGCGGAGGGCTCAGCGGCCCCGGCGCCAGATCCAGATGGTGTTCAGACCACTCGCCTTGCCTCAACCCCCGCATGGCCGTAGGTGCGAAGCGGTTGGCCTGATCGTGTTGGATCCATGGCCTGGCCCGGCCCGCAGCGCTAGGCCCGCGCCCGGCCCGCAGGGCTTGAGGCGGTTGGGCTGAGCCCCGCTGAATCCTTGTCGAGAACCGGCTGGCCCCGCCAGCCTCTCCGGCGGCCAGCAGTAGCGGGGTGGCGATCGCCCGCGCCCTGGTGCTGAAGCCGAAGGTGCTGCTCTGTAGACGAGAGCGTTTTTCAGCATGCTGGGATGCGAAGTGCAGCCGAGGCTTGCTGGCTCGTCTGGGGTCTGCGCGACCTGCAGGAGGGCTGGGCTGGGGATGATCTTCCATCACCACGGACCTTCTCTGGTGTGGCAGCGGCTTCTGAACCAGGGGTGCTCGTGCTCTGAAAACGGCCAGATCGTTGTGTAGAGGGGGTCGCGGGCGGAGCGGCTTGGCTGGAGGCATCCCCAGGCGGCGATCACCAAGCAGTTGGTGGCGTGGCGCAGGCCTGCTCGCTCCTGCCCCAGCTGTCCTGAGCCGCCATGGGGCCAAAGGCCTTTCCATCTGCTGCCGCATCTTCCTTGCTGGGTCAATGCTCGATCGCATCGCGCGTGGGGTGAGGGATCTATGGGAAATCTATGGGCCAGGAGATCGGCCCGCCGTCAACCTGGTGGTCTGCGTCCTGCAGCTTGTCCGGCATCGGGCTGCCCTCTCGGTGCTGGCCCTGCCCTTGTTTTATCGGGCTCGGCGGTGCCTTGACACCGGCCCTGGAGGCCTGCGGGCGAAAGGCTCGGGAACGTGGCAGGTTTTGTTGCTCCTATCCTGCCCGCGAGGGTTCCCCACAAAAGCTGCCGATGGGGTCTTGGGCGGGGCTGGCCGTTGTGTTGAAGTTGCTTGGCCAGGTGCGTTGGCCATTCGGCAGCGGCATCCGGGTTGGGCCGTGAGGCCCCCTCGGATTCAGATCGTGCCTCGGCTGCAAGGAATCGGCGCCCGATGCCCTTGTCAGGACCGCGGCTCTACCCGGCGCGTGGCGGTGGCCGATCGGCAGCGGCGCCGGCCTTTGCCGCCATTTTTCCATGCCCCCCTGGGGTGGCCTGGCTCTACATTCTCGGAGGGAGCTGCTTTACAAACGCGCCGACACTCGCATCCAATGCGGCCGCCCACCTTTGCCAACCTCGCCACTGTGGGCCTGGGACGCGGCTTGTTGGCCCGTGCCCCGGAAGCGGCCCCTTCTGGCTGAGGGAGACTGGGTCCGCGTGATCCCAAGTATCCGCAGGCCGTCTCGTATGAGTTCCGCCTCCTCGATCTGCCCTTCCTGTACCCGCGCCTGCGTATGGTGCTTGCGGATTAACCTGGCGCCGGGGTTTGCTCTTTAAAACTACTTTGCAGCCGCTCCTGCGAGTCTTTTCGATGCCGGCAGAGGTTTCTTCGGCTGTCGGCTGCCCTCCTGGGCAGTCACTGCTTTGGCTTCGAACTGCCCTGGGCCTGGCCTGGATCGGCTTCGTGTGGCTGTCGGCTGCTGCCTGCCTCCCTTCGACAAACGTTCGGACAAACTCGGCTTTGGGATGCCCTGCTTGGGCCTGACCACCCCGTTTCAAGTTGTGCTGGTGCTGCTGTGGCTGCAGGGCGTCTTGCGCGGCACCGCAGCGGCTGGCCGTCGCTGCCCGAAGCGCCCGGCGCTATATTCCTCGCCCCGGCCCTGCGTGGTGGGCCCTGACTAGAAAACCCTGGCTGCAGCAGCTTCTGCTTTGTCGTGCTGTTCCGATTACGCCCCCACCACGCTGACAGGTTGGTCCGCCCCGGGTGGTGCCGCCTTTTCCTCGGCCGCCTGACCCGGTACATCCGCTCACGGCGATCCTGCTGAGCTTTGAATCTGAGCAAGGGACTACTCCCTGCTGCTGCCCCAATCGGTTTTCGGCGGTGCTCACGCCATCGCCGTGGGCTCGATCTGTTCGGAGCGCGAGCACCGATCTTCGAACCCTGCTGCGCGAGAAAGGGAGCACAACATCGTTGCTGTTGTGATTTTGATCAGCCCCGGCGGCAAGCTCGCCAGTGCCAGCTATTTCTCGAGATCGGGCTGGCAGGGGGCTCGAACCACCAGCCGCTTTCGCCGCTGATATCGGCCAATAGTAGGTCGAGCCTCACCCGCTGCAGCGCATGCAGTGCGTTGGCAGGTGAGGGAGATCGGCAGCTTGCGGGCAGCGCGCCGTAGGTGCATCGCCAGGATCGGGTGACCCAGATTGGGCGCAGGTGCACCCGGATCTGGTGGTGCGGCCGGTGGTCGATAGCTTGAAGCGCATCCCTCATCCGCCACCTTTGGAGTGAGTCGACCCTGCCGTTCCACCAGCTGCCAGTGGTGTGCGGGTCACCTGGCGCAGCTCTATAAACATACGAGTCTTCTTCTCTTATCCACCCGCATATTTTTTTGCCCAGCGGAATGCGGCCCCGCCTCGGCCCGCTAGTCGCCCAGATAATTGCTTCGTTGCGCCCTGCATCGTGTCCCCCGCTTTCTCCCCCCTGGGTAGCCCCCACTGGCCATACGGAGTAGTTCCCGAGATGCGACCTCGCAATCTGCACTGCAGTTCACATGCTCACTGGCTTTTGCGCTTACCACGGATGCAGCCGGTGGTTCCTGCCTAGCCGTATTCCACGACCCCGGGCCGCCCCGTGCCCGCCCGAATCCCCGGCAGTGCGGGGCAGTGGTGCAGGCCAGTCCCCGTCCAGTGCCCCGCGTTGGCCCGGGGCTGGGCACGGTCAGCCCGGCCGGCTTTGAGCACTGATCAGGGTTCCAGGCACATCCAGGGCATCGCCCCGGCTCGCGAATGTAGGGAGTGCTCCGGTGGTGCGGCAATCCACAAGACTGCACCGCTTGCGCCGGACTGCAGCGCAGGTGCGTTTGTGCCTCCTCCCCGTCGCCTTCGGATACACGGGTTGACTTTCCCGCCACCAGGCCGGCTTCACTGAAATGCGGGGGCGGCTCTGCTTTCCGGCGCTGGCGGCCACCAGGGCCCAGCCGGGCTCGCACGCCGCATCCGGCAACGGGCTTGGGGGTACCACCAGGCTTGGACCCACGCTTCGCCCTCGCCATTGCAGGTTTCAGCGCTGCCAGAGCGGTCATGGCTGCTGTGGCTGGGGCCAGCCGCTGGCTGGCAGTCCAGGGGCGATGCGCCGAGCAGGAGCGGCGGAGTCGTTTCGAGCAGGCGCGTCCCATGCGGGCCCCCCGTACCGTCCCCGGTGTTGTCCGTGCCGCCGCTTTCGCCTGCAGCCAGGCCCAGCGCTTTGCTCGACTGACTTCCGCCGCTTCCCTGCCTCGGCGCCATCGCCCTGGGGGAACTGCCGCCACCCGCCCCAGCCACACAGCATTGACCGGCTCTGGCCGCAGCGCTTGGAAACCTTTGCAATGGCGAGGCGAGCTGGTCAGGGCCTGGTGTACCCAAGCCGTTTGCCGATGCGCTCGACCGCTGCTGGGTGGCCCAGCGGCCGGAGCAGAGCCGCGCCCGCATCCAGAAAATTTCATATAAGCCGGCCTGGTGCGGGTGGTCAACGGGACGAGGGGGACGGGCCAAGACGCCCTTGCGCCCCGGCCGATGCTGGTGCAGCTTGTGGAGGCCCCCACCGGAGGCCACTCCCCTACCTGCTGCCGGAGGGCGATGCCGCTGGAATGTGCTCTACGAAGACGCCCACCTGATCGTGCTCAACAAGCCGGCCGGGCTGACCGTGCACCCAGCCCCGGGCAACCGCGACTGGCCACTTGCCGTGAACGGACTTGCTGCACCACTGCCCCGACCTGCCGGGGATCGGCGGTGAGCGGGCGGCGGTGGATTGTGCACCGGCTCGACAAGGGGACACCACCGGCTTGCATCGTTGGTAGCCAAAAGCCAGGATAGCCCTGGTGAAACTGCAGGGTGCAGATTCCCAGAGCGGATCGCTTCCCTCAGGGGACTACCTGCCGTAATCCATGGGGTACCCAGGGAGAGAGAGCCGGACGATCGAGGCACCGATCGGCCGCCCACCCGCTGGATCGCAAAAAATATGCGGTTTGGTAGAGCTCGAGAAGGGCCGCCAGGGCCCGCACACGTGGCAGCTGGTGGAACGGCTGGCGGAACTACTCGCTAATGCGCTTCAAGCTCGACACCGCCGCACCACCAGATCCGCGGGTGCACTGCGCCCATCTGCGGTCACCCGATCCTGGGCGATCCACCTACGGCGCGTGCCGCTAAGCTGCCGATCTCCCTCACTGGCCAAGCCCTGCATGCGCTGCGCCTTGGGGCGTCGACCATCCGATCAGCGGCTGGAGCGGCTTGCGTTGTCGAGGCCTCCCCTGCCGCCGAATCTTCGAAAAGCATGCTGGCCGGAGCTGCGCCGGGGGCTGCATCAATCAGCCCACGATGTGTGCTCCGCTTCTCGGCGCAGCAGGTCGAAGATCGTCTCGCGCTCGAACAGAGTCGGCCACGGCGAAGGCGGTGAGCAGCCGCGTAACCGGATTTGGCAGCAGCAGGAGTAGTCCCTTGCTCAGTTTCAAAGCTCAGCAGGATCGCCGTGAGCGTGTACGCGGTTCAGGGCGGCGAGGAAGGGCGGCACCACCGGCGACACCAGGCGTGGTGGGGGCGTAATCGAACAGCACCAAGCAGAGCTGCTGCACCAGGGTTCCTTAGGCAGGCGCCCACCACCAGGTGGCGAGGATTTGCCGCCGGGCGCTTTCGGCAGCGACGGCCGCTGCGGTGCCCACGGCCTGCAACCCAGCAGCACCAGCAAACGACTTGAACGGGTGGTCAGCCCAGCGGGCATCAAACGAGTTGTCGACGTTGTCGAAGGAGGGCAGGCAAGCAGCGACCAGCCCAGCCCGATCAAGCAGGTCCCAGCAGCGCCAGCAAACTGCCAGGAGGGCCAGCCGCAGCGAAGATACCTCTGGCGCATCGAAAGGATCCAACGTGATAAAGCATCGCCGGGAATCCGGCCAGCACACCAAGGGCCGCAGGAAGGGCAGATCGAGGCAGGCGGGAACCTTTCATCGAGACGGCTGGGGATACTGGATCACCGGGACCCAGCTCCTCAGCCAGAGGGCCGCCTTTCCGGGCCACGGCAGCAGCCAGCGTCCAGGCCACAGTGGCGAGGTGCGCAACGGTGGCGCGCATTGATGCGGATGTCGGGGGGGGGCCCGGGGGGCGGGTTTTGGGAGCAGTGCTTCCTCGAGGATGTAGGCCAGGGCCACCCAGGGGGGCATGGGAAAATTGGCTGGCAAGGCCGGCCGCCGCTTGCCGGAATCGCCCACCGCCCACGGCCGGGTGGAGCCGCGGGTCTGCAGGGCATCGGCCGATTCCTTTGGCCAGCGAGGCACGATCTTGAATCGAGGGGCCCTCAGGCCCCACCGCGGTTGCCGCTGGCCGATGGCCAAGCCACTGGCCCAGCAACTTCACCACGGCACCCGCCAGCCCATCGGCAAGCGGGGAAACCCCCGAGAAGGAGCAACACCTGCACGATTCCCGAAGCCTTTTCGCCGCAGGGCTCCCAGCCAGGCCGCTGATCAAGGCACCCCAAAAACCGGCCGAGCCCTCCCCCCAGCAAGCCCACCAAGCGGCAGGGCCAGCCAGCGATGCAGCGCGGCGGCCCAGCTTGCAGGCGCAGCACCGTGACGGCGCGCGTATTCCTCGGGCTGGCCATGGATCCAGGATCCCTTTACCCCCACGCGATGCCGATCGCATGACCAGCAGGAAGATGCGCAGCAGATGTGAAGTGCTTTTGCCATGGGCGCTCAGGCCAGCTGGGGCAGGCGCGGGCAGGCCGCCACCATAACTGCTGGTGATCCGCCGCCTGGGGATGCTCCAGCAAGCCGCCGCCCGACCCCCTTCCTCAACGATCTGGCGCGTTTTCGAGACGAGCAACCCGGCTGGCAGAAGCCGGCTGGCCACTCGAGGAGGTCGTGTGGTGATGAAGATTTCAATTCCCCAGCCCCAGCCGCTCCTGCAGGTCGCGCAGCAAGGCTCCAGCACCTCGGCCTGCCACTTCGGGCATCCAGCATTGCTGACGCTCCTCGTCACAGAGCAGCACCTTCGGCTTCAGCACCAGGCGGCGGGGCGATCGCCACCGCTGCTGATTGGCCGCGGAGAGCTACGGGGCAGCCGGGCCGGGGTTCTCGAAGGATTTTCAAGCGGGGCTCAGCCCCCACCGCCTCAAGCCCCTGGCGGGCCAGGGCGCGGGCCTCGCTGCGGCCGGCCAGGCCATGATCAACAAACGGATCAAGCCACGCTTCGCCCACCGGCCATTGGCGGGGTTGAGGCAGGCGGAGTGGGTCTGGAACACCATCTGGGATTCTGGCGCCGGGCCCGCCTTGAGCTCCCGGCACGGGCAGGGCGCGCAGGTTCTTGCCGTGCAGCCGCACGCACCGCCGGCGCACGGCACCAGGCCCGGCCCGGCCCGGTCAGAGGGTTGCTCTTGCCACAGCGGAAGCCCCCACAACCCCGGACGGTTTCGCCCTCGTGGCAGGCGGCAGGGCTGACCCCCATCGACCGGCCTTGAAGCCAGCGACGCTGCCAGGGCGGTGAGAGGCAGCGGCTGCCAGCAGCGCAGACCATCTCGAGCTCACAGCAACAGCGGCTTGGTGCTCGTTTCAGGTGAGCCATGTCCCTCCGCAGGCCGAGGCCGCGGCCCACCAGCCGGCGTGTCAGCGGCGCCGCGGGTTCGGTGAGCAGGCCGCTGCGGGGGGCCTGCTCGACCAGGCGCCCCTGATCGGAGCACGGCGATCTGCTCGCACCAGTGGCCGGCCATCGCCAGGTCCGTCTGGGCTGATCAGCAGGCAGGGCGCTGCCGCTTTCGCGGCAGAGGCTCGGGAGCTCGGCATCACTGGCGCCACCGCCACATCCAGGGGGCTGGTTGGTGGGGTTACACTATCGCTCGCGGCTCTGCGTGATTATCACTCAATAGTGTTGAAGAGTGAGGTCTCTAACTCTCGTTACACGCGGACTCAGGCATGGCTGGCTGGGATTCTGCGGCTAGCAGGGCTTAGCGACATATTGTCTCGTGTAGTGATTACCATGTGGGATCAGTTGTGTACGCTGATATGCTAATGCTTTTCTTGTTACCCGCTAGGCATGCTATGATTGATTCGAACTACGCGCCGGCTCTGTCCTCTCCTGCCCTCTCTCTCTCGCTCTCTCAGCAGGTGCGTGAACGCGCGCTCGCTGAGCTCTCATGATATATAATCTTCTATGTCTCTTCGTGCTTTCTTCCTATGTTTATCTTGCTATGTGGGTTCTTCTCAATCAATAGTTGGTCCTGGGATCTCAGCTTCCACGATGAAGCGGGCTCTCCACGCAGCGCTCGTCTCTGACGCTGAGAATGGTGGTATACCCCCCCCGCAACGACAGTCCCCAGTAGAACAGTTGGACGATATGATTGTGATGAGGCGCCTATGGGTCATCCGGAGTCTCTTGTAGATGATTTAGACAACTCTCAACATGGTGCACGGAAAACCTAATAAAGAACCGGACAGGCGATTTTTGATTTCCTATGAAACCGGATTATTCCCACAGGGCCTCGACGCACGCCGACATCTATCATCGGCTCTCGATAGCATGCGGAGCCTGTGTTTGATGGCCGGGCTTCGGAAGTCTTTATCGTTTTATTTGTCATGATAGAGACAGCGCTTCGTGGTCATCCTAGAACGGACGTGGTGGCCTAGTCTGAGGTCCGCTCTGGGCTCATGCGGGCTCGAGTGCATAGACAGCGCACCATGTACTTTTCCAGATGGTCTCGCTGCGCGGCAAGCTTCTCGCCAAAGGCGCACAGCTTGTGTCCACTCTTTGTGCTCTCGTGTGCACGCGAAACCGAGGGAATCAGGGTGACCGACCGTTATCCTGCTCTTAGGCAAAGTAGTCGACAGGCATCCTAGATAGTGATTGTATTCAAGATATCCGCGCCGAAGGGGGCCAGATTTATTCGGAGAACAGAGCGTGGGAGGCCCCGCATAATAGGACATGCGTACTTTCGCATGAGAAGAGCATCTGAGACGCAGCCGCTTCTCGGCTGTGTGAGGTTAGTGTACCTGTCCACACTCAGAATTCGACGCGGATGACAGAATATCTTTCATTTGTTTACCCAGAAAACCGAGTTGAGCGCGCGTGATCGCTCGGCAAGAGAAGTCTCGATAGTTTTAATGTTTGAGATGCATTAGGCTTGTTTTTATGGCGCTTCTTTTCTATGCGGAATAACATTCGCTGGGTCGGGCCTCTGCACTGCAGCGATAGTAGAGTGACGGCACACTGAGCTAACACTCTACCATATGTGATCCCATCGTACGATACATCAGCTAGATGTCCGTTATTTACTTTGATACCTTTAATGCAGAGCTCGTGTTCAAAGAATGAGATTATCGCCTTTTCTGTGAATGTGACCTATGAAGCTCACGCTCGGGACTTCGCTCTCTGTGACGAGTACACTCGCGTTCACAACTAGATATGGGCATTAGGAGCCTTGACCTCCTGGTGCGACGGGTTTTTTTCCGCCTTCTTTTATTCTCTGAGGCTGAATCGGACCAGAGTCAGCGTGTTCAATTTAAGATGGCTCTTGCCCATCAGACTCAACAGCCATCGTGTCCATATCGCGTGAAGAGTTCTGTAGAGTTTATGCCACTGAGTAATCGCGCCGTGTCCCATAATGATGTTTTCGGAAACCACTCTCCGTCTCGCCGTACTGTGACGTGTAACTATCGTGGTGGGAGTGTCCTCCAGATCTGGATTGGTGTTAGGCATCGTGATCAGCAGATTTTAAACACCATTTCTCTGAGCATTACTGAATAATATACAGGGTGCATCGCGATGGTCCTCTTCGCAGACACAAAACTCGCTCGACGCAAAGTGCGCGATCACACACGCTCGCTGGGGTGCGAAGTGCATTTATACACTTGTCGTGCGTGCCTCCACTTCGCTATCGATGTGATATATGTCTCTGCGTTTACTCTCAATGCGTCTTCTCGAAGCGTGAAAGCACCGGAACCAGGTGCAGGGCCACTGGCGAGCTACATCGATCCATCGATCGACGGTCGCCCGGACCTGCTCCGCGACATCGCGGTGCGAGCCCCTGCTGTGATCGCCGCCTCGGCTTCCTCCATCGATGTGGTGAGGGACACCCGAGGTTTGTGTGTGTCTCTCTTAGGCAGCTGGAAGCCCACTTCTCGGTCCCGATGTGTGCGGGCCTTGGTCGATGAGGTCTATTTTATTGTTATGGCGTCACCAAACTTGGTGGTATTCACTTCACCCAACCACACCGAAGCCAGGCCGAAACCTGCGGCGGATTTGTTCCTGGCGCTATGGCCTAGCGGGACATCCTGCGTCTGTTGCTGGTGAGCTGGCCGACCCGGCTCCACAACTAATGTCGCACCCTCGGCGCGCTCAAGCCGGAGAAACAAACAGCGGATCGTCCGCGAAAAAACCCGGCGAGTCTATGCCCCGCTCGCCATACCGGCGGTGGGCATTTCTGACGCCTCAAGTGGGACTCGAAGACCTGGCTTCAAGGTTGCTTGTGAGCCGAGTTCGTACCGGGAGATTCATAGAGGAGGTGGCCAGCAAAGCGGCAGCGACCGGGAAGATCCGGCTGGCCGGTCACGGTCGGCTGGCTCAAGGATTTCGGCTGAAGCCGCGAGGAGTGCGCCACTTGCGAGGTGAGCGGGCGGCCCAAGCACCTCTATGGCATCTGGGAAGCAAGAATGCTGGCACCAGCCAGAAGGCCTTCCACGAGATCTTACGACGGGCCGCCCTGCGCATCCCTCACCCGAAGGACGTGGGAAGGCTGCTACCGGGCCCTGGCCGTGTGCACGACACCTTCGGCGATCCCGGCCTCGCTTCTAGGACTACATCGCCTGCCCAAGCTCGAACGGCTACCAGGTCGCTGCACTCCACCGCCGTGATCGGCCGCACGGCCGGTGGAAGTGCAGATCCGCACCACCGAAATGAACCAGGGTTGTGGCGGGAATACGGCATCGCGCCCACTGGAAATACAAGGAAGGAGGATCACCGGCCACCGGCGGCTGGCGACACCGGAACCGCTTCAACTGGCTTGCGTCAGCTGGTTGTATTGGAGCAGGACGGCAATGTAAAAGCAGGTGAAGACAGCAGCGAAAACTTTCTCGTGCCTCGATTCAAGGTAAGACCTTCTTCGATGGGAGGTCTATGTGTTCACGCCCGAGAAGGGCGATTGTTGTGGGGCTGCGCCACCGGTCTCCACGCCGTTGTTTTATTTCGCCTACCGGATTCCACTCGGAGGTGGGCAATCACTGCAGGCGTGCCGCAATCAACGACCCGCTCTGCCCCCTGGCACACCGGTTGCAGGCCAGAACGGTGATTTCGTGCAGCGTGATCACCACCAAGAACGCCACCCGAGCCTTCGGACTGGCTCAATTTCGTGGGGCACACCGACGGCGCGCAACCGCATTCGTCAGTGCGTACAAACGCAGCCACAGCACGAAAAACATTTCATCTGCGGGGCCGCGACTCTTGCTCGAGCGGGAAACTTTGGGCCGCAACGGCTTTGATGCCCTGCTTTCAAATGGCCGGAGGCGATCCGCCATAGGTGGCGACGCCGCTGCAATCTCGTGCTGGCCACCGATAGACCTGTCTCGACTTCACTCGGCTTCGGCGGCGTCACCCTGCATCAGGTTGCTCTCAACCGCCTGCGCGGAGAGATCCGGTCTTGGCCAGGCGAAAGGCCGCCCCCCGGGTTGCTCTCCACGGGATCTGGCCCGCTCGGTGCGGCAAGCAGGGCCGAACATTACTGGCCAGCCCCGACACCCAGCGGCAGCGGCGATCCTTGGCCTTGAAGGTCTCGATACCGGCTCCCTCGGCGGTTGC
>Ga0163217_1079518_pt1 | contig 11681 bp, 16 predicted proteins | sample SynspAceP_FD_185933 | JGI IMG/M metagenome (GOLD analysis project Ga0163217, IMG submission 185933) | Saline lake microbial communities from Ace Lake in Antarctica - Synechococcus sp. Ace-P (PacBio error correction) | ecosystem: Environmental > Aquatic > Non-marine Saline and Alkaline > Saline ... | reverse complement strand
ATATAAGTACCTACGCACGATCAAAACGCCACGATCCGGAGAGCTTGCGCGCAAAAAAAGTTCAACCACCCGGTGGCTCAGCGTGCCCAAATAGTGCTGGCCGAAACATGACGCGGGGGCGAGGGCGTTTTTTCAATGGGATATGCCTGGCTCAGATCGCTCGCCGGCTTGTTCAAGCCACCCACTGGCCACGCCGCCCTGCAGCGGCCAGATCCGGTGGTGCGCGTTGACCGAGATGCCGCTTTCGAACATTGCCATGTAAATGGCAGGGTTAATCGCGGGGCAAATGCTAGAGGTAGGCACGCCTGGCTTCGCTTCGAACTGCTTTAACGCCTGAGGGTTGCCGCTAATTCGATAAGCACGCCTCCGATCAGCTTCGGCAAAGAGTTATCGATACCCTTGCAGCGCACGCCTTCAGGCGATCAGGCTATCAGGTCTTCGCGGCCCTTCGAAGTGGCGAGACGGCGCTCGCAGGGGGTCCGCGCTCGCCTGCTCTTGCAGGCCTCTGACCAGCTGTGAACCCATGTGGGCCGCCGGGCGCGCATCCCGATCAGCCTTCAGCACGCGCACCGTCGATGAGCCGCCTGCGGAGGTTGCCCTGGTGTACGGTTGTGATAGTCGCGTTTATGGCATTACCAGATATCGGGCGCGGCACCGCAAACTTTGGTCGTCAATCGGTCCTACCAATCGCCCTTCTTCGGAGTCTTTACGGCCCTTAGTCAAAGCACTGCAGCACCTGGCTACGAATGGCGCCCAGCGCGCGCGATGCTTTCTGTCGTCAGAGCGGAATCACCGGTTCCAAGCGTGTGCGGAACTGTATGGTGCGCCTGCAAAGTCCTCCTTTGATCCGGCCGACTTATCGTATTCATCCCATTTTGCCCAAGCCTTCGAATCGATAGACTGGAGCTTCACTGTTTCAACGGTGGGTCGGTCGTTCGCGGGCAAGCACTCGGGCAGCTGGTTTCGCCGCGACGTCCACATCAGCCAGAATTATGAACAGATGCAGCCCGTTCGCTTCCACGCTCATCTTTTCAAGCGCACGACCTGTTCGAAAAAACGCCTCTCGTTCAGCTCGTCGTTTGCAAAAGCCCGAACACCGCTTCGACACCCGGCCGCGGATTGTACCAACTTACCGAGTGAAAAACACCATGTCGCCTGCCGTTGGCAACATGCATTGATATTTAGGCTGTTGAAAATACACTGTCCTCGGCTCGCGTTTCGGTTGGGTTTCCTGGCAGGGCCACCACCATGGGACTGCGCGTTCTTGGTTCAGATTATGACGGAAACCGCGCAATGGTGCCACCTTGCCTGACGCCGTTCACGCCCCTCGACTGATCATTGCGATGCGCGTGCAGTGTTCGCGGCCCACATGTTGCAATGTGACCAGTTCGACTCTGAACGCGGCGTCCATTTCGCGGGTCTAATTGCTTGCGTCCAGACGTTCCGGAATGGGTAGCTGTCTTGCTGAGGATGTCACTCCTTATCCGCGCGACTTGACTCGCTTTGTTGATCGGCGCGGGGGCATCGTTTTTTTCCAAACAAGCGCTGATGCACATCAAAGGGGCAGGATCCATGGGGCCTTCCCAAAAATTCCTGTTCACACCTAACTTATGGCAGCGTTCTTGCCGCCCTAGCGCAAACCCGCACGTGCAGCCGCGCGGGTTTCATGGCCGGACTCGGGTGAGAAACAATGTTTGCGGCATATGGCCGATACCCGGGCAGGGTGGGTCATCTCGCATCGGGCAGTTGCGGGTCGCAATGGCGGGCGTCTGTACCTTCTACCGGGACGATGGCTGTCTGCGTTTCCCGTGGATCAGCTCTATCGGCTTTGTCAGACGTGGCCTTACTGCGCAAACCATCTTTTTTGATCCTCGGCAGCAAAGTGTTTACCTCTGCGGCAAATTGGCAGCGCATGGCATGTCACGGCGGAAGGGCCAGACCTGTGCCGACTATAGGTTCATATAATAGCGTCGGGTCTGTTCTCTTGCGCGCTCGCGGAAACTGGCAGTTGACACTGGCAGCGGGAATAACCCCTGGGCAGAAAGGCGGTGACCAAAACAGGGATCACGACGCACGGACCCCAAAGGCCAGACACCTCCATGTTACTTATGTTTACTGCCAGCCAAGGTCACCCTCCACGGCTCTTGAGAACCAGAGACACAGCACCAAGGCGCCGCCGTTTTCCATCGGGACCGCGAGAGGCCCCAAGCCAGGGCAACCGCCCCCATAGCTGTGGCACACCACTAATCGGCGAGGTCACCCCAATCCGTGTCGGCGGCCGTTTTGCACACACGCTTGCCTGCTCCGGCCGGCTAGGCTGCCGTCGCATTCCATGCGCCAGACGTCATCTGTGCGGCCAGATTTGCCTGTCACCGAGACCCGGGCGGTCAAAGAGGATTTCACGCCGTTATCACGCCGCCGTGCGGCAAGCCGGTCACCATACTCAGAAGTGAAAATCCCGCAGTTGCAGAGGCCCGCTGGAATCTAGCACCAGATCCAGGGCCCCACTTCTGCCTTGCACCTTGGTATGCACGTCTGACGCCGCTCGATGATCGTCAATTCGCCAGTCGGGGGGAGGCGGCGTCCGCTGCCGGCCTCGCGCGTGCTGGCCGGCCATTCGCCACCAAGCATGACCAGCCCCAGCACCAACCAGCATCCAATTGTCACGAATTAAAATACAAGCAATGTTAGGTCCCAACAAGTGACCACGGACCACATGCTCGTCTTTCAGGGTCTAGTGGGTCGTCTGATTGATCATCGTTGAACTCCATTGCCGGATAGAAGCAGATGCGCGTCGGCTTGTTATGCCAACGATTTCAGCCGCGGTGAACCTGCGTGGGAATCGTCTCGGGTGCGGTAGTAATTGCACGTATACGGTCTGATTCAGGACGCGTAGGTGTGGGACGAACGTCTCCGGTCATAATTCCGTCCCCATTCAAGCGATGGGCGGCATGTCGCGGCGGTCCTAGAATTTTAGACTCCGTGGTTTGAGAAACATATACACGGCGCGCACGGTGCGCCGGGCATCTTCAACGAGACAGGAGGGCCCGACCCTCCTGCATGCCGAAGCGCCAGGTTGGTTCAGCTCTATCCGGCACCCCAGCGTTCCATTCCTCTGCTCCGCGCGCAATTCCAGTCCAGCCGCGCGGCTGAAGGGGGCACCACGAGCATCATCGAAACACCCGCAAGATAGTTGGGTGACGACGGACCTCAAGACATTAGCACAAGATGCCGGAAGCACCCAGAACGCTTTCATCTTCCGCAGGTGTTTTTTTTCGATGTCCGTGTGGAACATAATTGATCATCCGCCATGCCGCCCCAGCATACGCCAACGGCCTCGGAATGCATGGACAATTGGTTTGGATCCAATCAAAGACGCGGGGTGAGTCTCTCCTCCCAATAGGTGCACAGTCGTTGAAGCCCCACGGTTCAAGACTTGTCTCCAGCATCCGCGCGCCGGGTGCATGGACCAGACCGCTCGAAATTTTCGTCCGTGACCTCTCTCGAAGGGCGGCAGTAGAAGCTTTCAAAGGTGGTCGGCGGCGTGGTATTGCTTGATGCGTGGTGCAGACATTTACGATCACAGGCTGAATCTCGAGATTGTGCATAGCGGTTTATGGCCCCGTTCAGCCGGCGGAAACTGGTTCTCCGGCTGATATTTCTTTTGGGCCATGAGTTGAGCAAGAGGCTAATACCGCAAGCGAGCTGAACGTATAGTCTGAAGCGCCGCCACTTTCCTACGTCCAGCACCATGACACCCTCGCGCGTCAGACACGTCACGTGGCCGCATAGGCTGGCAGGTCGGAAGGCTCAGTTTTTAAGTACCGGCTTTCACTGTCAGCTGCTATTCCACGTCTTGGGTTCTTGCTTGAATTCTCTGCCGCCGCATTTTAGATAAGCGCGCGCGGCCTGCAAGCGGGACGCCAAGGGTCACGCGTCTATACTCCCCCTCGCGATCCGATCGATAACAACTCTCTGCCTCTGTCCGTAAGCTGGCCACGCTGAATCAGCGGTCACAGTCACGCCCCTCACACGCGACATCCGCCTCGTAGCGAGGCTGCGACTGGGCCACCCCCGCTGCTGTGTGGCTACGCAGCGTGGATTAACACCGCATCACGGCCAATATCGAGCAGTTCACTCTCCTCCTGCGCCAATGCGTGTGTGCCAGTTGCAATATTACCTGCGCCGACACGAAGCAGAAGACCTGCCCGGCTCGGATCTCGGCCATCGGTTTGGGCGACCTTTGTCAAACGGACGTTGTAATCCACGCTTTTTGGGTGTGGATGACTCCGTGTGCGTCGCGCCTGCATCTCCGGACCCATGCGCAACGAGTTCTCCCGACCGTCCTCGCAACAGCGGCGGGACATCTCCATCGTCGTCCGGGCCGTGACTTCTACCCAATTCGCAGGATCGCATATCCGCCGTTGTCACAGATTGAAATGATGGGGTACCCCCACTCTATAGCATTCTCGCACGGCGGCGAAGATGACCGGGTCACGCAGCGCCGCAGATCTCTGCGTGTGTTGAACGCTCTGCCGGCAACCATATTTCCGTCCATGGGCAACCCGCCCCTTGGGCGGATCCACCGCGGTTTGCCAACCAGGTGGCGACAGGCCCGACAGGTATCCCCTAAGGTGATTGTTAGGACCGAAATATAGATACTAATCCGCTCCCAGCAAAGATCCGGCCACGAGCTTTCGCTGACTTTCGATCAGACTCGGCACTCATTACGCAGACGTTCTCGCCTGCGCCTTGGCGTTAATCTTGCGATGGTTTCGCCCAAGTATAGCGAGGTGCCAGAGTCCCGGTAATCGATGGGAAAATAGTGGACACCAGATCTGCTGCCCGCTCGTCGAAAAAAATGCGCCATATGGCGTTACTCATTTGCCTAGCTCGTCGACGAATGGCACTATAATACTCTAGTCACTGCTCTATGAGATTCAGGCAGACACGCCACCGTACGTGCAGGACAAGGCGTAACAGCAGATCCGTTCGTCATCCTTGGAAACGTTCTTGCTTTCTGCTAGAATACCCGCAGCCAGACCAAGACCGCTCGAGTGACCGTCCATTCCACGAAAAAAGCCCAGCCACAATGCCTGCGGCGGCGGCGATTAATGTGGCTTCGGATTCACTAATCTCTCTCGTCTGCTTAGAAAGTTGGTAGCCGAACTTAAACCCCTCTAGAACTCATCGCTCAGATGTTTGTACTCGGACTTGCTTGCTGTGGACGTCATTCCGTGTGGTTCGATTGACCCGTGCGCGGCCCACGTGCCCGCTATGTACGTACGGTACATGTAAGCCGTAACCCCCCTAGCCGGCTCCATACTTGAATCTGCGAAACAGACTGGCCTTTCTGTCGCCCGACAATTATCTAATATGCTCAACCGACGGGACGCGGACACTTCTAACGCGCCACCAGCCGTCGCGCGAGCGGAGGCAAGTACTATTGCATCCATCCTACCGGTGTTTCCGCCTGTGTGATCCAAGTGCGATAAGTAGCCAGTGCGGTGTCAATTGCAAGAACGCAAGAACCGACGCCCCATTTCACCTGAAAAGTCCGTGCGATGCTGCCATCTTATCCGAAATGCGGTCATAAGTAACCTGACCTCTTTGTCTGACGCGCGTTTCTGAAATAACACGGGAGACATTTCCAATTGTCGTTCAGATTCCCGCGCAGGCCAAAAGTATAACCACCACGATGCGCCGCCGTCGCCGAAGTGAGCAATGAAAACCCAAAAGGAATAAGTCCTCTGCGACGCTCCCTGTTCGTTTCGAGAATCTTGCGAACGGTTGAGGCTGCTGTGCCAAGGCATGCGTGGTTCGAGATATACCAAAACTGTCCCGGGCACATGGTATATAGTAGTGGCCCACCGCGTGAGCCACATACATCTCTCAACACTCCAACCGCACGACCCAAATACGCATATATCTCCTATCGTCCATCCACGAACTAGTGTTTCTCTACTCTGTGCCGCAAAATGTCTTGTAAACGGATGTCCAAAACTATCGCGCAGATAGTGATGTCTACTATTCACACACACATACGCATTTCTGCCCTTCTCTCAACCCCCACACAATGACGCGAGCGAGCGCTATCTTATGATTGGCCAGCGTGCGCGCCGCGTGTCACACAGTGATGTACAGAATCTTGAACGTGCCTCGCTACCCAGCAGTCTATCCTTTCCCAAATAACCAGCTCAGAGTGGCTTGCTATCCCCCCTCTCCCGAGCTCTACTCCCTTCCTCCGGTCCTCACGCTGTAGGCTCTCTTCTCTCGCTCTCGTCTCCAGCCGCCCATAGTCTCAGCACTTACACCTGCCGCACCACAACACTACCGCTCTGCGATCCAATCTATATTTATATATGCTCAGATCGCCGCCGCGTCGCACGCGCGCCTCCGCTTGCTCCACTCCCTACGTCTAGCCCATCCCACGTGTCTACACGTGTCACGACTAGAGTGAAAGCTATCCGACCCGGTCAGCTCGTGTGCTGCTTACCACCTTGATCTGATAGAAGAAACGTTCCAGTTTGATGCCTGTCCAGCATAAGTATACCTCGCGACTCATCGTCTATCATCGAATGTTCATCGCAGAACCACAACAGCACTCATAGAACACAAGAAAGACTAGATCTCTCCCATCCTCACCAAAGTTCACGGTCGCACAGTATTCTGAGGCCCCGCGCGTGGATGTGAGCGTGTAGTGGCGAGTGTGGCCTCGGGAGTGGGGGAGTGGCGTACGGGGTGCGTAGGGGCCGTCTCGACGGTGGGCCGGGGCGGAGGAGGGGGCGGGGGTTAGGTGCGCGAAGTGAGGAGAGCCGCGCGCGGTGCAGAGGTGAGACCAAGTAGCCGGGGTCCTAATGCGTGTGGCGAGCGATGTTTATCAGATCGGTCGGTGACGCTGGACGAGGTGGTTATAAGATGCCAGCCGGCGAGGCGGTGTGGCAAGCGATGATGGTGGTGCTCGTCGTGTGCGTGCGGCGCGATGTGCGCGAGTGTTGTCGCAATGTTGCTGGTGGGGAGTGTGACGTGTAGGGAGCGTGGTAGTGGTGGGGTGGGGCGGGTGCGGGGTGAGCGTGCGTTAGCGCGGAATCCATGCGAGTGCCGGATGTATGTGGGTGTGGTCTGGCCCGGAGTGTTGGATGCGGTGATGCGCGAGGAGTTGGTGTGAGAAGTCGAGGCGACGCTGAGAGATTCGTGCTGCGCTGCGGACAGATGGTCTAAGTCAGTATAAATGTCTTCGTGGAGTGGAGTTCCGCAGGCGATGCTCGTGCGGAGAGAGAATAGTGTGTCGTGGTGCGTGGCGAGAATTGTGTGTAGGCGGGCGGTTGAGTTCTGGCGTCGCGTGGCTGCGGACGCGCGAGATTGTCGTCAGAACAACAGCATAGAAAAATGGGCTCGCGCTGATGGATCGAAGGCTCGCCTCTCGACACCGAGTCGCCACGTGCGGCCAACGCTCACACACCCCGGATCTATCCGATTAGGCCTCGGCGTAATACAGCATTACCGACTCACGCATCAAAGGCACGGCGGAACGAAATCTATCGGCCTCAAACGACCACCGTCGCGGGCGCAAGGAAAGCGCGTTGGTCAAACAGAAATGCGCCAGAGCCCCGCAATCCCGCATCCAACAACAGCAATTGGCATCTGTTGCGGTAAATCCGGCACCGGCAATTTTCCCATCATAGGCGGCCATGACCACCCCAAACAACCAGCTTGCGTTACTCGTCAGATAGAACAGGATGCAGGTCGATCGTCTGCGGTACGCGTCAGCGACGTTTTGGTCAAACATGTCGTCAGCGCAAGAAGATCCGCGGATTGAATCGCCGGTTAATCACCCCCGCGTCTTCAGGCGGCGATACGTGCACTCGCGCGCCGCACATAGGATGCCAACAAAATCCAAGCACCAGCTTTTCCAAGGCCCGCCACTTTGGTCAGCGCTTCGCCACGGATAAAGGGTGACAGCACCGATCCACCCAAAGCGGGAGGACGTGAATTTTCAAAGCGCGAACACCTGCGCCAGCGGGGGATCACGGTGACCGAGTAAACCACGGTTTATGGCCAGTTTAAAATTGCGCAGATGGCCCGATCTGCTATCCGAAGTTACGCGCGTGATTCTTCCCCCACGTGCCGTATAGGAAACTGTGCCAGCGTATAAAGACGGTGATCACCCCGACCAGCAGATCGGTTACATCATAATCTCGAAGACCTCGAGGTGGCCGCCCAAAGGCTCGCCGCCGGCCGACCGCCATCGCAGAAACCGATGTGAATCGACGCCCATCACCACAAAAGCCGCCCTAAAGCGTCGGGTCAATGGTCTTATTTCTCCAAATAGAAAAAACTCCGCCGGACGCATCTTCGTTCATGGCGGCGATCAAAGCCATTACAGATCATTCACATTCAATGTCCGGGGAGTTTTTCGACGTGACTATCGTAGGTCACCACGGTTGATACCCGGGGATCTCGTTGGATGATCCGCGTCGCATGTCTGCCCAGAATTCAGGTGAACGGATAGTAATCCGCAGTCATCCCGTCGACGATGTCACCGCGCGCAGTGCACAGGCAAAAATCCATAAGTCCGGGCCCATCCGCCCATGAACACCATGACGGTGCGCACGGCAGGATTTGCCACGGAACGGCCTGCAGATTCATCATCATAAGCCCGTGTTTGCGGATTTGGTCGATATAGCCGCATCGGCTTCGCGCAGGATGTCCAGCCTTTACGCGGGTGATCTCGCCTGGGAGCAGGCGGATCGCTGAAAGTCTGGTCCAGGGGCAAGGGTGCACGACGATAAACGACGCGACGGCAGACCCAGCTCGCGTCCCAGCCGCGCACTTCCGGCCTTAAGAGTTCGCTCGCAAAGTGTCGACCAGTTCCAGCCCCATATCTTTTTCCCTCCCCACGGGCAGACCGCCGACTTGTGGTGCGATTCTGTCGCTGACGGATGGACCGCCCGAAAAAAGGACACGGGGACTTCAATTACATCGGCGGTAAAGGTACCTTGCGCCAGGAAGTCGCATCGCCGGACGTCTTTGCGGTTTCTGCGGAACACCGTCGATGAACAGCTTGCCAATGATCTATGCGCTTGGGTTTCCGGGTCCGAGACGCCGTCAACAGCCTCCTGGCCAGAAAAAAGCTCCTGCTTTCCGCGTGGATCAGCGGCAACTTTAATAGGTTTCGCGGGACCGCATCGTCACGACTTCTTCGGCCCTCGCGCCTTCGCGCAGCAGGCCCAGTGGTCCACAAGACGCATCGTCAGCTGGTCGCCGGACTAGGGCTTCGTGACATTCAGCACTGCAGCGGACAGAGGAATCGACCCCCGCGGACAAACCCACAGATGACCTTTTTGATCGCCGACCTGTTGCGCGATCGCCGCGATGGCTTCCTCGCGATAGGCGCTCAATTGCTCCAGTGCCGCCTGAAGCCCGCGAACGACAAAAGCTTTTCGTTACAGGCGCGCGCCGTTGGGGGTGTGGGTGGACGTTCAGGTATTGAACTGACAGCGTAGAAGTTTGCGCGGAAAACGTCACCGGTCACCGCAAAGGGGGCGTCGACGCGCGACAGTGCCATACGACTTGAAACCGGGGGCGATTGGCGCTTGACGTTGGTCGCCGTGGCTCATCCAGACTTGTTTCTTTTTCGGTCAGAACCCAAACCCTCAAGCAATTCAAGACGTGCCTCAGAGGGTGTAATAGGCGCGGCCGAATTCAGCGGTGCCGTGGCCCGTTCACCTTGCCCGCCCAGACAAAATTGCTTCATCACCTGTGGCCATAGCAAATGCCGAGGATTCGGCACGCAGGTCGAACACGGGATTCGGTGGCAATCGGTTGCACACTTTCGGCAAAACCGAAGATGGCCCGGACAGGATCCGCCCTTGGCGCAAATCCTTGAGAAAAGGCATCATCCCCGTGTTGGAACGGCGTGATTTCGCAGAACAGAACACATTTGGTTCACCGCAAACGGCGGGCGACAGATGGGTGACTTGGCTTGCCGAAGTCGATGATGCTGAAGCGCGTCATGGAGATAATCTGTCATTGCAGACTGATTATGGGCGGATGGCCTGCGTCGGCAAGAGTGGAGTGGGGGCCTAGCCCCCAGACCCCTGGAGATTTATTTCGAAAATGAACGCGGCGGCGGAATCAGGTGTCGGTTTTTGAACTCCTAAGGCCGTAATCGCGTAAAGCGCTGCGCGAATCGGGGTAAGCTAGACTCCAGTTTTGGCGAAAGGAATACTCATGCGGATCAGCAAAGACGCGGGCTGCAGCGTGGGGGATGGCGTGCGCAACCGGCGGCAGCCAGGTCGGCGGTGTCGCCTTCGAGACACGCAAAGTACATCGAACGCAACCATTCCCAACTAATGAGGTAGCTGACCGAAGAAAGCGCTTGAGAGGTCACTTGATATAAATGCCGATACAGTACTGGAAAGGAAATTCGGCGTAAAACTTTCCTAGACAACCCGAGATAGGCAATTGGCCGCATTGTTGGCGCGAGCCGGGCCACTCGTGACCGGCGACCAGTGTGCGCTAATTCCACGTGAGTGGCGCGCGAGCTGGTGCACAAGACCGGCTCCGTCGCAAATTTTACCCCAACATTGCACTGCTCAATCCCGCCCGGTAACGTCGAAATCGGCCGCAGGTCACAGATATATGCATCATATCATCGCGCCGGTCTATGCCCCCCATTTGTGCGCAAAGATTACCCGCCGTGGGCCGTCGCTACTTGCACGATGGATATTCCTTCAATAGCAATTCGTTGAAGCTTGGGCTATGATGTACCAAAATGGTCTCCACCATTATGGCGAGCACACGTCTGCGAACCCAAACGAATGTGCCCGTGAACAAGCGCCACATGGATTTATGTTTGCACGCGCAATATGGAACGCTGAGCGACAATAACGTTCATGGGATCGGTGATTTGAAACCATCGCCGCCCTGTAGCGTGCAGGGATTCGTGTGGGATATGATGGGTCAAGCATGCCTCGTTCGGCCGATTTTGTTCGACCAGACCGGTCATTGGACCATCGCTGGTCAACATCAAACTCACCCATGACCTTTGATGGAACTGTGATGGGGCGCTTCAAGGTTTTTGCCGGAGAAACATTCAGGCGTTCCGATCATTTTCGGCCCTTTTATTGTGGCGGTGCAGATGCGCCGGTTCCCGTCGCCGGGACCGTGACCGCAGGTTCTGGCAAGGTCCATGGCCCGGGCATTTCGCCTATAGCCAACTGATCCGGGCAAAGGCGCCCAACCCGGTTCCACCCATCTCCCCGGGCGTCTCTATCGTCGACCCGCCTCGATAGACTATCAGGAATTCGGGCCGCTCCCAAACCTTTGGGACGCCGGACGGGCGCGCAATCATTCACCTATTGGTGCGGGGCCAAAAACTGGCCGCGGCGGATGGGAACCTGCCGTTCCGGGTCCTTCGGGAGTCGTTTCTTTGGGTCAAAGCCTGGCCCCGATCTGCCGCAAAAAGGGCCCCGCGTTACGAAAAAAGCCAAACAGCACTGAACCATGGGCTGCTATTAGGTCGTGAACTTTATGCTGCCCCCGGCCTGCGCTGGGCTGGAAGGCGGGCTCTTAGGTTTGTAGTCCTCGGCATTTTCTCGTTTTCGAAGGAAGTTTTGTAAAATTTCGGGGAACCCGGGGCCGACCCCCCCCCAACAATCCCTTTTTCTTTTTTCTCC
>Ga0163217_1078856_pt1 | contig 11681 bp, 6 predicted proteins | sample SynspAceP_FD_185933 | JGI IMG/M metagenome (GOLD analysis project Ga0163217, IMG submission 185933) | Saline lake microbial communities from Ace Lake in Antarctica - Synechococcus sp. Ace-P (PacBio error correction) | ecosystem: Environmental > Aquatic > Non-marine Saline and Alkaline > Saline ... | reverse complement strand
GGAATTAATCCATTCCACAAATTGGACAATCTCCGGGCTATTTCATTTGACCTGGGGATGCATCGAGCAGGTCGAGTTGATTAGACCAAAGCTTCCACGAACCGTGATTTGTTGTTCCGCATCGACAGTCGGTGCCGATGGAACTGATCAAGCCAGCGATCGTGATTCGAGGGACAATAGCAAATCCTCCAATAAGGGTTCGATTTTCTAGTTTTAGTTTCCATGTGATTAAGTAGAATAAGTTTTTAAGGCGATGCAGCTGAAAGCATTTCCAGCATAGCAATCGAATTATATTGTCTTAGTGATGCGCTGATCTTCGAGTACTCATAGGTCCAGTATTAATTGCTGGGCCGAAGGACTTCTTTTCAAAGTCTTGTCCAGTTGGTTGCATAAGCAGTTAGGAGTAGCTTAAAATTTGCTTGCCAGCTCCCAATTGAGAATCATGAAGAGTGCTATTTTCTATTCCGTTCCCAGATCTCGAATCGGACTTTGACCAACTGATTTACCAAGATTGATGTATTTTCTTTGTTGAATCGAAATGCTTCCTGACGAGAGTTCAGCTTCTTGATTTTGGCTGTAGTTTTTTTCTGATAAATAGGCAAGGGTCATCGTCTACCATAGGCATAATCATATTCATTTCCCCCCAAAAACCCCCCCCCAAAAATTGTTTTTCGACATCCCATCTTCCAATCCTCGGCTTGAAAGGCATGTAGTGGACCTGCACAAGATAGGTCGACCATCAAGTTTGGCCATTTGCTTTGAGATCCAGTGCCAAAAAGCTCTGCATCATTACATCGCTAGACATAGATTATATACACTGATGACTATCTAGAATAGCTTGTTTTCCAGATTTCATTGTGAATGGAATGTAATGTTCTGGCGTAGAAATCTGGGCTTCTCTTGGGAATTCATCAGTTTATTTATTCCACTGAAAGCGAATTTATTTTGCATTCAGCAATTCAAGATCATTCTCCAGGGTGCTTATTTGAAGCCTGATTTCGTAGCACCATCGTCATTCCGGCCCAGTATACCATTGCCGCTGGAAAGCCATTGCGAAGATTTTCCTTGACTGGCACATACCCTGCAGCTTAGATTTTCCATCGTATTCATTCCACCCGAACCTGTGGAGAAACTAGCTTGGAGCGAGGTCATAGGACGCGGAGCTCGCACCTGAGACGGAGTTGCAGCACTTTCGAAGCGAATCAAAGCCATTCGCTCGTATTTTTTGCGAAGGATAGCCAGATTCCATCTGCGATTCGGATTGTCTGTTCTAATTCTGCAAAGTATACCAAGTTGTATTGGACTTGGTAGAAAAGGTTGTTTTTGGCACTCTAAGAAAAGCTGGAAGCGCGCCAATGCATTTGATTGGCTTTCGGACTTTGAGCTTTTTAGCATTCCAAACCAAGGAAACATTCGGCATCAAAACATATCGCTGCGATTTCCATAAATCGTCCATCGGACGAAAAGAAGAACTACCTGGAAGCTCTGGATCGGGAAGGCTTGACTTGATTGCAATATCGATGAGGCTAGTATTCGTTGTAATATGTTTTTCAGCTCAGGGTTATTCCGTGGCTTGGACCAAATACTCATCGCAAGCGTTGTGCGGAAGTAATGTGCACAAGATACAAGAAAAGAAGTGAAAGGTAACTTTTTCATATTTCTTGTTTGTTTAATTTTCGGCTCTGCCACAGCTATATAGAACTGGGACAAGAAATAGGTGATCACTGATTGTCTATTCCCTCCAAAAGAAGGAATCGCCATAGGAATCATGATGTCAGACCACTTCGGAAGAGGAAAGGAGTGCGATCAAGCAAGTAGCGTGGTGCAGTAGTCATAAGAATGGAAGAACACGCCTTCTTGCCGCGTTCCAAATACTGCGGCTCGAATTTCGTTTACCGTTCTCAGGGGACTATTGGATTCGAAACTTTTTGCTTTAGATATGCAAGCTTTACTACTACACCGTGTTTCGTTGCATTACGAACAGGCGATAAACACCCCCGGCCACAGAGAGATTATAGATTTTCATTTGAAGATAAGTCCGATTCTCTGTTCCGAAGAAAGAGAAGTTCAGGAAACCAATCTGGACATAAAAGCCTAGCTATGAAACCGCGGAAAGGCATTCGCAATACGAGAATAAATAGAGTCGTAGAAACTGAGTAAATGAAAGTATAAATATCAAGAAAATAGCGATCAGACGAGTGGGACTACAATAGCTGTCTTTGTTTCTGCCCGGAGTTGATTTTATAAGAACCAGAGAATATATAGCTAAGAGATCCACAATTCCCTAGAGCGATTTTTACTTTTTAGTAGCGGGCATCTTCAAATACGGGTCAACCGTCAGCAAAACTGGCATTTTGTCAGAAGGACATAGCGCACCAAAAAAGCTATTTTCAGCTCGAATAATATCGGCTGCTCGATAGGTGATGTTCGCTATTGTCCAGCGGGAATTGTAGTTTACAGCGGAGTCGCATTGGATAGCTGCTATCGCATTAGGATCATCCGAACTCTTTTGCATACGGACGCGGATAGATAGCGTTCACGGACCTTCGACTGTGCTGTTCGTCTCAATTTACATCCCTCCATCGCACCAGGTCTCATAAGTTCCTGCACATCGACAAGATTATTATAGCGAGAGATTCTGTCTCTGTCGATATTCTAATTCCAGATAAGGCTTACCTGACAATCGGTCTTGCCAAAGGACAGCTTCCTCTTTAACCGAAGGACTTCTTGACGTATCGCTCCAGCTCATCCGAAAGCTTCTTCGATGGTCTGATATAGGATCAGGCCGTTATTTACTTTGATACCATAGGGGCCGCCGCATCCCGTTTGAAAGCATACTAGGTGTTCTCGATTGGTTGAAGCTTAGGTTTGAGGAGGTACTCCGGGAATATTGATTTGACGCTGATTGATTTCAGTCCCAGATATATCAGGAGACTGATTCTCAGTTCGGCCACATTGACGGGAATAAAAGAGAAAGTGAAAAAGTACTTCACCGATTTCATCAGGAATCAATTTAAGGTCATCGGGTGTTCTGTACTTTACTTGGAGTATTTAGGCTAGGATCGTAAAATTCTCCCGACTTTCCGAATTATAGAACCATCCTCGTTTGTTTTTTTTACCGAGTCCGATTTTCTCATCCTGCATCCAGTAGCATATTTCCGATTTGTAGTTGACTCGTATCTCAAACAGAAATAGCGCAGGCGGGCATAGAGTGCTTGGTAGTATAGTCTGGGTCGGCAGCTAGGCTTATGCGTTTCGTGCGACACAGTTCTGTCGGACGCGATGCTGTGTTTCGATGAGGCGCTATGAACGATCGTTCAGCCCTTTTTCTGTCCAACTACGCAAACTCCAACTTCGAATCACCAGAGCAGTCAGCCGCTATCCAATGCTTGAAGCACCTGGTGTGACCAGCGAGGGGCCCGCATTTGAGGCCATGCGTGAGGCTTGTGAGGATGGTGCTTGTGAGCCACTCTAAGGACGCGCCAATGATCAATCACTGTGAGACAATAGAGGAGTGAGGGGAGAACTCTTCTCCCCGCAAGCACTTCTATCGGTCTGTAGAACGATACACAGGTGCTGTAGACTTACCGCGGGACTCTCTCAAGATGCTCGTTCTCATAGCAAGGTGGTAACGCACGCTCACTTGAGCTTCTGCTGTGTGTCAATAACTTGGTGTCGCTTCACAGCGCCTGTACTGGTCTTTATGCTTCGTCCAACACGCTAGCGCGCATCTCAATGATAGTCAGCGCGATCCGTCGTCTTGCTGAACGCATGATGCTGGACCAGCGAACATTCGACCGTTGGGTGGGCATTACGCGTCGGCGGGCGGACGCCGGGGACCTCGAGCCAACCTGAACGCGGCCGTCTGTGCTCTAGACGTACTCTACATCTAGTCGAACACCAATTGTAGGAATGCTGTGACGAATTACAATCCTGCGTGAACACGGAGAGGCATCAGCGTCAAATCCAGGCCAAGGAAGCACTTCCTCGAGTAACAACCCAGGAAACAGGCAGTATGGTTTCAACAGGCGTTTTATTATCTTTTCTGCTTGGCATAGTGATTTTTTCCAGGGGATCAAACTCAAATGGGCGAAAATTCTGTGTCCTCGTCTTCGCCTATTTTTCTTAACCAAGCGACAAAAACTAGGAGCACACTTTTGGGACTTCAGATCTTAATCGTACGTATTATCAACATCTCTCCGTTTTTGACGGCGCGCCATTCAAGAGGCCGCGCGCACACCCTGGGTTCTCTTAATTATTGATAGTTGAGGTAGGTATATTTCGGTGAAAATTCTGGAACGCACCTTTTTTTTTTTTTCCCCACTTCGGCCAAGATAGCGGGCATTATGATAGCTTACATGGGCTCTGATGTTGGCTCCTCCAGCCCGGAACCGGCCCGGCGGAGCTATCCAATTGGCCCGATAAAGATAAGTGATACAAGACTATTAGCACTTACTCCGGCCAGGAAGCGCTGATGGCGCGTCTGATCCGCCGACCTCAGTTGCTAATGGGCTGGCCTTATGAGCCTTATTTTTGCCGTACTCGTACTTCACCATAGGGTCAGGAATCAGGAAGTAGGGCTACAGAGCCTTGCAAGAACTTATAGCTTATTTTTCAGGCTACGGATTTGAGCGCGTTTATAGGTTCTTGTGTTCGTTCGCTCAATCGGCTCTCCAAGAGATTATGCGCGGTATCGCTGTTCCATTGGTTAATCTTGACATTCCATTCTTGGTATCCCAAATCGGTTTCGGCATTATTTGTTTAGCCATGACATCTTTTGTGTATTTATCATTTGTCAATGACTTTTTGCTGCTGATTTGTTGTTGTGAATAAAAACTCGTACGTATCGCCTCGTTCTCAAAGCTGTCGGCGAAAAAACCCTCACGCTTCCAACGCCATCCGGTTATAAAGGTGCTAAGAGTACGCTATTTAGCCGTCAATGTTTGCGGCGTTATGGCGGGGATTATCAGGCGACTATTATAGAGTCCTCATATGTTTAGCACACATGATATGTGGATTGAAAAATATGACGCCACACAGGTACGCAGTTTTGGATTGCCCTAGCCCCTAGTTTCGTTTTTTGCGTCGTGGCGCGCTCGCCACGAATCATGCGGGTGCCTATTATCGGAATTGGCCCACTAGTTTATAATGCATTCTGTACTGCAAGGCTCCTAGAGCTGGAAATACGATTTCGGCCAAATCTTCTACTCGCCATTGATGCCTATGTAGCAAAACCGTTATTGTTGAGTGGTCTCCCAAAACATTCTCAGCGCCAGAATATCAAGTGTGAATTGAATAAAGAACATAAACTCGTCTCGTCCCGCCTCTCGGTGCTCTTTAGCGAAACCCTCTTGACCCGATGAAAACATGGCTAGCATATATAGATTTAGAAACCTAATTTTTTCAACATTTACATGGAAAAATAGCCTAATACGGAGCACAAAAGGAGCTGAAAAATGAAATTAAAAGGTATATAGAACTAGAGTAAAGCCTAGGATTTGGCTGGAGCAACTGTTGCGGTCAAGCAGAAACCCAGTGGTTAAAAATTGGCTTTGGTCCTCCTCATGATCAAGTGGTGCCTAAGAATTATGTGCACATATATTGAGTGCTGTGGAGTGTAACGAACAAACAGTGCAGATGAATTTTGATGGGGTCGTTAAAGGCCTGGAAGAACATTTCGTTCGATAAAGGTGGATTTAAACTACTTTCGTGTTGAAAAAGCGCTAACCAGAAAGGGCGCAGACGCGAGCGGTTTATCACTCAATTGGCAAAAGCAGGAATGATCTTATTTTCCAGAGCGCACGTCTTCTGGCTTTATGAACCCGAACGCGTAAAGTAGTGAGCAAAATGCGCTTTCGCCTGAACGTCCAACATAAGGTCGAACGGAGCTGCTACTGGCTACTAAACTGTCGGTAAAACGACTGGTACGGCACTTTTACGACTTTCGCACTTTGAAGTCGTTATTTGTTTCAGGAACGTAACGGCCAGGCATGATGACAAAAACCCAACACATTTGGTTACATATGGCTCAAATCCCATTCCTTTGATAAGTATATACCACTTCGTGACATTAACGCCGTTCGTACGAATCGGATGCGCAAAAAGTGGGTTAACCCTGATGTGAAGATTAAAATTGTTTGGGCGAAACACTTGGTTACGATCCAGAGCAAAGAAACCGATGCAGCAATGCACTAGATGGAACCAGGCCTTGTTGATGTGATGCTACAGGCGATAACAAGACAGTGCCAGCGTAAGTCTATAATTGCTGCTGAAAAACGGGTTGGTTTACGCGCTATTTCGTCATTAAGGCCTGCATCCGCATCAAGGTAAGTGAAGAAATTTGCGTGCCAGAGAGGGTGCTACCGGAGACATTTATATTATCGCGCGAGTAATATGGTCCGCGCACGACCAAGACATAAATTACTCTCTACGTTCAAATAATCCAGAGTAGGCGAGAGCAAGTGTGTAATGGCACCGGGCAAAGTGGGCTAGTGCACTAAGATTTTCCTGGGCCCGAGGAGTTGTGTTTCAGAAATTGATATGGGATTCTATGAACTACATGGAACGTACTATTAACCTTCGACTTCCTCACCCACAAAATGTTCTCTCTGCGATAAACAATTGATGCGAACCTATACGCCGGATGCATACAAATATACCGGCGCAAATCTCAAAACACTCTCACCTGCGTCCAATCCCCAAAGACAACAAAGGCCAACAGTCGCCGCTTTCCATGCTTAAACCATTCGTTACAGACGGTTAGAGCTTGCCCTAAAAGGGCTAAATTCGGTTAGCGCTAGAAGGCATTACCGACGAAAATTCCTTTCGCTAATCCGTATACTACAGCCAGCGCCGCTGGCTGTATATTCCCCCGTTTTCGAAGTCGTGGATATCAAGCCTCTAACGAAATCACCCTCTTCTTTTCATTCTTAGTGGTTTATTGCTATATTTAAGAATTTAGACACAGCATTAATACAGCTCCAATAAAGGTTAATATTACTCAGTCGCGCACCCACCACTGACACACTGACATCGAACTTTCAACAAGACCAATGTCGAGACCGCCACACATTACACGCCACCTGTGACACATTGAAATGGCGACTTTGTAGCCCGAAACAGTATGTTTGCATTCATACAGGCATCGCCACAACAACACAGGTTAAATTTGAAATAGACCTACATGGTACGACGCTTACAAAGCAGCCGTTATCAATTTACCGAAACCTACGAGAATTTCCCATAGGACATAGACATATACTGATCAAGGGTATGTCCGATTACTGCCGTTCTAGGTTGAACAGCGACTTTTCTCTAACCGACAGCTTAAAATGGGAGCGTTATTTTATGGAGAGCAAAAAGTGCTGACACACAGACAGTAAGAAGCGTCGGTTATGGTGCCGCAAAGATATTATTATATTCGGACCCACAGGCCACCGTACTCGGCGACCGTTTTTACCATTCGATGTACAAATAAAAAGCATTATATAAAGCGCTGCCAAGACTGGCCCAACTAAAATGGAGGTATTTTGAGCCTTCTGAAACTTATTTATGGTCTTTTCATGCACCACTTCCATGCAAGCTTAGCCAAAGAAAGTGGCCTTTGACACACTTGAACAGCCAAAACACTCTCCGCTATATACTGATTGATTGTTCGGTGAGAGACTCTAGAGCTCAGCTCAGGGAATAGAAGTTGGTCAGTACCTGGCCAGAAAATAGATATAACTTAACCGGTGTTTCGGAGCCTGTACAAAACCTCAGCTCTAAAGACGAAACGCCTCCAGCGGCGGCTGAGAGGAATGGCACCGCCAGAATTAGTCAAGACAACCCCATAATCTGGGCAACCGCCCTCAAATCAAAGGAATCGCCGTGTAAACACAGAGCAATAAGATGGCGACGGCAACATATAGATCGTAGTGGAAGACGGTAAGCTCATCGAGAAATTAGGAAGGGAAAAACGCAAAGATCTAACACCTCAAACTGTATATCTAGGGCTGCCATGCCGTCTTTCTATATCTAGAAGCTTTGTATGTCGTTTAATGACATGGAAAAGAATCATATCGCGGGAAAAATAAAAACACCTCACTCGCGTAGAAGCTTCGTGCCTACACGCACGAATCAGTGCGTCCAATCTCCGATGATCAGCGTATTGTATCGGCGAAGCCTTACCTATGAATGAAACCTATGTCCCATCATTTAATCCGCTCACGGCCCAATGATCGTGTACCGGCATTTCATACAAAGGAAGAATTGCTCTCCGCCGGACACCTGGGGCAAAAAGCTTGCATATAAACTTGAGCAGCTGGGATGCACACACACACACCCACCAAAAGACAAGGAACACTTTAACCAGCAGCTAAGCACGCCCTCCTCAGGGTCACAATTAAGTCATCCGCAAACTGTGACATCTTGGCTCGACTTATATCGTACAGAGGCGAACCTTCTTAAAAAGGCACCCTGATCGCAATTTCATTACCTTAATCTCTCAATTTATTATATCTATGGTCAAGTTTCTTGCTTTTTATAATAACCTACGAGCCTATCCGATGTCAATTCACACACTCTTGCCCAGTGAGGATAGATACCCCTTTTACCGTCTAACAAGCAGCGAACGTTTATTCACGAAAATTCATAGGCTTCTTACAAACACTGAATACGAACCAAAAATCGCTCAATATCACGCGATCTGGGCGTCTGTGGGCAGATTGCTCAGTACGGGTCTTTCCTACTCGCTCCTTATCACTGCATCTGTCTGGTTGAGAAGGATTCCGACCTAGGAGGTACCGACGTAAAGTATTACCTCGCGATCTTGTTAGGCTCTAACAGTAAAAAGCGCTCCGTCAGTACTGTGAATTGGTTCCCGCGCTCGATATAAAGGTCACAGGAGAGATCTCACAACACGCGATATAGAATAGATAAAGCTGCGGCTCAGAGTCCGACTAAGATATTATGCATATTGGATACATTGAGGGCGGAAACTGTGGGTTGAGGCTCGTATCACATTCGCACACGGCATTAATGGGAGATAATCCATTCGGTCGCAGGGCATGAACTCTATCTAGCGCGATAATATCGACAAATTAATCTCTCGCTAGGATTCCGAAAAGCTGTTGCCTGTAAGCGTCTCGCAAACTCCTTAGCTGCGTGTGGAAGTCGTATTTATCTGACTAGTACCATACGAGTCCCATTCTCGGACCCCGAATCCTCCAGGCTAGATAAGGTAGGTCTCTTTATCTTTATGTAGAAGATCCTCGGAACGTACGGAGAGCATATTTTTCTCTTCAAATATATGCTATATATATAATCGTTAAATCCGTTGATCGTCCTATGATGAGCGATCAAGTAAACTGCTCTTAGACGCCAACTTTCTCTGGGCTAGTTCGTGATTAGCCTCTTAGCGTTTTCCTTTATTGTGATTCTCAGTCCCCTATCTTTCGTTAGCGTCTGTAAGCATGTCTCATAGAGACCCTCATCGCTCGGGCTGAGACGAATCTTCGACTAATAATGAATCAGTCGAGCTATTGGAGAAGTCGAGTCGACGGAGAACGATGTATCATCGATCGGGATCTGAGCGAGCACCTCGACTTCATGGATATTTTGAGGCGGTAGTTTCTCTCTCAATAAAAGACAAGCAATAATGCCCACGCTCACGTCTCCTCGGACACTGAGCTACTTCACCCTAGGAGCCACAGTCGCAAGAGAGAGAAAAATGAAGATAGTCTCTAAGTCTCGCGTGCAATGTGAAGAATGCTTCTCGTGTGCTCGCTACTGACTATACCATCCTCTACTCTTGTTTGCATTTGAACTGAATCGTGCCAAACCTTCGAACTTATTGTTCGGCTTCAACCCACCCAAAGTCTCACTGTGAGTTTACTCTCATCCCCGATAGTCGGACTGAGATTTTCACCCAGTTTATTCGCGGACCACCAGCAAGTACTCAAGTGTGTGCAACTTCTCACTCTTCTATCGCAGTTCCTGAGATGTCCGCCACCTAATCCGCCCATATAGCAACTGATCTTTATCACCCAAGACACACTCTATCACACTCTGTATCTCTTTCATTTTCTTGCTGTCTAGACACATACATTCACTAATTTATTAGACTATACTCTTGAAAAGCTGCAGGCAAACAAAAAGCCTTTATCTCGATATCGTATGGTGGATCTTGGGACCAACGTTGCCTTTACGAGTTTGGCATTGGGCAGGTCTATTTTTGCTTTTTGGAATTGCAAAACTTGGCTCATCCAATGTTATCCAGAACGAATTGGAATTATATCAAGAATTTCATTAACGAGTTGGATTACAGTGTAGCCGTTTCTTTGGTTACGCACCATCAAATGGCTTACGTCTAGGTGCTTATTATAGTCTGCTTAATTAACTTTTACTCTTTATCGCATGATCATCGGCTTAGGTATTGGGTTTCTTCTCCATTATTTCTTCTGGTACCTATTCACGCATTCTTCCTTTTGGTGTTCTAAATAGCAATAAAGTGCAAATTTCGTGATTCTGCCGATTCTGATTGTATTACTCGGAGGAAATATCTGGCTAGCAGATTTGACCGTGTTTTCGGGGTGTGTTCCAGCTGCTGCCGATGTATAGGTTGGAATCTCGTGCAGAACAGGATTCTGGTCAAGCATGAGCCATACATCTTCCCGGATTGCGGAACAGAATTCTGCCTCTCTGAGGATGAAGGTCTTTCCCTATCTGATGCCGGCAAGCCATTGCCCTCATTCGGCCTCGAGAGAACAAACAGGACTGCCTTCAGCAATTGGATATTGCTGCGTGACTTGCTATATCCCGAAGTTGATTTGGTAGTTTGGAAAGGGCTGGCCGAGCGAAACTGCCATTCGACCTGCGCCTATTTCCAATGGGTTTGAGAGTATCGATCAACTACAGAATTCGGGAATATGCTAACGGTTGATGCAGATTGGAAATCGATCTTGGTATAAAACAAACGAGGTGTTTCTATGAATTTTGAAGTCGGGAGAATTTTACGAATTGACCAGCCTAAATACTCAAGTAAAGTCACACCCTTAAATTGATTCCTGATGAGAATGGTGAATACTTCCGTCATGGCGAACTGAGATCAAGTCTCTGATGATATCTGGGATGAAAATCATCAGCGTCATCATATTCCCGGAGTAACCTTCCTCAACCTAAGCTTTCAACCAAATCGAGACAACGACTAGTGATGCTTTCAGAACGGGATGCGGGCCGATGCGGTATTCAAAGTATACGGCCCTGATCTTCAGACCATCGAGAGTTCTGGACTGCAAGTGGAGTGCGATACCTCAAGGAATCCCCGGTTAAGAAGAAGCTGTCTTTGCAGACGGAGTGTAGTAAGCCTTATTTGAATTAGATATCGGAATGAGAACATAATCTCTCGCTATGGATTGAGATGGTGTCGATGTTGCAGGACTTTTATGAGAGCTGCGATGGGTGTGGATGAAATGAAGCACACAGTGCGCAAGTTCGTGTGAAACGCATTCACTATCCGCGTCCGTTATGCAAGAGAAGTTCGGGATGATCCCTACAGCGATAGCAGCTATCCAAGTTATGCCGACTCCGCTTGTAACACAATTTCCGCTTGGTCAATTAGGCGTGAAAGCACCTATTCGAGCTAGGGGGCCGGGATGATGGATCCAGAGCTTGAAACGTGCTTTTTGCGCGGGCTTTGTCCT
>Ga0163217_1070615_pt1 | contig 11681 bp, 13 predicted proteins | sample SynspAceP_FD_185933 | JGI IMG/M metagenome (GOLD analysis project Ga0163217, IMG submission 185933) | Saline lake microbial communities from Ace Lake in Antarctica - Synechococcus sp. Ace-P (PacBio error correction) | ecosystem: Environmental > Aquatic > Non-marine Saline and Alkaline > Saline ... | reverse complement strand
AGCGCCCGTGCGCGAGCAGAAATTCGCTGCGCTGGAAACCGGCGGGAATTTTCACGCAACCGTTCTGCTCGATAACCCGCGGACCGGCGAAACCGATTCAGCGCGTTTAGGTTCGGCCACATCAGATCGCCAGCATTCCCAGGGCTGGGCAGAGACGCCGCCGTAAACCGGATCGGTCATGACCGAAATGAACGGCACGCCCTCTTCCCTCAATCTGGCCAATGCCGCGCTGGTCTTGGCCATTGCATCAGCGAGAAAGCGCTTCCTGCATGCGCGCGCACGGAGGCGGAGAAGCCACACATTAGGGGATTCGCTCGCGCAGCGCCGTCTCGGCGCCGGTACAAAGCGCGCGCCCCACTACGCTACCCATGGACACCACCCATGGAAACTGAAACTCGAAGCACTGGCGGACGATGGCATTACCCTGTGAAGGGGCACCCTGCATAACCACAAGTGCATCCTTCTCGCGGTGTCCTTCTGCGCCGCCGTTCAAACGGTCCTTGTACTTCTTGCAATGTCGCGGAATTTCAGACGGTCAGAGCGCGCGTCGCGAGTCGTGCGCTGGCCAAGCTCGGTACGACCCCTCTTGATCGAGGAAAATATCCAATCCGCGCGCGCATTATGCGCAGTTATTGGCTGGCATTGGGGCAGAATATCCAGATTTTTTTTCCAGCTCCGGCCGATAGAGCACGCGTCGCAGGAGGCATTTGCGCCCAAGGCCTAGGCACACGCTCTTTTTGCTCGGAACGCACTATTGGAGGGTATCAACTATCTACCAGCCCAGTTGCTCATCGCCAATCCTATCTCGTTGTCTGCTACACCAAAGGGGTGTTCTGTTACTGATCCATCGCCTGACGCATATCACGATAATAGCGCGCAATTGCCGCCCGTGCCTCATCAGCCGACCTATATGATCGGGCAATCTGTTAACCAGCACCGAGGCCTACCAACTACGCCGTCCGCACCGAGCCCACCGCCGCGGCTGTCTGCCCCATCGCGGGATACGAAGGCCCGACACCAATCGGCAAATCGGGACGTACGCAGCTGATCAGCTTGCTGCCACATCAGTGACGTTCAATTGCACGACCGTTTTCACACCCTTGGAGCGAAACATAAATAAACATAGCGCTGGCGTGGGCGGCAATCTTGCAGCCCCTTGCATGTGTAGTGGGCGACAGCAGGAAAATCACGTCCAGCCCGCCGCGCCTTGAACAGCGCTGCGAACCTCATCAGCTCCTCTGGTGCAAATCGACGGTCAACACTCCATCGACTCCCAAGCCAGCGCAGCGTCGCGAAGCTTCATAGCCCATACGCTCACCGGGTTCAGATAAACCCTATCAGCCACCACTGGCGTGGCTGGTGCTCTCGCGAACTGCCGAACCATCTCCAGAACCTGGGCCAGGCTGACGCGGCTGGAAGCAAAGCACGCTCCATGGCCTGCTTGAATGACCCGGCCATCGCCATGGGGTCGGAGAAAGGCACGCCCAGTTCGATACATCAGCGCGGCCGCACCAAAGCCATGCATCAACGCCAGGGTATTGAACGGGTCAGGATCGCCCGCCGTTATATAGAATCAGGCCTTGCGGCCGTTGGCACCGGCAGTGCTTCAAAACACGCTTTGAATTCGACTTCATATCACACCTGTTTCAAAGAACTGATGCCGCAAATTTCCGGCACAGTATGGAGTATCCTTGTCCCCACGACCCAGACAGGTTGACACGATGGTTCTGATCCGGGCGCATGGGTAGCAGCCAGCTTCATCGCGTTTTTTTTTTTTTTTTTTTTTTATTTTTTTTAAGCCACCGCTGTGAGCAACTCCAATGCCGGCATGGATGCCCTCGACGCGGGTCAGTTCACGAAAAACGCAGTCAGGCGCCTCTTCACGGTGGCATGACGTAGTAACCCGGCCGAGATCTGCAGCAGCTAGTCGGACCGACGCCGGTAGTCCAGCCGGCTGACACCGAGGGGTCTGATGAATCTGGCCGCATCATCTTCATCAGATAGGTCACGGTTTGCCGTGGCAGCACACCGGGCGCCGGCGGCCAATGGTGCCGCGTTGCTGACCGGTTTCCAAAACCCCAGGCCGCCCGCTTCTACACCGTACATGGCCAAACACTGGCATCTTCGAGGAAGGGGTGGAACAGGCCGATGGCATTGGAGCCGCCACTACACAGGCCGACCAAGCGCGTCAGCAGCTTGCCATCTGCGCCAGGAACACTGGGCACGGCTTCCACGCGCCAATCACGCAATTTGGAAGTCGCGCACCAAGTTTTGGTGTTGATGCGGGCCGCAACGGGTGCCAATGATGTAGAAAGTATCATCAATATTGGTAAACCCAGTCGCGCAATCGCCTCGGTCATGGCACGTCCGTTGCTAGTGGTTTGGCAACCAGACGTGACGGGCTATCCACCTCTGGCACCGCAGCAGCTTCAATTGCGGTAGACGTTGAGCGATGACGCTTGACGTCTTCGGCACCCATTTACACCTGGCCTCTTCAAGCCCAGCGCCGGCACCGGTTGCCGTGGCAACGCCATGCTGACCGCGCCCGTCGTTGCAATCACGCTGCGGTTGCCCATATGCTTTGCCAACAACGCTGCCAATGTGTTTTCACCTTGTTCGCACCTTGTGTGGTTCAAATCCTCTTCGTTTGAGATAGATCTGTGCACCACCACTTTGCCGTCAAACGCTCCGCCGTGTAAAGCGCGTCGAGGCGGCCCACGTAATTTGGCCACTCGAACCAGTTCGAACTCCGCCTGAAAAAAATCCGGATCTGCAGAAAGGCGCCCGTACAAGTTTCCAGCTCGTCGAGGGCATCCATCAGCGTTCTCGAATACAAAACGACCGCCATAGGGACCAAAATGCCCGCGTTGAATCCGGGATGGGGGCGTAATCACCGATTGGCAGTAGACCACGCTTCACCTCTCTTACAAAGAATTGATTTTATCGCATCCTATGCCCTTGGCCTGCTCCACCCCGCCACTGACATCAACCGCCCAAGGCGCCGCCCTGGTAATGGCGTCCGCCCACATTTCTCTGGCGGCAGTCCGCCAACCAGGACCCCAATGGCAGGTGCGTTCAGGCTGGTTATCAGGACCAGTCGAATATCTCACCGGTGCCACCAGGCACCGCGCGGCTTTATAACGGTCGAACAGGTATGCCGGACGCATCCGGCCACTGGCGGCCAGCGCATTCCAGATCATCACCGGCACGCCACTCGTAGCGCGCTTTTAGATGGCCGCCCGAACTGCTTGCAGAAATCCGCCGGTCATCGCCAGTGAAAACTGCAAGACGCTCCAGGGCTACCTCTGCCAAACCCGCCTTGACCTCCTGTGGCAGACGCATTGACGAACAAAGACCCACCGGGGTAAACAAAGGCGGCAACGCGCTGATATCTGCGGCGCTGCACAGCCTGACGGCGCTGAGCGGCTCGGGGCAATTAGAAGACCAAGCCTATGCATCGGCACCTGCGGCAGCCGCAGCCAGGGCGTCTTCAACCGGGTGATACCGCATATCTTGATTCGCACCATGCTAGGAACAAAGTACCTGATTTATCTGCCTAATAGTAGCAGATCAGTTATTCAGGCAGACGTTCAGTTTCAGCGTATTCAGCGCCCGAGAAGTGCGGCCCCCATGTAAACGGCTCCGGCAGAGCCAAGCGGTCCGACTAGTCACATCCACAGATACAGGCCAAAACGCCGGCGCCTAGCACGACCGCCCTCTCATCTCTCGCAGAGGTATTCTTCGCAACCATCTCATTCAGGCACACCAGTGCCACCCTACCACGGCTTTTTCCCACAGGGCCTATCTGCAGGTCCAGCACGCCCGCGAGTGATGTGCGGACCATGTGGTGCAGAAAAGCATTGGGCGCGTATATCAATCACGATGAACGGCCAAATTCATGCAACTTGAGGATGGTGCCACAGCGGCTTGTATCGGCGACTTGCTTGGCAGGCAAAGCCCTTTGAAAAAATGGTAAAATCTGCTCTCCCACCAGTGCCCTTCGGCGCCTGCGCATGCGCTCATATCCAGCGGACGTCATCCAGGTCCACTTCATTGCGCCAGGTGTGCCGGCCTGGACCGGATCGTTGTAGATCACATAGCGATAGCGCCGGCTACCGCCGAGAAGCGAGCGTGAAAGTCATCCGGCACTTGCTGCCCCATGCCAGACTTGATATCGGCGGCAAATATTAAGCAATTGGCCACCATGGACCCAGTGAAAGCGCGTACGAACAGCGTCCGTTTCAAAATGGATGACTGACAAGAGGCATGCACACCGACATCGGTCCGCCGGGCACAGAACAGGCGACAGGATATTAGCCACCGGCTGAAGCGCCTTCTCCAGCGTTTCCTGAACACTTTTAAACGCCTGATTGTTGGCGCTGCCATCCACGAAGGCAGGCCGCGATATTCCCCACGGCAAGGCCGCTACCCTGAAACAACAGCGGCCCGCCTCTGGCGGCCCGCGTCTGTATTGAACTACTCATCGGACTTAATCAAGTTGCCCCATCATTTCGCGAGCATCCTGCTTCTGCTGATCATTCCCTTCATCAGTACCTCAGGATGAAAGAAATTGTCAACCGGACTACTACACTTCGGCCGAGTAACGTCACCCCGACTATGACGATGTTAGTGCCCGCGCCTACATCCGTCCTTGTGATCGCGGCGCCGCACTCACTTACAGATGTGGCCAGATGGACAAGTCTCCGACCTCCATCCATTCGTCATTTCATCATTATTCTGTAGGCCCTGCCTGATCGGCACTGAAGCGAACCTGCTCACAGGCGGTGCGACCGCTATTGAGAGCCTGTTTAGGTCTCTTCCAGTATCGTCCAACCAAAGCCTCTCCAGTCGTCCGTACCTCGTTCTCATATACGGACCGCGCGATGCAATCCAAGGCTTACGAGGCTCAGAGTCCCTAGACTTCTGAACGCGCGTTCACGTGCAGTCATAGGTCCCCAACTGCGCGCTTCTATATCCTAGCCTCGTTCTGGCCTCACACTGGCTCGTAAACTTCAGAGCTCCTTCTAGTCCAGCACACGGTTCGTCATCTATATACGATTGACGACTTTCATCACGCTTGCCCGTCCTGAATCAGACTGCCCGACACGTCGAGCACTCGATCCCACTATACGGCCTGCACCACTCGATCACTGCCATTCAGGCTGTCGGCCTGCAATGTCATCAGTCAGCTCAGGTCATAAATCTTCATCCAGCGAGGTAAAACTCCGGTTTCTGGTGCACTGAGGAATGGGCGCAATCAGGCTGTGTCGGCTGAATTGGGCAGGTTCAAACCATCAATCAAGTTTGTACATGTACCAAGGACAAATCTCTTTTTCAGATCCTGGCTGTCTGGCGTTGCATAGCCGGGCCATGTGCTGGCCAATCCTGGCAACGCATTGCTCCATCCCAAGATCGATATCCAGCATCTTGTGTCCTGCTGCCAGAACAGTCTCTCGGCTAGTGGTCGTGTGCCTCCGGTCTGCAGCGGCGAAATCTATTGCTGGTTCCAAAGCCGCTTGACGTCATAGTCGACCTAACGCCAAAGTCCTGTCCGCTACGCTCCTCTACCACATCAGGTGCGCGCGTTAACTTAGCGAATCAGTGACCTCAAAGTCGTCCCGCTCTCTGCCACAGCACCCAGGCCAGGGCAGCAAGCCAACCGGGGAGCGTGCATTCATGGCGGCAATCTGCGATTCCAGAGCGCACACATGGTACGCAACGCCTTATACCGTTTGAGATGTAGTCTCATATTGACAATCATGGTCACAGCATGAGCCCTTCCACTTCTACAGTAAGCATTCTTGGTTACGACACAGCAGTGGTCCGCACGACTTCGTAGGATCTCCAGTGAGTACCGAACATACGGAAATGGCGCACCCTCTGCTCCTTTCATCCAAGAGTCCTCTGCGGGAGCCGCAGTCGATCAGGCATTCGTGCCCTCAGTGAGCGCGTAAACTCTTCTTGCATGATATCCCCATCTATCTCGGACTCCGTCGTGGCAAAAATATCAGCCAGCGGCCCAGCATTTTGAACGCCCTCGATTGGCGTCAGTACGTCGGGCTTCAACACAATCCGTTTTTACTTTTCCGGCCGCTACCGACCCGGGCAATGAAATTGTCAGCATTATCGGCTTCTCGCTGAGCGTTACGGCGAGCCAAACAGCCGCCTGAGCAACAGCAGGAGCAGTAGAGAACGATCCCGCCGGTCTCCTTGTAGTTAGTCAGAAACCCGTCTCGATTCTACGCACATGCGCTGCTCAGCAGGGCTCAATACCATCTTGCTTCGGCATCCTGCGCCGCCGGATTCTGTTCGGCAACTACAGGTTGCTGGGGCGCTTGATCTTCCAAAGGCAAACAGGTTTCTTCGCCATTGGCGCGGACTCTGCAGGCGGGAAATCCTTCCCTCGGCATTGGCGCGTCAATTCTGCGTCTTGGCAGCTCACCCAATCAACGGCCCTATGTTCTTTCTAATCTGCTTCGAACGCAGGGTCAACGCCAGTCGGCATTCTGCCAGGCTTATCAGCGGGCGCGGCCATCTTCTTTCGGCCGGCAAGCCGGATTCTAATCCACGGCGTGCAACTGGCCGTCCAGAGCCTGGGTATCCTCAGTGTGTTGGCAAATCCGTCCTGCGGCACTTTCCGGCTCCGCGGCGCCGCGTGACCATCCTGCACCTCTGCCGGACTCGGCCAACCTGTCTTAGCATGGCAGCCTACGCGTTGTAGCCATCCTCTGAGCTCCAAGCAATCCTGGCAAGGTATACCCATTTGGGGGCCTGGATATTCAGCCAGCCTAGCATGACTTCGCTTCGGCGCTTTCTTCGCGTTCAAGTCGAATCCAGCTTGCTCTTTCTTGTTTCATCAACTGACCTCGCGCCAGACGGCTATCAGGGTCTGCTGACTACCGCTTTCCGAGGTACAACTCCCTCTGCTCGGCCACTGCCCTGCTTCCGGGGGACGCTGGTGGGGTTAGTGCATACCAGGCGCAACGTGAGTCGTCCTGCTGCGGAGCAAAGAGTATCACAGGCTTTGCTCGGTCGCGCCGTGCTATGGAACAGCATGAAACCGTCTGCATCTCTGCTGCTCTATGGATCATCTCCACACCTCTGCGTCGTCCTGGGAGCACGACGAGGCTGCTCTCGGGCGTCCTGGTCACTATCACTACTCACCGTTGCCATAGGCACTGTTCCTCATGAATCGACCGCCACCTGCCGCCACGTATCGCATCAGCCGACAGCCCGACAAGAGCTGTTCGACGCGCGCTCCAGCAGCGATCTAGATCAAACAAGCTGTCACGAGCTGCTCGAAGACTGGATCGATAGTCTCTACGAATTAAGAGGCATTAGCGCATCTTGGCCTATTACTACTGGCAACACACTGCCACCTATGGTGTCCTTGCGGACACATGTACAGAGTCTGCAACCTGACGCGTGTCGACCTACGCAAGGCAATCTCCATCAAGATGGCTGTCGGTACGGCTCGTGCCTCCACTCGCCAGAAGCCTGCTGAAGCCGCTGCGGTGGCAGGCTGGCGGAGGCAGGTTGCTATACCGTGACGGCGCGCAACGAAGGTTGTCCTCTGGGCATCTCGCGGCGCGCCCTGGTGCGATGCTGTACTGGGCCTGCGCAGGCCGCGGCTGGACAGCGGCCGGGCGAGCTGGTGCGTGAGCGGCACTGGTAACAGCCGTGGGGGATTACAAGGTGGATCAGCAAAACTTGTAAATTCGCGCAGCCACGCGGCCAGAGGGCCGCGCACTTCATCAGAAAAATTCAGGAAAGGGTTCTCTTTACCGGCGCTGTTCGAGTTACCCGGATCACGCGCACGCCCATCCGGCCGAAACCATGGGTGTGCAACACCAGACAGTCAGGAAAAAAATCGCGCCTCGATAACCGCGGCCCGACCAAACTCGCCGGAAGACGCAAGTGCAGGGGGGAGGATTTCCTGACTGAGATAAATCCTGACCTGAGCAACTCGATTTCTGCACATCAAGGCTGATTAAGGCTGACAGGTTGATCTCCTCCTTACCCCCAATGCCTGCGACCATATTGAAGACATCAGAGCGCTTGCTGCGGCGACAGCGCAAAACCAGCTTTGCAACGCATAGCGAAGTATTACCTTTCTTTTATCGTTTTCTCTCGCTCAAGATTCTTTGCCCAAGGTACCGACCCCAAGCTAACGCTCCCCATTCGTCTGCGGCAATCCAGCAACTTCACAAGGCCTTTGAGCGGGCGACCGCTCAAACCTAATCTGCTTAATACGAATCCACAGCAAGTATGAATTACAAATGTCTTTTATTCAAACAGCTCCAGGTCTGAAGACTGTTAAGAAACAACACCTTCGCAGATTATCAGACACAATTCCACATATTTAGTCCGGCAGGATCACAGATCCTGACGCAGCGAACCAATCCAGAACCGCATCACTTCCTGTGGCTTCCGACCACCGTGTGGGATAAAACCACCAGGCGGCGGGCTTATCAAAGCAGCTCACCGCCTGGCGCCCTTTCGAACAAGCGCCGCCAGCCGTTGACGTCAACAGATTCAACGGTTAGCATGAATGCGGCTGCATTGCCATAAAATACCGGCACCAGATTACAGGTCACGCTGGACTGGAATGCGGGCAGTCAGAGAACCCGCGCAGTCCTCGCCAAGCGTACTTCATTCTGGTGTAGCCCTGCTTCGTTCCACATCGCCCGTACGGTGGTATCAGATGAAAGCCGCCTGCTTTCCAGAGCGCCGGCCTCCGGAGGCTGCCCATCAGTAGCCGCCGCGTCTGCAGGGCCAGCCCTCGACGCATCCAGATTCACGAGTGGGACATTGGACTTGATAGGTGGCAATCGATACCGCCTCAAGGCCCTGGAGCCCCTTACTGCGTGCAACGCCAATGCCGCTTGCACGACCTGGGCTTATCCGGGCAAGCAACAACACCCGGCCAGGTAAAGCCCCTCCAGCACCTGCTGGATTGACGCAGCCACGGCCAGGGGCAGAGTCGTCCCCACGAGGAATGGCACTGCATCAATCACGCTGCAACGCGCGAGTGCACGCTGCACCCATGTTGGCCGCGACCGATTCGGCACAGAGAAAAAATTCGCAACACGGACGCTGTGAAATTCAAACCGTTCAGCGGCGTCGACCCGCAACTTGACCTTGTTACATCAGTTCGGCCACCCGCTACGCCTCCTCGTCGACCCCAGATTAGAGTTTTCGAGAGGGAAAACTCGTGGTCATCCAGCACATTGCTCCAGCCACGTCGCCGATCATGCGGTTACCCGAGCTAGCGTACATTACAGCCTTTAGCCTCAGGATATTCCTTAACTGAAAAAACTGTGTTCAAAAACAAAGGGGCACCCTGGCGAATGCCAGGGTTGCCCCTGAAAAAGAAACCGCCTTCAGCGGATCAACTCTTGCAAGATCCGCAAACATGCGGGCAAATGGCTCGGCAGCACCCCAGAGCAAACTGATCACCCGAACAGTGAACGCAGGACAGATACTTGCGAAACCCATTTTCCTGCGCAGACGCCGACCGGTACGCTCAGCGTGCCAGTGACGCTCGTGGCGTCAGATCACGCAAGTGACGTCTTCCTTGGTGTTTAGCTACTTACTACCTTGGTCACTTCATTATGCCACCAGCATGGCCTCGATACCGCCAGCGTAATCCTGTGTTCAGCTTGATGCGTCAGCCGCCCGTGACTGTGGCAGCGCAGGCACCCAATGCGCACACAAATCCATCAAACCGGAATCGGACGACCACTGCGGCCCAAATGATCTTGTTGGTCTCAGGCCTGCCGCCCTTCCATCTTCCCGGCTTTGCCCGTGGCAAATGCTTGTCATCCAGAATCAGCTGCCCGCCAGCGGCACGCCAAAGTGCTCGGCAGAAAAGATCTCACGCAGGGTGGCGGCTACTGCGTCGATATCAGATGCACTGCGGATCCGCAGCTTGTCGGCAACAGGCGTTGATCCGCCCCATCTGCGCCGATCAACTCACGCTGTTCGAGCACCAGCGCCACTGGCAGGCCTGAATAGGTCATCGCACTTTCATCCATCTCGGACCAGCCCTGCTCGAAAACAGCCCACCCAAGCCCATCACATCAGGCGACGTAACAGTTGCGCCAACATAAGTCTGACGCCGTCACGCACAGCCTGATCGATGCCTTTGACGATACCCGGATCGAAGAATAATGAACGCATTTTTCATTTCCATACGCCAAGTAGAGCGCATCAATCCAGTAGCCCCCAGCCCGGCACGCGTTTCGGTAAACCGCCTGGGTAAATCGCCCCCTTGCAGTATGACACGTCCAGAGGCTTCAGCGATTTCCAGATTCGAAACGCATCCTTCAATGGCGAAAGGATTCCTTGCCAATATCGGACCTTGCCACCCACATTCGATGGGTTTGAAGGAATACCGTCATGCCGGCGCAAAGTCTTTTTTTCCGAGCATACGTGCATCAACACGAACCACCATCCCGCGCCAGCCAACAAGACCTACTTGCCTTCATAACTACAACCCGCCGTGGGGTAAATTCAAGACAATAAAACCCCGGGTGGCCCCCCCCCGGACCAAGCCCGGGGCAACGCAAAGCCGTTACAGTTAACAGGTTTGAGCGCGCGGCCACGGCAATCGCCCATCTTACTGTTCCACCTGAGTAAGCCACGACGATGTCGGCCGGTACGCAGCTTTCTGACCAGCACCTGACTGACCGCTGTTCGATAGCATCCGCGGCCGCGTTCTGGTTGAAGCTGAAACGCAGCATCATCGAGACCGAGAGAATGTGTTCAAAAGGATTGCGTGCCTTTACCGGGCGATATCGGGGCGCACTTGCCGTGGCAGGGCTCGTTACATGCCCTTGATGTGGATCCAGCGAGGCCAAGGAAGGCCATCCCATAGAGCCGGTCAGCATTCGACGCCTGATCGAAAGGTAATCGCGAAACAGTTATCGTGACCGATCACATCAAAACTGTTTGGGCGCGCGAACCAGTTGCATCCGCGCGTTTATCGGACATTAACAGTGCGGACAGTCAAGTCGGGATAATCCTTGCCGGACCTTCTTCCACCACTCGCCGGCCTTTAAAACTGCTGGATGCCAGACGTTGCCTCTTGTCTACCGAGCAAAGGGCTTTCTTGGCCGCGTACGCGCGCCGAATCAAAGCCGACCTTGGCGATGCGGCGTTACTTCCGACTCGCTGTTATTGGCAGGGTATCGAAGGCGAAACGCTCGCCGCTCTCAAGCACTTGGCGCTCGCGCGGCTGCCGAAATAGATTGCCCGCCGTCAGTTCGCGTTACGATCAGAATATCCAACCCGGGAAAGACCACGCTCAGGGCTTCAGGGTTGAGGCTTTCAGGCAACTTAGGATAAAGAATCGGCTGGCGCAGGATTACCGAACAGCCCAGGCTTGAGCGGATCTTCAAACAGGCCGCGTTCCGGGGCGCCAAGCGGCCCGTTCGATAGTGTGTTCCCAACCCTTTTGGGGCCGGCCGAACCCGCCGCCGAAGCAGGAATTTGGGCCCATTTTTCTGCCTGGCGGCGCCCCACGCTTCCAGGTTTTTCCAATTCCGGCCCCAGCGCGGGCTGGGCCCATTTTTTTTAAAAAAAAACGGTCGGTTTTTAGGCCGGCGCGGCCGAGATTTTTCTTACGTACCTCAGCCCGCACCAGGCCGAACTTGTCTGCCATTGCTCATCTCTCTCTT
>Ga0163217_1005530_pt1 | contig 11682 bp, 4 predicted proteins | sample SynspAceP_FD_185933 | JGI IMG/M metagenome (GOLD analysis project Ga0163217, IMG submission 185933) | Saline lake microbial communities from Ace Lake in Antarctica - Synechococcus sp. Ace-P (PacBio error correction) | ecosystem: Environmental > Aquatic > Non-marine Saline and Alkaline > Saline ... | reverse complement strand
TATGCCCAGCTGATATTGTGGGTACAGGAAATTTTAGAACGGATAAAGACAGTGTGAGCGTCTCTTCAAGTTGTCAACAAGGGCCAGTATTTACCGAATATATTATTGGCCGACGAAATTAACCGTACTCCTGCAAAAAACCCAAGCCGCACTCCTCGAAAGCTATGCAGGGAAAAACCCACGTAAAGCCTATGCGTAAGCACTATCTTACCCGGCGCCATTCTTCTGTATGGCAAACCCAGAACCCAGTTGAGCAAAGCAGGCACATACCCTCTGCCGGAACGCAGCTCGACGTTTTTAATGTTTATAGGGGTTAATTATCCGATGCTTTACATTTGAGATAGAAATACTTGAAACGCACTACAGGCAACTACGCAGCGGCAGCCTTGAGCAAACCTTAAATGCGGGATGAACGTCATTGCCTTACAAAAAAACTGACTCGCGCAAGTCGAGATTTGGTGATCCCTTATTAAACTATGTATCTGATTTTGGTTCGCAGTAACGAGAACATACAGAAAAGGCGCCACTATCGATGCTGGTTGTGATTAGTGCGCCTGGGGAGCAGACTCGAGCGGGGCAAGGCTTTAGTGCTTGCGCAAAAGCTTCAAGCGCTTTTTGAAGCATCGTTTTGCGGTCACAATAGACGATATTCAAGCGGATTGCCCAAGTGTATTACGGACATTAGAATCTTACTGAATTTTAGCCGAATGCGGAAGGCGTTGACGACAGAACATTAATCGATTGCTTTATTAAAAGCAGTACCGAAACCAAAAAGCGCGCTGGAGTGCTTAATTTAAAACCACAGTATCATCATAATGAGATACCTTGAATCAGATAACGCAACATTAGGTACTTTGCTTTTTTGTTATGCACACCTTTAATTAATCCGGCCCTGCTAGCGCAATTAAAAGATCTGCCGCTTGTTGCAAAAAACAGCTGGCGCAGGGTTTTTTTATATGGTATGCACGACTAGCATTCAAGCGCGGAATGGTATGGAAATTTAGGCCAAATATAGGGCTATGAACCGGGTGATCACTGAAAAGCACTATCGGACTTGGAAGTTGTTGCTCGCAGTGACCGTTATTTTGTGCGCCGAAGGGCAGAGCGTGAAAGCAATATTCAAGTATGGTTTTTAATTGGATGCAAGTGCAGTCTATGTTGCAACAATCTTTCGACTACTAAAAGGCGCTTGGCATTAAGCTCGATTATGCCAAAGCATTTAGATCGCGGGACATGAGTACTGTAGCGCAAGAAGGCAAGGTTGAATTCAGTTGGCTTACTCGTTATTAGCGGATGCCGCCGAAACTAGTGCCGGCCCATTTTCTGGCTATTTCAACATTGGCAAAAGCGGTGCTTGCACTTGGCGGCGGCTCCAGCCAGGACGGTATTTCCATCTATAGACCCCAAGATTTCAACAGCAGCTAGCAAAAGTGCGTGAGCATGGTGTTGTTATTATTGTGAGCGATTTCTTTGCAAATCAAGATGAATAGTGGGGTACTTTACAGCAGTTGCAAAGCCCAAAAACAGATGTTATTGGTATGCAATATAAGTCAGGATGAGCTGTTAGTTTCGCTTACAAAGGCCCGCGTGCACTTGAAGACAGAGAACTAACAGCGGGTCACTGTTGTCAGGCAGATGCAGCCCAAACAGGCTTATTTTAGAAAAATTTCTCTAATTTAATTTAGGCTTTTACATAATAGGCTTCAAAGTAATCGGTATTAAACCACCATCAGGTGAATATAGACGAGCCTATGGATAAGACTTTACGCAGTTTTTAAAAAGACGGGGCGAAATCTCTATGATGGCTCTATGGTTTTTTTTAGCCTTGGCAATACCCTTTAGTGGTACATATATTTAGTCGCAGTGAGGGTAAAGTGATGCCCCTTTCCTTTTTTTGGGTTTGTTGCCTAGACAAGCGGCACCAAACGAACGACAAATACAGCTAAGCAAAAGTGGCTCTGCTAATGCGCTTTGTTTATATCAGCTAGCGCTAATTGTGCGTTGTTGACATTGCATTGCTCAGCAATTGTTGTCTGATTCTGGTTAAAACAGTCGTTGCACAAGCATTAACGCTACCTCCTTCACCGGCGACGGGTTGTAATTACGCAAGACTGGTGGGAGTTACAGCCACGAAGACCAGCAAGCTCTGTAAGCGCACTGACTAACGAGCCAAAGCTTTCCGCTCAAACAAAAAGAGTAGTCTCATTCATTATGCGAATGCGCAATGAAAAAATAAGTCGTATTGGTTAAAACTAGATTTTTTATTAAACTTGTCAGCAAAACAGAGTGTTTTAGATTACTAGTAGTAACGGCGGCGCTTTGCCAACAATGGCGACCTAGTGCTAAATAGCGGCGCGCCAGCAATGCCAATAAAGCATATGTGCAACTAAGGATTGATAGATAATTATTTTGGTCACTGTTGCAAGCTATTCCCACTACGTTAACCAGTAGGATTCGGTCATTCATATTTTTACACCAGTAATCGTTTATTCCAGTTATCGGCGCCCCGAGCACATATTACCAAGCGCACAGATGCATTATAAACATATCCTGACGCCGCTGCTACTGAAAAGAGGCCCCATTGAGGTGGCCATTCTCCGCCGATAACTTCATTATCTTACCTCCTGCCACAAATGTCCTTTTTTACTCGAAAAGCACTAGCCGCCTTAGCATTGTCCATCTATCAATATAGACATTATTGAAACTTATGTTGTTAACGCCGTTGTGGACCAAGCACTAGTAGATAATCAAACCCTAAATTGCTTGATATGGCGGCTATGACCGGGTATTGGTTTGATTCTGCGCTAACAACAAGAACAGGATTACTCTAATTTTGTTCCTTATCCTCATTACCACAACCTAATGAAATGAGTTTATCGGGGCATTTAGCGTCAGGCGTTTCTCAAGAAGACAGCACCGAGTTGGCTTTGTTTACAGGCCTATGTTGAATCAAACAAATTGAAGGGAACACAGGTGCCAGCAGTAAATAACGCTGTTGTTTGTATCGCTTTACCTAACAATAAAAGGTAATCCATGGGAAAGCACGTTAACCGCGTTGTTTATTGGTTGGTTTTGTTTGTGGCTGAACGCCGAATGAGGGGAAGTCCTCTCAAATTGCTCACCCGACAACGCGCAGAATCATCATGGATAGCGCTTCAAATAGCGCTTCAAATAGCCCTTTGAATACCGATTCAGACACTTCCTTGCCGCTTATCAATCCTCGCCGGGAAGGCGATTAAGCGCGAGCGGCATTCAAATCAATAGAAAAAAGCGTGTATATATGGATGTTAGCTAGTTGCGGTTTAGTGACCATTTTACTTAACTGTTTGGCCCACAATGCGACTGCGAATTTCGCGGTAATTTGGGGCTTGTATTACTAAGCGACCAAACGGTCTTGAATTATTATTTACATTAGTACCAGTGTTAATACTTTGGTTTACTGCTCTCAGTTATTTTCTTCGTTGTTGTTCGCTTGGTATTTTTACTATTCAAAGAAGAGACATTCCAAACCAGCTGCGTAATTTGCATTCACTTAATAGAAGTACAGCCATTTCAATTGGAGGAAAAGTGCGCATTTAGCCTTATTTTCATCTAGCGATTTGTCTGTATTGCAGGTCGATGCAATTACAGCGGATTTTACCTCGTTATACGGTTACTTAAGATCGTCGGAACCTATATCTCAGTTAGCGCTTAAGCGCGCGAAAAACGTTTCACTACCTTATTTTGGCTATACTGGCAAGCGCGGTATTACTGATTGATTACTACGGCGTAATGTATCCAAGGATTATTCCGTGCAAGATCCGGCGAGTTAACGACGCCTGACGATAATGTAAGTATTAATTATTTACACGCAACTCGTATTTCGTTGAACGGCGCCCAGTTATTACGCAGCAACCCTCCTTTGCACCCAAGCGAATTAGATATGACAAGCCTTACAAGTTCGGTCATTGAGTGGGCTTATTTCCACGTGGTGACAAACGAACAGTTAATAACACGCAAACGTCAAATTTGAATTAACATTGAGTAGCGGAGAAGTTACTTTCGTTTTGAAAAGTTAGCGCTGTGCTTACAAGTTGACTCCATGTTGCTAATGCGGCCGCCAGTTTATCCATCAAGCAAATAACACAGTATCAGTTTTAACCTCCGATATTGCTACGCTAGCGTCCAGTTAGAATGCAAAACCGAGTTAATCAATATTTAAAACACCCTCGTTAACCATCACGAATTAGCTAAAAATAGCTGCTCGAAACTTAGTACCTGAGGTTGAAATATTCGACGGACTATTGGCCTTGAGCAATGTCACATGTTGCTTCTATTGAAAAGGGTCTGGCGAATCGGGAAAAATTAGGGATCAAAACATTAGCTTTGTAGCGACGCGCCAAATAAATGGGAAAAAATATATAATTAAAGCGCTGGACTGGTAGCAGCTCTGGAGATGTCACCCGGAGATGAACTTTATTTCAGTATTCACGCAAGTGACAATAAAACCCCTGATGCACAAACGAGTATTTCGCCAACCAAAAGATTAATTCGTTGGTTAGAAGGACGAAGAAGAAGGATAAACAGGCGAGGGCATTGTGATTGACTTTATGCGCGAATATTTTAAAAGCCAACGACAAATATTATTTGAAAACTAAGCATTTAATTGAGCAAACAGGATTTAATCAGTACCCAAGTATTCAAGCAAACATCCCGCGTCTTAGCTATCGCTCAGTCAGACTGAAAAAGTCCATATGGCCAATATTTAAGGGATGAGTTTGCATCCGGTGTTATGCATTTAATATGGAAGCTGACCGGATACCCGTCATTTGTTTGAGCATGACCATGATACCCAAGGGGTCTGGGCAATAAAGAGAATAGCCATGACGCTGAGGCATTCGCATCCAAAGTGATGGTTTAACTTGAACAAGCGATTGACTTATCAGGGTATTCAGCAAAGTATTGAGCAATTTGGGCATAACCACGGTGAAGTGGACATAGGCTTTATTTTAAACGTCAGAAAGGACAAATTAATCCAAAAGTGTAATGAAACGTGCGTTAGCTGAAAATGTGGCAAGCGGAGTTGCACTTTGCAGCTATCATTCGCCTGTTGCTCGCGTTTACCTTATGAAAAAGCAAGCACTGACTATGGTAAAACCGTGCCAAGCAGGGCGAGCGAATTTATGTAAAACGGTTAGGGTTTAAACAACGCCCAGTGAGCGAAAGACGTTTCGTTACCAAAGGAGAATGAAGGATATATACCTCAGATCAGCGTTAAGCACCAAACAGTTGCTGCAATTAACCTGCATACCAAGTGCTCGCCGTTTCATGCGATTGTGAACCGCGCTATTACTCTACAGCAAGATCAAGCAGAGGATCGCTCGCAGAGGAATGCGCCAAACACTATCGCAAGATGAAGCGACAATAGTTAATGATTCATTGGCAAAGTTGCTAAACGGAAGCGTTTAAATCAGAACTTAATTTGGGTGAGCCAATTAGCCACGATAAAGCGCAACAAATGGCAAATTCATTGCTCTTAATAATTGTGAAGTTTTGCTGCAAAACTTTATTATTGATTAAACCGCTATTTACTATATATTGCACCGCCATTATTGCGAAGTGGTGTGCTTTCAACACGAGCATGCCGCAACCCAAAGCATCATGCGGAGTGTTACTGCAGCTTTTTTTGCCTACCGCAAAATACAGCACCCAAAAATCAGGGAGACTAAACCATGAGTCATTGTTTTGCGCTGGGCCTTAACAGGTGATAGTAGTTATTGTATTAATAGGTTTGTTTACTGTAAGTTTGCCCTTAAAAAGGGCTCGAACAACCACTCATTAGTAAGACGAAATAGGTTGTCACCTCAACTTATGGCTGGTTTTTCGTTATTGGCTCTTGTCTAGGTGTTTCATATCAAACCTATAACCCCCTGCATGTTGTGTTACTCACGCATAAATGCGATAGCCCAAGCAAATCGGTAAAACTAGTACAGCAGGATGATGATCGCCTATATGGTTTTGTAAATGCTCAAAAGATGATCTATAGATATCTTATCAACTGCTCTAGGATTAAACACGCATAACATTGAAAAATATTGCCAACAATTGCCGTTATTATTACCCCAAAATATCAGATTTTGACAATTATGGCGACGGATGTTTCAAGTGAGGAATGGTCGCTGTTAATTGCCCGTATGCGCGACATGAAAGGAAAAACCCACAGACTGTTTAAAGGTAAAGGGGTACTCACTATGCTTGGTTTGATTGATATGCAGAGGCCTGAGCAGCCTGTCGTTGGACAAGTCTGGTCAAAATACAGCGGCCGTATTCCAAGCTCCCAATTGGTTCGCCGAACCACACTTTCCAGACTAAGCTTAAAAGACCCATTTAACCAAGAACTCGGAGTTCTGTGTTGCTTATCAAACAATGAAGACTTTTCCTTCGCTATTACTTTAAGTATCCGGCAATGCAATATACCTTTGGCGTTGGACATGAGCGAGGTAAGCAGATATTAAACATCGAAGAGCAAGTCGCTATTCAAATTAATAAATCCGCCCGTTAAAAAAGATGATTAAGCCAATCCGCCCCTTCTTCGAAAGTAAAACTTCTTACAAAATGTTTGTGGGTGAATCGGATGGAGAAAAATCCTTACGTTGGACTAAAATAAGTAAAAATAAAGATATTAGGCAAAGAGATTAATCTGGCGCTGCCAGATAAAATTAGTCGATAATGCATTCTCTGAACAGGCACTCCATTTTTCGAGTTTACTCATAATAAGACCCAGGTAGCTTTGATGAATTAAGTAAAAGAACAAGTATGGCATAGAGACTGGCAATCGCAATCGCGGGCTAGGCGTGTTGGTAAAGGCCCAAAACAACAGAAAAAAATCTAACTGGCAAACGATAAGATAACTGGTTACTGAAACGATATTAAGCTAAACGCCGCGATACATCAAACGACAGCAAGGCCCCAATATTTAAGATGGATAAACAACAATTAGAATCCGCTGAGCAGCAGTTAATGCCAGCATACAGGCGCCTAATGCTAAACGGTGGTTGTTCTGCGCAAAAACAATAGGCATTGGTGGTAACACAGAGTTACGGCCAAGGAAAGGTTTGCTATTTCTTTAGTGAATACGTCGTCTATACTCTTAAAAAACTCAGGGTTAAAGCAGGCCTACACAGTCACTACTGGCAATGGTTTATTTAGTCAAATTAGTCGCACTAATATCAGTTTAAAGTGCAAAAAAAAGACTATTAAAAATTGCCGCTAATAGCCAGCGTACTCAGGTAAGCATGCGTGCTAAATGCAGTAAAAAACCACCCAATTCATTCAAGCATGGCAGGAGTAAACTGGTTTATTGATGTTACGGAGCAGTTACTTGGATGCTAAACTCTTTTTGCGTAAGATTATGCTCGCAGGCATGGGGGTTGGTTAATAATTTGACGCAAGTGATAGTCAAAAACTAAGGCGATAATTCTTATTTTGCTTATGCCAGACAAAATGGCAGCATTGGCAGCATCAATCCGTTATCGTGCAACGCAGCAAAAGTAAAGAACGTATGCACTTCAGCGAAAGTTCCACGGTCTTACCGACTTTATCTTAGTTGAGCTAGATTTGTTTGGGCGATTGCTGTTGGCTGCGCTCACTATACTTATGTAGAACGTAAACATCTGCTGATGTAGGGATGCAAAGCACTTACCTGATCTTCAAACTACTATTCATTGCCATGCCAAGGAATCATCGATTTTCCAGTCGGAAAACCCAGTCAGGGATATCAAGCGGCAGGGCAATAGGGCGAGGCGATTACATTACCCTGTGGCTGTTTTACGAACCCAGTTGCAGCGCTGCTTAATCGATGCGCGATAGTTTCTACCCTCGGCTATGAGTCACGCTGGATTGCGTTAGTAAAACCGGACGACACCTTAACAATAGCAAATCGTCGGGGTCTTTCTAAATGCCTCGTACGATCGCTGATCGATTTTAACTCAATTTCACTGGCTGATCTGAGTCAATTGCACTGCCTATTACCCATTCCCCCAATTCCAGGACTAATTGCCTTCTGTTTCACAACCATTACATAAGCTGGTCAGCGCTAACGCACAAGTTGGTCAGCAATCTGAACCGTCTTGTGGATAAACACTTACACCAATGCTCACCGAAACTTTTAGAACAGTATTATAATTCACCGCAACAGGCTCAGCGTCGCCTTTAGTAGGGCGCTCGTAAGATCGGCGCGCATCCTCTACTTTATTCTTAAATGCAACCATGACTGCGATAAATCATCACCAGCCAATACGAGCTAGGGTATCACCCTCACGCAAAAGCGCTTCATGCGCTTGCGCCACACGTAATGATCAATCTGGTTCCAACTGCCCTTGATAGGCTTTTTCCCCGACTTCATCAGGGGCGTACATCTGAAATACGCTGAAAGCATCGTTACTTCAATAATGATGGCCTGGTGGCATCGGTTATCATGATTGAAATACATCTAATATTATGCGGTTTTTGATTAAAATTGATTGTTTCCGGGCGGTTTCTTTTTTCTGTTTGGCGTCATATCAAAACAAAATCCTTTAGGGATGTTTACTGCAAGAAAATTAGCCGTCCGAAGCACTTTGTGGATCGTTACGATCGACTCTTCGGGATTTCAACATCTTCCAGATTTTCGAAATTACCTTACAACTTAATTTATTGCAATAAATTTACACTAAAAGGTTATATTTTATTACTGGTGCAATATTTTCTTATGAAGCTTGAGTTCGCAGTACTATGCGGACTCAAGTTAAACTCGTCTAGTTCAATTGTTGGCCGCTAGCGGTGACCCGCTTAACGAAGGCTATTCATTTCCTAGGCTAAAAACCAACCGACTGCATCCTTAATAAAATGACTGAGTGTCCTAGTCTCCATTTGAAATATCTATTTTTAAGGCATTTTCATTACTTCAACAATTCATGATCAGCGGGCAATTGGCTACTATCCACATGGACTAATCGATGTTTTAAGCTAGCCAAATCCTCTTTGTCCTCCGGCAAAGGGAGGAATTAATTTGTCATGCACTAAAGAGGTACAAGCTTTCAATTTTTTGTTTTGCGATCATTAAGAGGTGAAAAAGGCTTTGTAGCTCTTTTTATAGCGAGCCTTCAGCAATGACAAGAGCTTTCTTCAGAGGCCACTTCATTTTTTATTTTTTTCATTTGTTACTACCTTAAAAGGTATATACATGCGCTTCAAAAAAATAACAAGCATTCCTTGACCACGCCAATACACATAGTTAACAACGGCATATTTACACCAATGCGTTTGTAAACTCATGAATCGCCTTTAGTCGCAATTACTGCCACCAGAAGCACCAATTGGGTGACTAGCGCTATAGCGCCGCCATTTGGGTTAGTTTCGCAGGTCTAAGTTCTAAAACTTTAGCTAACAGTTTAAGGCTTTGCCGGCAAAGCTTCTTCGACTCAATTACGTCCATGTCAGGCAATAGATTTAAATACCAGCTCTGGTTAAAAGCTGCTTTAGGACCGCAGGAATCGGACCTTCACCATAATACGTTTGTGCCACGCGGCAACTGCATTTACGATCCATTCTTGCGTAGGAGTTTTAAGCGTTTGAATTTGCATAGTTTTCGCGAGCTAATGTTAGAAAGCTGCACCATCGTTTATACCTGATGCGTTACGCGCGGTTTACACTACCGTCCTTTATTGAATGCCGGACGCCATACCACTCAATGTTTTAACCGTGGTGCTTGATTTAAACTGTTTCGTCTACTTTCAAGAAAGTACTGGCCTCGGCGAACTGTTTCAACTCAACAGGTACTATTCTGATTCCTTTAAAATAACGGCTTCAATGGCTGCTGTTCGCTCGTGCATTGCGACTGTGCCGCAAAACACTTGTGCTCGCGCGTAAAGTTCCATTTAGTGGCTAAGTTTCAGCCGTTATTGCCCATATTGCCCAACGCCGAAGGGTCGGTTAAAGTAGCAACCATCATATCAAAGCAATTGGGGCTGTCGCCCATTCGTGCCACCGTGCCGCGCATTGCGGGGGATAAATAACCGCCCCGGCGACGATGTTTCTACTCCACCACCATCGCTAATCATGGTCGCCAACATAAGCCTTGTGCCGAGGTTTATTACTGCGTTGCAACCAGAGCGCATAAGCGGTTAATGCCATTGCGGTGATTTAAACGAAACATGCCTGCTTGAATGAGGCTACTCGTTTGCAAACATATTGAAAGCGGATTCAGTTGATAGTATTACAACACAAACCGACTCGTACCTTTCGGCTTCAACACCCGAACCTAGTGGGATTCTTTCTTTTAATACTTTGTCCGGCCAATTCTGCAGGTTCAATGCCTTTAAACTTCCACTTAAGTGCCGATTGCAGAACCGCCGCACTTAATAACAACAACGCTATGTACCCACTCATGTTAATTCCCCAATTTTGATTGTGACTTAAACGCTGCGACTTTAGTCTATTCTAAAATATAGCGAAAATGGTGTTAGGAAGCGTTTAATTACGGGACATTAGTAGTACGAATTCAATATTTATTGCTAATTTTTTGTTTTAATCAAAAAAATTAGCAAGGTTTATTAAAAAAACCTAACTTCCTTCCAAGGATGGCAAGCAAAAAAAAACGGGCGCTATTACGTGATAATTCATCTTTACATAACTTGGTCTTGTGACTTTTCTATGTCCCAAAAGAGGATTTTAATCTGGAATATGTCCTCACAAATACGTTGGCTCAGGGGGAGGGGAATAGCCCTTGCTTAAGATCGCTGTTTTGACACTAGTAACTGGTGGTGATCGCTTTATGTAGTAGAGTCTCATTGGCTAAGGTGGGTAATCACAGAACTTACTTACCTCAAGGCACGCAAATTACTTGCCTTGAATTTATATCGTTCCTCGGCCTACGCTTGTTCATCAAGGATGTGTTGCGCTGAATACTGAAAATCTGTCGATATTGAAATACATAATGCTAACTGGTTTTTGGATACTGCAGATAAAAAGCTAGTCGTTGAATATAAGTGAATTGAGGATTAAGCATTAAATATACTGCCGCCCAAACAAGTTCCCCCCCCCCAAAAAAAAAATACGGTTACGCCGCACTACCGAATATCGCGTTGCCGGAACAGTCTACCTCGCATTACGGTTAAACTCGCTTAAGCTTCAGTCAATATTTGCTGCCCAGCAGCCATTTACTACTTTTAAGCAAAAGTTCAGCGTCAATTTTACACTCTCGGGCGATATCAATGCCGCCTTTAGGTTTACGTCGATGAAAAAACAATTGCAGGGGGGAAGAATAAAACTGGGAGCCTAGCCGGGAGTAGGTCGAACAAAAGCCAATTTGCTTGCAGGATACAAACACAGGTTTTTTGCACGAAGCGGGAACTCAATTGGCAGGATTTAATTAATACCAAGATAGACAGGGCCCAGTTTCAGCATGGGCCGGGAAAAATGTATTGAAAAAAACCTTCCACCATCGCTTGGGCATTATCAAAGGCCCAAGTCAGGGGGACTGTTGGAAAAAATTTGTCCTCTTAGTATTGAGGGACTAGAGGAGATATCCTGATCGATTCTTTTTAACCTCTGCCAAATTTAGAGGGGCCCGCATTGATGCTCGTGATTTTTCCAATACAGCAGATCTGAGAGAATCCAGTTAATCCCGCCACAGTTAACACAAGCTTAAAATACTCTCTTTTT
>Ga0163217_1040590_pt1 | contig 11683 bp, 14 predicted proteins | sample SynspAceP_FD_185933 | JGI IMG/M metagenome (GOLD analysis project Ga0163217, IMG submission 185933) | Saline lake microbial communities from Ace Lake in Antarctica - Synechococcus sp. Ace-P (PacBio error correction) | ecosystem: Environmental > Aquatic > Non-marine Saline and Alkaline > Saline ... | reverse complement strand
ACCTCACCTTATCGGCGTGCAATTCGCCCTTGATCATGGCAAATAAAAGATTTTCCGCCCATAGCGCCAATTAAGGGCCGACCTGTGACCTTTTCAAATAGGAAGGTTCGCATCGTTGCGAATAAAAGGAGGCGCTGTAAGCTGAACTGCAGAAAATGGGCAGAAAAACGAAGAATCGTCTTGACCGCAGGCAGAGGAGGAAAAGTAGCGCTTGTGAGAATTGCAGACCAAATACGGGAAATCATGGAGAGTGCGGCCAACGGTAAACGAAAATTGAGCAAAGCGGGCATAGTGCCCAGAAACACGGTGGAAAGGAATGAGGAGGGGCGCAAGGGAAAAGGCCAAGAAATGAACGTGGGACGCAGCTGGAGCGGGCAAGGTCGCTGGGAGAAGAACCATAACGAAAACAAACCGGGGATGCAGATCGAGTAAGACCAAGGCCGGGGAGCGCTGGGATGAAAGAGGGCTGAGCAAGAAGAGCAGAAGCGGTAAACAAGAGCCCACGCGCGCGAAGAAAGCGCGGGGGGTGGCGGCCATCGCTAGAGAGAATGAGGGGAAAAGAGAGGCGGTGCTGCATTGCAGGCAAAGGAAGGCTGGGATCGACGTGCAGGACGGAGGGGATGCAGCAAACTGCGTGAGAGCGCAAGGGAGGAAGCCAAGACGGGCCGCACCGGGCGCTGAAAAAGAGGCTTGAGAAAGGGGACGGGCAGCGAGTGCAGCCGCGAAGGGCACGATCAAGGACGCACGAATGGGGGGGAGACTGTTATGCAGAATGGCGGGAGCAGTAGGTGCTTCAAGCGAGACAAGGCCGAGCCGAGGCAAGCGGCGAAGGCCGCGCAAGGGGCGGGGGGACACGATGACCAGAGAACAAGCAAAAGAAGGTTTGTAGGAAACCCGTGGAGCGTACGCAGCCGCGGCGACAGTGAAAGAAGAATGACGGGGGCGGAGACGTGAAGCGGATGCACCGTGGGTGAAGCACGAAGAAGAATGCCCTGAAGACACGAAGCCAAGCAAGGTGGGGGTCAGGGGCGCGCAACGGGACACGGGAGGGGCCGGGATGCACTGCTGTGTGTGCTGCTGAAGATAAATGCGCACAAACGCGTGAGAACAACTGGAGGGAAAGTGGACGCCAAGGCGTGCAGGAGAAATGCGAAGCACGGAAACGAGGACGTGAGAGGCGAGGCAGTCAAGCCAACCCTAGGGGGGAAAGGGCGGAGGACAAGGGCGCGCCACGAGAGGAGTGCGAACCTTGTGCGGAGCATCGAGGACAGGAAGACAAAGAGGCCACGCTGTAAACCAGGGGACGAGCGCTGCTAGCAAGCCGGCACGGAGATGGGGGAGCGCTCAGAGGGAGGGCCGCGCAGAGGTTCAGTGGGGGCGAAAGCCGCGAGGTGGCCCGGAAACACGCAAGAAAAGGGCGTAGAAAAACGGAAAAGGCGCATGTGCGAAATAAGACCGACAAGGGACCGGGCGGACGGCAGATGGAGGAAAACCAGGGGGGTGCCATAGGTGCGGACAGGGGCAACGCGCAGCCAGACGACGCAGATACAGGGGGACCAGACGGAGGCGGCAGGCAGACGCCCTGCAGGGCTAGAGTTAAGAGGAAAACGGAGAGGAGACCGAACGGCGGAGGAGAGAGAGCAGCAAAAGAAAGGCAGGGGGGATGAGGGAACTGCGCCTGGCGGGCGGGAAAGTGCAAGAAAAAGGAGGGGAGCGAAAGTAAGCGAGCTGCGTTGCCGCCGCCTGCCCGGGGGGGAAAGAGTGCAGCAAGATGACCCCGCATGTGAGGGACGAGCAGCAAAAAGGGCGATGGAACAACAGAATGAAAAAAACAGGCGAAGGTGCGCAAAGCGAAAGAAGAAGGGGCTTGGAGAAAGAGGACAAAAGCCGCGTAAGCGAAACCGAGGAGGAGACAAGGGAAAGCCACAAGAGACACGGAACCAATGCAGCTGCGCAATTGGGGAGAGCGTGCCCAAGGGAACAAAAGAAGGAAAACAGGGGTCATGCAGCGGCCCGCACCGAAAAAGTAAACGCCGGAGATGGTAGACAGAGACCTGTGAACGGGTGAGAAAGCCGTTGAGACAGGCGCGAGCAAACCGAAGATGGAGACACACGGAACAGCGGCCCATTCAAATGAAGGACGCGCCAAACCAACGCAGGGAAGGACACAGGAAGAAGAGAGCGGCACCTGGAGCGAGGGCAGAGCGGGCGGCCGCAGCCCCAGATAAAGAACAGGGCAGCGCAGAATACGGGGGACCTGGAAGCACGCCACAGGAAAACCGAGGGCGGGTGGCGGACGCCGAGCAAAGCCGGCAAAGGCGCGGCCGGTGAGGACGTAGCGCGGCACAAAGGGCAGGCCACGGCACACGAACCGGGCAAGCAAAAAGGCGCGAATTGCTGCAGAAACCCAGAATAACGCAAGCCAGGGCCGGCACGAGAAACAGGAACAAACCAAAAGGCATAGCGGAGGGCAGAAAGGCGAACTTCGTCGGTCGTGAGACAAACGGGCAAGAACGAGCAGGGCGCAAGACAAGGAACGTCGCGGCGGGAACGGAGAAGCGAGAGGAGAAAACCGCCCAAGCGGCTCATCACCGCGGGGGCGGGGCGTAGGGGAAGCGCCGGGAAAAAACAAAACCGCCACAGGGAGCGCCAGGCCCGCGAGCCAAACGCGCGGCAAAGGCGCCCGAGGAGAAAAAAAGACGGCCGCAAACAGGCGAGAAAGGATGCACCAACAAGTCTCGACAGCCCGTGGAGAACGCGACCAGTACGCGCTGAAGAGAATTAGCCAAGGAAACCACCGGCGAAGACCGCGGGAAAGAGAAGGGGCAGGGAACGCTGGGCGCAGCCAGGCGCTAGACCACGAAGCGGAGGCCCAGCACACGCCGGCGAGGAGAGCGAGAAAAAGCCAGCCCGGGACCCGAAGAGAAAAAGCACCGCCAGCGAGGGGCACAAGAGCCGGAAGAGCGAAGGGCCGCAACAAAGCAACCCAGAAGCGGGCGAGCGAGAGAAGTGTGTGACGCGAATGATCCGGAGAAGCACGATATAACACGCGCGTCACACGGACAGGATAGCGAAGGAAAAAAGCGTGGAGTACGGGAGGACAATTAGGCACAAAAAGCGCACCGGGCCCAGCGTAAAAAGCCGAGAAAAAGGCAAAGAATAACGCCAGGACCCGGAGCAACCGAAGTCAGCACGGAAACCGTGGAGGAACGGGAAGAGTGCCACGCTAGCGAGGCGTGACGGCAGCACTCGAAAAGGGCCAGTGATGCAAGAAAGCAAGCGCCAAGTGACGCGTCAGGAGAAGAGGGAAAGAGTGCTGAGTGTGGGAGGAGCAAGTGCGGAAGGAGCTACAACGCGCACGCAAATTGGATGGAGAAGAGCCACCTACGAGGGCGAAGGGCAAAAAAGGCAGCCGATGGGCGCGAATGGCGCAGCGGAAAATGCTGTAGGCCAGGAGCAAGGCGAAGGCACGCCCGATTACAGTGGAGGGAGGCTCCAGGGCAACGACGGATGCGGGTAGGGCGCATGGAAGTGGAGAGAAACAAACGGCAGCAGTGACGATGCCGAGACGGCGAGTTGAGAGCGCGCGAAGGATAGAGAGGAAGAGGAAAGCGCAGCGAACGCGACGAGCACGCGCATGCAAACGCGACGAAGGAAAACCCGCCAAGCTACACAGCCACTGCCAGAGCGGAAACACGCCGACATAGGGGGGCGTCCAGAGTACCGCAGCACAGCCAGGCACGGGCGTGGGTGGAGAAGCGCGCCGTGAAAGCTGCAAGGCCGGAAGGTGCCTCCTGCCCGACGCCTTGGACGCGAAAATACCAAACCAGGGGAGTAGATCGCAGTAAGGTGGCGGAAAACTGGGGGCGCCAAACCCGGGGCCACGAGGACCGAGGCCCAGGACGAAGGCCGAACGCAGTGGGCAGCCATAGGCCAGGGGAGGAAAAAGGACGCGGCTGTGAGAAAAGGCAACGATGCCAAGACGAGCGGTCAACGAGCGCTGAAACACCTGCGCAACAACAACCCAATGCATGAAAATAACAGGCGAAAAACGGGCGCACCGGCAGCAAGACGGCGATCCGCGGCGGCAAAAGCAGACCCAAAACCAAGCAGGCACAAAGGCGCTTGAAGAAGGGCGGAGAAAATGGGAGTCAGCGGGCCGGCGCATGAGCACTGCGCAAGAGCAGCCCAGGTCGTGCCAAAAAAACCGTCCACAGCGGGAATGAAGTTATGCGCCAAAGCGGACGAGGCGAACAGCAAGAACCGGCGCCAAAGACAAGCAGCGGGGCACCCAAGTGCGCGCGCGAAGAGGGTCAGCGGGGGCGGAGTGGGGGCCAATGGGCGCGGAAAGCCACGCAAAGAAAAACCAGGGGGGAAAGGAACCGCGGGCGGCCCCAGGCATGGCGGTGAAAAAGCGAAAAAGGGGAGGGCACACAGCAGAGCGCACCGCGACCGAGAGCGCACGCAACCACAGCAACGACTACACCGAAAAAGGGAAAGGAACATGGCGCCGCGAGGGGGGGGAGGTGGGGGTGGCGGTGGAAGGCCCCGAGCCGGAAAAAGGGGTCGGGGGGAAAAGGCCCGAGCCTGAGCGAAGAGCGGGGAACGAAAACCAAGCGCGGAGGGCGGAGGAACCAACCAACCACCGGCATTGGAAGATCGGCAACACGAACAGAAGCGCGCAAAGCGGGCCCCGGGCCAGTGGATGCGACCAGAGCGGCACCGACGGCACCCAGACAGCGAGGAAGTCGACGAGCGGCGCAGACTAACCAGAGACAAAGCTGCGACGGGATGACCCCCGGATCACGCGGGGACAAGGCAAACAAGCAAGCTTGCGCAAGCTTGAAAAAAGGCGATGGAAACGGGAAAATGAAAAACCGATGCGGAAAGAAGAACCGGCGAAAAGCGGCAGAATGCGGGAAAAAAAAACGACGCCGCGGCAGAAAAAAAGCGAGCGAGGGAAAAGCAGTGACAACAGCGCAAGAGCAGCGAGAGAAAAGAGCAGACGCAGGCAGGAGTGCAACACTGAGGAGGCAGAGCAACGAGACAAACTACAAAGCGGATGGAAACGAGGAAGCGAAAGGGAAGAAAGCGCGAGCAGAAAGGTGGAAGAAGCGTGGGGCGAGGCACAAGAAGAACGTAGAAGAAGCGAAGCACGGGAAGAGCAAGAAAACAAATAAGAGAATAGGCGAGAACCCGGAAAGGAATGCCTGAACACAAAGCTGTAGAGTCGACACGACGTGAATGATGGAAACAAACACGAAGGACATGTACAGACAGCGAAAAAGGAGAGAAGGGAGGACGGCCATCACGCGGAGGGCCGGGCAAGCGCCACCGTGGATTACGTGAAAAAGGAGGTGCCGCCCGCCGCCGGAAGTGCGCGGAACATCGCCTAGAAACAGCAGAGGGAAAGCACCCGAGTGGTATGGAGCAAGGAAGCAAGCGGGCGCGAAAGCGATCCGCTAGTGGCCAAAGAGTGAAACGAGGGCGGGCGCGACGACGACGCAAAAGAAGCCAAAAGACGAGTGGCGAAACTCGGGGCCGACAAGCGCAAGGCCCGGAGTGCAGGAGAGAAAAAAGGCCGGACTGCCGAAGAGGCGAAGAACCCGAAGGGTGGGCGGCAACGGGCAGGGCGCGGCAGGTAACGAGCAGGCCGAACGGGACTAACCGAGGGGCACTAAGAGCCCGGACAACCACTCCAGGCAAGACGCAGCGGAGATCAGGGGAGGTGTCGAAAGACAGCACCGGTGAGCAACAGGGAAAACAAAGCCGGAGGTCAACACCCAAAACGGCGGCGGACAGTCGTTGCACCAGTCGGACAGAGTAATGGCGAGGGGGGAAAAGTCGCAACGACACGAAGGCCGAAGCGGAGTGAACGTTAAGCAGGGCCAGACGCTGGCCAAATTGTGCGCGCGATAGGCCCCGGGCGGTGGAGGTCGTAGGAGCGCAAGGAGCAATCGTGGGAAAGGCAAAAAACACGACCGCCAAAAGCGATTCCAGCAAACGCAAACGAACACCGGAGGAGGCTGAGAGAGACGAAGGCGGAGTAGGGTCAGTGGGAAAACCCGGCCATGCCGGAGCGAGGAGATGGGCGCGAGGAAAAACAGAGCGGGATCAGGTACCGACCTGGCGGACAGCGAAGGAAGCGGAGGGCCCGGGGCAGAGCGCGCCGTGCGCAGAAGAGGCGGCGGAAAAGACACGTGAGGAGGGAAGCGCGCTAGGCAGGTAAAGCGGGCAGTGCAGATACAGCCACGGGATGTGGGCAAAAGAGGCAGCACGCGGGAAGAAACGAGAGAGCCGACGCGGTGGCGGGGAAAGAAACACACAGAAACGGGGACCAGCAGCAGCAGGGTAAGGGTGTGAGACAGCACATGCGTGAGTGCAAAAGAAGCCAAAGGAGACCATTACAGCAGCATAAACGGGATGGGAGGAAATGAAAAGCACATGGCGAGCAGTCGGAACGAAAGAGAAAAAAAAAGAGGCGGCGGCGCCCCCCGAGAGAATGAAGAGGCGGAGCGGGGGGAGAACCCAGACGCGGAGCAACCGCTAGAGCGAAGTAAGCGAGCGCGAGCGAAAGACGCGGGACCAGAGAAATCACTGAGCGGAGCCAGAACTCGACTGAAGCGAGAATGTGTAAATCACCTGCCCAGTGGCCAAGGCTCGAAGGAAACCAAGCGAGGAGGAAAACCCACCCCAGCCGAAAGCGGGGAGGGGGGGATGCGGCAGCGCACAACAGGCGAACGAGTGGGGAAAGCGAGGCCGCCGGCGGAAAAAGGCAACAAAACAAGCGAAAAAAAACGACCGGAGGGCATGCACGCCGTGAAGAATCGTAAGATGAGGAGGAATCAGCGAACACGCGCAGAAGCGTGAGGTAACGCCGCAAGAGTTCGGAGCGTAAGACATGAGCGTTGCCAAACGGGCCAAAGAAACGGAAGTGACGCCAGCGCGACGGTGAGGGAAATGGAAAAGCAAGCAGGCTGGGGGTATGAAAACGGAGTGCCAACAACGTACGCCAGGAGAGCCCGAATGAGGACCGAGCCGCACACCCGGCCCAAGGCGAGCAAAAACAAAACCTGCCAACCGGTAGCGGTTGCGGGAACGAGAAGGCGGAGGCCTAGGGGTGCGACGAGAGCGAGGCCTTGGCGATGCGCGACCGGGCACCAAGGCATGGACCACGTGAGGGCAAACTGCCAAGAGGTGGGAACTGGGGGAGTACAATGGCGGTGGGCCCGCCGGGCCACTGCTAACGCAGCGCAGTGCCGAGCAGATGAGCACCAGCAGGACCAGCAAAGCTGGTGGCAGCCGACAACACGTAACCGCAGACGGAGAAGGAGACCAGAGGACGGGCGAGGGAGCAGCGCACGTGGGCCGACAGAAGGAAAAAGCCCGACATGATGCAGGCTTGGGCGAGGAGAAATGCGAAATAAAGGCCCGCCACAGATGGGAGCGGTGACGAAAACCAAGGGAGGAGAGCAGCAAGACTGGTATGTCGCAGGGGAAAGAGGGGGGGGGCCCCCCCCCAAAAAGGTGGGGGGGGCCCCCAAAAAACCCTAAAAAAGGCTGCCGGCTGGAGGCAGACGGAAGTAGGCGAGCCGCCAGACGTGTAATACCCGCCGCTCGCCAGGTTGAAGACAAGAAAAGTGGCCAGGCGGGAGAGGATTGGAAGCCGAGTGCGCAGCAAGACTAGTCGACGCAGCCACCCAGGGAGAGGGGCGTCCCCAGGCAGCCAGTGGGCGGAGGGGGAAGCGGCGAAAGGACCCAAGCGGGGGGAGCGGTAGGCGCCAAAACACGCTAGCGAACGTGGCTGCGCTCGCCAAGGCGTAACGCCCGGGAGAAGCGTGCCCGGAACGGCAAAGAGGCCACTGCGTGGGTGATGTTGGTGTGTAGGAAGAGCGCGAGGGACGAACCGAAAAACGTAGCGCGGAGCAAAGCCGCTGACAAGACGCGGCCCGGGGAGGCACTAGGTGGGGCGTCTCGAGGCGGCAGGCAGGACAAAACCGACGGCGAAAGATGTGCCCGCCGGAGAAGGACGAGCCGGACCGGTAAGCCCGCGTCCTGGGCCCCCGCCGGAGGGGGGGGAGAGAGAGGAGCGTCCGTAAAGCGCGTACCGTGCCCACGCCACGAAAGAAGCAGGCGCACTGAGGGGATGACGACGACACCAGAAAACAAGCAATGCCGCCAGCGCGGGACGGCGGGCGAAGCGAACGGTTGTCGGCTTGCGGCAAATTCGAGCCGCGAACGCATAACACAGGACGCGGGGCCGACGGGCAGGCGTCGACAAGGCTGAGCAATGGTGAGAGCAGCACCAGGCAGAGGGGGGGGGCGAAAGGCACAACGGGCGGGGGCGGGAGCCGCGCACTGCAGAAAAGGCGAGGACGGAGGAAAAAACTCGGCAAAGCAGATAAAGAGGCGGGCACGGAACGGCGTCAAAGACCGCCAGAAACCCAGGCGGGGGGGAACCGGAAAAAAACATAAACGCGACGACGAATGGTGGCAAGGACGGCCAAAACGGAAGGACACCACAAGCAACAAGCGGCGGCCGAAAGCAAATGGAGTGAAAAAAGCAACAAGATCGGGACAAGCAGCAAGGGCGAAGTCGCACAGAACGGCCAAATCCGTGAACACCAAGCGGCCGCTTAAACGGACACCGGAACACGATCACCAAGCCACGGTGAACAACTGAAAACACCACCAACCGAAGTAGACGTGCAAACAGAAACGGAAAGAAAACAGGCCCACCGGGCCACAAACACACAAACAAACGAAAACCCGGTACAAGGACCAGCCGCCGAACCCAAACAACACGCCCTGGCACAACGGACAAAACAGCCAACGCACGATCCACAAAATGAGAAAGCAAATAACACCCAAGCGCGCAACCACCAACAGACGCGAGAAAACAACGCCAAGCAAAGATAAGGGCCTCGCGCTGTCTCGACAGGGTAACGGGATACGTCACAGCCAACTCTACCGGCGCACCATTCGCCAGCGCAAGGACCACCACCGAATCAATTTCCGGTATTCGAAGGCCGTGAGGTGAGCCATGGCCAGGGGACGGTCCCGAGACATCGAGCTCAGCAGATCGAGGAAACGGCATCCCGGGCGCCGGCTTCTGCGGCTTGCATGTTATTACTACCGGCAACACCTGGCCTCGGTCCATGGAAGCCATGGGCATGAGTCTGCCGCGCCTCCGCCAGGACGCTTGTATTCCGCAGGACAAGACCAGGATGTGAACGCGCCGGCCAGGCCATCCTCGAGCTACTGCGCCGGGACATCAGAAAACACAGGCGGACATCATTGGACCTCCGTGCAAGCCTTCGAGAACGCCATTACCGTGGTTTATCGCCCCTCGGGCCCGCCTCTAACCAATTGCCGTGCTGCATTGATTACTGATCGCCATGGCCTCGACCATCGAGACGTGCGGGATTGACCTGCGGACGACTTCACCCCGCATCGCGAGGAAAGTACGCGTTACTGCGACCTTGCGCCCAGTGGTCAATACCTGATGTCCGAGCTGATCCAGATTGGCGGTATTCAGCCCACTGATGAAGATTGACTGCTGGAGCGCGGCCTGCTGCCACGGCTGACTGGCCTGACCGTCAGCCGGCCAGACGCATGGCCGAGAACGCTGGCCAAGTGCAGCCGCTACCCGCAAAGGGGGCAGGACATCATTTTTCGCAGCTTCGACAGACACCGATTCAAAGCGCAACAGCCATCTGGTCATCCTCAAGGGCAACCTCGCCCAGGCGGCCGCAGTGGCCAAGATCACCGGCAAGGAAGGTTTGCAGTTCACCGCAAGGCACCGCGGGTATTTCACTCCGAAGAAGAAGCCATGACGCCATTACTCGCGGGCACCATTAGTGCGCCGGGTGATGTGCTGGTTATCGCTATGAAGGCCCCAAAGGCGGCCCACGGCCAATGCGCGAACATAGCTCAGCCAACCTCAGCTATCGATGGGCCCAGCGGGTCTTGGGTGACCAAAGGTGGGCGAACTGGATACCGACGTCTCGGTTCCTCCGGCCGGCCGCCCGGTTTGCTGGGGGCCATGTCACACCCGAAGCCCAGGCAGGCGGCCCGGATTGCCATTGTTTGCAGGACGGCGATGAGAATCACCATCGACGCTAGAAAACCCGGCAAATAGTCCTCAAACCTGGACTGACGAAGAAAATCGCCCAGGCGCCTGGTGACCTGGCAAGAACCCGCAACGCGCTGATTACCCGACGGCCGTGCTGGCGAAATACGCCAAAACAGTCGCCTCGGCCTCGGAAGGTGCGGTGACGGATACGAATCTATTAGAGCCCTCATGCGGTGCGCGCTAGCGCTTCCAGTTTATCACTGGCAGCATCGCAAGGACTATCAACCACGCCACCAGACACGTACCAGCCTTTCAGTTTGTGTCGCTCATTAGTGATAATAAGGTCTGCCGGCGTGAGAAATCAGTGATTCAGGTCTTAGTACTTGCCCCGCCCTGGAATTCTGACATTAACCTGCCGCTGACGGACAGCCTAATGCATTACAACAAAACAAAAAACATAGGGATCAGGAAATGAAAAAGCCATTTGACGGAGCGCTCTGGCGTGGGCTCAACCCGGTAGCTGCTCCAGCGCTTGCTCGAGCGGGCCGTCGGAAAAGGACTGTCAAGCGCTGTGGAAGCGCAAATGGAGCAGATGATCCGCCATGTTGGGTGAGCTCGGCGGGCCGGAGAGGCATGTCCCGGCATGCTTGAAAGTCGAGGATTCACGACGTCACCCTGCATAGTTGCGAGAAGAACGCACGGATGTTCTACCGCTGCGATGTAGAAAGTGGATGCGACAGCACCGGGTCGTCGGCGCTCGGTACACGCTCGGAAATGTTAATGGCCAAATCCAGGGATGGTGCGATACAGGCGCAGTGACGTCGGCGTCATTTGTGGCCGTGAAAACTGAAGCTGTTGGTTTTGCCTATGTAGCGTTAACCCGTCTTTACCCAAACCGGGCGTGCCGCCAGCAGGCAACACAGCGGCAATAATTACCTCCGGGGCGATCAGATCAAGCGCCAAGCGTATAGCATCAGCACCGCCCAAGCCAGCAACCCGCCCCACCGGCAGCGGGATGCCCCAACAATATAGTTGCGGAGGTAAATACCAAATGCGCGAGACGTCACCAGAGCAAGAGAATAAAGCACGCCCAGAGTGAGGAAGAACGCGGCGAAAGTCACCTATTCTGCGTTTTACTGCGCCCGACATCATCAGGCAACGCATACCCATAAACTGGACCGCCGCGCCAGTTTGGATGCCGACCAACCAACGAACCGATCAGCAGGAACATCCAGGCCAAGCAGCCTAACAACTTACCGTGAGTATCTTATTCATTGTTGTCTCCGGGAATGATTTCTTTTATCTGACCCAATAGTCGCTCCTCAGGCAAAATTTTAAATTTTGCCCCTACTCTTCATTCTTCACCCTGCGCCATCTGTTTCCGATTGAGCCCATATGGTACATACTTCGTCCATTAACAGGTCACAACGGAGCCAGGAAGGGCACATGTCAGTGTTCCAAGCGATTGAAAAAACCAAGACACCACAAGCCCTTCTGCTCGCAGTGTTGGCCTCTACGACCTACACAGACGAATGCGAGGCCGACCTTCGATACCGGCTTCCGTTCGACAACGAGAAGCCCCATAACCAAACCCACATCCACTCCGCC
>Ga0163217_1017532_pt1 | contig 11683 bp, 10 predicted proteins | sample SynspAceP_FD_185933 | JGI IMG/M metagenome (GOLD analysis project Ga0163217, IMG submission 185933) | Saline lake microbial communities from Ace Lake in Antarctica - Synechococcus sp. Ace-P (PacBio error correction) | ecosystem: Environmental > Aquatic > Non-marine Saline and Alkaline > Saline ... | reverse complement strand
TGGTGTGAAAGTTAATTTGTGGTATTTATCTTGAGGTTGTGTGGATGATTTGTTTTGGTTTTAGGCATGAGGCTGTTGGGGTCGATTTGCTTTTGGGGCAAGTTAGTGTGTTGGTCTGGACAGGTTGGATTTTGGGGGGATTTGAATCGTCCTGGGGACAAGTTCGGTCTAACGAATTTAAATCCGATTGTTTCCCATCTGGGTTTTATTTTGGCCGGGTGGCGGATCGAACCCGGCGGGTGTGAGGGCCGGTTCTAAATGAATACGGTCGCTGAAAAGGTTTGGGTGATTTTTCGGATTGCTCGGTGAACGGGGGATTATGAGACACCCATTTTGTCAACCGGTTTTTTGAATATTTTTTATTTTTTGGATATAAGCTTCTGGACGCTGCCAAAGGCCTGTCATAGTTGGGCGGGCAACGCCACCGGCAGGTTGAAAATAGGTAACGGGGTGCGGTCTATCGGCCGTTTACTTACTTGGGTGAAATAGATTGGCCGGTTGGTTCAGCCGATGCATTGCCTTTCCTTTTTGGTGGTGTAGACGTCCAGGAACCGTTTTCCTCGGAGTATCTTGTTGACCACAGATTGCCAATGGGTCACGACCCGATGCGACGAGCCTGTGCGGTGAGTGTTCGTCCCTTCACCGGTCCGGCCGAATCCAACTGCGGGTAGCGGGCTCCAGGCCGTTAGATCAGGTTAGGCTTACCTGCTGACTGATGGTCTGCAGGCACGTCGGGAGGTTTTGGAGGACGGAGTCAGGCTCTAATTCGCCCTGTTATTACGATGTCGACTTCGCCGAACTGGCGGGTATTCTTAGGAGCCAAGGAGTAGCGACCTTTCTTTGCCCCTCGTGGCTGGCTTTTTCATTTAAACGGGGTCGACGAATATCTCCATGGTCGGTGGATGTGCTCTACTTTGTCATTGGTTGCTGCAGCGCACTAATCGGATCTGTTTGCCACAGCGCGTTTGACCAGCGGCGTAATGGTATTAGCGGTCAGCCGGGTGGTTCCACTTGTGGGAAACTTGCGGCCATTTTTCGCCCTGGTTGGTTTATGGAGAGGTAATGGCGCTTGGTCGCCCCGCTTGGTCCTGCACCGTTGGACGGGTTCTTCCGGCTGTTTGTTAGCCATTGCTTCAACCCCGGTATGTTGCGGAACACTACAACCAGCGGCAGTGCAATCGTCAGCATTGCTTGGGCCGAGACCCGATTTTTGGCGAATATTGCCGACCCGGTTTACTTTCGAATTATGAATACGGCCCGCTGTGCTTTGCCAATGCCCCCGTGGCGACCAGGTGGTGACCGAGGGGGTCATCCGTTGCCCGTCGCATGCAAATGCGGTCAAAACATGGCATCAGTCTGCACCGGAGCGTTTTAATCTGGCGGGCGGGTTGCAATTCCCCGATGATGCCGTTTTGTCCGAGGTAAATGCCCTCGCTGATGGCGTTAAGGTGAATAGGGACTGATGCTTTGTAATTCACGGTTGCGTGTGAAGTTTCCGCGTCCGGGCGTGATAACGGGGTTGGGGGTTTTTTCCCCTCGCCAATCATTTTTTGTGACCTGGAAAACGGCTTGGAAATGTAGTCGCGCACCAGCGAAAAACCTTTACTTAGCGCTAGGTCATTCAAGGGGGCTGAAGAACCAGCACAATCGGCCCGGTGGGCCGGGTCAGTTTTTAAGCGACGGCAATTTCTGCATCATTTCCCGTCTATGATGTCCAGAGGAATGGAATTCTGGCTGTGACAAATGGGGGTTTCCAGCGATTTCCCGCCTCGTTGGCGATCCAGAGCGTAGCCTTTGTTTTTTTCCTTCAAAGTTTCATAACGCAATTCCAGGTTTGGGGATTGTTCAATCCACTGGCAGAACGTTTACTCACGGTTGTCCGTTGCAGGCTTCAGTCATATGAAGAAGCCGGTTTTACCAAAGTACCGTATGATGCGTCGGGATCATCGTGAGGTCCCGATAAGGTTCTTTACTGGACCCGCACCCCCCTGGGGACAGATGTGCCAGCGGAGTGGGTGCCTCTTTGTGGCAAATCACCGGGAGCGGTGATCTCTACGTGCGTTGATGTTTCCAGATCTATGGCCTACCTTGTTAGCCTGGCCAGCATATGCCTGGTCCATAATTTCGTAGTTCGCGAGGGGTCCAGCTTTTTACCACGGCGAAATTTTGCTTTTCACCCCCAGGCTTTTTACGTGTGGCGGTTCTTGCACAGAGCGGGGCTTCGATCCATTTTTCCAACCAGGGCTTTTGCGGTAGGGCTTTGAATGAAGGTCTATGCGCCTTTTCATGGCATCTACGCCATAGGAAACGTCCGCCCCCGTGCCGGTTACCAAAGATATTGGCGATCGAAGTGTTTGTGTTAGTGTTTTCTGTAGCTCATGCATCATACCGGCTTGCGGATATCCAGCACTATGCAGCCCGCATGGAGTCAGAATAGATTGTTTCAGAAAACGCGGTGCCCCCGCTTGGTCGAAGGTTTTTACCGGTTTGTTCGTCTGACTGCAGCAGCAATCGTGAATCGGCACGCTTCGTGTATTCAACCAGCTTACCGTTTGTTGGATTGTCCGTCTGGCGCTGTTATCTCCTGTCGTTTTATAGGCTGGTTCAGTGAAATGGGAGGATCTTTTGTTTTCCATCCCGAATTGTGTTCTGACGCTGGTGTTTCAGGCCATTTTTTTCAACCGTTGCTGGATAATGCCAAAACCCCGGTCTTTAGGGTTACTGCTTTTGCTATTAGGGGTACCCGCGGCGTACCATAGAATGGCTACAGCTCTCCACCACCCGTTGGCTGACAGCGTAACATGGAAGTCCCGCCGGTTTACCCCGGCAGCAACACTTCGCTTGTCTAGGCATTAGGTTTTTGTACGTTGCTGGCCGCTAAATGGACGCCTGGTTGCCACTAGACCACCCTTTGAAGTGGCATAGTGTGAAAACCTTCTATTTTCTCGGTTTACCCACCAATACCCCGGTGATGCACTTCGCAAACTGGTTATAGAACGGTAATGGCAAAATCTGTGACGGCAGCCTGGGATATAGAACGACCAAGACACAGCTTGTAAAAGAGGCACTGTCCGTTCTATTTCGCCATAAATTTTGTCAAATGTAGAGGTGGCCGAACAGGAGTGTCGGGTCGTCTACCGGGGCAAAACGTGAGCCAGGCCAAGATTGTCAGATCCATACCTTCTCGAGGTGAATGCTGCACCCAATTTTACGTCGCGTTTTCATATAATATGAGCGTCGCATCACATATACATGCTAGCGTAATGCGGTTCGGAAAAACAAATTCCCTCGAAAGCGGTTAGAAAGCATGAAAGGCAGCGTTTGATTGGCCACAACAGCTGCCGCTCGTAGTCACAAGGGTTGGTGCATCGAGAATGGAATCGTAAAATTGATTGCGCGATACGGCTGTTGCGGTCGGGCGCTAACCAAAGCACGCCTCTACAGTGACACTGAATTGCTTTGGCCTCCCGGATTGGCGCGCCAGTAGTCTGACTCGCGGCAGAGGTTTTGAGATTGTCTGCGGTGCCGACAGGCGGTTCTGGGCTGCCATGGGGCCTTTTGCTCGATCACTCGCGCCACGGTTTATGGGTGCCAGTGCAGCACCAGTTTTTTTTCACACGAGGCGGCAATAACTTTGGCGTACGCCAGTGGCTGGTCGTCGTTACGATTAGCATTTAGTCTTCGAATCTGCGGTCACGCGGGACAGTTCTGGAAATCGGGATCGTATTCTGCAGGCGCATCCGGTTTCACGGTCGCGAACAGGTCGATTTCACATAAGTTGGCACCCGGCTCGGCCTTCAATAGAGATTTGGTGCAGAAGGGTCCAGTTCGCGCTCCTGGGTTAATTCTGGATACCAATGAGACTGCAACGCACGCTGAGGGGCGTCCCAAGCGACGGGTGCTCATATTTTGTGGCGTCCATTCAACAGATAACCGCCGTTGGCGCGTGCAAGCTGCGGGCGAATCAGCGGAAAACGTCGGTAAACACCGTGCCTTTATAGGTAACGTTTTCGACGTAACGAAAGGGTGTGATAAGTCGGGTTGTCTTCCACTCTACCGGAATCTCCCTTTTTTGGTTTTTGATTGTCCAAGTAAGATTCACTAAATAGCGCGCGGTATTTTTCTATCCGTTGACGGTAGCCTATGTGGCCTTGCTTTTCATCATGTTCATCCAGAAAATCTTAGATTTCTCGGACAAATCTTTACGCACCCGGCTTCAATAAAACGGCCACTTTGGCAGGTTTTGTAACGTTCTTTTAATCATAATATTGGTGACGGTAACGCCTTCCAGGGTTTCGCTGGTTTAGCGCTTGCTGTGTGTCAGAGTATTTATGCTCCCAGTCGGCCAGTTTGCGCAGGCGCGACGAAGGCGTTTTTCGAGATTATTGACAAATTTCTTCGACTTTTCGCGTTGAGCGTCCGTCAAGCTTTAAAAGACTCGGCGGTATTGAGCCCTATCAGCCATCATAGCACTAGCCGATAACGCACGGGAGGTGTTATGGTTCAAGCTGACTTTTTGACGCTTGAGCCTGCTTCGCGACTAACTTTTTTCCAGCTGCCATCTGAAGCGCGTGTGTATCGCTTTTCAACTTTTCAGCCGTTCCAAAACCCATCGATATCGAAGGTTTGGGATCCACCTTTCACAGCCGGCTCATAGGCTTTTCCCTTTATCGCGCTTTAGCTTGCGTGCCCTGACCGGCGGGCAGTTCAGCAGTTTGGCACCCGCGGCTCTCAAAGTCGGCCACGTAGCACTCATCGTGGGCTGCAGATTGGTGTCTTTATGGTGTTCCAGGTACGCAGATCATGGTGCGCTTAACCAGGCATTGATACGACGCATACACGTTGTAACCACGTGCGGCAAGCCAGCGCAAGCGCACGATTCCTAGAGCACGATTCTGGGCCACAATTTTCAGCCAGGGGCTTCTAGCTGGCGGGTGCTTTTAAATTGGCAAATCTTTCAGAAACAGGCTTATATAGGAGCTGATGAAGTAAGCAATGAATTTCAAGGTTTAATACTGTAACAGTCGGAATACAAAGATGATTTAATGCAACGGCGCGGCAAGTATGATTAAATATAGAAGCTTATGTACTTTTTTAGAGGCGAGGAGGCTGTTGCCAAGCCGTTTAGATCGACGTTTAGCAGACTGGCCGCCAATGTTACAATCCCAACTTTGACACTGTGTTCAACTCATCGGGTAATCGCCGCGGCACAGCAGAGGCTCTTGCAAGCTTCCGCGGCAGCGAATGGTTAGCTGTCAATCGCACGGCGAGGTGCCAGTACCCGTAGGCGGCCTTATATAAAGTGTAAATGGAGGGACCCTGGGTTTTTTTTCCAAGACGGATATAACAGCGATCCGAAAAAATCTTTTCAACGCACACTCATGTAAACCAGATTTTCGGTGGTGCCGAGGACATAATTAGCTTCGCAAGCCAGAACATCTTCGGGGGCCGGCATCCAGGCGGAGCAAAGAACCGTTAATTAAACGTTTTTCAATAGCGTTTAGGTTAGCCCAGCGGCGGACTGCGGCTTGCGCATTTGAGGGTATTGGACGAGGGGAGCGTGGGGCAAACAATCAATAGCTTTTTGGGCTAGGCTTTCCGGACTTCTGGACGTTTCCAGATCTGACCTTTTAGAGTCTAATCTGACTTTTTAGAGGCGTGGCTAGCGGCCTTCAACATTTAGTTTGCTTGCAGAGAACGTGCAATCAACAGTGCGTGGCAAAACTAACCGGTCTTACAGTAGTTTTTCGTCGCTAGATTCTGCAGGCGCCACGCCAGCAGCTTTCTGCATTTTTCTGCATTCTTTCTGCGTCTTTTCCACCGCATCTTTCCCTGCATCTTTTGCCGCGTCTTTTTTCTCTGGCTTTTTTATGGGAGGGATCAGCTGTGCGCACTTTGAGTTTCATTTTTCTATATGCCATTTTCCAGGTTTTTTCTAGAAATTTGCAAAGCATTGGCTTTGCCTTGGCCAATTTATCGTTGTAGGAGTACCAGGCGCCCGGCCTTAATTACAAAAAAGCCTTCTTTTACACCATTGTCACACTTCGGCCATGCCGGTAATGCCCTTGCCGTACAAATCTGGAATTCGGCTTGGCGGGAAACGGCGGATGCCACTTTTGTTTTTAACCACTTTCACCCGGGTTTCGGTTACGGTGCTTCGGTGCCGTTTTTCACTGCGCCAATGCGGACGATATCAGACGCACAGAGGCATAGAATTTAAGCGCGATTGCCGACGGTAGTGGTTTCGGGCTTGCCGAAACATTAGCTATTTCTGCGGATTGCGTTGATGAAAATCAGCAGGACATTTGGGCATTGTCTTTGACGTTGCCTTCAGTTGCGCAGAGCTGTGACATTAGGCGGGCCTGAAGGCAACATGAGATGTCACCCATTCGCCTTCAATTTCAGCTTTTTGGCGTCCCAATGCGAGCACGGAGTTACAATGATGACATCCACCGGTTGGATGCGCCCAGCATGTCGCAGATTTCTACGCCTGCTTCACCGGTGTCAGGGCTGGAAAACCAGCAAGCTCATCAAAAAAATCGTTCACGCCCAAGCTTTCAGCATATTGAGGATAAGGGCGTGATTCAGCATCACAAAAAAGCAACGTTTTGCCTGATTCTGTGCTTTCGGCAATACCTGCAAAGTTCAGCCGTAGTCTTTACCAGGCTTTCAGGGCGATAGATTTCACAAACCGGCCATAAGGCAGGCCACAATTTTGCAAGGCAAGCGTCACAGACAAGAAGGAACGTAGAGACGGCGGGATTGCCTCACGGGGGTTGGTCTCCATCTTCATATGGCGCCTTTACCAAACTGGCGTTCCAATCTGGGTCAGAGCGGAGGATAAGCTTTCTTGCGGTTGTTCATTTCCATTAGGTCGAACCTTCTTCAAAATGGTACGTTAAATAGTGAGCTGATTAGGGTGCGCCGCGGTAATATGATGCGGCCAAAACTAAATTGGGGGGAACTGGTTGCCCGGAAAATCACTGTTATATTTAACCAGCATTTAAAACACATTAGACAAAGAGACCAACCTTGTGTGGGGGATTTTTTTAAAACCATTGGGGTCAGATATCACTCAGAGTAAGAACGGGGCACTTTCAAATCGCAAAGGATTCACAGCTGGCGCCGCAACTGGTCGCGATCGCCGTCAAAATGCTTCAAAACCGGTGCTGATATTTTTCAGCGCTTGCCCAGTTGCGAAACCACACGTACCTACCGGCTTGGCGTCGCTTGCCACCGCCCGCCTGCAAACGCCGCTTGATATTGGAAATGGCGACGCGTTGCACCGGACACTTCGCAAGCGCTCCGGCGACCATTCTGCCGCACACCGGTTCGCTCACGCGCCGTGTTCCGCCACGCGTCTTGTTCACTGACACCCAGAACGCCGTTTGTTATAGCGTGGTTGCTGTTTAGGTAACCGCACCCGTGACATAAGCGAAGATCCAGCTGGTCGGGTCATGGCCTTTGCCACCCAAGCCGCTCGGTTGCAGCTTTCTGCAGCTACCAGCATGGCGCCGGCGCGGGTAAATACCAATTGACCAGTTCTAGCTGGTGGGCGGATGTATTTTCGTGATCTCAGGCAGGTTGACATCATTGTAATCAACGTTTCATCTGCGTGTAAATTTTATTACAATCCACGGCCCGTGTCTCAAAACAGCATCGCGGACATGTCCTGTCAGCAGCGCACAACCGAAAAGTCCAAAAATCACGCCCTGATGCAAAGCAATACTTGAATAGAAGGAGCCAGCAAATCCCAAACGAGCGTGGTGTTCTACCGCATGGGAGGATTTTTACGAGCTGTTTATTGACGACGCAAAAAAAGCCCGGAAAACTTTAAATGGGGGGGGAGGGGGATATCACCCTGGGACCGCCGCGGCAATCGTGGGGGCAATCCGTTTCCATGGCGGGCATTCCGTACATGCGGGTGAGGGTTTACCATTGCCGCCTGGTGCGCGCAGGTCGAATCTATTTGCAATTGCGAGCAGATGAGGTTGACCCGGCGCACCAGCAAGGCCCTGTTCGATCGCCAAGTGAGTGGCAGTTGTCACCCCCGGGCACCCTGAGCGACGACGTGTGTGTTGTGAGACCGCCGTTTGGAAACCTGCTTGGTGGGCATTTATCACCATAAACAGCCTTCGGTTTTTTCCTTCTTGGATATTTCCAGTGGCGCTTTCGCAGTGTCAGAACTGAACAGTCTGAAGCCCTGCAAGAGCGAACTGCAAACGCCTGCGTCCGCTAGAGATTTTGTATCAGCGAAGCTTTCCTTTTTGCGATTATTACTGGAAGGCCTTTTACGCATTCTCGCCCAGGGGGATGGCCTTGGCTGTTTCGAACCGATACGCGCGACGGGTGATTACCAGCCAATTGCAAGAGTGCGGACTTAACCGGTTTTGGCTGTGTAAGATATGCACTTTCAGCCGTGTGCGGCGCCGGCTGCCTGCTGCAATCGAACGGGAGACCCAGGCACCGCGCTGCCCACATTCGCAAACTCGCGCGAAGCGCCGCGAAGACGCGGTCATTATTGGACGTGCCAGCGGTCGAACCTGGAAATTGAACACCAACCTGAATGGGAGGCACCCAGTACACTTGGACTGCGGTGATGGACCGCACTGCCACTGCCATGGGTGGGCGGAGCTGAGGCGTTTGGTTGAACGGTCCGCTACGCGATTTGGCGGTTGTACTTTCACAGCGCAAGGCAAATGCGGTCAGAGCACTATTGAAAGGATTTCGACTGTGAACCTATTCCACGACAACTGGAAAATCCATTCGGCGATATAGAACGCATTCTGGCGCGCGTGGCGCTGCGTTTATGCACGGCCCGTGATTCTTTGCACGGCTGCGGGATGCGTTTGCCGTGTTGCCCGATATTTGCAAAAAACCCTGGCTTGGTTGTTCACCCCCACCGCCCCCCCCCCCACACGTCGGCAGATTCCACGACGATTGGCGATATCGCAGTTTAGCGGATTTGCTGGGCCGGGCAATCATTGTAACCCACGGTAGTGATTCGCGGAAGGCGGGGGTATTGCAGACGGGTTTGACGCCGAATGGACGACTTGCCGTAACAATTCAAGCGAGGAACGCTGGGCCAATTATCTGTTGGACTAAGAAAACACGCGAAAAACAGCTGTACTTGGCATCAGTACCTAAAAGGGGCTACAACCGGGTACGATGGCTTATTTACATTGAATCAGGCCGATTACAATCCGGCCAGGACGCCTGGGCGGATTTATATTTCGCGGCAAACCTGAAAAAACGCCGAGCGTTTTATTACCCTGAACTAAGGTTTGAAGACAAGGCCTTTAAGCGCCAAAAGTTGTGCCATTGCTCGGGGAAAAGCCCTGGTGGGCATGAGGTTCTGGAGGGACGGTCGCGGCAGAACTTTTGCACCGCTGGCAAGATGCCGCCAAGCGCTTGGGCGAGCTGGACGTGCTAAAACTTTGCCGAGCGCGCCTCCAGTTTTGGCGCCTTTGTGCAACCGCAGTTCAGCGATTAAACCCGGCCTGCAGGATGAGGGGCGGCACCCGGTGTTCGAGCAGCTATTAGACGATCAGTTCTCGTGACCTACTCTGCTGATAGGACGCAACGGCCGCTGCTGGTGATTACCGGCCCCCAACATGGGCGGTAAATCCAACATCATATTGCGAACGGTAAGCACTTGATCGGCTTTTACTGGCTTTTACACCGGCAGTGTTTGTGCCTGCCGACAGCGCGGTGCTTGGGACGGAGGACCGAATATTCACCCGCATGGGTTTGTCTGACAGACATTGCCGGCGGGCGCTCACGTTTTATGGTGGCAGATGACCGAAAACGGCCCATATTTCTGCACAACGCACAAACACGTTTGGTGCTGATGGATGAAGTAGGGCCGGGGCCCCCGCACCTTTGATGGCTTGTCATTTGGCTTGGCAACGGCCGAATTATTTAGCGCGGGACATTCTTTTGCTACACGCTATTTTGCACCCAACATATTTTGAGCTGACCAGCTCGCGGATGAACTGGAGAACGCCTTGTTTAACGTTCACCTTGACAAGCGACGGAGAACGATGACAGTATTGTGTTTCTGCACAACGTTTCAGAAGGCCCCGGCCAGCAGAGATACGGTTTGCACTGGTGGCCAATTGGCCGGGCGTGGCGCTAGAGGTTATCCGCAGATGCAAAGGCCAGCTGGCGAATTGGAAGGCGCCAGTGCAACGCTTCGATGCAAAACGCCCAACAACGGGTTGCCGCACAAAGTGACCGCGACGGGCGACGGTATTGCGAGTTCAAAAACTGCGTTTCAGCGGGGATAATGTTGCCAGGCTAGAGCCCAGGCGTTTAGAGCTGGCGGTGAGCGCGCTAAACCATGGATGACATTGACTCCGCTGCGGCTGCTCAAGAACATCTTGTATCAGGCTGAAACAGAGCAATTAAAACGTTAGCGGCAGTAAAAGTGCGAATAAATTTTATCTAAGATATAACGTTATTAGATACGGGTATGCTTGCGGGACGGGTGTTGGCTCGCCTAAAATATTCGCGCTCAAACTCATTAATTCTCGGGAGCCGGCATTCTAAAGGCCCACTGATGAGACAGACCTGCCAACAGGGATATGACATGACGTTTATCGTTAACTGAAACTGCATCCAAGTGCAAACACCACGATTTGATTGTGGAAGTTTGCCGGTAGTTGCGTTCTCGAGGGCCCGAACTTTTGGTGATTGACCCTGACGAGTGAATTTCGGACTTGCGCCTGTGCGGCCCGAATGCCCACGGGAGGCTTTTTCTCGGGAAATGTGACAGAGGCTGCCTGCAACAGGAAAAGTGTTTATTCGAACTGGAAGCAGATTCTGGCCGGAAAATGGCCTAACATCACAGAAGAAAGAGGCAAATGGTTGGCGCTGAAAATGGGGCGGCGTGCAGACAAGCTGCGTATCTGGAAAAGTAACTATTCATTAATTAGAAACCGTTAAACGTGTGCGAGATTAGCAAACAGCTGGCTGCTGCCGGCTTTTTTGTGTTTGGTGATCGTGTTTTTCAGACACAAAAAAAGGAGGCACTAAGGCCTCCCCAGGACCACATCGTTTTTGGCCGGCGGGGCATTGTTGACCCCGGGTGGCAAGAGTTTCTTTAGCTTTTTTGGTATTTTGGTTTTTCCGGACTGACGATCACGTCGTGGACCCGGGGAGGTCCGGTTCCGGGCGTGGAAGCCCAGCAGCTTTGTTTTGCGATCAATTTCAGGGAAGTAGAGCACCGCCCACGTGGCCAAGCCCAGCCCGCGGACCATATTACCGCAGCACACAACCCATTGGTGCCGGGCAATGCGCGGTTTCGGTGTTGGTTTCTCCAGCTGCTCCAGGACCCACCATCAAACAGATGTAAACCGGTCGCAGCCAGGGGTCAGGCGGGGGGACCAAAGCCGCGCATGGGGGGCAAGGCCACCGGCTGGGAAAGAAAAGCTCAACCAGGGCGGTCCGAATTACCCAAACAGGTGCGATGGAAAAAAAACGCGGTTTGAATTCAGGAGGTTTTTATTTTTTTTCCCGGCCGGCCCGGCTGTAGGAATAGGGGGGGGAATTTCATCCCGGGGCCATTTTGCCGGGCCAATTTAACCTTTTTTTGTAAACCCGCTTTCGGGGCCATGGGGGTTGGGCCAGTTAAACAAGGCCGGGGGTTTCCCAGATTCCGGGGCCGGCTCTCTCTTCTTTT
>Ga0163217_1108973_pt1 | contig 11684 bp, 5 predicted proteins | sample SynspAceP_FD_185933 | JGI IMG/M metagenome (GOLD analysis project Ga0163217, IMG submission 185933) | Saline lake microbial communities from Ace Lake in Antarctica - Synechococcus sp. Ace-P (PacBio error correction) | ecosystem: Environmental > Aquatic > Non-marine Saline and Alkaline > Saline ... | reverse complement strand
ACTGATAGTGCCCTCCTTTCTTTGGGCCGCCTAATAAGGCAGCGGTGAAAATATCCCAGTTGAAATGAAGGTGCCGATCCGCCGTTATTTCCTGATGATCCCTTTACCTTCTTTTACTTAAGCTACGCGGTTACCCGTAACCTTCCCTAAACAGGGCTGGCGTTCCCCGTGTCCATTTCGTTTTAAAAAAAAATGAGCGCGAAGCTAAATCTTCCCTGACCCACTATTTAGCTGCCGGAAACTCAACAAATAGTTCTGTTTGTCAACGGTCCAAATCCATGTCAATCGGGAATCCCTTCTCCCAACATGGACTACCATCGGCCATATGTCTGCGTCGCATTTCTGCCTTGCATAACAAGACATTGCCAAAAAAGGCCAAGACATAATATATATTTCATTTGCTACCAATTTATTTATTATATTAATGCGATTGTGGTGCTCAGAACCACATTCAGTTTATGGTTTCAGGTTTAATTTCCATAGAAATCCTTAATCAAACATCGAACTCTTCTGGGTTCTATTAGTTTCCTCGGCATATGGCCCCATTCTGCATCGTGTAAGTCATACCGCTCTTCTTGTACTTCGTTCTTAATTTGATGTCCTTACAAAGAATTAAGGCCACTGTTGATTGAAATTAAAGGCTTACGCGTATACTATTTTACAATTCAAATTTCTGGTTTTGAAAATTATAATGATTTTAAAATTCTCTTGAAGTAAAGCAAATTCTTTTTCCATTTGGCCAGCATTTATCGGAAGCATTTCCAGGTTAAAACTGCAAACTTCACATAGTAGTAAATCCATAAAGAAAACTCACCCAATCAATAGCCTTAAAAAGTAATTCATCCACTTCCAAATTGCCGCCACGTAGTTTAACTTCATGTATACTTTGAGCGGCATTAATTGGGTAGCGATTAAAAGATTCTTGAAATTGGGCCGTTAAAGCCGTAGGTTAAGATTACTTGCCGAATTGGATGCTGATACTCATGGTTTGCTTGCGTGACAGGCTTTTACTTGTCTTACTGCCCATAAGGGTAATGGAAGCCACCGTAAAATCCTGAATAGATTATTGCCCATTTACACCCTATAGTGTAAGCCTAGGGCAACATGGGAAGTAGCTTGTGTTTAGCTCAATTTCATTTTTTTGCAAAGAAGCAACCCATTTGTCTTTAATTCCAGTAGGGGCAGGGTCTACGTTACTAATTTTTCCCGCCAAAGATGGTCCCTACTTCCTATTTCTACAGGGCAAAATCAATTAGCATGAAAAGTCCATCCAAAGGTTTGTCGCCAAGTTTAAGTCTTTAGTTAGATACTAGGATTTTGGATGTCATTTTCGATCCGTCCAGCACCAAATTGTCCTAATCAGCAAACTTTGCTTTATTCAAAATCTAAAATGAACCTACTGCTCCTTATTATGATGCTCTCGAATCTGATCAAAAATACCTGTTTGCCCTGAGCTCTTTCTTCGCCTCAATTACCTTTTGCTTCTTTAGGGTAAGCAGTTCATAAGAAAAACTCCTTTGCGCATTTAATAAGCACCCCCAACTGTCTCTTTTTGTATTTAGACAGTTGTAGTTGCTCGATTCTTAATCGTTCCACTTACCCCTTGCAGCATATACCTGGAAACTATGTTGATATTTGATATTCCGATATAGGGATCCTGGTATTATCCCCAAAAGGCAGATAAATAGCCAGAGACTTGTGGTCCGGCAAATTTTGGTTGCTCTTGTTTCGAGCTGTTGGACTTTCAATATAGATTGATAGCCTGTTAAACTCCGGTATTATTCTGTTCGATTTTAAGAAGTAATTCTGCCAAATTCGAGTTTGAGAGAAACCACTAACAAAAAACAGGCATCCGCAAATAGCGAATACTTATATGATTTAAATCATTGGTGTGAAATTTTTAGCGTTTAATCTGCCTGTCGGCAGACAGCGTCTGAATCTTAAAAAGGATTACTGACCCGTTCGCAAGTTATTCCTAATCGATTAACCTAAAGATGGCGGACCTCGCGTTATCGAGCGGAAGGAGAAGGATAAGAATTAAAATAAGTATTCGGTGGATGATAAAATAGGCAGATGCTCTATTTGCCCATCATCAATTAAAAAGACCTTGAATATCAAAAAACACCATTAGCCGAATCTCTTTACCAAAAATGGTCTGTTTTTCAACAATGTCCTCTGTTTAAATAGGCCCAATTCCGCTCGACACGCGAGAAATGGACGTGCATATCCAAAAAGAATCCAAAAAACCTAAAAGTGGATTTTTCGTCTTCTTGGGAATGATCATCATTTGTTGATTGGTGTCGCCCTATGTGCAATAATCTGAATGTGAATGTTCCTCATGTTGATGATGCAAATGAGGAAAGCTTGATGCCAACATCATAAGCTGAATTATCCCTTAAAAAGAAAAAGTCTTTTATGTTGAATTTGTTTTTTTGCATCGATAACAAAGATAGAACTATTTTAATAGAAAAAATCTTCCCAACTATTCTGGAAAACAATAAAGGTTTTCATTCACTTATTATAGGAAATCATATACTCGTTTAGACATTTCGCCAAAAAGAGTTGCCTATTTACAAAAATGGCAATCATGGAATAGCGTTACATTACTACTCCTTATAAAATAAAAAAATGAAAATATTTTTGTGTGCATCTTTAGTTGTATTTGTTTTCCAAAGCTTCTCCCAAAACTATTTTTGATATTCTCCCAATTTAAACCTATTACCAATACCACCACCCAAAACGATTTTGAAGTTTCAGATAAAGGGTTCCACTGTTGGAAGGAGAATTGGCATTGGAACTACTTTCGCCTTCTTAATAAAATGGACTAAACTATTTTACTTACCGGGCCTTGTCGCAAATAAAAACACAAGTGAAATTAGATGCTGATTACCCCAGGATCTAGCTAGATTGTTTTGGGTTGAATTTTGGTACATATGTCAATAAAACTTTTGATTGATTAAATGGTCCGCTAACATTTTATGGCGTTTCTAAAAATAGCTTCGATAAAATTAAGCGTCTCAAATGAAAAACTTTCAACGGGATTGTTATCCCTATTCACAATAAAAAAGCACTGATCTAAGAAACAGATATGGGTTATATTGCCAATACCGAAAAATACGATTAATTGTTAAGTTTCCTATTTGGCGTTTAATTATATGAGCGGACAACAAGAAATTGTTAAGCGAATCAAATTTACCCAATTATTGGAGATATCAATTATCAAATAAATAATAATGCTTGGCTCGGGAATGCGGTTTGATGGAGCTGGGCACTACCTACAGTTAAATGATCAAAAAGCTATAGCGCAAATGGAGCCTTATGTCTAAAACTCCAATGTGAATTTCGTAAAAGCTATTGAGTTTAAGTTGATTAAATTCCACTTATCTAAACACAAAAAAAATATGCTATGCCATCAGTAGGAATTATAAAGTTATTCCGCATGCTAAATTGATAAAAATTGATTGGCTTAAGTCTTTTTATTTTGGCGATAATAAGAAACCCAAATAAATAAACGTTTTATGGATGGTCTATTTTTAAAGTAGAGCTATTTATAGGCTTCATTTGATTAATCTTACCATTCAAAATAATCAATAATTCCATAAAACAAGAGACACTCCCCTCCGTACTCTCCGACAGCGCCAGGCCAGTACATTTTATATCGTGTAATTAATTAAAAGCTATAACCAATGGCTTTCCCAATCTTCAATAGAGACGGGGATGCACCAAATATATATGGCAAAGCAGTGTATTCTATTTGCCACGTGAACCTAACGGCTTTAAGTGTATTTCATTCGATTACAAACCGATAATACATCACTCTTTAACAATACGTCATAGCCTTATGATATCTTGGAATTTCAATGATTCACATCTGAAGTAATGTTATGTTTCCACAGAAATCCAATAATTCTTGAGTTTCTGCAACCCACCAATTAAGGAACCGCCAACAGACTTTCGCCCCATGATCAGCACCGTCACCCAACATTGGTCCAAAGTCCCAAATAGCCAAAACACCACCAAAGTTCCATTGGTGTTTAAAGTCCCGATTATACGGATTTAAATCATGTGCGTAGGGCACCAGTTGCTTGATTAATCCAAATTACCCAAACGCGCTTTCATTTGCCCTTCAGAAGTGAAATATTATACTTGATCGGTTCCTTGAGCCTATCAAAATTATTAAAAACAAAAAAACCATCTCTGATAGTGGTTTTTTTATTAAGTATATAAATTATCGACCAGTGGATGTATTACTTTCGGACGCTACGTTTACGGCCACATAAGCCCTTTTATCCCCTTTTCTCTTATCTTCAAATGTTACCTGATCGTTTTTTTTTAATTTGCCAAACAAAACCATTTTGATGCGTGACAAAGAATTCTTCTGGCCGAGATCCTTTAAGGCTATATAAAAAACCAAATTTTTTGTTTTTATTGTAAAATTTTTACCGTACCCTCTTTAATACCACTCCTTTATTAATATTCCAATAATTTATAAAAAAAAACGTGTTTTATCATTATTCCTTAAATTTTTTTCAAATTTAAGCGCTTATTTATCTTATATAGCAATTACTTCTCCTTCTTTCCCAACAAGCGCCAGGCATCTCATATGGTCCCAAATGCCATGAACCGATCGATTTCTTAAACATTATAGGCAACCGTAATTCTTCGCTGTTCGCGATACTATCTTCAGTTAATTTTGGTTAATGAAACGTGCATACATCCGCGTAAGTACATGAGTTCTCTAGCTTGGTTTAATTTAACCCACCTATAAGCCAAAATATAAGATTGCTATTCGGAGAAAAATTACTAGTGGTGGCCAAATTGATGTCCCCATACCATGTATTCATTTATTACACCCTTCTCATCATGGTAGCGAAACTCGTTACCGGCATAATATGTGCGATCTGAAAACGATACTTCACCAATAGACCCGTAACCTAAGAATGCATACTTAAAAATGCCAAGTAATATTTTACCCACCATGAAAATGGAAACATTAATCATCGGAAGTATCAGCGCATAGGAATAATAAAAATTAATTTTCCCAACGCCTTCATATCTGATCAATTTCTTTACATATTCGTTTTTCTTTCCAAAAAACCCATGTTTTTATTATAGCGCTAAGCGCACCAAATCCTTGTGTGTAATCATGATAATGTTGATATGCCGAAAAAAAAACCATATGAGATGTGCTGATACCTGGTGTATCCCAATAGTGCTTGGCATGTGAGAAATCTCAGGGTAAAAAATGGGCGATTAAGATCATCTGTCTGCATGATCTAATATTGTATAGGTAAGAGTAGGACATTGTGCTGTATTTTCCAAACAGTTGCATTTGGCCCCAATTAAGATTGAACGAATAGTCCTAACAGTTGTATTAAATTCTTTATTTTTTGAATTATGAACCATGGATTGCGTTCTTGATGCATAACCCCATGCCAACCTTCCTGCATTCCTAATCCACTTAAATATACAGCAAAAAAAGTAACCAAACGTGTGTGGCCAGACCTGATCCAGTATATTAAGGTGAGAAAAAAATAAGCCAACATTTGAATTACCGTTTTACCACCCAAGTGGCAATTGCGTTTCACTTTATATGGGTTTTAAAATACGGTGTTTACCCCTTTTTCTAACGTTTCGTAAAAAGTGGGGTTAATGTTCTCTTGAAATTTGATTGACTCTGATATGACTTTTTTATTTGATAATGCTTTCTTCAAAAACGCATATCATTCCATATTAGAGAGAAGTGTTTGCGATTCTTAAAAACCGACTTACTATATATTGAAGCGATATAACCACACACACTTTATAGTACTCAACTACATCTATTAAAAATAATTGAAGAAAGCAAAAAGATTGATTAAAATGGTAAGAAATTAAAAAAGAAGAGCTATCTAAATACTGATATTCCAAAAAGTAGCTAAATTGGCGTTGTTGTAGAAAAAAGCATGCTTAAAATAGTTGAATAAGGATTTTCAATTTTTTGTATTTAAGTTTCAATCCACTTATTGTGCTTCCCTCCCATCGGGCGTTGCCAAGAAAGACAGCGATAGACCAATCTTGTCGGCTTGTATTAGCCGGTTTATTCCCAGAGATTTCTATTTTTAGTTCAATTACCGCAGGGCAAGCAATGGAGGCATCGAAAAAGAGAACAAACTCGTATAATTTTCAACGCCCGCCTTGAAGCGAACGGGGCAGGCGGCAAGGTGTTCGGCGCATTCAAATCTTACTTTAATGAGGTTAAAAATGAAAACGTGGCGAGTACCGCAAGGGTTTGCCACAGGAATATTAAATTTCACCCCAGGCCAAAACTATTGTCAATCGAGCTACCTATTACCCCTACTGTATTCAAAAGCCTATTGGCATATTCTTAAACTTTATAATGTGATATTACATTAGAAGCCGCGGATTTTTACTTAAAAGAAATGATTTATTTTATAGCGACAAATTAGGTCTTTATAAATTAGGATGTACATTTTGCCCCATGAATTTATAAAATCAATGAAGGAAAATCAAATTTATAATGGTAAAAAAAGACGCCGAAATATCTTTTAATATAAATCCAGCAATTAGGATTAACATCTTTTTGGATGGGGCCTGAGTTTGCCTTTAAACTAGAAACACTAAAAAACAAACCTTATGAACAAAGCATCTTTAATTGAGAGTATCACTATAAAAACGAAGACCACAAGCCCCAGTGTTACAGTTTTACTGAAAAAACGGCCAACACCCAAAGAAAACGAATAGTAATGAAAAAAGGCCAATTCATGAAAGAACACAAAACCCCCTTCCTATAGTTATTTGAATTGTTTTGAGGAGAAATAGGAAATTTGGCATAAACAGAGAACATCAAACCCTAAAAAAAGAGGGGATATCATGCTTTAGAAGGGGAAATATCACCCCATGATGCTGAACCTGTAAAGACAGACTGTATTATTCGCTTGTCTATTTCTGTACTCGATAAAGGGGTTAGGAACGCGTTTACCAAGTTTCCAATAATATTTTCCCCATTAAAATTTACATAATGGAAAAAAAACATGGGATTGCATTTTATTAGTGTTGTAGTACGCTCATTTATTGTACTCAATATGGAGGGGAACTGAAGTTATTCAAACCCAAAAACCCCCTGATTCCACGATTTGGTTATTTAGTTGAAGATACAGGCCATACCCGTTCTTATACCAAAGAGCGATATACTTCAAATTGTGTTCAAAACGTTTGGGATCTGATTGGAAGGAATGGGAAGTGGGTTCCATTTGGGGACATCGGTAGTTAGTTAACCGTTGCTTCTCGCGAGGATTAGGACTGCGGATTGGATTCATAGAGAAGCTGTTTTCTTTATTGGTAGCAATTGGTCCGAAAAAGATTTTAATATTGCCCTATAACAACTTGGATGTAGAAAATAAGGCTGCAATAAGGCGTCAAAGCAGTACGCGTTTGATCAGGGATATTAAAACCAATAACATTTAGTGAAAGAACAAAACTATTACCATGTTCCCCAAAAAGGAGCGGTTAACCGCCATAAATCGCAATGTTAAAACAACTATTACCACTATTTTTCCGAGGAAAGAAGAATAGCCATTCCTAATGCGTGCGTGACCGATGCAGTTAAAATTGGGAACAAACTCAATGCTTTTTTATTGCGCGACTTCCTGGTGCGCCAGTACACAACAGGGCCAGCGTAAAAGGACATACCTAATACCTCTAACTGGCCCTCATGAACCTTAATATGATAACCTTATACAAAAGGATTCCCTTATATGGTCTGGCTATCCATCGTGTTGTTCTCCTGTTCATTGGAATAACTTGACTTTTATTTATAAGAAATCATGAAAAGGGAGGAAAGTATCAGCAACCACCATTCCGCACTTTAACGTGGAATGAAATTTGTTTAGATCCCAAAGCGTTACTAAAATATTTATTTCATTTCCTTTAATGTTACAAGTCATTTTAGAGGTTATAACAGTACATTATACCGTGGAGGGTTGCAGCATTCTCGAATTGATCTGGCAAGCTATTTACCTACTCTATTACTCGAAAACCTGGCATTACGCAAATTGGCCTTATCTGGATAGCTGCTACCTGCTTGCTAAGCCGGTTTATTGGCGCCCATGATTTCGAGGTTAAAGAAATGAAATATCAAGTTTTTTGCATTAATATCCTTGTTCGAGCATTGCTTTAATTATTGTCTTGGGATCCATGTTGGCGTGATATGTTAGGTTGTACATCAATTCTTGGATTAACCACTTAATTTTCTTCTGGCACATCAAGGATCACGGAATACATAGGATCTTGAAGTCTGGCAGCTGTGTAACAGTTGGATTAGTACTCGTGGTTATTATGTAAGCAGAACAATTATATATGCCCATACGCAAAGAACGAGCTCTTCAAAACATTATTAATATTCCTTTTAATTTCTGTATGGCCATTGAATGTTTCTTTTTTCTCCGGCTTATGTAAGAGGAATAAGTATCCTACCAGTTATCAACTATTGGAAGATGGTGGGCTAGCTTCCATTCTTTGGTTAGAAGGTTCTTGAGTTTTTGCAACGGTTTGATTATAGCCTTCATGTTGTTCCCAAGAATAAAATAATGTTCAGAAAAAAACAACTGGTAGTAGCGCGTATCCGTAGCTTCGCCCGCCATGTTTTGGCTGGAGGAATAATTAGGGACATTTACATCATTTATATTATTCCGGACGGCCCATGTACAGGCCATAGCCTTGCGAGCTACTTTAGGTGCGCTGGATAGATGGTACCGTTAACCCTAATGTGTTGTTGAGAAATTAGAGAGAAAACTGGAATCTCTTAAAGACGCAAAGGCAAAGAATGCAAAAATTCAAAAGGTGCCATATTTTTTCTTATAGCTGCGGCCCTTTTGGAATTTTATTGTTGCCGGGTTGTTTTCGGTTTTCTTATGAATCCTTCCTATACGCCTCCTATATTAAACAAGGGACTCAACACTTACCGCGGTTCATGCCGCACACCGCCTTGTTGGTGGTATATGGTATTGTTGGCATGGGCCTTCATTTTTAATCTTTGCGATTTATTCAAATCGAGTGTGGAAAGTAAAAAAAGCTTTACAGGGCGATTGTGGCTATTAAAATATTGGCTGCGTAGCCATGGTTCTTTCAGTTTACTCCTATAGAATTCATTCAGCATACACGATCAATAACCAAAGGATTATTCTTTTGCCAGGGATTCAGACTATTTATTCACCGGTTAGTACAAACCTTAAAAATGGCTTCGACATGATCGCGGTGGCATTGTAATTTTCTCGATTGGATATTTGTATTTCTGTTGGTTTAACCATTTCTGAAACTTTATATTAATTACAAAAGAAAACATGGAAAATTAATTCATAGCCCATGAATACAGTATAGAAGAAGAGAAAGATGTTAGCTTATGAAATACCTTTTAGGAAGCATCAGAAAAGATGCACTATTGGCGGCCATCTTAATAGGCATATAACCCGAAGAACAATGGCCCTGCACACTTAGAGAAGAAAATAACCCGATTTTTGGGAAACTGCGATTTTGGTGTTATGTGTTTAATTTAAAGGCAATCCGACCACTATGCCCACAGGAACCATTAGACAAGAATTGAGATCATTCCAGTTGCCCAAACATCATTCAGCAAGGTTGGCCTTGATTGGCAGGTATACCATAGATTTCTTGATTTGAAGGACTGGGTCTTGCCTAATAAGTAGAGTCAAAAAAAATCCGCCAGGAAAAAATTATGGCCATAGGACAGATTTAATGCTATTAAGTAGTTTTAGAACTCTCAATTAATTACAAATAAACCACTCAGGATTTGTATATTCCATGGTGGTCGTTATATATTTCCTTACTTTTTTAGGGAATTAAAAATAATGAGCAAATGATTTTTTATGAGTTAAAATTTTACCTTTTTGGAAAGCCTACAGCCAATTATCAAGGAATTTACAGTAAAGAAAGGAATGTATTTTGAAAAATAGATACCCGCTCCATACCAAAAACCAATTTTAAAATTGTTTGTAAGCCCGTTCTTTAGAATGAATGGATTGGAAATTGTTGTGTATTAAACATACAACACCCTATAATTATTTTTTAGTGCTATTTTTATTGTATGAGCTAATTTTTCAAATTGATAGTGTTAACTTAAATTATATAATTATTAAAGAATAAATAGACAAAAAGCGTAATTAATTTTACAGAAACAAAGACTTAAATTATACCCATGTTTAAAAATGGACTATATTTTGTAATACTCACCATTGTATCCGCCAATTGTTCTGCGGTTCGGTGGAATTTCGGTTGCTACGGCAAACTATAGCCAGAAATTCCATCTTTGTCTTCTTAGTATGGTAATAATATCTCTAATAACCGGAAGAACCAATAATTTAACAAGCTTGTCAAAAAAGTATATAAACTGGTTAATTCCGGTTAAAGCCAATTAGTGTTTAATCATCAACCTAAAACAAGTAAATATGGATGCGGATTTCATTTAGAAACAAGAACGTTTATTGAGGTCATTATTAGAGATGATCGATCCAAGAAGGACGCCGCGGCATATTTACCGCTTTCGCATAAAACAACGGAAAAGTGATCGCAACTGCCCACAATGAAAATAGTTTTGAACCTCAAATCCCAAAAACCACTTTCCTTACAGTTACGATCCACTTGAAAGCATATTAACCCCCATTCGATCGATACGTCAGAAACCAGAATGATAGCCGATTCTTGAGGCAACACGAAAGTTTTTAGTTAAATTCTGGTGTTACCGTAATATTACCTCCGCCACAGTACTGTTGCCTTAATAACTTTTTGAAACCTTATACGGATTTAAAAAAGCTGCCACCCCCAAAGGTTAAATACAATTTTGAACTCGGGCATTAACACAACTATATATTACATAAAATAACTTATATTTCACCAAAATACAAACAGAGGTTATACACATAACCCACACACGCCACGAACCACCATTTCTTAAGTACCGGCTTTATTAATTTGAAGTTATTACTAGCGCTGACCATTAAGGTGAGTAGATCCACCTACTATTACCAGGAAAACGAATCGAAATTTCAAATTTTTGCCCCTAAGCCAATAGTATAAACTGCGTTGCACTGCTTTCACCTGCTTCCTTTGCGGACTACTGCACCGGAAGATTCATCGAGGGAATACCGAATACTTATCTTTCTCAGCGGAATCAGGAAGCATTTTTGAGCCTTGCGATTCCAAACCGTCTTTTTGGTGTCCATCCGTTTGTCGCAGGTTATGATAACCGGATTGCGATGGCCAAATAGAATATTTCTGTCTTTCGCAAAGTTTGTGGCCGGTTATAGGCGTATCTACCCCAACCATCGATCAAGGCTGGCTTCCCCCATTGTAGCCTATAAAATAAAAGTGCCCCACATTTCATTGTGGTTATTGGCTTTTCGCATTGTGGCCACCTTTTGCCGGGGCAAAAATAAAAAAATCATCATGGTATTCCGCTGTTCCGGGGCTTTTGGCCATTATCTGTTGTGTTTCGGCAGATATAAATCCCCCAATTAGCCCGGTCCTTTGGCCCCAACAGCATTTTTTTTAATTTCATCCCCAAAAATTAAAACAAGGTCATCAATGGCCGTTTATTCTATTTTTTTACCCTTTGGAAAAAAAAAAGTTTTTTTACCTTTTTTTTTTCCATTTTTTTCTTCCTCTTGGTG
>Ga0163217_1092430_pt1 | contig 11684 bp, 10 predicted proteins | sample SynspAceP_FD_185933 | JGI IMG/M metagenome (GOLD analysis project Ga0163217, IMG submission 185933) | Saline lake microbial communities from Ace Lake in Antarctica - Synechococcus sp. Ace-P (PacBio error correction) | ecosystem: Environmental > Aquatic > Non-marine Saline and Alkaline > Saline ... | reverse complement strand
CTTCAATACTATAACCAAACCTAAATTTTATGTTAATAATATTATGTTATTCTAATAAAAATTACTTTAAAAGGTTATGAAACATGGGTTAACTCCCAATACGTAAAATGGCAAATGATCTTATAAAATCGTAACATGAATTAGTTGCAAAGGCTGTTACATCTTTGACAATATTGCTATATCAAATAACCATATACAAGTGTGCCTATCTCCAAATCGAAGAAAAGGATACATTAAAAAGGTCGAGATTCATATACGGTAATGAAAATTTTTAATCATGTATGGAATACTTAAGGCTTACCTAACGGAATTTGAGACTCAATTGGAAAATTGGAGCATAATTGGGAAGGACAATTCACTCTATGGGCAGAAAAAAGGTTTGTATTTGGTAGAAAATTGTATTCAAAAAAAACTTACAAACAATATCTCCACAAAAAATTTGACTCACAAGCCGAATGAATTTACTTTTTTTAAAACATGTCAAACCAAAGATTTTCAGTAGCTATTTTATTACGTAAGTTATTCCAAAATGAGTGTACACGACTATAGGGATTCATTTTAAGGCCCAAACCAAATATCTTAAATGCCAAATTGTAAACTCCCAGACGTTTTTTAATGATAACCGAGAATTTCTATAATTATTACCGTTCGCTGGTGTGCCATTTCCTTCGATGAAACAATTACTTTGTTCAGGGAAATAGGGACATGAAGACTTCCTGCAGATCTTTTCATTTTTCGACGGATTAAAGGAATTCCTCTACGTGTCAGGATAGTACCTTTGCCACCTATTGGCTTATGTATGGCTTATTTCGTATACCATACAGGCGAAGTAGACATTTGAACAATATCATAGAAAAACCCTGAAAGTTATGCTATGCCAAAAACCGGTCAAAACTATTTTGGACCGGGGAGCAAGGACCGGACCTGATCGAGCTCATTCTTGCCCTTTATTCCAGTACACGATAAATGAGTTGGGACTGGGGACATTCAAAGAAACTGCGGCACACTTTTCGAACATTTTATAATGTGGAATTGGGAACACTACACACCTTTGTCGAGATTCGCTCTAGAAAGACCCGGGAGGACCAAGTTTCTAAACAAAGCTTATCGAGTATGCTCAAGCAGCGGATGGAGGCCTTCGGATGACTGAAATCAAAATCTCCCCCCCCACCTCTATTCCCAAGGTGGGAGATTTTGTTTTTAGGCCCTTTTTGGACCAATAGTTGAGCGTATTTAGTGGGTCCGCACCAGTGCGTGTAGGGAACAAATGAACCAAAACCACCAAATTAAATGTCAAAAAAAACTTCCCCACCTCTATCATTGCTATGGAATATATCGGTAACGATCTCAGTTTTGTGGGAACGAAAGTCAAATCAGGTCAGGGGCGATCTCTAAAATTAAAAACAGATGTCCCTTTTCTATAAAACCCTTCTATTATGCCGACAAGGTTATTACTACCGAGACGGATCTTCTGGGATTTCAAATGGAATTGCTCGATGACATTAAAAACTTCTCACCCAACAAGCTTCGGGACCTCAAAAATATCTAAATCCGCTGAAGTCATAGATCTGTTCAATAAGCCGAGGTACCCTACAAAAATCTCCGCATCAACGGTACCTACCCTACATTTAAATAGGGCGCGTTCTCATTTATTATGGAAACTTTTTTTTTTCCTTGGGCTGAAATTTCATAGCGGTAATGGGAGGCCAACCGGGTCAAGCACACTTAAAATCCATAATACATGAACTATATAAGCTACTCAAATTGCGCTTTTCAACCTTTTCTATTTTGATGACCGTTCTAAATCGACCCATATCAGGGTCTGATATGGCGCTGTTCCAAGAATGGAACAGCAGCCGCTTTGGCAATGTGAATTCTACGTGAACGAAGGATCTGATGCTTGTGTCAAAAATAGGCTCAAAATCCTCGTATTCCACAGGTGCGTTACAGATTTAGATTTTGCGACTACATTTCCTATTTTCCTTCCAACAGTCCTACCAAAGGAGTAAGATCAAGATGTTCCATTATAGGTACAAGTTGATTGAACCTTGCTTGGGACGGTACAGTTCCCATATTGGAACAAGTGGAGGGAAACGGTACCGTCCCAAAAATGGACCGGTAACGGGACAGTACCATCCCATATGTTGAACAGGGTCGCGGAACGTACCGTCCCACTGGGGGGACTTTACTTTGGGAAACCTACTATAAAAAAAAAACCCAATTTTTTTTTTTTTTAACCCCCCAAAACAAGTAAACAATATAAACAACCAAAGGCTGGCAGGCCCGTTTATTAATTTGTTTTATTGAAAAGGTTTTTAATGCCGGGTGAAGGAAAAAAAATTCTTCGAGTATTATGAAAACCCGGATTTGGCCAGACAAGCAATGGAAAAGGAATTCGGAAGTTGGCGCGCCCTGGCCAAAAATGGATGGACAGGGCCGACTATTTTGCCGAGGAAAACAAACCGAACAAAAAACAAGTGTCCGAATTCAAGGAAACTTGGCGAAAACACTAAAAAACAAGGACTATGGACAACCCCTCTAAAATTACCGAAGGTTGGATGGAATATTCGCTTGTGGAGTTCGATGGAAATAGCGTTCTCTAGATTTCAACAAAATCCTGATCTACCTGGATGCAAAGGGGAAATTACTTCTTGCACACGCATCTCAGGATCTACGATGAGGACCACGGTTCATCATTTCGTAACTATGCCACTATTAATCAAGGACAAGGAGAATGCAAAAAGAACGAAAATAGACCCGACAAGGGCATTCTTCTTTCCGGACCGTGCGGATCGGAAGACACGTTAATGGAAACTGCTGCGGGACAATATCGGTACCAACGCAACCGGACCCTACGAGATAAAAATTCCAAGCAGAGAATGTAGCCTTCAGTTTCAACCATCTGGTTTTAAGACCATCGAGGAATTATGGATGCTAAATTTTTCTGTTTGACGCATCTGGGCGGTTGAACCTCCGGAAGATTTACGGTAGATCTCAAACGTCAATGGGCGAAGTGCTTTTGTCCCGTGATGAACTTTATCCGTACAGGACCAATTACAAAATCAAGACCCACGGCCACCACCAACTTGAAACCGCCGAGGAACTGGAGAACGTTACGGAATTCGGAGGTTCGTAGCCGAATGCGGAATGTTTAATCTGATTGCTTTTGATGAAGGGAGCCATCTGGCACAAAGAAAGATAACTATGGATTCAATAGGCACTTTCCCTGCCATTTTGCTTTATACAAAATGCTATTACCTGTTATTATTCGTTAAACTATTATTTCAGGTTATTTTCTAAATACCCTAGAGATGTGTAGAAATATATTCAGCCTTCATAAAACTGTTTTTTATTATAATATTCAAAGTTCTTATAATTGAAGAATCCATGTCCTTCTCCTTCATTATAATCGGAAGCTCACATTCTACTTTGACTTTATCCATTACAATTTTTAGTATTCAGCAGTTTCGGCTGGATATTAGTGGCATCGTTTGTTCCAAGAGATATAATTGTTGGCTGGCGCACCCTTTTTTATTAATTATTGAGAGTGAAAAGTTTTTATATTCATACCAATTCTTGTCAAAAACCAGATCCGCCGGGCATTATCAATGGACCGATTAAAAAGCACTTAAAGCATTGAATACAGCTTACAGATAAGTTATCGTGTATTTTCGTATAACCATCATTAATGGCGATGCATGCTGCAGATGTCTCCGGCAGAACCCACCGGATACAACAATCTTTTAAAGTATCAATAAAATATTCATCCAGCGTGTTCTCTAATAAAACCGAATAGCTGGATTTGGACATCTTTTAAAGATTCAAATTGAGTTAGTGTGTTTTTTTGTCGGTTTTTCACCTCTATAATCGACTAGAAAACAAAACCAACTCTTTGAGAAAAAAAAAAAAAAAAAAAAAAAAAAAAAAAAAAAAAAAAAAAATATTTAGCATGTGGTTCAAAGTGTTTGATAGAACCATTAATCCAACCTCTCAAAAAAGAAAATAAGTGCAGGATATTTTTTATTCTTGATCAACTTCACGGGGCTGTAGACTTTTCATAACTAATTTGTCGTCTTTTCAATTTGCTGTATTGTATTGTTCTTGTGAATAACCAGTGAAACAAACAACTAGTGAAATCAATTAGTATGGGAAAAAGTATTCTTCTTTGCATTATGTCTATCTTTAATAGTTATAAAATAGGTTATTCCTATTTCTCATAATTCAGATTGTATTAGGTACTAATCCAAGACTTTTCCATAAAAAATCCATCGTGCGGTCTTGACTCGTAGCTGTAGAGATTTTTGTGAACCTAATTCTTTAATTGTTTGGGAAAAGGGTGTTTTATTTTGGACATAAAGCAAGTAATTTAATTGTCATTAATGCCAAATCAGATTTGAGTTTTTTACAAAAGCCTTGAGCGGAGGTTTTTTGGATTTTCATCTTCAAAAGCGTCGCTACAAAATCGCTGCAACCGTTATGACATATAGGCTCGTAATCATTCATCTAAGAAATTTATGTAAACCTTTTATTCTCTTTATCTATTTGCTTGGGCTGACTTTTAAGCCTATTACCGCAGTTCTTCCAATTTAATTATGTATTATTTAGTAACGAAATTTGTTTGTTGGCGCTTCGTTGGGTCCTAAAACCGGCATAACGCTGCTTTCATAAATTTTTCCCAAGGTCATAGCTCTTTTCTTCAAACATATTCAAAGCATTCGTAGTTTTTGATAATTTTCTAAGCTCATATTCTGGTAGAAAATGAATAATCCTTGGTTGAAGAATATTTTTTTTAAGGCTTTCCCTCATTCCATCTAAAATTTTCTTTATTTTCAATAGTAGTTGCTTTAGGTTTTTTATTTTCCAAGAATCTTTTTAAGATCGAAATTTAAAAAACTCAGCTGTTTGGCCGAAAAAAATTGATTGTTGTATTACTATTTGGCTTTCCATCCCTTAAATCATGTCTTCATCTGTTGCGTTATCTCTCCTATTTTCCATTATATCTTATATATTGGCCTCGGGCATATATGGTAAATAATTTCTAGAATATTAAGCACTTACCGTCGCGGTAAACGGTTTCTAACCATATCGATACCATTGTCAGATCTACTCCGAGGAAAGGAGATTACATTATTTTTTTAAGCCTTTTATTTTGTATTCAAGAAAAAATTACGGCCTTTCCATTATATGTAATTGGTTACAGTACACCTGCTTATTTCCTATCATAGTTTGGGCGAGATCTGTGAAATCTATTAATTTATCTTCCAATTGTTCTTGGTTTTGAAAAATGTAGATAAGTTGGCTGTATACTTTTCGGGAAACAAGCATAAAAGGTACTCGTATATCCTAAATCTATACCCGTTAGTTTTACCTCTAGGAATTACCTTCACATGATCGGCGAAATAAATAATCTTGTTTTTCAAGTAGGTTTATCCTTTTTTTAACCTTTCCAGTAACCTTACCTATTCTGATTATCGGTGCAATTTTATCGAGTTATACACTCTTGCACAATTGCTTCGCATAGGGCTGGCTTTCATTGTGAACGGGGGCATTGTAAACTCGGTCTCGGCCATTTTTCTCTGTTCTGCGTATTTCGTTCATTACATTATCTAAAATTTACAGTCATAAGAATTTGGTCATGGTTCTTGATTGATGAATTTCCGATAAAATTGTAATACCGAAAAAAAAGGTACTGTTCCGGAATCACGTTCCACCATCCCGCTTGTTGGAACTTTTCATGCCACGCTTCATTTAAAATTCCTTTCGGTTGGCTACATTATAGTCCGTCTTGAAATTGTTAGAAGATATAGTAACCCAATTCCTTTAAGTTAGTGAGGGATCCTTTTATGAATTCGGGTAATGGTATATTTAGAACGATGGTTTTCCCTGTACCCGTCTTTAAAGTTTTTACTCCCGTAATTATGGCGTTTCTGCTGGGAGAACATTACCGTACCTGTCGAAAAGGCATTTTTTTAAAAATCAACCGCTTCTCCTTGCTAATTTATCAATGTTAGATGTCCTTGCCTCCTTGTTCCCGTATGCTCCAATAAATTCGGGAGAAGTATCCTCTATAGTTATCCAGAGAATTTTGGGCTTTTCTTGAGAGCATTACGATAAATACATAAGAGAGGATTAAATATTGATGTAATTTTTCTCAATGTTCATCTATTAGGTTTAATTATTTGAACGTCTTTGTTTTACTTTTGAAAGTGTTTATATAGCGGATGTTCCTTTTTCAGCAACGATTGGGTGAATATTGATTTAAAGTTGACCTACTTACAATTGGTTTGCCTTGGCCTCATAATGGTGGCAACCCATATTCATTAATGATTTATTTATTTTTTAAAAGGTTAAAGATTTTATTTAACTCGTTTTAGATTGAAAATGGAAGAAGGTGGAATCGAATCCCTACTTTCTGGGGTTCCACTCCACCTCCAATTGATAGCCATATTTTCCTCTTTCTGCGATGTGTAAAATATAATCCGGAATGGATGAGGCCCTTGCTGTTAGTTTTATACTTCACTTTTTAGAGGAATTTTGAAAAAAATATCCTGATCTGCAATCAATTACCGTTGCATTATGAATTCTTAACAATGCAGCTGAATTAGCGGTAAGATAGAAAGATTATTCACCATCTTTTGGTTACCTCAATATATCCATTAAAAAAAAGTTGCATTTTAGAATTCTTCGTTTCACTAAACTTCTTGCATTTGGAATCTCGTAAACCTTGCTTCTTAAAGAAAGAGATTCGGAATGCGGACCCATGAAAATCACCCTCATAAAGCCTTCCATTTGATTCCTTTTCATTTTGTTTTTATGAAAGCAGGGATTAGAGCATCGTCATACGGTCGTATAGCCGGTACTTATTCGCATATCGTGAACGCACGGCCAGGTTCTTTAGCTGTTGTTGTAATGAGACCATATCACCATTTTTTGAATAAATCAAGTAATTGGGTCTGTGGTCTTTTATGACATCATAAATCTCAAAATATCATTCTTGGGCCCTGCAATATTGTAACGAACGCCGACCAAATCACCTATCCTTAACATTTGCATTTGATTCACGAATCCGATTCGACGCTTCGGTGAGAAATTTGGAAATACTCAGGTGTTTTACCACCTTGATAATATTCAACATAAAATATTACTTCGTTTGCTGTTTTCTTATTCAGTAATGACGGTAAAAAGGGATTATACCATCAGATTATGCAGGCCACAGGTATAGTTTTCCGGCCATCTCTACAAAAAGTTGCATCCAATCGTATGAATTACTTGGAGATTTAAGTATGGGCCACTAGGTTATTTTTCCAGGCCATCGTAACGATTGTAGGCACACGCAGCCTCCCTCCAGCAATCCACGTTTTGATGCGTCGAGGTGGCCCAAAACTTTCAAAAAATGTTAGTTCGTAAGTATCATCTTTTAATATAGGATTCTTGTTGAAGGGGCCGTTATCGGAAGTAATAACCACCATTGTATTTTTCAGCTATTTCGAGATCTTCAAGCAATTGAAGGATATCACCAACTGCATTATCTATACGACGGGTATCTGTGGCATATCTTTATTAAAATATCGGCCCAAGCTACTTGGCGTTTCCGAATTCTTAGCTCATGATCATTTTAAGTAGCATTAACATAATCGGAGCATTGCAGGAGCGCCTTTCAGATGCCGTATTTATCATTTGACCTGGCTGACGGTTCCATTGTATTCCTACACTTCACATTCCCCTCCCCTTATGGATTAGGCCTGTGTAGGTAATTCTAATACGGATGTGGGGTATCATTAGGCGAGGTACATAAAAACAGGGCCTATCAGAGTCCTTGCTCTTTTTATAATCTACAATTCCTTTCTTTGCAGCTGCTAGTCCACAAAATCAGCAAGTGTAAATTATCTAATCGGATGCGAATATTGGTACGGGTTTTCATAGGACTTCCTTTGTTCTATAGAGCCCTTTCTTCTAGGGTAATGTTCCGTGCCGTCAACATGACGGATATAGCCCAAGTAATGATCGAAGCCACGTTCAAGGCATGAGCAGTCCAGTTGGGAGCTTTACCCGCTCCGGCTTGTGAATCCCCATTTTCCAAAGCAGCCAGTGTATATCAGCTCGCTGTAGCGGAACCTAAAGTGAGATTATTATCCAAAGCCTTATCGAGATTGATTATCCCTAAACATTGGCAATGTCCTTGACTACGGCCACATAAAGAAAGCTCTAGATGGTGCGCAAAAACTAGGTTGCCGCTGCATAATGTTTGCGAAGTAGTGCCCATCGGCTGCCATTGATCAGATGCGGGTAACTCTCGAGGTGTCCTGACGTTTTATCTTTGTCAGTTGTTCTGGAAAAAGTACTTCCCGGTCTCCATACCCAAGCTGTTCATCGTTAAGGATGAAAATGGATATTCGGTTGTTTTTTTCTCTGCTGATTATAATTTGACATTTTTGTGCATTTTTCGTTAAGCAGAAAGCGTAAGCATAGACAATTTTAGAATATTCCTATAAGTGTAATGATTTCATTAATTCTAATTTTTTTTACACATCTAACCAAGTGAGTAATGTATTTAGGTCAGCACCTAGAATTAAACTTATTGATAACGGAATTAGCATAAGAAGATTTTCAAACAATTTAATTTTACTAAAGGGAGAACAGTCTTAGTAACATAAGTTTATATTTCATCAATACCTATCTTAAAAAAAAAGCTAATCATATATTTCAAAATCGTATTTATTAAGTAACAAGCTATTTACTATCCAGATAAGTATCTTGACCGAACGTAAAACATCAGAAGGGTCCAGGCTTCGTTAAAAATCCTTTCCATTTTCAAGAATTTACAGCTGGATGATTCTTTGCGTACATTAATATCCTCATTTATATCCTCCACTAAAATTGTAGAGTTCGATAGGAGCGCTCAAATCATTTAGGAATTATACCTTACTGCTTTCCAATCTCCCATGCGTACCGCTTGTCTACCCCCCTTTCCATGAAATTCCCAATATAAATATTTTCATTGATTTTTTTGTTCTTTGTGCATTACCAACTAGAGTAGGCAAAATGAAAATCCGTCTAAATTCCTTTGCGTAAAAAATCTGCCGATTGAGGTTTCCGAATGGTTGGAAATACAATCAATAAGACCGACAACATGTTCTGTATTCGGTATTGGGTTTAATCTTTACCTGGCCAAACTGGCAATCATAGGAAACACGCAAATACCGCCTTCATAAAGATCTCGTTTATAACCCTTAAGTTTCCCCGTTACTATTCAAAATAATCCGGATCCTGCCCACCTTCTTGATGTGCGCCATTATCCGAGGTAATAAAAACGATTAATGTATTGTTCTCCAATCCCAATTCCTTTACCTTTTCCATAATTTCCCTACTTGTTGTCTAAAATGGGGAAAACCATGGCGACAAAAGCGGCTGACTCTCTGTTTGGATTCGTAGGTCCCTTTCTGTATTCCGGGCCGCCTTCTACTTCCTTCATTATTCCATTTTCAGGCCAAAATATTCCCCCCTATATTATTTTTAGGGATTTCTTCCTGGTGCCTTGCAAGTTCAGCATGCGAATTATGGAGCGACGTATTAAAAGAAGGGGGTTTTCTTGTTGGCCTTGAATGAACTCCAAAAGTCTTTTTATGGATAAAGGTTGGGGGCATTTAAGTCCTTTTTTCTTACACCTCATCTTTCTTCAGAACTATAGAATCCGATTGACCAAAGATGGTAGTGGGTAATAGTGATGGCCCATTTACGCTTGCAATCTGTACCCATAAAAACGTTATCGAAACCCTTGCTATTTGGGGTCACCTTCAGATTCCAGGGGAAATTCCTAGGAACCCCATTTGCCAAAGGCTCCTGTCTATAATACCATTTGCTTTTGAACATTTCAGCGATTGTATAGTAATTCTGGAATGGGAAATTTGCCCTTCTGGTGAATTTCCTTGTTACCTCCGAACAAAGGTATGCCTGTATGCATTTCCAGTCATTAAAGCAGATTCGCGAAGGAGCACGGAACCGTACTACCGGAGTTAGTGTTGGGTAAACAGCATACCTTGGCGCTTGCAAGTCTATCATATTGGGAGTTTTTGAAAAATTTTTTTCTGGCACGTAACAGCTTAAAATCTCCGTACTAGCCCAAATGATCTGCAAGATATAGATTATGTTGGGCCGAATGAGAGCCTCCTTTGTTTGTCGTTCCTTTATTTCTGTTCATTGCAGAAACAACCATTAGTAAATTAAACATAGGGGACGGAATGCAATATTTTTTTGAAATTCATTTTTATTTAAATTCATATAATAGTTTTTTATTTTTTTGACATATAGAGGGGATTTAATTCGGTCGGAAATAGAGCATTTACTTTCATTCTGCCATTCTTTTAAGTTTTTTTCATTAACTCATCTACTTTTTTTAGGTTCTTTTTTTGGCTATATTGTTCCTTCTCCAGGCATCCTCAGGGCAAGTAATAAAAGGTTCTTACCCTGATCTTCATAGGTACCAATTGTAATTTCATCCCTGATATAAAACTGTAGAACAGGTCGCGTACGAAACAAAGGATTCCGACCATCCTCCTTAACTTCATCATAGCTTTGAAGATTAAATGGGGAATGCCAAAAAATAGGCCTGATTAGTATTGTTTCTCCTTTTAGGATAGGGAGAATACTTTCCCATCCAAATTGTTTTTCTCGGTTTTATTCTAACGTCCAATACTCTTGAAAAAGTTCGGAAAAATCATATTTACCAAAATGGTTGATCTGAGCTTGAAACGGGGTCATATTATTTCCCGGCAAACGAATAATTTACACAGTACCTTTGTACTCCTTATAGTATTGGAACCCTTTTCCGGCTCTTAAATGGGTTCTGAAGGGCAATAGATTCGATACCCACCCCATTATCCGAGGTAATACCCACAGATAGTATTTCTTGGTGAGCCCAAGAAATATCCAATTCGTTTAGAATCCTAACCCCCCAACGTTGGTGTCCATGGTTTCTACCATTTCGCATAGGTGGGGTCAATTTCCAAAAGGATTGTCGGGTTTTTTGCTTGGTACCTTTTTCGACCAATTTTCCTTGGCCATTTATTAGGGGTATGTACCGAAAGAAATGGAAGGATATAGGAAGAAAGGCCAATTCCTTATTTTTTGCTTAAAATTGTATTGCTTTCGCTGGTTCCAACGGTTCCGTAAGGGTGTTCTCCAGTAGGACCGATTATAATGTTAGCTATTCTTGTACGGGACTAAAGTAACCATCTGTTACCTGGGATTACCCTAAAAACTACCCCTAACATTTGGACATTCAAAACTTGTCTAATGGATTACTTCCTTAAGCTTGCCCATTTGCAAAAGTGGCCTGTGGTATAATGCAGCTGTTTTAACATGTCTGCTTAATGGAAAATACTCTGAATTTAAGAGAGTCCGTATTTTTTTAATAGGTTGTAATCAGTTTTCTTCCGCTGAGGTCCCAAACCTCTGGGCAGATGACGTTTACCGTAATAAAATACATTGTCTTGGGGGAATATTGGGCCGGTCATTTAGGCATTTGCCCTTTTTGCTCGGAGCAACCCAATTGGCGGCCGCTTTTTTTGGCCGTTAGCTTGTGAGTTTTTTTTTGAAAAACATCATAGGGGGGAAACTTGTTTTCGGGGGAAAAATTGGATTCTATGTTGGGGGAGTTTTTTTTTTTTTCCAATTTTCTCCTCGGA
>Ga0163217_1086461_pt1 | contig 11684 bp, 18 predicted proteins | sample SynspAceP_FD_185933 | JGI IMG/M metagenome (GOLD analysis project Ga0163217, IMG submission 185933) | Saline lake microbial communities from Ace Lake in Antarctica - Synechococcus sp. Ace-P (PacBio error correction) | ecosystem: Environmental > Aquatic > Non-marine Saline and Alkaline > Saline ... | reverse complement strand
CGATGGGAATTTCACTACAAAAAAAATAACGCAGTAGCAAACCTGAGTCGCAAACGTGTCAGGCCAGCTGGGGATCACCGACAACGCGTCTTGATCTGATTCAGACCGATGCGGCTAGTATGCAAATCCAGGCAATTCGGGGGCCCCTGCTCAATGCCGATGGAGGAGGTGTGGGGATTAACACGCTGCGTGCGCTCAGGCCCGGAGCCGCGGCTTGGGCTTCGCGCAATCCCGATCAACCGTTCCCGCAGCATTGCCACCACCAAAAGCTTGCTGCGCGTGCAACCGGATCGGATTCAGCCCCAACCGATGATCGGCGATTGGGCTTTGAATCAGGATTTCCTTCCTGACCCAGGGGCCAGTGGGGGCTCAGTGGCAGTGGCGACGCGGTTCGTTCCGTCACTGCACCGGCAGGTTCCCTGCCTCCTCAAGCGTGCGTTCTGCAGACCAGGGAGACGTGATCGGTCTGCCGCAGCGGAAACCCGGTACCGGGCCGGCTGAAATTGATTTCGCGGCGTCGGTGATAAAGAAAGATATAGGGCGTCAGTGTAGAGGCGCCGAGATGGCCATCGCAGTATCCTGCAGGTGGTGGCGTCCTAGGACCCTGCAATTGCAAGTTGATCCCAACTGAGATTGCCAGGTCCAAACGAAGGCCGCTGAGGGAGATCGGCGGCCTAACTGGGCTTTCAACCGTCTTCAGAGAATGTCGGTTGCCGCCGAAGGGAGGCTGCTTTTGCGGCTGAGTGGCTGGGCCCTCATCGCGGGGGATGGTTGTTCGGAGACTGTCTCTTTGCTACGGCTTGCGGCCAATCCCGGCGGAGTCCCCGAGGGTTGGTATGGGCGCATCATCCACGTCGGGTGGACGGCGATGTGCCCTGCTGGGACTTGCCAGGCGTTGCAGGAGCTGCTTTCGCAGCTCCACGCATTGGGCACTTGGGCGCATCGGCCGTAGTGCGATATACGATGGCGCGATTGGTGCATGCGGGCTCCAATTCAAACTTTTGACCCAGGCTGGAGGCGTAGCGGTATCGCGGATCGATTCAACAGGTCTATCGCGGCTGGGGCCTTGAATCCACCTTAATGGCTACGAGAGTGTTCTCGAGTGCTCTTCGTGCAACGGCACACAAGGGTAAAGGAATTCCTGTACAGGATGCCGCCAATTCGGCAGGTGGTCCGGACCTCGTCTTGGCTCTGGGTATTCAGTTTGTCGTCCCGCAGCTCCCTCCCAAACGCAAGGCGGTGATGCCAGGTGACCGTCAATCAGGAGAGGGTGGTGATGCATTCCGAAGTAGGTCTCACACTCGGGGGACGCAATCCCACGGCCTGATCGGCAGGAGCGGCAGGGCAGGATTGAAGGTCGCAGCAGCCAGAGGAAAAGAAACCGATTGGGGGTGTTCAGTTGGGAGGGAGTGCCCTAGTGGATTCCCGTTGAAGGCTTTATGAACCACTATTTGGGTGAAACACCAGAGAAACTTGAAAAATTTCTATTCACCGTGCTCTTGATGAAGATTATTTGTGCAAGCGGCTTCAGTCACTTTGACTTGCTTCTGGCGGCGGCGGGTTCTTTTCTGCTTTCGTCGGTTTGCGACGCTCTCTGTTATGGCTCTTTGCAGCGAAGGCGGTGGCGGCCGCACAGGAGCTTCAGTTACCGCCTTCTTCGGCCTTCTTTGGTCACTCTTGGTAATAGTGTATAACTCGCCGCGGGCCATAGAGCACCAGCCCCTCGCCGTCGCGGATCCTCGACCGGATGGCCGGTGTTCCACCCCGCGAGATGAAGTAACGGGTCGTGGGAGACCAGCAGGGCCGCCCCTTCGTACTCACGCAGGGCGCTCTTCGAGGCATCTGTTTGCAGGGATGTCGAGGTGGTTGTGGGCTCATCGCAGCACCAGCAAGATTGCAGGAGAGAGAAGCATCAGGGCCAGGGCGAGCCGTGCTTCTCGCCACCGCTGCAGTGCTCTCCCCTACCTCCTTAAATATCACGCGACGTCGTTGCTTGAAAGCCAGAGAACTGCCAGGCAACGAGTGACGGCTGCACCTGGACTCTCTGGTCCAATCCGGCACGCCCCCTCCGAACAGTGGTGAGTCGATCACCGTTTTGACCCATGATTCCAGGGGCCTCGGCCTGTTTCTGCTCTTCGACCATAGCCGAGCACGCAACGTTTGTGGCTCCCCAGTTGGGAGGTGCCCCTCCGGTCGGGCTGCCTGCAGGCCCCATCATAGGGCGGCAGCAGGGAGTGGATTATGCCTGCCGCCCATAAGGAAGGACCCACGAAAAAGCGCAATCGCGGATTTCGCCCGCCGCTCACTTCCAGGCCGGTGCGCGAGAAACAAAGAGGAATCAGACATCCGCCCGATAGGGTCGGTGGCTGCCAGTTCGTCGGATCAGGGTCTTTAACCTGGCGGCCCGGAGCGGGGGGCATTCGCGGAAAAGCGGAACATATCGGACGGAATGATGGCTCTTCCCCCAGGGGACCTCGATATCCAGCGATCCACTTTCAATTCCAATGATACATATATATCACATATACACATAGAGTGCTGCGGTGGCACTGGCCCGGAATCGGTCGATGGTAGGCCTGCTGGCTGGCCAGCTCCTCTTGCTGACGGTACAAAAGGCAGACTGGGCTGGCCTACCCGCTCCAAGCATGTTTCATGCTCAGGTGCTGGCTGTAGGTTAGCACCAGATTAGGTTGGGGGCGCTGCCGCGCTCTCTGGATGGCACCGAATCTGGTGCAGAACCCAGATCGAGAAAAGGTGCAGGTCGTGGACTGAGAACGACCACAAAGGGGCACATCCGCTCCACCAGGGTAACCTTCCAGCCAACTGGATTGGTTGCCACATTTCAGGGTGGGTGTGGTGGGCTCATCAAAGCAGCAGCAGGTCAGGGTCTGCAACAGGAATCTTGCCCAGGGCGATGCGCAATCTGCCAGCCGCCTCGAATAGGTCGCCTCACCGCAGATCAGCCCCGACCGGGCGGTGAAGCCGTATCGTGGGCCAGCAGTTTGTACGATGCGGAGCTCGAGTTCGTAGCCATGCAAAAGACTCAAGGCGGCATGTGCAGCTTTGCCGAGCCTCAATCAATACAGGACTCGGTTGAGATCGCTCTTGGATCGGCTGGCCCCTGCTCACTGGGCCAGTGGCGTGCTCCCGCTGTCCTGGCGGATTCAGCACGTCGGCCGCTTCGCGAAGGCCTGGAACAGTTTCTTCGCGCACCGTTTCGCGTGCACGAATCCATCAGAATGCGAATACTCCTGCTTCAGGTAGGCGATGCGCGGATCGCCCTGGTTGCGCACACTGCCCGCTGCTTGAGGCTTTCTCCAACCCGGCGATTCGGAAAGCGCAGCTGGGTGGATTTATCACCAGGCTCGCATTCACACCCACCAAAGCCCGATGCTCGTGTCGCCGTGCTTTACCTCCCACGGTGACAATTCCCGCGAGCACGTACGCCAGTGGATAAAGCTTTTGATATCACGTTTCCGAGACCTGAAATGCACAGCGAAGGGGACTATCTTGGGGACTCTTTCTGTTCCATCATTCCCTGCGCCGCTGATCCTTCGTCAGCGTCTTGGGCGATCCAACTCGCGCTTCACTCAGACGAATTCATTCGGCCGCGGGCTGCCCATGGCTGTGCAAAACGTCTGGAGGCAATGGCGCCTTGGTGGTGGGGCCGCAGAGGGTTGGCGCTGGTCAGTTACGGCTGTTTTTCAGTTGGGCCCAGGGAGATTTCAGCGGCTCCACGGCCGACAGCCTCGGCGACTCCGCCCAGCTCGGCTCCCATCTCCAGCCTCTGTTCTTCTTCTGGACCTTCCTCAGCAAGCCGACGGCGAGGCCCTAGAGCCCGCCTCGTTGGCCGGTTGCGATCAGCCAATTTGCTTTGGCCACTTGGATCTTCTGAAAAATGTGGTCGTGCCGATTCGACGCGGAGGCGAGGATGCCTTCCTGACAGCAGCTTCTGAAGACGCGGGCATAAAGTCCCAAGTTCTTGGCCAAGGGCGAGGCATCGTGTTTGATGGTCCCTTTGGGATCTTTTGAAGAGCCTGCCTGAACAGGGTTTTCGTGAAGACTCCTTCATCGGCTCTGCATCACGGTGTGTACGAGGCGAGCGGCATTAGGTTTCGGTCATGGAATGGCTCTAGGGCGGCAAACACGCTGAACGACTGGCCAGTTATACCCTATGGGGTGGTGCCCTGTTTTCACCAAGTTCCGAAGCCGGTTGTTGGATGTTTTTGGGCAGAACATGCCACGGGGCCCTGATGCCCACGGCCTGAATGTCCATGGCCTACTCAAGGCGGGGCAGGGTGGTCTCGACCTCGAGATGGGCAACGGCGGACGGTGTCTTTCCACTTCCATGCTGGGGCATCAAGGCAAAGCCACCTTGCGCAGTGAGCGTAATTAGCGGCCAGGGGGGGCTGGCGGTCCTTCCTGGTTGGGGCGTATTCGCCCGCTGCAGGATGTGGTGGATGAGGGTGAGCCAGGTAGGTGCTGATCACCCGCTGAAACCTGCACATCGCTCATTGGTTCCCGGCGACCTCTCTGGTTTCGGCGCTGCGCTGGCCCGAGCCCCTCTGGCCGCTGGCCTTGGCCGTGAGTGTTGGCCTTGGACTGGTGGCGCCACGAGCTGCTGATCTGACAGGCCGCTGACCTGCCCCGTGCCGGCTTGGTGGCCGCTGGATTGCTTGTGTCCAGATTCGTGCTTGCGCCGCCCTAGCGGGCTGGCCTGACGACGCGAGCCAGCGCGCCTTGTTCACTGCTGCCCTACCCATGCCTTTTGGAGCCCGGCTTCGCTCTTGGTTGCGAGGGCCTGGCGTGCGGACTGGTGGCAGCCTTGCTCATGGGCGGGAATCATCAAGGTGGCCTTATGGCAGTAGGCAGATGGGCTTCCAAGCATAGTGCTCGGATAGTATCCCTGGGGATCTCTGCTACACTCAGTGGCTACTTCGTCTGATCCCTGAGAGGCCGTTGGCCGACCGTCAGACCTCTTACGAGGCGGCCGGCCCAAGTCCCTCGGGTCCAGTAGGTGCTTCGGAAGATATGTATGAGTGAAGCGCCTCAATTGCGGCCGCAGACCAGTTGAATCCCGCACCGGTCGCAGCAACATGGCCAAAGTGATCCATGGCAGAGGGGTCTCGACGCCTCCTTAATCAGGGCCCGCCAGAACACAGGGCTAGGCGTTGGGGCTTCGGCCAAGGGAAAAGGCGGTGATATATACAGCCAATGCCCGCCGAGCCTTCCCGCGCACCCGAGTGCTTCGGAGTAACAGGACGTCTTCTAGACGCCGCGAACCGATTGCGCGGTTTGCCGAAACGGTGCGTCTGTACCGCCCCAGCCGTTGAGCGGGCCCCGGGGTGAGGGCGGCCAGACCCCGAGAACTGCTGCCTTGCTCCAGCTTCTGCGCTCACGGAAGGCAGTGGATCCCGTTGGTGGTTTACCTGCTGAATGCCCACCAGGCCAGCAGACGTGTGACGAAAGCAAGATGCTTTCTCCGGTCTCGGTTTCAGCCGATGCCCAGGAATCGCCGTTGAGGCTGCCACCCAGAGCGGCAACGGTGGCGAAGGCTGGTTGATCCAAGGTGCCATTTCTGCCCGCACCCCCGCCGCCACGGACCAAGTGTCGAGCGGCCCGGTGCCTGGGTCTAGCGCGGCCGTAGTGTGCCAAGCGGCCGACCATCGGCGCTGGAAAGACTGGGCAGCGTCTCGCCAGGGTCGTTCGCGACTGGGCCTGGTGATGGTCCAAGGTGCCGGCTGACCGCGGAAGATGTGGCAGCCGTCTGTTCAGCGTCGGTACGTTCGCACGAAACAACTTCTCGCCCGGATGTGATTTTGTGGCGGCAGTCTGGAAATAGGACTCGAGCCAAGCGCAGCGCCGAATCACCGTCTTACTTGGATCGCGGCTCCTGGGCGGCCAAGCGGCCATATCGGCATCAAAGCGTTGCTGTTGCCCTGGCTGAACACGATTTCTCACCGCCAGGATCGACAAGGTATTGGCCGTGGCCGACGCACCTTAGTTCCTCAGCCGAGCATCTGTCACTGACCGCTCCAGGTCCCGTCGCTGTGTGAGAGCAAGCAGAGGTTCAGGTTGGCGATCCACGCCGAGGTTGAGCATCGCGGCACGGACAAGCCGGCCGATCGCTGGTCAGTAGGGGCTCCTCGGCGGCCGCACGAGCGGTGCCCCCATGGCCACCGAGGCGAGGTCGTGGCTGCGCAGATCAAAAGGACACGGCGTGACAAGCCAATTCATAGCCAGCAAGGGAGCCTGGAGCAGCTGCCAGCTACACCCCCGCCGCAAGCATCAGGCGTGCGGTAGCGGATGCCAGAGGTCATTTGAACCCGCTGACCATGCCCCACACCAGGGCCTGGTGGAGGGCACGTCCGGCCAGTCAGACGCAAAGGCCCGCCGCAAGTCAGCCCTGAGAGACTATCGCGTCACGGCTTTCAGCCAGGTTCAGCACGCTGGGCCCGTGGCTCGCTGCGCCCTGGCCGGATGGAGGGAATCAGTTGCTGCTTGAAGCCTCTTCACCAGGAAGGTGAACTTGGCTCTTGAGCAGGGGCGGGCCAAGCGGAGGCGGGCTCTAGGGGCCGGCGAACGACAACCAGAACGTGGACGTCAACACCAAATCGGACCGCTTGGTGCCCGCTTCAATCAAGCCGAGATATACCGTGGTTGAACTTGCACGTCTGGGCAACCCTTCAAGAGCCGTGATGGTTCCCATCACCACAACCACAAGGTCACCACTCGGCTGAAGCACATTAGGGAGCGCGGATGGGAAATTCATACCTGGACAGATTGTGTTTTCACAGCCCGGCTGCCCCAGTGGATGGTTTTCTGCAACCTATCTGCTAGTTCTAGCGCAGGTTCAGATCGCTGCGCCACTCTGAAAATTCGACTGCGAGTGACACCCTGATCTCTTTCGATGCTGTTGCGATCGTCAAGGACAGCGACGGCAGCCGGGTGAGGAAGGCTGATCGCCCGGGCCACTCAACGCACTTCTTCACGAAAGGATAATGCTGCGCGCGTCGCGCCGACAAGGTGGTGTTCCCATCGCGGATGCAGGGCGAGGGAGCTAGGGGTCGGCCAGCACTGATGCGGCCCCAACCTGCTGGATCGCTCTCCGCCTCTGACGATTCGCAAAACTCAGCATGAAGAGATCAAGGTATCCCCAGTCGGTGTCAGTCGGCCAATCGCTTGCCGCTAGATCTGAAACCTGGCAAGGAACTACGAAGTGAAGCCTCCTGGGCAGCCGGGCCTTGTGAACTATCTGTCGTGTTACCTCCACCCGACGTCCCATGTGCCCTCAGAGCGAGAGGTGACCTGCTGGTGGTCGATGAACCATCAAGGCTCTTGAAGGGTGCCCCAGACCGTGAAGCCAACCACGGTTTGGCTTGATGACGCACAGCACCAGACGCCACGAAATAAGTGTTGACGCCGTTCTTGGTGTCGTTCGCCGGCGCACCCAGAGACCCGCCACTCGCTGGCCTGCTTTATTTTAACTGGCTTTTCGAAAAAAGAGCCAGTTCCTTCAAACTTATCCAGAACGCTTAAAATGTGTCCACACAGCAAAAGCACTGGAGTCCTCCATCGCGGCCAAGACGGCCAGGCAAAGCCACGGCGGCCCACGGTGCTGAACCTGGCTGACAGCCGTGACCGAAGTCCAGGCTGACTGCGCCCGCCTTTGCTGACCCGGACGGCCTTCGCCAGCCTGTGGCTGGTCACGGTCAGACCCTCTGGCATCGCCACCTGATGGCTTGCGGCGGGGGTGTAGCTGGGCAGCTGCTCAGGCTCCCTTGCTGCTTGAATTGCTGCAGCGGCCCGGTGGTCTTTGATCTGCGCAGCCACGACCTCGCCCTCGGTGCCAATGGGGCACGCTGATCGTGCCCGGCCGCCGATGCCGCCCTACTTTTGCCCAGCGATACGGCGGCTGGCGTTGCCCTGCTTCAAACCTCGGCGAAGGCAACCCCAAACCTGACCCTGCTGCCATCCAGCGACGGGGACCGGAGCGGTTTCAAGTGCGAACGTTGCTCGGCTGGACTCGCGGCCCCGGGCCAATACCTTTGATCGACCTGGCGGTGAATCGTATTCAGCCAGAAGCAAGCAACGCTTTGATGCCGATGGCCGCTGGGCCGCCCAGGCCCGGCGATCAAAATTGAAGACGTGATTTCGGCGCTGGCTGGCCGAGTTCCTATTTCCAGACTCCGCCACCAAAATTCAACCGCGGGCGAGAAGTGTTCGGCGAAGACGACAATAGAAAAACCAAGCAGGGGAATAAAGGCTGGCCACTTCTCGCCGGCGCCTGCGGCACCTTGGGACAATCCACCAGGCCCAGTGTCCGACGCCCGGCAACGCTGACCGCTTTTCAGACGCCGCAGTGGTGGCCGCTGACCTTGGCGAGCGCAGCCCAGGCCCCGGCGTCCGCCTCGAAATTGGTCGTGGCCGGGTAAAAAATATTTCAGGGTTGGGCGCGAGAGATATACACCTTTGATCAACCAGCTTTCGCCACGGTTGCCGGCGGCCTCTGGGGTGCGGCCACTGGCGATCTGGCATCGGCGGAAACAGACCGGGAAGCTCTTGCTTTTCGCCCTGCTTGGGGCCTGGTGCATCAGCGCAGGAACACCACTGGAATCCCTGCCTTCCCGGTGACCGGAGCGGAGCAGGCAGCAGTTCTCGGGTCTGCGCTCACCCGGGAAGCCGCTCAACGGCTGGGCGGTGACAGAGCGCACACGCTTTCGGCAGAACGCGTGCAATCGCGTGCGGGCGTTCTGAAGGCTCCTGTTGCTCGAGCACCGTGCGGAAGCGCTCGGCGTGGCATGGCCTAATCAACCGCCTTTTCCTTGGCCAGAGCCCAACGCCAGGCCGGGTCTGGCGGGCCTGATCGGAAGAGGCGATCCGCAGACCCTGCTGGATCAGCACTTTGGCCAGTGTTGGCTGGACTCGTTAGCGGGGGCCACTCCTCCTGTCTGCGGAGGACCGCAATTAGAGGCAGCTCACATTAAATCTATCCGGAAAAGACACCACCTGGACACACAGTGGACCGTTGGGCCGGCGGTCCGCTCGTAGAGACTCTTTGACGGGTGGCCAAGGCCTCAGGGAATACAGACAAAGTACCAACATGAGTTGTACAGAGATCCCCAGGCGAATTTAACTAATCGCAGCACTATGCTTGAGACCCAAGTCTGTGCACTAGTCCTGTGCCATTAGGCAACCTTTGTATGAGGTCCCGCCCATGACAAGGCCTCCACCCTAGTCCGCACAGCCAGGCAACTCGAGCCACAACCCAGAGCGTGTACCGCAGGGCTCCAAAGCAGATGAGTACTCCCGCAGCCAGTGAAACCCCTAAGTGTCGTCTGGCTACCGACGTCGTTCAGGTTCCAGCCTGCGTAGGCCAGGGCCCGCAGAGCACGAATCTAGGCGACACAAGCAATCCAGCGGTGCCCAAAGCCGGCCACGGGCAGGTCAGCAAGATGAGCTTTTATCAGCCGCTCTGGGCGCACAGCAAGGCCGAACAAGCTCACGGCCAAGAGCCAGCGGCCAAGAGGTGCGCCTCCAGGGCCAGCCGCAGCCGCGAACAAGGGTCCCGCCAGGACAGAAGCCGGATTGTGCATGGTACTTACAGCGTGTGATACAGACACCTACCTTGCTACCCATCTCCATCTCTACCATACATCTCTCGCGCTCCAGCCGCATGGCTCCGCCAATACGCCCGCAGGGGTGACCAAACACGCAGGGAAGGAGCAGCCAAGGACCCCCTGGCCCGCCCGCTAATTACGCACGTGCGAAGTCGACTCGCTGCCCGGCAAGGTGGCTTTGCCTTGATGCCCGGCAGCATGAAGGTGGGGAAGCGCACCTTCCGCCGTTGCCCATCTCGAGGTCGAACCACCCTGCGCCGCCTGAGTAAGGCAGGACATCAGGCCGTGCCATCAGGGCACGTGCTGGCATTGTTGCCAAATCCAACAACCCGGCTCGGAAACTTGGTGAAAACAGGGCAACCCACCCATAGGGTCTGGCCAGCGTTCGCGTTGGGGCCCCCCCAGAGCATTTCCATGACCGAAACCAATGCTCGCTCGCCTCTACGAACGCAGAGGCCGATGAGGAGCTCACGAAACACCCTGTTCAGGCAGGCTCTTTCAAGATCCCAAGGGAACCATCAACACGATCCTCGCCCTGTGGCCAGACTGGGATTTGACGCTGTTTCAGGAAGGCCTTGCTGTCAACGGTGGGAAAAGCATCTTCGCCTCCCTACAGATGAACGGACAAACCAAAGCAAATGGGCGCTGATCAAGGCCAGAGGCGGTGCTCTAGGGGCCTTCGCCCGTCGGCTTGCGAGGAGTGAGGTCCAGAGAAGAACCTGAGGCTGGAGACTGGAGCCGAGGCTGGCGAGTCAGCGAGGCTGCGGCCGTGGAAGCCCGATCTCCCTGGGCCCAACTGAAAAAACAGCCAGTAAAACGACCACGCCAAACCCTGCTCGGCCAACCACCAAGCAGCCAAATATACTCCAGACGTTTGACCAGGCATTGGGGCAGCCTGCGCCGACATGAATTCCAGTCGTGAGTGAAGGGGAGTGGATCGCCCAAGCGGCTGACGAAGGATTTCTAGCGGCAGGGGATGATGGAGCAAAGATCCCCAGATAGTCCCCTTCCTGTGCTTTCGTCCTGGAAACGTGTATTCAAAAGCTTTTATCCATACTGGCGAGGGTGCTTTGCGTCGGATATGTTCACCTGGGAGGTGAAAGGCACGGCCGCGAGCCGCATGTCTGCTTGGTGGATGTGAAATGGAGCGGGAAATCCACCCACTGCCGCTTGATCGGCCGGGGTTGGAGGAGCCAGCAAGCGGCCCAGGTGGTGCCGCCAGGGCGATCGCGCATCGCCTACCTGAAGCAGGGAGTTCGACGTTGGGATCTTGACCGCGACGGTGCGCGAAGACTGTTCCAGGCCTTCGGCGAAGCGGCCGACGTGGCTGATCCGCCAGCACCAGTGGACACGCCATGGCCAGTGAAGGCAGGCTTGCAGCGATCCAGACTCTCAACGAGCTTGATTTGAGGAGCTCGGGCCCAAGCTGCACAGCCGCTTTGAGTTCTTTGCATGGCCTACGAAACTCGAAGCCCGCATCGACAAAAACTGCTGCCACCGATCGGCTTCCACCCCCGGCGGGGCTGATTGCCGGTGGGCGACTATTCAGGCGGCTGCGCAGATTGCGCATTCGCCCTGGGCAAGATCCTGTTGGCAGGACCCTGAACCTCTGCTGCTTGATGAGCCCACCAACCCCCACTGGATGTGGAAACCATGCCAGTGGGCTGGTAAGGTTACCTGTGTTGGGAAGCGAGGATGCCTGCCCCCGGGGTGCGTCGATCAAGCCAGCGACCGCACCTTTCTCGATTCTCGGGTCTTGTCAACCCGAGATCGTGAGACCAACCTCTCCGAGCGCCTGTGCATTGCCCGCACCTATCTTGGGCGCAAACTACATTGCCCAGCACCTGCGAGTCTCAGAATAACAGCTGGCAGCGGGCTATCGTCCAGCCAGTCTGCCTTTGGAGACGCAGAGCAGCAGAAGGACGCACGTGGCCGAGACTCCAGCAGGTCCTACATCGGTGACCACCGATTACGCCGGCTTCAAAAAAAGGGGCGAGCTCTGAGCTTCTTGCACGAACAAAAAATTACCGCACCCCAGGCCAAGAGCCGCGAGAACTGCTGGAG